>OJRP01000314.1_pt1 | contig 40135 bp, 15 predicted proteins | sample 1599201 | NCBI WGS metagenome assembly OJRP01 (sample SAMN03922534, study PRJEB24848) | human gut metagenome | isolation source: stool sample | host: Homo sapiens | place: Germany | collected 2010-05
ATCCGATATGGGTGTCTCCCGCCTTGTAGTCTTCCGCCGCCATGCCTGCATTCTCATGGGCGTAGATCAGTTTCATGTTCCCTGCATAGGTCTCGATACGGATCGGATTTTCGTCTTTCTGGAATATGACTCCTGCTTCTTCTTTGCTCTTCCCTCCCTGGAGGTAGTATACTTTGCTTCCTTTGAATCCTTCCGGTGTCATTCCATAGGCTTCATTGATCCAGGTCGCACCGTTTTTCATAAACAGGCTCAGTTGTCCTTCGAATCCGTCCGCATTGTTCTGTCTGGTGTGGGTGTCAACGGCCAGACCTCTCCACAGGGAATCTCCTGTCCCCAGCCCGAGGTATATCTGGCTGTATTTCTGCGGTTCGGACGGATTTACGGCTCCGTTAAGGACTCCTACATTCCCTTCAATGGTTACTTTCTTTGTCCCTGCTTCTATCTCATCTTCATCTACATTGAAATCTATTTTTCCGCTTTCCGCCGCCAGTGCATAGTGTGCTGCATCATCATTGTTCTCGATGGAAACGGTGCCGCCTCCTTTGACCACGACGGTTGAGCCGCCTCCATTGGCCAGGATGCCTGTTCCTTTTACTTTCAAGTCCACATCGCCGTCAATGGTGATATGACCTCCTTTTTGGATGGCATAATTGGATCCCGCATAGATTCCGGCTGTGCTGTAATGGGCATAGGCGCCTCCCGGATTGGCTGTATTCTCTACGCCCCATGTTCCGCCTTCTCCTTTAATGGTCATATTCCCATGGATATCCAGGCTGGAATTTCCTGCCGCATAGGCACCTAATGCACAGCCTTTGCCTTTTGACTGTATGGTTACGTCTCCGGTGATGTCTGTTTTATAAGCATTCTGTTTGTTTCCGTTTTGAAGGTGGATACCTTCGGAACGGCCGCTCTTATTTCCCGCTTTCACCACCAATTCTTTGGCCGTTATGCTGAGGTTGTCTTTAGAATTCTGCTGCACGGTGGAAACGGTACCGTTCTGGTCTCCGGCAGAGGTAAATGCCAGTCTCTTCCCTTCTGCTTTAATGACTACCGGCTTTTCACTGCTGACCATCGGTTGTCCGTCGGTCATCTGCAGGTCGGTATTTTCTTTGAAGAGATAGGTTCCGTCTGCCTGGCGTATTTTCTTTTCCGCATAGTACTTATCTTTGCCTGCATCCCCTGTAATCGGACTCAGTTCGGCTGCCGGCTGAGCGGTAACTTTTACATCTTCACTCTTTACGGTACCCTGCCCCTTATCTTGAGTAAAAGTAATATTGCCAAATCCAAGTTCCGCTGATGAAGCTGTCAATCCTTCCGCTATGACCGCCTTCCCCTTCAAATTACGCTCATCTGTGACATAACTGGAATAATACACCTTCCCCGCAAGAGCATTCAAAGCCTGAGAGACTTTTTCCTTATTCCCCATATCCAAACCGCTATTGCCCGTAACAACGGTCAGAAAAGAATTCCGCCCTGCCTTATCAATGATAAAATCCCCAGCTGTATAATCTTCAATTTTCGTTCCATCATTCTGGTGATCATATATCAGTTTCGCATTTCCGCGGAAATCATCTATTTGTATCTTACGCTTATCTTTCTGAATAATAACCCCGCCATCGGCATTTAAACGCGTCAAATGACTGTCTCCGACATCTATTCTCCCGTTTTTATCTCTGCCGGTTCCATATTTTTCATGTTCCCATGTCGCGCCGTTTTTTAATGCAAGAAATCCTTTGCTTCCTGTCAGCACCCACTCGTTATACGGCCATGTGTGCAAATCTGTTGTAAATAACCCTTTCAATACAGATTGAGAATTTCCAAGCCCAATAAAAACACTCGAATTCTGTTTTGATCGTATGTCCCCCAGAACTTGTACATTTCTTTCGGGATGGGCTACCGTAACATTCCCTTCAGTGTCCACACCTGCGTTCATGTAAAATTTACTCTTAGCATTGACAGAAACCGCTGCTTCGCCTTTGGAGTCAATTTTCCCTCCGCCGACAGCCGCCTCACCCCTATCAACAACTATACCGGAAGGCGCTTCTATATCGACGTCTCCGTCTACGGTAAGACGAGCCGCTCCGGGAGTGCTTTGAAGATAGATTCCTTTCCCCTCAGACCGTATCTTAACCGCATGGTCAGCACTTCCTCCATTTCTAATCCATAAATTGGAATTAGCTGCTTCATCATCAGACCGTTCCGCAAACAAGTATATGCCATAATCAACACCGCTGACAGACAAACTTCCCAGATTTTTCATCGTCAGATTGCCGCTGCGCACAAATAACCCGGCGGATCCTCTGCCACCCCATTGGAAAGATCCTCCGATTCTATGTAAATCACCTTTCCCTGCACGCAGGGACAAATCATGCCCATTCATGTTGACAGTTCCGGTTTTGCTGCTTCCCCAGACCAAAGCGCCAAAAGCATAAAGTTGATCCATAATACCCGGATCTGTCTTATGAAAAACAAGACTTCCCTTGCTCAATTCGGTTGATATAATGGTATTTTTATTAAATGTATAATCAGAACCGTTTCGGATGCCTTTTCCCGACCAAAAATCCTGCTCTGCTTTCGCACCATCCCAATCGGCTTCAGCAATCTGATGATCCTTATATTCTTCGCCCGATGTTTCCGCATTTATCTGGGAAGGCAAGATAAACAATCCCGACAAGAGACTCAGGAGCACTGCTCTCTTTAAATGACACGGCCAAGTTTTACTTATTCTGGATCTCATTATTTCTCCTCTTTTCTGTACATACTGAAAATAAAACATAAACATGCATAACATACTTACAGTAGATCATTCATATAATCGAAAACACAAAACCGCTTTCATGATTGGCAACACAATTCAGACAAAACACATTCCATATCATCTTTTATAAACACAGAGGAGGTCTGCCGACAACAAACCGGCAGGCCTTCTGTTTTCCTAATATTGATATTATTTCGCTTTCCTGTCTATTTACAAAAGATTATTCTGTCCATATCAGAAGCTGAAGCGGATGCCTGCGTCTATTCTCCACTTGCTCGAAACGTCAGCCCCGAAGTTTCTTGTGTAGGTTCCGTACAGATAGGTGTTCCTGTTCACCAGCCAGCTTCCTCCTACTTCTACGTCTACCCAGCTGTCTTTCAGGTCTACTTCTGTCCCGCTCGTCGGTTCGTTTTCCGCACTGAAGATGCTCTTCACTTTCCCTCCGAATTCATGGGCCAGCGCTATCTTCGCAAACAGGTTGCTTCTTTCTGTCTCTTTTCCTATCCCCAGTCCGATTCTCCCTATCACGCTGTTTATTCCGTCCTGGTGGATGTGCATTTTCTTCCCCCCTGCATAGTCGCTTACGGCGTCATAGTCTTTTCCTCCTAAGTGCCCTGCGGTGAGTTCAATGCTCGGGTCTATGTAGAAGCCGTTTTCTTTCTTCATCCGCTTCCCGTATTCCATGCTCAGCGACAGGCCGTTTGTCCTGTACTTCCCTTCCAGGCGGTGGTTCATTTCGTTGTATACGGTGTAGTCATTCTTTACTTTGCTTCCTCTCAGGATGACGTCTATGTACTGTCCATCTTCTTTCTGCATGGTTCCGTACAGGGCAAGGCTTGCCAGTTTTTCTTTTCCTGTCCCGTTCGCGTAGATGTCTTTTCCTGTTCCGTAGTCCAAGGCCGCCCCGATTGTCCAGTTTCCTTTTTTCTTGTCGTAGCCTACCTGGGCTATGTCATAGGTTTGTTTGAGGTAGGTGTTCTGTTTGTCCAGTTTGTTCTTTCCGCCCAGGTATCTGGCCCAGATGCCGTTTTCTTCTTTGGCCAGTCTTATGTCTCCCATTCTTCTTTGCAGGTCGTTATTGTTCGTCCTCCACAGAAGGATGGTGGATGCCATGGCTGTTTTGGCGCCTTTCATCATCTGAGTTTCTTTGCTTCCATAAATAATAGGAGGCTTCGGCTTGGGATTAGGATTAGGATTGGGATTGGGATTGGGATTGGGATTGGGATTCGGACTTGGGTTTATTTCTTTTGCATATCCTTGTCCACTTGCTTCATGGAAATCCATGTCCGCCATCTTCAACGTCGCAGAGGATGCTGTCAACCCTTCCGCAATCGTCGCCTGCCCTTTCAGGTTCTTTTCTCCGTTTTTGTAGGCTTCATAGTACAGTTTGCCTGCCAGGGTATTCAATACATTGTACACCTGCTTATCGTCAGTCATCGTAATTCCGCTGTTATCCGTCACCATGGTAACTGATGAATTTTTCGCAGCTTCTTTTATGTGTACATCTCCTGTCTTATAATCTTCCGCCTTCGTACCCGCGTTCTCATGTTCATAGACCAGCTTCATGTTTCCTTCGTATTTATCGATGGTCAGTTTATGCGGATCATTCTGCAGCAGTATGCCTTTGTCCGCGCGCAGGCTTGTTACATGGCTGTCAATAGATTCTCCCTTACCACGGTTCTTGTAGTTGAAATCCGCGCCTTTCTTGTGATAGTATCCTACTCCTACCTGCTTGTGTTCCCAGACTGCTCCATTTGCCAGCACCATAGATACTTTTCCGGGTATCTTTCCCCATTTTTGCGTATCCGGATTGATTCCCGATATATCCGTGGTTACCAGACCCTTCAAGAAGGAGTCTTTATTGTTCAGTCCCAGCATGACATGACCGCCGCTTTCAGCACTGACATCCCCGGTAATCTTTACCGGACGGGTCGCAGAAGTAGCTTCTACCTTATTCTCATCATTCAGCTTTGCATTGACGAGTATCGAGCCGCCTGTATAAGCAGCCAAGGATGCGACATCTGTTCCTCTGATTGTTCCTCCTCCGATAGATACTTTTGCCCCGTGAGACTCAACAGCTCTCCACATCTTGGAGTCAATATCCACAAGTCCTTTAATGTCTACGAGCGCGCTTCCATTATGTTTCTGCGCTTCAATAGCGCCGAAATCTTCTCCCGTGTCTTTTACACGGATTTTTACTGCATGTGCCGGATCATCATCATTTTCTATGATTAACTTTGCATGGCCGCTTCCGCTTTTCCATCTTTCGTCACCGCGTACCCCTGCTACCAGGATTCCTCGTCCGTAAAGGCTTCCCTTCGGATCGGATTCGATGTACATTCCGTTGACATTCTTGATTGTTAATGTACCGCTGTAGACGGTAATTGCATTGGGGTTTTTCTTCGGCAGGCGCTCCGTAATGGATTTCAGTTCCAGCCTGTGTCCGGTCATGTCGATATCCCCGACCACATCACCGTTCCAGTAGATATTTCCGAACTTATTATCGTTTACTGTTGTTACAGGATCATCTTCCGCATGGGTTACCAGTGACAAGTCATGATCAAATTTATAGTGGCCTTTCCCATCATAAACTCCCGCTTTAGACCAGAAATCCCGCGCTTCTTCAGCAAAATAGTTCGCTTCCACGATTTGATGGCGTACCGGATTAACCAGTGGCGGCGGCGTGGGTTTTCCCTCTACATATCCCTGTCCGTTTTCTTTCTTGAAGAGCATGTCTTTCATTTCCAAGGTTTTGGAGGATGAGGTCAGTCCTTCGGCTATTGTCGCCTGTCCGGTCAGTTTTCCTTCTCCGGTCTTGTAGGCATCGTAATACAGTTTTCCTGCCAGAGCATTCAGTACTTCATATACCTGGGCTTCATCAGTCATGGTAATTCCGCTATTATCCGTGATTACGGTAATGCGTGACCCTTCTGCCGCAGATCCGATGTGTACATCTCCCGACTTGTAATCTTCCGCCCTCGTGCCCGCGTTCTCATGCTTATAGAACAGTTTCATATTTCCCTTGTAGTTCTCAATGGTTATCGGTTTCTCATTTTTCTGGTAAATGTTGCCGCCATCAGCCTCAAGGTTTTTGATTTTACTTTCTTTAATGCTGTCTGTTCGGGCTCCTTTTCCTTCATGGTACCAGGAGGCTCCGTCAGAAAGCATCATGTACGTTTGACCAGCTGTTCCGGCATCTGTTCCTATCAACCCTTTTATGTAGGACCCGTCCGTATTCAGAACCAGTCCCAATCTTCCTTTCTGAGCAAGTACATTCCCTTCTATCTGTACATCATGTTTGACTGCTCCTGCCGTAAGGACATTTCTGTCCGACAGATTGCCGTTGATCTGGATTTTACCGTCATTATTTATCTTCAAACTGGACGCCTTATCCCCTTTGGCTATTATTTTCCCGCCGCCGATTGACACATCGCCCTTATTTGCCTGAATTACGCTGACATCATCATTCTCAACATCTACCAAACCTTTTATAACAAGCTTTGCACTTCCGCCATCCTTTACATTCCTGCCGTCTACAAGTATAGCTGCGTCTTTTTCCGCTGCCGTATTACGTATCTTCACAGCATGTTCCGCTTGATTATCATTAGATATAGTGAGGCTCGCTCCATTTCTGCCCTGTCCCCAGACATAAATACCGCTCTTTGCATTTTTATCGCCATGTATGTCAATATCTATACCTGCCGCGTTCTTTATTTCCAGATCACCGCCATGTGACAAAATTCCCGACGCATAATGCCTTAAATGATTTGCCTCAGAAACCAAGGTCAGCTTATGTCCGTTCATATCAATAAAGCCATCCGCTGTATAATCCGGATCTCCCCATATGATATTTGCTACATTGGCACCTTGATTTCCCCCGTATGTCAGAGTCTTGGGATTTGATAAATCAACCTTGATCGTGGTATCGGACTTCAGGACATAACGATGATCATCATCCTCACCATCTTTATACCCGTTATTCATCCAATACATATTCCCCGATCCCAGACCATCTTCAACAATCTGTTCACTTACATCCAGATTTGCCGGCGGCACGGGTTTATCTTCTACATACCCCTGTCCGTTTTCTTTTTTGAACAGCAGGTCTCTCATTTGTAATGTTTTAGATGACGCCGTCAGTCCTTCGGCTATCTCTGCCTGTCCCGCCAGCTTCTTTTCTCCGTTTTTATAAGCATCGTAATACAGTTTTCCCGCCAAAGCATTTAAAGCCTTATACACTTGGTCTTTATCTGTATCAACAATTCCTTTATTATCTGTAACTACTGTAATGCGTGATCCTTCTGCCGCGGATCCGATATGGGTGTCTCCCGCCTTGTAGTCTTCCGCCGCCATGCCTGCATTCTCGTGGGCGTAATAGATTTTTCCCGCGCCGCTGTAATTTTCAATTACAAGCTGTCCCGCATCTTTTTGATAAATTGCACCGCCTTTTGCATCACCGGCAAACCTGGTTACACGGCTGCCCTGTCCCGCATTCAGCGTGTTCCATTCACCACCTTCTGAAAGAAAAAGATTCACCTTTCCTTTTGTATCTACCTGTGTCCCGCCGACCCATTTCGATCCGGCAGTAAGACCAACATAAGCTTCCGCCCCAGCATCCATGCGGATCGTCCCCTGCAAATCCGCTTTTGATGTCCCGATCGCACTTCCGTCCTGATTCACATTGATAAATGTTCGGAATCCTTTCGCAGCACTGATAAGATACCGCTCTTTCTGATTCTCTTTGACTTTGAGTGTACCGCCGCCGATACGGAGAACATTCTTCTCCGTTTTGCCGCCCCAAAGTGATTCGTTTGTTTTAATCAGGTCAGAAAGTGACCCATTCTTTGAATCATCAATATCCGCTGAAGTAATAGAAATAGTATTATTGCTTCCAATCATATATATGCCATAAGTTTTTGACTGATCGCCCCGATTCCATTGCATAAGGCTAATTGCGCCCGGCTTGATTGTGAATCTTCCATTAATCGCTAAATCAGAACAGTCCATAGACGAAATGCCTGTCGTTTTGATAGAACCGCCGCGCAATTCTTCAATCACTACATCAGCATTGATCGTCGTCTTCACCAGGTCTTCACTTACTTTTTTATTAAATCTCTGGCTAAAATTACCCACTGCGATACCATGTGCAGCAGTATACTTGCTGCCGCTGTCTCCTGAGGGAGACCACAGCGTTTTCGCCTTGATGGTAATCGTACCGTTTTTCCCCGGATTGGTTTTATTGCTGTCAACCACGATAGTTGTCTTATTATTCGCCTTGATCCCGTATGCTGAATAATCAGCCCCCAAATCGGCAACTTTCGTCAAATCGAGCGTCAGGTCATGACCCGCCATATCAATATTAATCGTCTTAATTGAGGCCTTATCATGCGTATATCCTAAAATACCTGCTGCGACGGATTTGAATCTTTCTTTAGGCATGTTATTTTTATTAACAACCTGTGCCAGACGGTCTGCAGTAAATACTTCACTTTCACTGATCGGATTTGTAGACTGATCTGCCATCACCTGGCATGTACCCGCCAGCAGCGCAATTGTAACACCGGCAGCCAGCCGCTTCATCTGTAATTTACTTACCTTATTCCGTTTCATAATTCCTCCCGATTTTTCAAACATAAACTCTCTGCCGGATACTCGATTAGCACCCCAGCCTTGCCCGACAGCAGGCAATTCATCCTCTTCTAAAACATACCCATCCGGATCTGAACCGCTTGCCGCGGTCATGAAACCCGTGTCACATGAACCGGATTCACTCCAAAAAGTATTTCAAATTATCCATGCCCGGCACTCCCTTTCATCCACTCCATTAAACGCAACAAAAAACGAGACAATAAAAAGATGCACAGATTTCATAATTCTAAATCTGAACCGGATTTCCCATATCCGGCTTTCTTATGCATCTAGCCTTATGCCTCGCAAGTCATTAGAAAATCAGAAAACAAAGTGGCACCCTGACTTAGTTCCTCATTCTGTCATATCTCCGTGAAAGACTTACTATGACACAATTCCCCATACAGTTGCGGGCCAGTTCCGGAGTCTCACCGGATTCCCCACATGAGCTCTTCAGCTTTTGTCCTCATATAGTATTAAATTATTGGATAACCATTATTTATTAAGAAATAGCTATTTACATCTTATAATTCCAAATGATTATCTAATTTCATCGTGTCAATTATACTATATTACTTTTCACATATCAACAATAAATGATATTCCAATTGGTAATTTTAATTATTTTTTATAAATCCTTTTCAAATACAATGTTAACTTGCTCTGTTTCGCATACTTATCTAATTATCTCCCAAGTATAAAGGACTGCCGTCCTGTCCCCAGGAAAGCAGTCCTTTATTTTTTCTTTTTATTATTCAGTTCTCATGACAAAATCTTGTTTCATTCCCCTTTTGGAAGTTGACATCATGCTCAGAAGCTGAAGCGAATTCCTGCATTGATTCTCCAGTCTACCTTGTAATCTCCGCCAAAGCTCTTTGTGAAATCTGCATAAATCATGCTTCTCGGACTCAGGTAGTAGTTGCCGCCCAGTGCAATTTCTGCCCAGGTATCCTTAAGGCTGAACGAGGAACGCTTGCCTGTCTTTCCGGGTTCACTGAACAGGATGTGTCCATCTCCGTCAAATTCATGAAACAGACTTGCTTTGGCATAGAAATTGCCTTTGTCACTCTCTACTCCGGCTACTACACCCAGGCGCCCAATCAAACTGTTGACTGATGATTGGCTGACACGCATGCTTTCACCGGTAGGCGCCGCTGCATCAAAGCTGTCCGATGACAGACGGCTCCATGTCAGTTCCGCCTGCGGCGTTACAAAGCCTTTGCCCATACGAATCTTTTTGCCATACTCAGCACTGATGCCATATCCGTATGTATCATACTTGCCTTCTACATAATTCCTGAGCGCCGGTGCGCTGTATTTGTTGTAGGCAGTGAACTTATTGGAAAGTTTTCCTGCTTTCGCAATGACATCCACATACTGTCCATCTTCCGACACTCGGGTTGCATAGGCCGCCAATGTGTACAGTTTCGGATCGCCTTTTCCACCATATCTGTATGTTGCGCTGCCGTCAGTGTATCCGAAAGCGCCGCCTACATGCCAGCCTGATGCCAGACGTTTATCCATACCCACCTGGGCCGCCCAGTAGCTGTCCTTCATATACGCATTGTTGGCGTCATAACTGATCCGGCCGCCGTAGGCTCTTGCCCACAAACCGCTTTCCGCACCGATTCTGAGATCTCCCATGCGCTTATACATATCATTCATGTCATTCCGCCATACAAGGATAGAGGAGGTCAGAGCGCTTCTGGTACTGCTCATGATAGAAGTTTCGTAATCCCCGGTTTCAATTTCCGGCTTATCCGGCTTGGCAGGTGTGTAATCAAAGTATCCCTGTCCATCTCCCTTAAAGCTCAATGATTCTGTTCTCAGACCGGCACTGCTGGAAGTCAGACCTTCGGCAATTCTCAGCTTGCCTTTCAGATTCCTTTCTCCATTTTGATATCCGGTATACTGCAGCTTGCCTGCCATCGCATTCAGCACTTCGCTGACTTTATTCTTATCAGCCGCTTTGTCCGAATTTGTATCCAGTCCGGCATTATCGGTAATCATGTCCACCGTGGAACCGGCATCCGCTGCCGCAATGAAAGTGCCGCCGCCAAGTACCTTTGTCGGATTCGTTTTGTCATGGGCATAAATGAGAGATAAGCTGCCACTAAGCTGCCCTATATCCGTATTTCCGCTTTCCGGAGCCGTCTTATCAAGAACGCCGTTGTTGGAAATAAGCTTGCGAACCTTACTCTTGCCGGTCTGCTGCCATTTGCCTTCCAGATCGATATCCGTATCACCGTTCATGCTGGCACCTGTCCAGGTACCGCCGCTTTCTACTTTAACTTTCGTTTCTCCGCTGCCGGCGCTGTTTCCTTTCCAGTTTCCGCCATTAGAAAGAGTTACGTTCGTCTTGCCTTCACCGGATACATCGCCTTGCAAGGATGCTCCGGCCCGATCCATAACAACATCAGATGCAGACGCGGCATCCGTTTTGATCCCGCCGGAAACGGTTCCATTTCTCAGTTTAAGTTTTCCGCCGTTAAGCGCAGATGCGCCATTTGCAACATCCGTATTTTCTGTTTCAATCGTTCCATTATCCGCTGTCGCCGCACCGTCTACGCTGCCGCCGGTCATTTCTACCGTTCCGCCCGCATTGGCAGAAGCATCACCTTTCACGGCTGTCCCGTTTGCAGTAATCCGTCCACCTTCTGAGGCAAGACTGCCTGCACTGCCTTGTTTTAATTCCACGGTACCGCCGTTTTTAGCATTAACGGATTCATTTACTTTTGTATTCTCCGCTTTAACAGTACCGTCATCAGCTGATACGGTTCCGGTGACTATGCCGCCGGTTATAGATGCCGTACCGTCATGGGATCCGATAAGATCCTTCACCGTAGCATTTTTGACGATGGCTTGGCTGTTTCCATCTTTGGCCGTTACCTGTCCTGCCACGCTGCCTCCGGTCAGATTGATACTGCCTCCCGCCGCTGCAGTAGCATTGCCTTCTGTTTCCGCACCATGGAGGGAAACTGTACCGTTATCGGCTTCCACATCTCCTTTCAGTTTGCCATCCTGAAGACTTACTGAAGATCCGCCGCCCGCACGAACAGCTTTACCGCCGGCTCCTGCCGTCACATTGGTTGTACCTGCTGCTTCCACGATGCTGCCTCCAGAGGCTACGATGCCATCTCCTCCGGCAGTAATATTAGAATTTCCGGAAAGGAGTACTTTACTTCCCGCACCGTCAGCAAGCACACCAGTCTGTCCTGTAATATTCGCGTTGCCTTTAATATCAGCGGTTTTTCCGCCTTCCGCTTTGACACCGACGCCGGTATTTCCGCCATTGAGATTCAGCGTATTTGCTCCGCTGTTCACATGGATATCCTTCGTGCCTGCATCGACAGCCGCACCGGAATCTCCGTTGATGGTAGCCGGATTCTTTGTAAATTGATAGGTATCTGTATCCGATTTATAAACGCCGGCTTCTTTGTAGGCCTGTTCAGAAGCGGCACTGCCGTCGATAGTCTTATTAATCGGATCTGTGATCTGTTCATTCGGATAAGAGGTTTCATAGAGATACTGCCCCTGACCGTTATCCTTCTTAAAGGTAATATTCCCTGTTTTGAGAACCGCTTCAGAACTGGTCAGCCCTTCCGCAATTTTTACAAAACCGGTCAGATTGTGTTCTCCATCTGCATATGCCTTATAGAAGAGTTTGTTCGCAAGAGCGTTCAGCGTTTCGCTGACCAGATTCTTATCTGCAGATGCCTCAGAGGATGTATTCAGCCCTTTATTATCCGTAATGAGGGAAATGCCGGAACCGGACGCCGCTTTCCGTATAATGAAATCTCCGCCGATCATGGTTTTCGGCGCCGTTTCTTCGTGCGCATAATATACATCCGTGTAACCGCTATAGTTATCTACGGTGATATTGCCTGTGTCTTTCTGGAAGATCTGTCCTGCCTTGGCTGCACTTGCTCCGCCGGCAAGCTTTGTCAGATGGCTGCCTTCGAAGTTTTTGCCGCCCCAGGATGTTCCGGTATCACCATACTTTTCATTCGTCCATGCGGCACCGTTGGCAAGGAACAGATTGGCTTCGCCTTTGAAGGTCAACTCTCCTGCTTTCTTCCCTTCATCGGGGAATGCATTATACACAACGCCGTGAAGTGTCGAGTCGGCTGTCGTCAGTCCCAGATTAATCTGTGACAAAGTGCCTCTCTTATCCACAGCATTAACCGCACCGGTCGTTACCGCCAGATTTCCCTTAATATTGACTTTCTTGTCAAGGCTTCCTACGGCATTTCCGCTGCTGTCAAGCTTGACATTCATGTTGACAATACCGTCTTCTGCACGGATAGCCGCATAGGGATTTGTCGATGCCTTGTCCACTTCAATGCTGCCGCCGCCGTTGACTGTCACTTTGCTGCCGCCGGCATTGGCAAAAATACCATGGGCTTTGCCTTTCAGGTCTACATTTCCGTTGACTGTGATATCAGCTCCCATAGAATTGGGCCCCATATTACTGGTGGAGTATAGTCCGGTTGCCCCATAATAACTAAAGCCGCCATTGTGTCCGTCCACATCGGCTGTCACATTTCCATTAACTGTCAATCTGCTGTTTCCCTGGATATAAGCACCCAGCGTATTGGCTGTTCCGCTTACTTTCAGATTGACATTTCCATTAATCGTCATTTCGGGCCGAATAGCTGCATTGCTGTTTGCCATATGGATGCCTTCAGCACGGGATGTGCTTGTCACTTCTACATCCAGGTTCTTCGCGGTGATTTCTGCTTTCTTCGCAGTAGACTGGTTGATTCCGTAGACTGTACCGCTGCCTTCCACCGTCTTCATTTTCAGCGTTTTTCCATCAGCCCGGATAATGACATCTTCTTCTACTTTTACTGCAGGTCCGCCTGCGGCAACAGTAATTTCAGAATCCTTTGTAAATTTGTATGTACCGTCTTCTTTACGCACACCGGTATTGACATATTTCATGTCCTTCGCCTTTACGCCGGTGATAGTATCGGTAAATGCTGTTTCTGTCTGTTCTTCAGGAATATCCGAAGCCGGTGTATAGAGGTACTGCCCCTGACCATTGGATTCCTTGAACGTCACATTCTTCAAATCAAGAGAAGCTTCCGATGCAGTCAGCCCTTCCGCCAAAGCTGCCTTGGCAGAAAGTTTTCCATCCTTTGCCAAGTAATAGAGCTTTCCTGCCAGAGCATTCAAAGTTTCACTGACCAGATTCTTATCCGCCGCTTTAGTTGAAGACGTATCCAATCCGTTGCTCCCCGTCATCAATGTAATACGGGAACCATCCAATGCCTTGGATACCTTGAAATCGCCGCCGATCATTTGTTTTGGCGTGCTATTTTCATGGTTATAGTAAATGCGGCTGAAACCGCTGTATGTGCCGACTTCCACATCTGCCTTGTCCTTCATAGCGATGAGCCCCGCATGATCCGCGTCTTTTCCGCCGGTCAGGGTTGTCAGATGAGAAATACCGTCATAAGCCCCGTACAATCCGTTTGACGGACTCGGAAGCGTCGTTTTCCCGTTATTTCCTGCCGCATAAACGGCATCGGCGCGGGAAACCGCTTCATGATTCCAGGTCGCACCATTCTGGAGCCACAGGTTGATATCTCCCTGCTGTGATTTTCCGGTAGGCGTATTTTTATTCGTATTCGATACAACACCGCTCCAGGTGGAATCAGACGTCGTCAACCCCAGATTAATGGCACCATCACGGAAATAGTATGTATTATCTCCATTTCCATCATCTTTCGATGCATAGAGATTCCCCACCAGATTCACTTTATGGTCGGAGGCTCCGGTCACTTTGACTTTGCCGCCGGCATCCGTTTCAGTCTTTACATTCACATTAACAGTACCGCCAAAAGCACCCAATGCCAGGAATCCCCGTTCTCTACTCTTCGGCGTGATAATATTGACATCGCCATTCAAGGTAAGAACATTATCCAATGAATTCTGCCCTGCGACTTTATAATAAGCATCCGTTACCGCGCCGTTCCCTTTGACTGCCATATCTACATTGCCGTTGATCGTGATGGAACTGCCACCTTCTTTGCCAAGATAAATTCCTTCCGGCGCCCAGCGGCTTCCCATATAGGTAGGATAGCCGCCGTCTTCTCCGGTACCCTTAATACCCCAGAAATCATCGGAAGACTGGTCATTTCCGGTACCGCGCATGGTGACATTGCCATTGATGGTCAGTTTGGTCTTTGCCGCTTCTGCCGCCCCCATATGCCCCATAAAAATACCATCTACCATATATGCACCGCCGTTGACGGTCATATTCACATCGGAATTGACAGTAATATCATCTCCGTCTTCCAGATAGATTCCATAAGTTCCCATCATACCGGCTTCCGGTGTCTTCAGGTTCAACTGTTTCGCGTTAATAACCGCTTTTACATTCGGCGTCATTCCTATCGGCGCCCAATCACTGCCGCCGGTGGTAATATTGACTGTCTTTCCTGCAAAGTTATAAGCCAGGTTCTTGCTATTTCCGCCTATCTGACTGACAGATCTGCCGAATACCTTGGAATCCTTCTTATAATCGAAAGTAATCGGACCATTTGCATCAATAATGTCACCGCTCGGATCTTCTTCGGGCGTATAGATGTACTCACCCTGACCGGTCCCGTTCTTGAAAGATATATTGCCTGTCTTCTTTGCCACGGCGGATGTTGTCAATCCTTCAGCAATTTCTACTTTACCCGTAAGATTGGTTTCTCCATTTTTATACGCAGTATAAAACAGTTTATTCGCCAGTGCATTAAGGGTGGCATTTACCAAATTCTTATCTTTTGCCTTGCCAGAATTTGTATCCAATCCCCTGCTGTTGGTACGCATCGTAATACCGGAACCGGCTTCCGCATTAGCAATTATCGTATCTCCGCCGATCATTGTTGCAGGAGACGATGCCTCGTGATCATAAACAAGAATAGTGTGTCCGCTGTAATGATCAATAGTAATGGGATTACTGTCTTTCTGGGCAATTACACCTGCCTTAGCCGGCGTGGTGCCTCCTGCCACTTTTGTCACGCGGCTGCCTGCAAACAAACCATACTGGTCTTTCGCCGTCTGTCGGTTTTCCCATATTCCTCCGTCCGACAGATACAGATTCACAGGACGCTCGTCTTCATTATCAGAGACACCTGTCCACCGGGATTTACTGCTGCCCAGACCCAGATTAACAGTTCCCCCAGCTCCTAAAGAAATTGTGCCCTGCACAATGACATCCTTTCCATTGGATCCTGTTTTCGCATCATTCATCCCCATGGTAAAGGTACCTGAAGTAGCAGCCACAGCTATATAGCTGGCTTCCTCCCTGTCATCCGGCGTAAGGATTGTGCCTCCGGCAATGGTTACCGTATTTTTCTCACTGCCGCGCATATCTACGCCGACACCTTTGACCGCCATATCCACGTTGCCGTTTAAGGTGAACGAAGCACCGTCTTTATCATAGATATTGATACCTGTTGCCAGATATGTCTTTATGCTGCCATACCCGCCCTTTTGAGCCGCAGAAACACCATAGGCATCATTTCCGCTTCCCGTGCCTTTCATAGCCAGGTTACCGTTAATGGTCAGCGCGGAACCGCCGTTATACAGTTTGATTCCATTCGCAAAACCGTCTCCGCCCTGTTTGGCCAGGATAGACACATTGCCGGCAATGTCTGCCTTTCCGCCTTCATGGATATATATACCGTATACATCACCCACAGAAGATTTGGTATCGATGGAAATATCTTTTGCCACAGCGTCAATCTTTTTCTTCGTGTACATGCCTACAGCACTGTTGCGTTCTGTCTTATTCTCCGCATTCAGTTTCAGACTCTTATCTGCCGCATGAATCGTAATATCCTTATTGATCCCCACCACGGCGGCCACAGCCTTATGGTAGCCAAGATCTTCTGTCGTGGTATCTCCGTCATCGACAGTGACCGTATTCACCGCATTGGTAAAAGTATACACGTCATCTTTCAGCACATTGGCTTTGACATACTCCTGATCCTTATCGGCTTCTCCGGTGATAGGGGTACCGAAATCAGACGTAGTCTGTCCATGAGGGTCATCTTCTGCGGGGGTAAATTTATATTCACCTCTGCCCGTGACATCCTGGAAGCTCATATTTCCCGATACGATGGCAACCGATGCGGAACTTGCCGTCAGGCCTTCCGCAATTTCTACGGTACCTTTCAGATTATCTTTGATTGCCGCATTGTTATAACCGGTATAGTAAAGCTTATTCGCCAAAGCGTTCAGAGTTTCACTGACCAGATTCTTATCGGCCGCCTTGTTGGAATTGGTATTCAGACCGCCGTTCCCGGTTACCATTCTGACAACAGATCCCGGTTCCGCTTTTTTTATCAGCGTCCTGCCGCCAATCATCTCTTTTGGCTTTTCCGCTTTATGGTCATAGACAAGGATTGCATGACCGCTGTAATGATCTATATTGATGTCCCTGTCGTCGTTCTGTCTGATAATACCCGCGTGGGCCGCATCACTGCCGCCTTTGAAATAATCTATATGGCTGCCCATGTAAGAGCCCGTCACGGAAGCAGTCTTCTTATTATTCCAAACCGCATCATGGCTCAGATACAGATTGACCTCGCCGGCATCGCTGGAAAAACTCCTGTTATAATCGGTTACACCTGTCCATGAAGAATTCTTGCTTGCCAGCCCTACATTTACAACGGCCTTAGACCCTGATCTTCTTTCGGTGTAAATATTTCCCTGAAGCACAGTGTCTTCAGCTTTGGCAGCCGTTCCGTCCTCATTCATATTAATGAAAACAGTACCGTTCACGCCCTTAACAAGCTTTGAATTCCCCTGGGCATGTTCATCCATAGGCGTCAGAATCCTGCCGCTGCCAAGGCGCATAACGCCGCCTTTAGCGGTAGAATTGATGGCAGTCCCCTGAATTTTTACGTCCAGCGGCCCTTCAATAGTTAATTTGGCATTATTCCCGATATTGGCAATGGCAGTTACCGATATACCCGTTGTATCCTTGGCAGCTTTTACCGTTCTCCATTCATCGGCACCTGTACCGGCTATTTTCAGCCCGCCTTTAATGATAAGTTCCGCATTAGGTCCGCGGTTTGCCACGCCGTACGCCATTCTGCCTGAAGTAGACACCTTATCAATCACTACATCCCCGGCGACGGAAAGCTTACCGTTCTCGGAAACATAAATACCTGTAGCTTCTCTTCCATTCGTCTGATCTGCAGAAATAACCAGCGGTTTGTTTTTCTCCATATTGATGAAACTGATGCTCTTCTTGTTGCCGTCCGTCCCTTTTCCGACACGGACAGCCGCCGCCTTTGCAGATGCGGAAGAAGCCGCTTCCAGACGGAGTCCATGATTTGCCATGTCCACGGTGATTGAATCATCGCCGTTGTAAGCTGCACTGACATATCCATCTTCAGCATGGGTGTCATCAGCAGTGACCGTAGTTTCGCCTTTCAGCAGTCTGTCTTTGATGATCGGCCCGTCCAAAGGCTCTTCCGGTTCATATACATAGGTGCCCTGTCCGTTCTTGTCAGCAGCCGTATCTGTCCTGAAAGCAATATCCCCACTTGCTGAAACAGAAGAGGAAGTCAACCCTTCCGCAATTTCCACAGTGCCTTTCAGCTTTGTGTCACCTTGCGCATAAGACATATAGTAGAGCTTATTTGCTAAACTGTTCAGCGCTTTTCCCGCCGCCGTTTTATCGGCCGTATTGATTCCGCCTGCACCTGTGCGCAGCGTGATGGAAGATCCTTCTTCCGCTGTCTTGATTCTGAAATCACCGGCGCTGTAATTTTCAGCGGCAGAACCGTCTCCAGTATGGTCATAGAAAACAAGAGTGTGTCCGCTGTAATTATCTACAGTAATGGGCTTGCTGTCTTTCTGATAAATATACCCTTTATGCACTGCGTCACTGCCGCCATGAAGCTTCATTAAATAGCTGCCGTTATAGACAGGATTCTTACCGGCAAGCGTCGTAGTAGTCACATGAGACTGCTGCTCATTCGTCCAGGTGGCCCCGTTTTGCAGATACAGATCAAAATTCCCGATATCATGCATCGTATTCCCGCCGCTGCCGTAATTATCATTGTACTGTTCATACGCTGCCACACCGGTCCAGGACGAATCCTTATCTGTCAGCGCCACATGAAGATTTCCTCTGTGCTGCCAATCTGCCAGCTGGCCTCCGCTGTACTCAATAACTTTCTTTCCATACTGCCCTGTAACATACATATCCCCGATAATATTGGCTCTTGCGCTTCCTGGCGCACCATTTTTCATGTTGATATTGACCGTTCCTTTTTCCACACGGGCCGCATAGAAATTATGGGATTTATCCGCATCCGCTGCTGTAGAAATAGTACCGCCGCCGACAGAAATTACACTGTCCGCGCCCGCAGTATGCAATGCCGATCCTTTAAAACCGGAAATATTCACCGGTCCCGTAACGGTCATGGAAGTATTATCGCCGGTCATCCGGATCCCGGATACGCCGATATACCGTCCCTGCTTCTCCGCTTTATCACCGTCCACATTTGAAATGGTAAGGGAACCGTCAATCACCGCTTCACTTCCGCTGCCCTGGAACGCAATACCTGCGGCGGAACTGCCTTTGGTATGCACCTTGGCAATCTCCACCGGTCCCGTTATATTCAGATGGGAATTCCCCTCAAGGAAAATGCCGTTGGCAGCACGGGTATTTGTATTGGTGGAAGTGATGCCGATTTTCTTTCCCGCATCATTTTTTACAGTAATATAATCATTATTTCCCACATAAACGGCATCAGCAATCTTATTGTCGCTTTCTGCCGCCACATTTAAATTGAATCCATTCATATCCACAATCATCGGATTGGTCTTCGTCGTAGGTGTGGACTCATTGTACATACCGCTGACCACATTTCCCTGCTTTGCATTCGGCGCAGTGCCTTTTGCATTGCGGTCAGCCGTTTCTTTTTCCGGCCCGGTAATTGGCCCGACAATCTCATCTTGCGCCGGTGTATAGAGATACTGCCCCTGTCCGTCTTCTTTTTTGAAAGTCACATCTTCCATACGTTTGGACAGGCTGGAAGCCGTCAGCCCCTCGGCAATTTCCACTTTACCGGCAAGATTGGTTTCCCCATTTTTATACGCAGTATAAAACAGCTTATTCGCCAGCGCGTTCAGCGTCTCGCTGGCCAGATTCTTATCTGCTGCTTTGGATGAATCCACATTCAGTCCCTTGCTGTCGGTAATCAGATTGATTCCCGATCCGGGCTGCGCTTTAGTCACGGTAAAAGTCCCGCCGAGGATATCCGTGGGTTTCTCTTCTTTATGACCATAGTATATATTGGTGAATCCCTTATAATCGTCTACGCGGATATTGATGCCTTCGCTGTCTTCATCCTCTCCGGGTTTCTGGAAAATATGTCCCGCCTTATCGGCGCTTTCCCCGCCGACCAGCCGTTTCAAATGGCTTTCCGAAAAATCCTCTCCGAAATAAGCATCAGGCGGTTCGCCCCAGGCTTCATTCGTCCAGGAGGCACCATTCTGCAGCCACAGATTAATTTCCCCAAAAAATGTTTTCTTTATGATTTCATCGCTGCCATAAAGTGTGCCGCTGACTTCATTTCCTTCATCCTTGAACGCATTATATGCAATCCCCGTCCAGCTGGAATCGGGCGTAGCCAACCCCAGATTCGTGCGGCTATAAGTCTCCGGCTCATTCACATTGATCGCGCCGGCAGATGCGCCTATATTCCCTTTTATCGTAACTTTGGCGCTCCCGGCTCTGACAGGCACCTTATTTTCATCCCGTTCCATATTCATCGTGGTAGTGGCGCACTCTGCCAGAAGCGCATAATATCCTTTGGTATTATCTTTATTGATTTCTATATTTCCGCCGCGGAGATAAATGTCCGAATGCCCGCCATTGGCAAATGCACCATTGGCATTCACTTTCAGATCCACCAGTCCGTTAATGGTCAGCTTCGGCCCCAACTGAAGTTTATAATTATTTCCGGCATAGATGGCAGAACCGCCATAGTAGCTGAGGCCGCCATCCTTTTCCACATAAACCGCCCAGGGATTCTTTTCATCATGGGTATTCATCGTCACGTTCCCATTGACGGTAACTTCCGCATTGCCGCACAGATACATGCCCAGCCCATAAGTGTCACCATGAGCCCTGATATCCGTATCTCCATTAATCGTCAACCTGTACGGCGCATCCTTATTCGTTCCGTTCTGCCCGCCTACGCTGATTCCTTCAGCACGACTCTTTGTATTCCCTGCGTCAATAATCAACTTTTTAGCAGTAATAGTAACACCTTTTTTAGAGTTTGCTTCCACCGCATGAACAAGGGTATGTTTGTCATTTACATGTCCATAAAACTTTAAAACATGCCCTGATGCGTCAATATTTACAGGATAATCCAAATCTCCCACTTTGACGCCTTGATTCGTTTTTATAAGAGAATCATCGGTAAATTTATAATTTTTCCCGCCATCCTTTGTTATGTGGGCCATAACATATTCAGACGCGTTATCTTCCTTTCCTGTTATGCTGCCAGTGTACTCCTCAAAATCTTCTTCGGCATATGCCGCCGGACTATACAAACCAAGACTACCGAGTAATGACAATGTAATTGCCGCTGTCAGAAACCGTTTCCCCGATTTCCATTTCGAACATTCTTTCATAATCCGCTCCTCCATCTTTCTATTTTTCAGAAATATGAAATATATACCCCGCTTCCCTGCAGCAGGGTATTATACCGCAGCCGGAACCGTCACGATACCTGCTGTCTGCCACACTATTTCCGCACCGCCTTTCTCAGAACTCACACCGGAAACCGGCATTCAGCTGCCACTCCCGTTTCCAGTCCCCGCCAAATCCTCTTGTCACATCTATATAAATACGGCTTACAGGTGACAGATTATACGTGCCGCCTACCGTTAATTCCCCCCAGGTATCCTTTAAATCATAGCTGGTTTCCTTAGTACCGCCGTCAGCAGCGGAATAGGACGCTTTAATTCTGCCGCCGAATTCATGGGCAATGCCCGCTCTTACATACAGATCACCGAAAGAACCGATACGTCCTGCTTCAATACCTGCCCTCGCCACATAACTGTCAAAAGACTGCCCCTTCACAGTCATCACGGCGCTTTTATTGGAAACATCGTATTCATCAGGTTCCAAATGCGCCCAGGTGAACTGGATCTGCGGCTGCCAGTAGAAATCTCCCGTTCCGAAGCGCTTTCCATATCTCCCTGCCACACTGTAACCTCTGGCGGTAGATGATCCCGTAAACTGATTTCTTCCTCTGTCATACAGGGTAAACTTATTCTTTATATAGCCCCCTTTGACGATCATATCCACAAAGGCGCCCCGGGCAAGATCTTTCGAGCCGTAGAGCGACAGGGCATACAGTTTGCTGTCGCCTCTTCCGCCAAAATCATACTTGCCCTTTCCATCTCTGTAATCCAGAGATATACCTGCACGCCAGTTATTGGGGTAACGGCGGTCGTACCCGGCTTCGCCTGCCCAATAGTTTTCTTTTATTCCGATACCGTTTCCGTCATATTTCCATCTGCCGCCATAAACTCTTCCCCATGCACCCTCCATGCCGCTTCGATAGCGGAGCATGTCCAAACGAAGCATCCCCTGCATGGCGTCATCTCTCCACTCCAAAGCGGAATCAGTCAGCACGCTGCGTCCACCTTTCATCAGCGCCGTCTCATTATCCCCATGGACAATCGGTGGAACCGGTGGTGTCGGTGGATTCGGATTCGGATTCGGGTTCGGATTCGGATTCGGGTTCGGGTTTGGATTCGGATTTGGATTCGGATTCGGGTTTGGATTCGGATTCGGGTTCGGTGCTGATCCTTTTTCTACATATCCCTGCCCGTGGTTGTCTTTCTTATACTTCATATCCGCTAATTTGGCAGATGCTGATGACGCGGTCAGCCCTTCCGCGATTTCTGCCTTACCCGCCAGATTACTCTCGCCGTCCACGGATCCCTCATAATATATCTTCCCCGCCACCGCGTTCAATGCTTTCCATACAGCATCATCATTATTCATATCAATACCTGCGTTATTAGTGGATACAACAATTCCCGAACCGGCAGCTGCTTTCTTTATCCGGAAATCACCTCCGCGGTAAGATGCGGTCGTACTGCCATCTCCCTCGTGAGTATAAATAACTTTGACATGTCCGCTATAATTCGTCACGTGGATTTCCGATACTTCTTCAGGATAAATGATGCCTGCCTTATCGGCGGAGTTTCCGCCCACCAACTGGTTCACATGGGATACTCCGTCATATTTCCCATAGTGGAATACGCTCGGTTGGGGCATTTTTTCTACCTGAAGCCCATTGGTCCGCGATGGAGAGCTGTGTTTCCATACGGCTCCGTTCTGCAGCCAGAGATTTACTTCTCCTGCCTGATCAGATCCGCTGTTGTCCACCACACCGATCCATTGGGAATCACTGTTTGCCAAAGCCAGATTGATACGGCCGTTCTGGAAAAAGTAAGGCTGTCCGTTGTGGTCTTTATCATCCCGCATGGCAATGATATTCCCCTTGATATTCACTTTATGGGAAGCCGCATCCGCTCCTGCCATATTCACATTGATAGTGCCGCCGTAACTGGCAAGGGAATAAAAACTTTCTCCCGTGCTTGATGGCGTCACTATGGTCACATTCCCCTTATTGGCATTAATAACGGCGATATCATAGTCATCCATGCCGGCAGATTTATAATAAGGATCTGTCTTCATGGCAGCTCCGCGGACAGCCAAGTACACATCGCCGTTGAGATCAATGGAGCTGCCGTCCGACATATCCACATCGACCCCGGTCGGCTGCCAGCGGGCACCGGTATATTCATCCGCCCATCCCGGAACATGGCCGTCCGGCCCGTAACCGCCATGTATTTCCGCCGCATTGACTCCCCATTTCGCGTCCCGGGAAGAGGAATCCGGAGGTTCTCCAACGGCTGCTGGATCCCCTATATATACGTTGCCATTGACAGTAATGTTCGCTTTGGCCCCCGTACCGGTGCCGGCACGCATCATGTAAATACCGTCGGCAAAACAGCTGCCTCCGTAAGTCTTAATCTGCAGGTTCCCGTTTATGGTCAGCCGGCTCCCGTCAGATGCGAGAATCCCCGCCCCCTGCGAATTTCCTGCTTCGCTGCTGGAAGTATCAATGGACAGCGTTCCTGTCCCGTCACCCACGGTGACAACGGATGTCGTTCCTTTCCCCGGCGTAATACCCTCAGCGTGATAAGTGCCGTGGATACTGATTTTTGATCCGTCTTCCAAGTTATACTTATTAACACCGTTTTCCACTTTATAGGCACTTCCGAAAGTTGCCTTATCTTTTTTTGCCTTGGTCGTGATTCCGGAAGTATAAACCGGCGCCGCCAGCACATCCGAAACTGCTCCGGTGCCGCTAATAAGCAATGCTGCTATACCGGCTGCCAGCCACTTTTTTCTGCCATACACATATTTCATCATTATCCCGCCTTTTCTCCACTACAACGATCTATGCCTTACACTTCCATCTTCACGCCGAACAGCCATGTGCGCCCTGGCATGGAATACCATGTTCCCGGCGTATGGTCGCTCCAGATGACATCTGTATGCTCCGCCCAAAGTTTATCGAAAATATTATTGATTTTCAGATAGAAATTAAAATCTTTTCTCGGTTCATAATTAAAGCTCAAATTATAAATTCCGTATTTATCGTTCGGCCACCCTTTCAAATCACTGTTTACCGGGTTCTTTCTCCGGATAAAATAGAATCCGTCCAGACCTCCGGTGAACTTCTTATTGTGATAGATCATGTCAAAAGTAAGTTTATCTTTCGGCGAATATCCGAGAGAAAAATTATCCCCGGGAACATTGGAGTACAAATGCGCCCATCCTACATTGGCGCTCCATTTACTCCCGATCTGCGAAATCAGCTGGGCATTCCATCCTCTTGAAACACCCTGATTAAAGTTTTTATATTTTTTTGATGAAGTATCATATCCGATAGATTGTTCATCTTTTGTTCTGAACCAGTTAAAGGTAAACATGGTCTTATCGCTGAATACATGGCTGTAGCCGACGGTATCCGTATATCCATAAGCAGGTCTGACCTTGGCATTTCCATACTGGGGAATATAAAGAACATCAAGCCCCGGCAGAATGTAGAAATCATTGCGTCCCGCATACACTGTATCCTTAGGTGTAATTTCATAGCTCAAACGATAGCTTTTGGATGTATGACTGGAAAAATCGGCAGTGTATTGATCTGTCTCAGGGCGGTCATGCCGCAGGCCTCCGGAAAGAGACCACCGGGGCAGGAAATTCCAATCTTCCTGTATATAAAAAGAATAATTTTCATACCAGTGGTTCGTTTTGACCGGATTCCCATTTACGTCAAATCCTGCCGCCCGAAGAACATTGTCCCTTCCCTTTGAATAATCCACACCAAAAGTCAGTCGGTTCCATTCATCATGGAAGCTCACCTGCTCGCCGATGATGTCATAAGTATAGTCGCTGCTTATCCCCCAATTGGACTGCGCATTCATGTCATAATCCTGAAAATAATTTGTCTTTACTTTATTCCGGCGGTAAGTAAACTGGTTATCCCAATGCTTCCCGATGGATATCTTATCCTGCAGAGTCAGCATATCGGACTTATAATCGCCATGATACCGGTTTGAATACACAAAATCATATCCTCTATATCTTGACTTCATTTTGTCATAACTTAAGGAAAGAGAATGTTTATCAGTAAAATCATAAGCAAATTTCACTCCGTCCGATAAGGTATGGGTGTGCCCGGGCCATAGCCTTCCGTCACCGGATTTGGTATCACCTATCAGCAGTTTGTCATAATAGGCCATGTAGGAAAACTTCCCTACTCTCCCCATAGTGGTCAGCTTATATATTTCCCGTCCGCCGGTTCCTCTGGCTATATCCACGGTCGTTTTCTTTTCCCCGGGATTCTTGGTGATGATATTGATCACACCGCCTTTGGCGCCACTTCCATACAACGCGCCGGCACTGCCGCGCAGCACTTCGATACGTTCGACATTGTCCATATTATTCAGCAGAGAAGAATACATATACCCTGAATTATTCGCGCCGTTGAAATCGGTTACACGTACGCCGTCCACAAGCAGTATAATATCCTTGCTTCCATTAATCCGGATCCCGCTTAAATTGGCATTCAATCCATTTCCGCCATAATTCAGATACTGTGTCCCCGGAACTGTACGCAGCGCATCTTCCACGGTATTCAGATGGAGTTTTTCAATCTGCCGGCTCGTAACTACACTGATATCGGCCCTGGCATCCACCAAATTTTCATTCATGCGATTCGCTGTGACAACAACGGGCGCCATCTCAAAAACATACTCCTCTGCCAGCGAAGGGTATGCCATGCTTCCGGTTAAAACTGCTGCAGCCGCCATTACCAATGTCTTCTTCATCCTGATTCTCCTCATAACTAAAAGAATATAAAACAGATATGCGCCGCTTCCGCGGCATTTCCCCGCACACAAAAAATTTATTTTTAATTTTTAACTTATGGTACGCTCATACCATAAATTTATAAAACGAGACATAAGAAAGATACATAGAAGACTTCTGCCATACCAAAAATACAGCACCAGCTTCCTATGCATTAACTCATGCCTCGCAAGTTACGCCAATCTCATAGAAAGCAGGTGGCACTCTGACTCAGTTCCTCATCCTGCGGCCCCTCTGTGAAAGGCTTGCAGCCGCAAAACTCCCTCTACAGTTGCGGGACAGTTCCGGATTCTAACCGGATTCCCCACAACTGCTTTCCTTATATAATTTTGTGTGATTCCTACATGCAGGATATAAGGGTTAAATTCTTAATGTTTAAACCCATTTGCTTTAAGAATACCCACTTTTATAATATCACTATGCCATATTTTTTACAATATACAGCTAATATTTCTATCACTTGGTGACAATACATAATTTATTTATTCCTTAATAGTAAGGATCTGTAATCAAAATCAAGTTTTATACAACACCGCTATTGTACTTGAATGTGCTGTATAACAGAATATAAGATTCCCGATTTTGAAAACCAAGCTGTATTCTTCGGTTTCAATTCCTTATTCCCAATGTTCATACATTCATCAAAAAAGAGCTGTGGGAACAAGAAATCATTCACAACTCTCTTTTAATCATCGGTCTGTAAAATTTTTTGAAATACCAAATCTTTGTAACATGGGACAGAAAATGCTTTATGCCGGATTGATCATTCCGCATATCGTATCTGCTTTTTATTTTCCTATCCCGCTTTTTTTATCCCACCATCTTCGCATTCTTATATTCTTCAGGAATCGCAAGCCCCAAAGTTTCCGCCGATTTCTTATTGATGATGACTTCCAGCACTTCAGGATCCTCTACGGCAGTATCCTGTGTTTTGATTTTCCCGTCAAGCACATCCGCCGCCATGTGTCCTGCCTGTACACCAGACTTGTAGAAATCTACGGAGAGCGAGCCGAGCGCGCCGTCTTTCGCCATGCTGTCCGCACCTACGAATACGGGAATCTTCGCGGGATCCGTCACCTTGACCAAAGTGGGAATGGAAGAAGCGATCACGTTATCCGTGGGAACATAGATGAAATCCACCTGCCCTACCATGGATTCCGCTGCCTGCTGAATATCATTAACGGAAGAAACGGTCCGTTCCACCACAGTAAGGCCGAGGGACGCCGCATGGGCTTTCGCCTGGTCTGCCTGGATCTGGCTGTTCACTTCGCTGGAGGAATAAATCAGTCCAAGACGTTTCGCCGCGGGAAGGAACTTAAGTCCCATATCCACCTGCTTCTCCACAGGGCCGCGGTCATTGACGCCGGTCACGTTCGTTTCCGGCCGGCTGTTCGATTTTACCAGTTTCGCCGTTTCAAAATCAGTAATGGCGCACCCGATAATGGGCAGGTCATGAATTTCATTGGCTACCGCCTGTGCGGCAGGTGTGGAAATCGCGCAGATAAGATCAGGACGATTGGACTTGAAACGGGACGCAATAGTCTTTAAATTTGACTGGTCTCCCTGGGCATTCTGCTGGTCTACTGAAATTTTGTCCGCTCCGTAGCCCCTTTCCTTCAAGCCGTCAAGGAATCCTTGATTGGCCGCATCAAGAGAACCATGCTGCATCACCTGCACCACAGCAATCTGTTTCTTCCCGTCAGTCGTCTTCTTCTCTCCGCCACTGTTTCCTCCGCAGCCATAGAGCAAAGCTGTTGCCACCACTGCCGCTGCCGTAATTTTCATCCATTTTTTCATTTGAGAGCCCTCTCTTTCTACTGCACTTCTATCCTATAAAAAATGTCCCCTGCCAATTGCAAGGGACGACGGGACTCATCGCGGTACCACCCTGTTTATCTGATGAAAAACAAAAAAGGCGGCACCCAAGGGACGGATATTCCGTGGTACCACCCTACTTCATCAGATCAACTCTCAGCTGCTTAACGTGAGCCACTCCGGCAATGCCTACTGTTATTTCAGCAAAGCAGTTCAGGAAAGAACTTCGACTTCCTGCCCGCACCGATTTTCACCATCCATCGGTTCTCTGCGCCGGGAAAGGAAATTTACTTTTTTCCGTCAACACTTTTAAATATTGTGATTATTTTAGCGAATGAGGATTTCCTTGTCAATAGTTTTAAAAAAATATTTTAAATTTGAGCGACCCTCTTTCTTTAGCAAATGGCAGCAGTCACAGGACTGACAGGGATGGTAAGCTGCCATCCGGGTAATAGATTCTTCACTCTGTGCCATATTGCTGCCTTCCCTTATTCCCACAAAGCATTCCTCTGTCCGCTCTGAATGACGATTTTGGGAAAGCTCGTCACTAACAATGGGGAACGGAAAGCGTCATAATGACGAAGAACGAAAAGCGTCATCCTGAGCATGAGCGAAGGATCTATAGCCGCAGTGAGGAAAACGGTAATACGTCAGCAGAAGTAATAGATTCTTCACTCTGTGCCACTATCCCGTTTCCCGTCTTTCTCGAACAGCATTTTTGCCACCGTTCAGAATGACGATTGAAGGAAAGGGCGTCACTAGTGATGGGGAACGGGAAATGTCATAATGAGAATGCTCGCTGCCGGTACATGTTCACCGGGCAGTTTCAAAAGAAAAACACCGCCCCTCTAAAGACGATGTTTTCTTTCTATTCCTTATTTCAATACACCGATTTCCCTATAGTATCTTTCAGCGCCGGGATGGAGCGGCACACCTGCGATATCTTTCACCGCATCTTCCGGCTTGAGGCCTTTCAGATTCTTCTGTGCCTGCCCCATTTCATCGATATGTTCCCAGAAAGCTTTCGTCAGATTATACACCACATCTTCCGGCATATCCCCGCGGGTGAACATAACCATTTTAACCGCCGTGGTATGGACGTCTCTGTCCTGATTCGGATAGGTCCCCGCCTTGATAGTATAACTTGCATACCAGGGATATTTCGCTTTCAGTTCTTTCACGAGCTGATCATCAATATCTACCAGGCGTGCGCCGCCGGTCAAAGCCTGGGTGACGGCGGAAGCAGGAGCGCCGCTCATGATCCACGCACCGTCAATGGAGCCGTTTTGGAGCATATCGGCAGCATCGGTAAAGGTAATGTACTCCGCCTGGATGTCATCAGGAAATTTCAGTCCTGCCGCGGTGAAGTGGGCATTACTTTCGTTATATACGGAAGAGCCTGCCGACGCTACGGCAAAACGCTTTCCTTTTACATCAGCCAAAGTCTGAATGCCCGACTTGGCAGTGACCACCATCTGGTTCGGATTCATGTAAAGACCGGCAATCACTTTCAAATCTTTATAAGGATGATCTTTGAAACTGTCCGTCCCGTTGAGACATTGGTATACATTGCTGGAAATAGCGATGGACACCTGCGCTTCGCCGTCGGAAACCATATTCAGGTTGGCAATTCCGCCTGCGGAAGCCTGACTCGCTGCCTGCACACCGGGAACGTTATTGTTCCACATATTGGTGATTGCCGCCCCCACCGCATACAGGGCGCCTGACGCGCCGGCCGTCGGAAAATTAATTTTCACCGTCTGCGCTGCCGGCTGTGATGACGGCGCCGATGCTTTCTTTTCTCCGCCACAGCCTGCTATCATCCCTGCTGCGGCTAAAGCCGCCAGTGAAACTGCCGCCGCTTTTTTCAAATGCTTCATGTTCATTTTTCCATCCTCCCATGCTGCAGAAAATAAATGATTATCATAAGTATACCCCTGTGTCAGGGGAAATCAAGTTTCTTTTCTCCGCTGCAGGAACTGGAATCCTATAACCGCGGCAATCCCTGCAAATCCGGCAAAGTCTGTCATCGTTCCGGGAAAAAGGAGAAGCGGCGAAGCAATGAAAAGTACAATCCGTTCCGCCCATCCGCACTTGCATAGAATCCAGCCTTCCAATGCGCCGACGAGGGCAAACGTCCCCACCGCCGCGCTGAAAACAGCCCAAAGGGTTTCCACTGCGGTCGCCGCCGGATCGACACCGATGAGAAGAACGGGATTATCCAGAAAAAAGAAAGGAATAATAAAACCGATAAGCCCGAGACGCACCGCCATAAGTCCCGTCTTCGTCTGATCAGAACCGGCAATCCCAGATGCCACATAGGCTGACATGGCCACAGGCGGCGTGATATTGGAAAGGCAGGCATAAATCAGGCAGAACATGTGGGCGATAAGAGGCAGCACCCCCGCCTTGATAAGGACAGGAACAGCAACCGCCTGGACAATGACATACGCCGCAACGCCGGGAACGCCCATCCCCAAAACAGCGGACATGATCATGACAAGGAACCCGGCAAGATATACATTATTATCCTGCAGAAGAGACAAAATAAGGTAGCCCATGTGGAGTCCCATGGATGTCAGTGTGACTGTACCGATAATGACGCCGATGATGACGCAGCACACCCCTACGGAAACGGCGCTCCGCGCCCCCTCAATAACAGCGGCAATAATCTTATCTCCTGTCATTCTTGTTTCTTTACGGAGCCAGCTTGCCGCCACAGTGATAAAAATGGAAATAACGGCTGCATAAAGCGGCGTGAATCCCGTAAACATCAGCCCGATAAGGCTCACCAGGGGAAGGACAAGATGTCCCTGCTTTTTTATCACCGACAATGCATCGGGAATATTTTCCCTGGCGATTCCCGAAAGTCCGAACCGCTTCGCTTCAAAATGAACCGCCAGAAGCAGACCGATATAGTAGAGCAGCGCCGGTGTGACAGCTGCCAGTGCCACATAGGTGTAGGACAGGTTTAAAAACTCTGCCATGACAAAACCGACCGCCCCCATAATCGGCGGCGTAAACTGTCCGCCGGTAGAGGCCACCGCTTCTACGGCGCCTGCAAATTCGCTTTTATACCCAGTCCGTTTCATGAGCGGAATCGTAATCGTTCCTGTCGTCGCCACATTGGCAATGGCAGAACCGTTAATCATCCCCATAAGGCCCGACGCGATGACCGCCACCTTCGCAGGGCCGCCGGAAGTCGTTCCTACAAGGGTAAGCGAAAAATCATTAATGAATTTGGAAAATCCCGAATATTTCAGAAACGCGCCAAAAACGACAAAAAGGAATATATAAGTCGCCGAAACGCCGATGCCCGTGCCGAGAATGCCCTGAGTTCCCCAGAATTGGGTAATCAGCACGCGCTTCAAAGTGAAACCGTTATGACCGAGATAGCCGGGCAGGTACGCGCCGAACCAATTATACGCAAGAAAAATTCCCGCAAGTACCGCCAGATTTCCCGATGCCCGCCGGGCCGCTTCAAAAACACAAACCACCGCGACTAAGGCAATGGCTGCCTCCATATCGGAAATACGTCCTCCCGTCCGGGCGATACGGGTATAATTCAAAATGAGATAAAGGAAGCTACCTGCAGAACAAAGGATAAACGCCACGTCCCAAAGGGGCGGAAACTTTCTTTTCCGCTTTTCCTTTTTAAACGTCGGAAACAGCAAAAATGTAAAAACAAGAAGAAATATACAGTGGATCGCCCGCAGATTGACGGCACTGATTGCCCCGATGGTCGTGAAATACAGCTGGAATGCCGTCCACACGCACAGCAGTACGGCTACCGCCCTGCCTAACGGTCCCGTATATGTCCTCATACGGGAGTCCGCTTCCTTCTCCTCAAGTATTTTCTGTGCTTTTGCATCAAGTTCTTTTTTTGCTTCCAACGCTTCTTCCAGCTTTACGCCGGACTGATGTTCATCCATTCCGATTCCTCCTGCACTGCTATCCTTCGTATAAAATTATCCTCATTAAGGCATATTAGTCATTCCATATAAAGCAATTGAGAACTTATTGCCCTCTATTTAGAACCTATTTCTTACCTTTCTGCTGCATCCCCAATCTACAGATACCGCTTGAATCAAAAACTAGTCATTCTTCGGAGAGAACACATATATTCCATCCTTTTTACCCAATGCAGCCGCTTTTCGATCTTTTTCTGCCCATTCCTTCTTTCCCAACTTATCGTAAAAACCTGCACGCATGAGAAGTGCTGATGCAATATTGGGATTAATTTTTAAAAATTCCGTAATATCTGCCACCGCCTTTTCGTATTCCCCCATTTCCGCATACACTTCTCCCCGAGAGCGATAACTTTCTCCATAACCGGGATTCATTTCTATAGCTTTATTCAGTATGTCCAACGCCTTTTGATAATTCCCTTTCAATTTATAAACATATCCCAAGTTATTGTACACATCTGCTTTTTTATGCCCTTTTGCAATTGCCGTTTCAAACGCAGTAATCGCTTCATCATACCGTTCTGTCTGGCTGTATACAAGCCCAAGCATCATGTAATAGTATCCTTTATCCGGCTCCAATGCTATCGCTTTTCTTATATCTTCCAATGCCCCGCCAAAATCATGCAACTTCATACTCGCATCACAACGCTTCGAATAGAAATACGCATTATTCGGATAAATGGAAATCAAATGCGTTAAATCATTTCTCGCATCGGTAAATCTTCTATGCTGCATATAATACATATTTCGTAATAAATAAGGAATCCCATCTGTTTCTCCAACCACGTGTCCCTTGTTAAAAGACGTCAATGCTTTTTCATCCTCATGCAAATCCAGAAGTACTTTGCCTCTTTTCATCCAAGCAAGAAGATTAGATGAATCCGCTGCCACCGCCCTGTCAAGAAAAGGTAATGCTTTTTCCGGTGCATGGTAATGCAACCACTGCAGATCAGCAATCGATATAAGCGCTATTACATCCTTGGTGTTAATAGATAATGCCTTCTCAAAATCAACATAACTCTTATCCATCTCGCCAAGAAGCAGATACGCAAGTCCTCTTTTGCTATAGACCTTTCCCTTTTCTTCTCCTTTTAGATACTTCAACGCTTCATCAAAATCATTAAGACAAGATTCTGTCTCCCCGAGTTGCACATAAGCAACCCCTCGCCCCAATAAGATATGCCCCCTCATTTCCGGTTCAGGATTCTTTTTCAACGCTTTATTGTAATCCTGTTCTGCTGCATAAAAATCCTCTTCCAAACTATATGCGGTCGCCCTTGCATAATAAGCCAGTGCGGAATCAGGATTCAATTCTATAGCTTTAGTATAATCCTTAATTGCCTGCTTATATTTATGCTGATTTATTGCTACCAATCCCCGAAGCATATAAATTCCTTCATTCCCCGGACGCCTATACACTAATTCATCTGCCGCCCCTGTAGGAATAACATTTTTTTCTGATGCTGCCTCTGCATCTTTTCCTGCCCTATCTGAAAAATATTGTGTAAATTTTACAGGCAACTTTTCCTGTACAGAAAAAGTATCTCCCCCCGCAGGCATATCTTTACCCGCCGTCCCTATTGTTACATTTGAAAAAGCTATTCCCAACACCAACACCGCTATCAAAATCTTTTTCTTCATAAGCCACCTGCCTGACATATAACTCATAGTGCTTCCTCATTATAGCACTTCCGATAAGATATAACCGTCTTCTTCCATATATACGCATATGTTTCTATATTAAAAGATATGGAGATAAAAATGTTTTTTCATTTTGACCCTTGCAGTAAATGCTAAACTTTAATGCATTTATCTCCCCCCTATATCCATTATCAAATCATACAATGCCTTACAACCACATCTTCCACACATTTACATTTTCCATTGTAGATTAATAATTAACCATCATGTATAAGTATTTCCGATGATGTTCATTAAATCCTCACTTTTCAATGACATCCATTTTTTCATCACGACTCTATTATATTTTTTCCCACGAAAAAATCACCGCCCCTTTCGAGACGATGATTCCCTCTTTTCCTTACCTGCTTTCAAAGAATGCCTTGTACGCCAGGTACGTTTCGTAAGCGTCCGCTTTGGACAGCAGGTCGCAGGGAGCGTGCATGGACAGCATGGACGTGCCGCAGTCCACCACTTCCGCACCCCAGTTCGCCATCATGAAAGCAATTGTTCCGCCGCCGCCCTGGTCGACTTTTCCCAGCTCGCCGATTTGCCAGCATACACCGGCATCATTAAAGATTTTTCTGACCTTCTGCAAAAATTCCGCATTGGCATCATTGCTGCCTGACTTGCCGCGGGAACCGCCGTACTTGGTCAGGTTAATCCCGTATCCTAAGAAAGAAGCGTTATCTTTTTCAGAAACTTCCGGGAACATGGGATCAAGACAGGAATTCACATCGGCAGAAAGCATCTCGCTGTTTTCCATGGTTTCATAGAAATCAAGAAGACTTCCCTGTCCCTGCAGCGCAAGGAGTTTCATCACAAATTTCACAAAATAGGAAGATTCCATTCCCGTATTTCCATAAGATCCGATTTCTTCCTTATCCGTAAGAAGAGCGGCCTGGGTCTTCACACCGGGTTTCGCGTCCAGGATGGCTTCCAGATTCGCGTAGGAACATACGCGGTCGTCCTGTCCGTAAGAAGCAATGAGGGAACGGTCGAATCCGACGTCGCGGCTCTTTGTGGCGGGAACAAGTTCCAATTCAGCGGCGGCGAAGTCTTCCTCTTCAATTCCGTATTCCTTTTTCAAAAGCGTCATGATGGCGTCTTTCGGTGTCTGCCCTTCTTCAGAATGAGTACCCGCGACAGCCTGGAGCTGTTCTCCGGTAATCCCTTCCGCCAGAGTCTTTTTCATCTGGTCTTGTGCCATATGGATAAGCAGGTCGGATACATAGAAAACGGGATCGCTGTCTTTCAGTCCGATATTGATATCCACTTTTTTACCGTCTTTCGTGAATACCACGCCGATGAGCGCCAGCGGAATGCAGGTCCACTGGTATTTCTTAATCCCGCCGTAGTAGTGGGTACGGAAGTACACAATGCCGTCCTGTTCATGAACTGGATTGGCTTTCAGATCCAGACGGGGCGAATCAATATGGGATCCTACGATTTTGATACCTTCATGGACGGGTTCTTTCCCAATCACCGCTAAAATAACGGATTTATCTTTCTGGTTCCAATATACCTTGTCTCCCGCTTTGAGCGACTTCATGGTATAGACAGGTTTAAATCCCTTTTCTTCCGCACGGCGGATAATTTCCGCTGCCGCCAGTCTTTCCGTGCGTGCCGTATCAAGGAACGCCTTGTATTTTTCACCGTATGCCATGGCGGCCTTGCGCTCACGGGCATTCATCCGCTGCCAAACGGATTTGCTTCTGCTGTATGTTTCTTTCATTTCTGCCTCCTAAAAGAGAATTATTTTCACATAGGTACAGTATAAAACTTTTTCTCCCTCCCCGCAAACCGCGGCCGGAAGGAAATCCTGCTTCTTCAGTCTCCGGGAAATACCCTGCGCAGGAAGTACGTCAGTCCCATAAAAACAGCCATCACTACGAAAAGCAGGGGATATGCGATAACCAGAAGATAAACGGAAGCGTCCAAACTTGACATAGTTCCTCCTTTATGACAAAACGGGAATAAGAGCAAGCACAAGGCCGCCGGCGACGACGGAAGCAACCTGTCCCGCCACATTGACGCCCATGGCGTGCTGGATGATGAAATTGGAAGGATCTTCTTTCAAAGCCATCTTGGCAACAACGCGCCCCGACATGGGGAACGCGGAAATGCCACAGGCTCCGATCATGGGATTCAGCTTTTGTTTCAGGAAGAGATTTGCCAACTTTGCAAAAAGCACGCCGCCCACCGTATCGAAAACGAACGCCGCCGCACCAAGGATAAGGATTTTCAGGACATCAAATGTCAGGATATTTTCCGCCGTCATCGTAGCGCCTACCGTAATACCGAGAAAGAGTGTCACCAGATTGGCGAGTTCATTCTGTGCCGTACTTGCCAGAGAATCCACAACGCCCGATACTTTCAGCATATTGCCGAACATGAGCGCGCCGATGAGCGGTACGGAAATAGGAGCCAGAATACCTGCAAAAAGAACCACCATAAAGGGGAAAAGGAAACGTGCTGTCCAGGACACGGGCTTTTCTTCTTTATATGCCATACGGATACGTCTTTCACGCTTTGTCGTCAGCAGTCTGATAATAGGCGGCTGAATAATCGGGACAAGGGACATATAGCAGAATGCCGTCACCGTGAGGGGCGCCAGAAGTTCCGTGGCAAATTTCTGCGCCACAAAAATCGTCGTCGGACCGTCCGCCGCGCCGATGATGCCAATCGCCGCCGCCTGGTTGAAAGGAAATCCAAAAGCTGATGCCAGAAGCGCCGCTGCAAAAATACCTAAATGGGCCGCTGCCGCAAAAAGCATGACATAAGGCTGTCGGATAAGCGGCGTAAAATCACACATCGCGCCTACCGCCACAAAAATCATGACAGGAAACAGCTCATTGGCAATTCCCGCTTCATAAAGAACCTGCAAAAAGCCCGGCTCCCCGCCTCCCACCGGGATAACGGCAAAATGCCCCGGTATATTTGCCAATATACAGCCCACTCCCATAGGAAAGAGAAGCACCGGCTCATAATCCTTTTTCACTCCGAGCCAGATCAGAATCCCGCCGATGGCGAACATAGTCCAGACAGCGGGATCCGACATCTCCATAACTCCTGCAAAAAGTTCCTTAAAAATTGTTTCCGTGCTTGTCATAAATCTCTCCCCGCAAATAAACAGCCTTACAAAAAACGGACCCGGAAAATACCAGGTCCGATACTATTTTCTGCCCCTGTGCCATACGCAGAAAACATATTTACTTAATAAGGAAAAACAAGGCTTACACATGATAGCCGAGTACCGGAAGAATCATAAAGATAAGCAGCGCCCACACAATACCCGCCCCGATGAAAATACCTGCCGTAATGGCAAAGCCCATCTTGGAACGGGGGACGCCGAGCAGGCTGAAATTCCCAAACCAGCCGCGGCGGACCATGAACCCGTTGTCACTGCGCTGTCTGAACCAGACCAGCTTTTTCTGAGGGTCGATATTGTATGCCACGAGAATGGCAATGACTGTCGCTACCAGCCAATAAATGAGGAAACGAGCGGCATTGAAATCCTTGACGCCGGACAAATCAATCATCTGCATATTTTTACCCTGCCTTTTAAGTATAACTGCTTTACCAATTTATATATTATACCGCAAGGCACGGTTTAGTCAAAAATATTTCTTAAAATTATAAAACGCCGGACAAATAACCGTAGCCTTCTTTTTCCATATCCGCTTCGGGAATGAACCGGATCGCCAAGCTGTTGATGCAGTACCGGAGACCGCCTCTGTCCCGGGGACCGTCATCAAACACATGCCCCAAATGGGATTCTCCCATACGACTCCGCACTTCTGTACGCCGCATATTATAGCTCAGGTCTTCTTTGTAATTCACCACATCGGCAGAAATCGGTTTCGTGAAACTCGGCCAGCCGCAGCCCGACTCGAACTTGTCACGGGAGGAAAAGAGCGGCTCTCCCGTCGCCACATCTACATAAATGCCGCGGTCAAATTTATCGAAATATTCATTGGAAAAAGCTCTTTCCGTCATGCCTTCCTGCGTGACAGCATATTGATCTGCCGTTAAAAGGCTGCGGAGGGTTTCCTCGTCAGGCTTCGGATACAGGGAGCCGTCAATCACGGGATCCGCCGCCCTGCTTACATCGATATGGCAGTAACCGCCGGGGTTCTTCTTTAAATAATCCTGATGGTACTCTTCCGCCGGCACAAAATGACGGAGCGGTTCCACCTCGATAGCGATTTTACCGGAAAGGGATTTCTGCTTTTCATCAAGTACTTCCCGAGCCACCGCCCCTTCTTCATCAGTGGTGTAATAAATGCCCGTCCGATACTGGCGCCCGCGGTCATTTCCCTGACGGTTCACACTTGTAGGATCCACCACCCGGAGGTAGTAAAGCAGCAGATCCCTGTAGGAAACTTTGGAAGCATCATAAGAAATATGAACCGTTTCCGCGTGATCTGTCTGCCCTATATGTTCGTAATCCGTCTTGTCCGTTTTCCCGTTGGCATAACCGGAAACCACGTCCACTACGCCGTCCACACGGGAAAAATATTCCTCCAGTCCCCAGAAACAGCCTCCCGCCAGGTACATATCCCGTAAATTTTCCTTATTCACTGTTTTCACCGCCATTTCTTTCTTCATACTTTCTTCAAGGCTTACCCCCACAGGCGCTTTTTCCCCGCTGCCTGAAGATGGAGTCATTGCCATCGAATACCAGCCGAAACCGGCTGCCGCAATGATCGCAAGACTTCCTAAAATTCCTGCCGTTCTCATCATAATCCTCCTTTACGAAATCCCCTTCATCTCCATAGCAAGCGATTCTTTGCTCATATGCCCCGGACGGAGCATCTTCACATTTCCTTCCGTATCGATCAGAGCCGCCGACGGATAGAAACGAATACCGTATTTCTTCGTCACCGCGCCGCCTTCGTCAAGAAGCACGGGGAGATTATTATAGCCGAGACCTTTATACCATTTTACGAAATCCTCTTTTTTCATTTCACCGCCAAATCCGGGCGCCACAACGGAAAGAACGACAAAATCCTTATCGTCACTTCCCGCCAGCATATCCGTATCAGCCAGCGTAGCCATACATACAGAACACCAGGAAGCCCAGAACTTGATATACACCTTTTTCCCCCTGTAATCGGAAAGTCTGTGTTCCTTTCCATTTACATCGGTCAGCATGAAATCCGCATCCTTTGCATCCATAAAATTCTGTGTGCGGCCGGCTGCCTTTTCCTGCTGCATCGCCGCGGGGCGGGCCATGTCATTTGCATCCGCATTCATACCGGATCCGCATCCCGCCAGAATCCCTGCCAAAACGGCTGTTGCCGCAAACGCTCCAAACTTTTTATAAGAAATTTTCATCATGATAAACCTCCTGTTTACAAATCTGTGAAATATTTCACGAAATAACTGCTGCCAGCATATCCAGCTTGCCAAGCATAAGCAGGATCCCCATAAGAATGATCAGCACGCCGCCAATCTTTTTCAGCAGAACCATATGACGCTTCACATGACTGCTGTACTTCAAAAGCCAGGAAGATGCCACCGCCAGAATAAGAAAAGGAACAGCCATCCCCGCAGCGTATACCGCCATCAAAAGACCGCCATACAGAGCGCTTCCATTTTCAGAAGCCACCACAGCAAGCACCGCCCCCAGCACAGGTCCCACACAGGGCGTCCAGCCGAAGCTGAAAGTCAGCCCCAGAAGAAACGCGCCGAGAATACCGCCTTGACGCTTCCCGTCCAGCTCGATCTTCTTCTGCCGCTGGAGAAAATTAATATTAATCAGCTCCATCTGATGCAGCCCGAGAAGTATGACGATACCACCCATGACATACGGCGTATAGGGATGATAAAAAATGTGGCTGAAAAAACCGGTCCCAAACCCGAGACTGAAAAATACCGTCGATAGTCCCGTAATAAAGAAAACAGTTTTTACCAGCGGAGATACATATACCTTCAGTCCGAAAAAAGAAAACGACCTCGTCCCGGGATCCTCCGCCAGCTTTCCCAAGTAAACCGGCAGAAGCGGAAATACACAGGGCGAAAAGAAGGACAGCACACCGGCCAGAAAAACAGCACCTGCAAATAAATTATTGATTCCTTCCTGCATAAAGCACATCCTTTCATTAATAGATAAAAATAAATATGAGAATCTATATCATATTCACTTTTATCTATATGATATTTTATCTTTCTTCAAATTGCAATATTTTATCTATACGCCTTCATGACACTTATATGATATTTTTATATGAATAAAAATCGATTTAATAATCAAAAACGGAATCCCCGGCAAAATATCGGTTAATCACCGCCCGCCTTGAATATCGTTCCCGACGGGTATACCGCTTAGTGTCATCAGGGCTATGCAGAGAACAGTATCTGTATTTATGACCCTCTCCTTGCCTGTCATCCTTGCAAAATCAAAGCAGGAATAACTGTTCCGTATAGGCAGTCGATTTATCGAATTCAGATAGTCAATCGCTATTAGCAGCTAGCAGCTAGAAGCTAAGAGCTGGAAGCTAAGAGCGGCAGCGAAGGATCTGCTACCGTGGTGAGGAAAGCCGTAAGCTGTCATCAGAGGCATAGATTCTTCACTCTGTGTCACTGTCCCGTTTCCCATCTTTCCCACACAGCATTCTTACCTCCGTTCTGAATGACGATTTTGGGAAAGCACGTCACTAACGATGGGGAACGGAAAACGTCATGATGACGGAGAACGTAAGGCGTCATCCAAAGCGAATGCTAAGGATCTATACCTGTGGTGAGGAAAATTGGTAAGGCGTCATCCTGAACGAATGTGAAGGATCT
>OJRP01000355.1_pt1 | contig 36421 bp, 19 predicted proteins | sample 1599201 | NCBI WGS metagenome assembly OJRP01 (sample SAMN03922534, study PRJEB24848) | human gut metagenome | isolation source: stool sample | host: Homo sapiens | place: Germany | collected 2010-05
ATGCCGATTCTATGTTTAATTTTAATTTATCGGTAAAAATTTACCGAAGTATTGTATAAAAATAAACTTAGTATTAACTTGAAAATACTCTTTGTTTTATCCACTGCATTAACCATAAGAGAGAGGGAACAAGTATCTAATTGATACGCAGTAATTTCAATGCTTATCTATTTATTACTGAAAATCCTTGTGTCCCCGGTTCGATTCCTGGTGGCACCACTAAAAGAAAGTTACCTACAGTAACTTTCTTTTTTTTGTTCCAATATGGCTGAAATGCAATATAAAACAAGAAATGTTTCCTCCAATGTTTTAACCGAAATAACACCGACATCTACTTTGTCTGATTTATCAGCCCCACATCAGCCCATTGTACCGTATTTTTTCGTATCTTTACCACTCAACCATCCCAAGAAAACCATGCATATCCGACTTGTAAAATCTGACAAGAAACGTTTCCTTGACCTGTTGCTTCTGGCCGATGAACAAGAGTCGATGATAGACCGCTATATAGAACGGGGCGACTTGTTCGTCATGGAAGAAAAAGGCGAAGCAAAAGCCGTAGCCGTAGTCACTCGCGAGGGGCAAGGAATTTATGAACTTAAAAACCTTGCCGTAGCTCCCGCCTGCCAACGCAAAGGTTACGGACGTATGATGGTGGAGCACGTATGGCATTACTACGCAGACTGCCGTACCCTGTTGGTCGGCACGGGCGACAGCCCGCTAACCCTGCCGTTTTACCACAGTTGCGGATTTACATATTCACACACCTTGCCCGATTTCTTCACCCGACATTATGACCATCCCATCATAGAAGGAGGCATGCAACTGAAGGACATGATCTACCTGAAACGGGAAAAACAAAACCCCAAGCGGGACAGTGCAGTCCCTACTTCAGATACGGAGCCATAAAAGACCATGGCGTTTCAAGAAAACCGACAAACCTCCCCAAATGCCTCTTCTCTATTCCCTTGCCTCATTTTGCGTTTTCCTCTCGTCTTCTACATAAAATACCCACAAAAACAAAGGTTTCGTTCTTTTATTCCGGCCTTTTTCCCCTGACAGCTTGCAGATTCCGCTTTTTTTTACGAATATTGCAACACTTTTAGAAAGCGAGGAAAACTCAGAACTTTAGGAGGCTCACAAAATATGACATCATCCACACTGAAAGAACGTGTACAAGCCACGCTGAAATCGGAAGACACGGAAGGGACGTTCGAACTTTACGTCACGCGCACTCCGGGCTATCTTTGGGCTTTGCTGTTCAAGAAACTACATATCCACCCCATCGCCGTCACGCTGCTCTCCATCGTCATCGGGGCATTGGCCGGTTACTTTTTCTGGTGGGACGACCTATACATGAACCTCATCGGCATGTTTCTCCTGATATGGGCCAACTGGTACGACTGCGCCGACGGGCAACTGGCCCGCATGACGGGACAAAAGACGCTAATCGGACGCATTCTGGACGGCTTTGCCGGCGACGTGTGGTTCTTCTCCATTTATTTTTTCCTGTGCCTGCGTCTCACCGGCGAACCGGCTCCGTGGGGGCAACCGTGGGGAATATGGATTTGGCTGATTGCCGCCTTCTCCGGTTTCCACTGCCATGCCAAACAATGCGCCATGGCCGACTACTACCGCAACATCCACCTTTATTTCCTCAAAGGAGCATCGGGAAGCGAATTGGACAACTATGCCCAGCAAAGCGCCCTGATGCGGTCGTTGTCCTGGAACCGCAAGGAATGGTTTCACAAGATATACCTCTATTTCTATGGCAACTACACGCGAGGACAGGAACGGCAAACCCCAAAATTCCAAAAGTTCTATGCCCTCGTCCAGCAACGCTATCCGGACGGGTTGCCACAGACGTTGAAAGAGCAGTTCCGGACAGCGAGCCTTCCTTTGATGAAATACACGAACATCCTGACTTTTGATACGCGAGTCATCGTGCTGTTCGTATCGCTGTTCATCAATATGCCGTGGCTCTTCTTTGCTTTCGAGATTATCGTACTCGAAGCCTTGCGTTACTACACCCGCCATGTACATGAAACTTTTTGCGACCGGTTTACAAAGGAGATAGAAAATGGATAAGCCACTCAACGTCGTATTGCTGCTAGCCGGAGGACATGGCTTCCGCATGCACACCGACCGCCCCAAACAATTCATGGAGATTGCAGGCGAGCCGGTCATCTCCTACACCCTGCAAGCCTTTCAACGCCATCCCGAAATCGACCGCATCTACGTGGTTTGCAATCCGGAATGGAACGAATTTGTAAAAACTACGGCCCGAAACGGCAGAATTAGCAAGCTTCACACGCTGTTCCCGGCCGGAGACACCAGTATCGACTCCCTGAGAAACGGTATCGCAGGCTTGCATGCAGAACTGGGGGAACAGAACCCTGCCGTCCTGACCCACGAGGCCGTGCGTCCCTTGGTGACGGACGAAATCATCAGCCTCAACCTGAATACTTTCCGCACACACGGAAATGCCGTCACCGCCGTCCGCAGCCAAGAAGCCTACATGGTAAGCCCCGACGGGATTTCTTCGGGAAAGTGCATCCCACGCGAACTGCTGTATCGCGCACAGACCCCGATAACCTTCAGTCTGGACGACCTGACAGAAGCGTTCCGTAGGGCAAAGCAAATCCAAATCAGCCGCAGTCAATCCCTGTACACTCTGATTACGGAAGTTTTCCCTCTGAAAAAACTCTACATCTCACCCGGTTCCGAACTTAACTTCAAGCTCACGTTGCCCGAAGACATCGAAACCTTGAAGGCTCTTCTGACTTATCGGAAACAAAAGTGAACCGCAAGCCGTTTCCCGATTATTTCTTCGGTGGAAGATAACCGTGACGCGACCGCCACGCGTAATGCCATATTTTAAACAAAGGACTCCAAAGGACTTCACCGGGATAATCCGTCAGGAATCCCATGTTGCGCGACACCTTGCGGCGGAAACGGCCGAAAGGCGTCTCATTCGCATCATGCCGTATGCGTTCGTCATGTTGCCCGAAATTCCCGGCTTTCATGATTTCTGCCAAAAGACGCTGCCCTCGTCCGGGCGACGGCGGCACCAACAAATGCTCGTCCTCCAGTCCGAAAACCGTTTGCAGCACATACATCACCGCACCGGCAAAACGCTTGAGATGCAAACGCTCCAAGCACCGCACGGCTTCCTCCCGCTCAGCTTCGGAACAGGGTTGCCTCAACACAAAGTGATAGTCCAGTAATTGACGCAAACCGATACCTTCATCAAACAAATGACGGTAAATATGCACCAACAGATACACACGGTTCATCGCCAGAGTGGGCACAGCCACCTCGCCCACCCGTTCGGGCAACTGCACCTTATGAAGCAACGACAACGTTTTCCATTCCTTAAAATAACGTTGCAGCCTGAGATTCATCCTCCAACTGTTCATCCATGAAGGCGTAAAATGCAACTCTATCTCAGCCTCCTTCAATACGGGAAAGTCCACATGATGATAGACCACCTCCACACCGGGACAATACTTCCGGGCATAATCCACCACCACCTTGCGCCCGTCGTTCATCCACAAGTCGATGTCGCCGGGCATACGATGCAGCGGACGGGGATAAAACAAAGAATTACCCTGTCCTTTCAACAGGACGGTGCCCATTCCCTCTTTCAAAAACTTGTCATACACCATCACGAGCGTCCGGTTGAGCCTGCGGTTGCGGGTTTCTATTTGCTGCACCAATCCGATCCAAGGCATCACGACATCCATCGGGGGCTTTTGAATGATGGACAAACGCTCCACACCATCCAACACAATGGCAGCCACAGCCTGTTTACACGCCATGTCATACACAGCCGCCCATCCGGCTTTGTCCAACGCCACATCACGATCGTGGCACGTCCCGATTCCTAAACGCAGAAGTTTGAAGAAGGCTTCGTCAGCCTGCATATATTTTGTTTTTCCCATCTTTATTTGTCTGTCTTTTTCACACCTTGTTTCCACAAACGTTTCTGCAAAGATAACATTTTTTCGAAGCAAATCGGCATTCCAATGCAAAGTTATTTTAAATCACTCATTATAAACCTATTACACCACATACAAAACCCCCGAATTCAATCTCAGCAGAATGAAAAATCAATCTCAGCCAAACGATTTTTCAATCTCAGCCAAACGATTTTCCGATCGAAGGAGATTGAAACCGTAAAGTCTGCACAGTAATTTCCGACACGCCTTTCCTTGTCCCGCCTGCTAACGAAAACAATCGTTTCTGTAAATTAAAACAACTTAAAAGGAAGAGGATACAAGGAAAAAGAAGTATATTTGCATCTAACAATATCAAATCAATTCAAAAAATGAAAATGAAGAAATTAAGCACAATGGGAGTAGCCCTTCTCGCCATTGTATTGGCAAGCAGTTGTGGAAGCAGCAAGAACGCCCTACAAACCAGTGCATTGGAAGGCGAATGGAATATCATCACCGTAAACGGAAAAGAGGCTACGGCCGATAAGGATGTTTTTATCGGGCTGAACCTGAAAGAGAACAGAGTATACGGCTGTGCCGGATGTAACCGTATCATGGGAGCCATCCAGGTGGATAAAGACAAAGCCGGGCACTTGTCTTTCGGGCAGGTGGCTTCCACACGGATGCTTTGCAGCGACATGGCTACCGAACGTGCCGTGCTGGAAGCTTTGGAAAACGTAACCGGCTATAAGGGTACGGAACAGGAACTGACCCTGACAGACGGCAACGGCAACGCCCTGTTCACACTGAGCAAACGTCCCGCCGCCACTTTGGCTTCCTTGAACGGCAAATGGAATATCACGAAGGTCTACGACGAAGCGGTAGAAGATATCGAAAAGACGGAGAAAACACCGTTCCTTGAATTCAATGCCGACAAAAAGACATTGCACGGCAATGCCGGATGCAACATCGTAAATGGCGGCATCGAACAGGAAGAGGGAAAACCCGCTTCACTGAAGTTCGACAAGTTGCTTTCCACGATGATGGCCGGGCCGGGCATGACGGTAGAAGGCAAAGTGCTGGAAGCCATGAACAAAGTGAGAAGCTTTATCGTCAAAGACGAGCATACGGCTGCCCTGTTGGATGAAAACGGCGCGGAAGCGTTGACGTTGGTGAAACAATAAAGGCGCCTATACCTGAAAATATTAACCGGGGGATGCCTGATTATCCAAAAGGGCATCCCCTTTTTAAACATCAATATCATGAATCATTTCTTTATGCATGCTCCCAAGTGGAGAACCGGAGCGGGCGTACTGACCCTCTTGGCATGGCTCGCTTCCTGTGGCCCGAACAACAAAACGGTGGAATACCCCTTGATTGAAACGGCCAACACCAACGCACTCGACATCGCAAAGGTGGAACTGACGGACTCAGCTACCATCCTGCACACCGACGCGTATTACCGTCCCCACAATTGGATTCGCATTTCTTCGGAATCGTATCTGCAAGCCGGGGGAAAACGGTATATGCTGACCGGTGCCGAAGGAATCACTCCGGACTCGCTTTTCTGGATGCCTGAATCGGGCGAAGCTTCTTTTACCCTCCGCTTCGAGCCGCTCCCTTCCGGTACGCCATCGTTCGACTTCATCGAGTCCGACTGTGAGGACTGTTTCAAGCTTTTCGGAATAGACCTGACGGGAAAGAAGACATTCGACACGCCGGACGAAGTGCCCGAAGACTTGCGGCAGGCCGACGGGGATACGGCAGTGCCCGACCCGATTTTCAAAACGGGCACCACGACCGTCAACGTCCATTTCCTGCATTATCGTCCGGAATTAGGCAAAGAGGCTAACCTCTACGTCAACACCCTCTTCGGGACGCAACAGCCTTATACAGCCACCATCGACCCCGAAACGGGCAAGGCTTCGTTCAGCTTCCTGCAATGCGGTACGGCGAAAGCAGCCGTAGTCCTCAACAACAGTGCGGCAGGAAGCGCATGGTTGGCTCCGGGCGAAACGACCGAACTGTATGTGGACATGCGTGCATTGGGGTATTACCTTTCGCTCCGCCGCGAGGAAAAGAAGAAAACGACATATCCGGCTCCTTTCCAACGGCTCTATTCCTCGGGCACGTATGCCAACCTGAATAACATCGACAACCAATTAGACAACAGTCCTTATTATGGCATGGACTTGTTTACGGGCGAATTTGCAGACTACCGCATGACCTCGGCCGAATATGCCGCCCATGTCGTGGACACCTACAAGACCCTCGAAGACAGCATCGCCCGAAGCAACCTTTCGCCGCTCAAAAAGGAAATGAAACTGCTCGCTCTTCGACAGGATGCTCTCTCGGCCATGGCACAAGGCAATTACCTGCGCGAACATAACTACCGATACACAAACCGTCAATGGGACTACAACTTCAAGGTGGAAGGTATCGAACCATTGAAACCGGAGGATGCCAAAGCCATCTGCCAACTGTTCGACATCAACGATCCCAAACTGCTGATGGGCGAAAACGTGCTGGACTATGTGAGTGCCGCCTGCTCATCTTCTTTCGACTGGCCGCAACTGGCCGGTATCCAAAAAGGACTGGTAAAGGACTTGCGCCAAATCGCCGGTTACCCGGCCAAGGCGGAGAATGTCGCGCTCACCGATGCGGACTTTGCCCAAATGAAAGCCATGGACAACCCGTTCTACCTCGAAGCGTTCACCCTCATGCAAAAGAAGGCCAAAGACGAACTGGCCGCAGTGGAAGCCAAGTCGAAGGTGGAAACCACGCCCGACGTGCCCAAAGAACGGCTGTTCGACGCCCTCATCGCGCCCCACAAAGGCAAAGTGGTGCTCGTGGACTTCTGGAATACCTGGTGCGGCCCGTGCCGTGCAGCCATCCAAGCCAACGAACCGCTCAAATCCTCCAGTCTGAAAAGCGATGACCTCGTATGGATCTACATTGCCAACGAAACCTCTCCCATCGTGAAATACAAGACCATGATTCCGGACATCCAAGGCTTGCACTACCGCCTGAACCAGGAACAATGGGACTACCTGTGCGACAAATTCAAGATAGACGGCATCCCGTCTTACGTGTTGGTGGACAAGTCGGGGACATACAAGCTGCGTAACGACTTCCGTAACCACAAACTGATGGAAGAGACATTGAAAGAAGAGTTAAAGAAATAAGGAATCTTACATCAATAGCAGATTATGAAAAGGATATTAGTCTCCGCACTGCTGTGCACGTCCTTATTCGCTGCGGCACAGGCCCAGACCACCCATACGGTGAAACTGGTGGACACCCAGTTGCAGGACGTACTCAACGTACTCGAAGACATGGACATCTACATACATCGTTTCGATGTGAGTCAGTTCCTCGATGCCACATATCACGTGGAAATCTATGTGGAAGAATACAAGAATAACCAGAAGACGGGGAAAGTGCACCACTTCGACTTGGGCAAAAACATCCGTTCGTTAGACGAGATTCCGGAAGAACACAGAAAAGGGTTCCGGAAAGAATACCAAATCCCCGCCGGGAAAAAAGAATGGAACAACATCAAGGAGATTTCCATATATATAAGGAAAGAGGAAAGGACGGACACCACTGCCGCCATCCGTATCTCCAGTCCCAATGTGGGCATCCAAGGTTTCCCGTTCACGCTATACCCGGCCGACGGAAAGAAGTTCATCAGCTACCACACGCGGCCTTTTGCCGCACGTGCGGTACAAACAGCCGATGAAATGAAAATCCCCCTCTTGCTGTACGGTTCGGTATGGGCGGAACCGGGAACGACTTTCTTCCGTTTCTGTGGTGAAAACGAGATAGGCCCGGAAATGAAAGCGGAAATCCTGACCCATATCCCTCACCACTACGTGATAGGGTTGCAGTTGAAGAAAGAATAAATTGAAGAAAGAGACACAAGGTGACGAGGCGGGCTTTTCTAAAAGAGAAGCTCGCCTTTGCCCTGACGTACGACCTCGAAAGCGTCGTCCACACAATTCACCACCGTCGAAGCCTCGCTGCCTCCATATCCCCCGTCGATGACCAAAGCCACGCGGCCTTCGTATTTCTCATGAATCAACTCGGGGTCGGTGGAGTACTCGATAATTTCGTCTTCGTCGTGCACCGACATCGTGAGGATGGGATTCCCCAATCCGTCCACTAGTCCACGTGCAATACTATTGTCCGGCACACGGATACCTACTTCTTTCTTATTCTTATATATTTTAGGAAGCCGGCTGCTCGTAGGCAGGATGAACGTGAACGGCCCCGGCAAGTTCTTCTTCAACAGTTTGAAAGCGGCGTTACTGACTTGAGCATATTCGCTGATATTGGACAAGTCATAACAAATAATCGACAAGTTGCTCTTTTGAGGGTTCACCCCCTTCAGCGCACAAATCTTCTCCACCGCCCGTACGTTCAGGGCATCGCATCCTATGGCATACACCGTGTCGGTAGGATAAATAATCAGCTCTCCGTCCCTCAGCATTTTAAGGGCCTTGGCCATCTCACGGGGATTCGGGTTTTCCGGATAAATTCTAATCAGCATGATTTCTTTCCTTTTTATAGTCTACAAAGGTATCATTTTCTTTTGGTTTCACAGCAACAAGCTTACAATATAATGAAAAACCGGAGAGCCATGCTTCAAAATATAATTTTTTCGTATCTTTGCGTGCAGTTAGACGAAAAAATAGACTCAAAAACATTACAAAATGGCAAAAATAACCAAAGAAATGGCTTTGCACTATCATGAACAGGGCAAGCCGGGTAAAATCGAAGTGGTGCCAACCAAGCCCCACAGCACACAAACGGATCTCTCATTGGCTTATTCGCCCGGCGTGGCGGAACCGTGCCTCGAAATAGAAAAGAACCCACAGGATGCCTACCGCTATACGGCCAAGGGCAACCTCGTGGCCGTAATATCCAACGGTACCGCCGTCCTTGGGTTGGGCGACATCGGTGCGCTGGCCGGTAAACCGGTCATGGAAGGAAAAGGACTGCTCTTCAAGATATATTCGGGCATCGATGTGTTCGACATTGAGGTGAACGAGAAAGACCCCGAAAAGTTCATCCAGGCCGTGAAAGCCATCGCGCCGACTTTCGGCGGCATCAATCTGGAAGACATCAAGGCACCCGAATGCTTTGAAATCGAACGCCGTCTGAAAGAGGAACTCGACATTCCCGTCATGCACGACGACCAGCACGGTACGGCCATCATCTCCAGTGCCGGACTGTTGAATGCGCTGGAAGTGGCAGGAAAGAAAATCGAAGACGTGAGAATCGTTGTGAACGGAGCCGGAGCTTCGGCCGTATCCTGCACCAAACTGTATGTGTCGCTCGGCGCACGGTTGGAAAACATCGTCATGCTGGACAGCAAGGGTGTGATCTCAAAAGACCGTACCGACCTGAACGAGCAGAAGCGTTACTTCGCCACCAGTCGTACAGACATCCATACGTTGGAAGAAGCCATCAAGGGCGCCGACGTATTCCTCGGCTTGTCGCGCGGCAATGTGTTGAGCAAGGACATGGTGCGCAGCATGGCTCCGTCGCCCATCGTGTTCGCATTGGCTAACCCGGTACCCGAAATCTCGTATGAGGACGCCATGGATTCGCGTCCCGACGTGTTGATGGCTACCGGACGTTCCGACTATCCGAACCAGATAAACAACGTCATCGGATTCCCTTATATCTTCCGTGGCGCCTTGGATACCGGTGCCACGGCCATCAACGAAGAAATGAAACTGGCCGCCGTACGGGCTATCGCAGGCATTGCCAAACAACCCGTGCCGGACGTGGTGAACGAGGCTTACCACGTGAACAACCTCACTTTCGGTCCTTCATATTTCATCCCGAAACCGGTAGACCCGCGCCTCATCACCGAGGTGTCCATGGCTGTGGCCAAAGCTGCCATGGAAAGCGGAGTGGCCCGCAAGCCCATCGAAAACTGGGACGCTTACGCCCTCCACTTGAAGGAACTGATGGGGTATGAGTCGAAACTGACCCGCCAGTTGAGAGATACGGCCCGCCGCAATCCCCAACGCGTGGTGTTTGCCGAGGGTATCCATCCCAACATGCTGAAAGCCGCCGTGGAGGCTAAGGCTGAAGGCATCTGCCATCCTATCCTGTTGGGTAACGACGAGCGTATCGAGAAACTGGCGAAGGAACTCGACCTCAGCCTGGAAGGCATCGAAATCGTCAACCTGCGCCACGACCGCGAAGCCGAACGCCGCGAACGTTATGCTAAGATACTGGCCGAGAAGAAAGCCCGCGAAGGTTATACATTCGAAGAGGCCAACGACAAGATGTTCGAGCGCAACTACTTCGGCATGATGATGGTAGAGACTGGCGAAGCGGACGCATTCATCACGGGCGTGTACACCAAATATTCCAATACAATCAAGGTCGCCAAAGAAGTCATCGGCATACAACCGGAATACAACCATTTCGGTACCATGCACATCATGAACAGCAAGAAAGGTACGTACTTCCTGGCGGACACGCTTATCAACCGCCATCCCGACACGGAAACGATGATAGACATTGCACGGCTATCCGAAAAGACCGTGCGTTTCTTCAATCACGAACCGGTCATCGCCATGTTGTCCTATTCCAATTTCGGAACGGACACATGCGGAAGCCCGGCCAGCATCCATAAAGCCGTAGAATACATGCAGGAGAACTACCCGAACCTACCCATCGACGGCGAGATGCAGGTGAACTTCGCCATGAACAACGAGCTGCGCGACCGTAAGTACCCGTTCACTCGCCTACAGGGTAAGGAGGTCAATACCTTGGTATTCCCGAACCTGAGTTCGGCCAATGCCGGTTACCAGTTGCTCCAGGCTCTGAATGGAGACGAAATAGAGATGATAGGCCCTATCCAGATGGGGTTGAACAAACCGATTCATTTCACCGACTTCGAAAGTTCCGTACGCGACATCGTGAACATCACGGCCGTAGCGGTCATCGATGCCATCGTGATGAAGAAAAAGAACCAGTAACCCACGGATTATACTAAAAGGAATCAGGATGCACTGCCAAAGAAAAGATAGTGCATCCTGATTCCGTTTAGTATAAACGGGAATAATATTTATCTCCCTCCTATGTCCTTTCCTAAACTACTGACAAACAGACGGGTTATGCTCTCAGCCCAACTTCTCCCTACGTTTTCTCAAAAACAAGCTTCATCTTTCAGAACACAATGTAAACCCTTCGCTTTATGTATATTAGCTCCCTGAAGGATGGAACCTACATCTTTCAGCTCTCTTTCAGGTGACGGACGATAGTCCTCATAAGCCAAACGATTTTCCGTTGTGCTCCGAACGATTTTTCAATCTCAGAAGAACGAAACGCAGATCTGCGCCAAACGAAAAGCGGCATTCAGCCCGACTTATGACTGACATGGACTGAAAGATAAAGATTTGAAAATTCAGGATGTATCCGATTTGTATTGAGATAGTTACGGGGCATCCTGAAAGATGAAAGGCATTTTCCGGAAAAGTATGGAGGAGGGAAAGGAATGAGGAGTATCGAGTCCGACGGCTATCCGGTTTCTTTGAAGAAGAGTGACACGGAGAAGCGCAGAAATGTGCAGAAATGCGTACTAATGTGCAGAAATGCGTACTAATGTGCGGAAACGTGCACAAATGTGCCACCTCTGCCGTGCGTCTCCCTAACTTTGCCGTAAAAAACGAAGCACATGGAACTGAAACACATCGTAAAGAGAGCGGTACGTCGATGGGCGGAGAAAATCGCGAATAAGCGAGCGCAGAACCAAGCGAGCTTGCCTCTGCCGAGTGGGAGCGATTTATCAAAAAGAAAAGCCGGACGTTTGGGAGTTGCCGGAAGCGTGACCGGTCATATCGAAGAAACAACAGTCACCGAATCGCGACCGGAAGCCTTCACAAGGCCGACCTCCCGGAAGGCGGAAGCCCACGATGCGAAAAACAACGCACCTGCCCACCTCGACCACCGGCTGGCCACTTTTGCGGAAGAGCGTTACGACCTGCGCCACAACCTGCTGACGAGGCAGGCGGAATTCCGCCCCAAAGGACAGGATGCGGCCGCCTTCTTCCCCCTCACGGCACGCGACCTCAACTCCCTCTGCCTCGCCGCCCATGAGGCGGGCATCCCGTGCTGGGACCGCGATGTGTCGCGCTTCGTGGCCTCCGACCGCCTGCCCGACTATCATCCCTTCCGCGATTATTTCGACCGCCTGCAGCCGTGGGACGGAGAAGACCGTCTCGACGCACTGGCACGGCGCGTGTCGGACCGTGCGCTGTGGGTACGCGGATTCCGCCGATGGATGCTGGCTGTGGCCGCGCAATGGATGAGGATGGGAGACGACCATGCCAACAGTATGGCTCCGGTATTGGTGAGCGGGCGGCAAGGATTGGGAAAGTCCACATTCTGCCGCAACCTCCTGCCACCCGAACTGTCCGCCTATTACACCGACAGCGTGGACGTGACGAATATCGCCCGCATGGAACAGTTTCTGGTGGAAATGGGACTGATTAACTTAGATGAGTTCGACCGCATCCCCGTCCGCCGCCATCCGGCCTTGAAGAACGTGATGCAGCTCACCGACCTGCACGTGCGCAAGGCTTACCGACGCGACACGCTACGTCTGCCGCGCATCGCCTCCTTCATCGCCACGTCCAACAGCCACGAACTGCTCTCCGACCCTTCGGGCAGCCGCCGTTTCCTCTGCGTGGAGGTGGAGCGTCCCATCGACAGCACAAATATCGAACATGCTCAAATCTACGCCCAGCTGAAAGCCATGCTCCTCGGTGGCGAACATCATGGGTTCACGGCAGAAGAAGAGGCGGAAATCCAGCGTGCCAACGTGGCTTTCTACCGTACTTGCCCAGCGGAAGAGGCTTTTGCCCGCCACTTCCGTGCCGCCCGTCCGGACGAAGAGGCCCTGTCCGTTTCCCTTCCCGAACTCATCGCCCTGTTGCGCAAGCGTCAGCCGGGCACGCTCACGGGCATCGGCATGCAGGAGTTCAGCCGCGCCCTCGTGGCCGCAGGCGTGGAACGGAAGCACACGGAAAAGGGTAACCGTTACCGGATCGTGCCGTTGGAGCGTAGACCATAAGTCCGCAATCCTCTATGAATGAACGGAGAAAAAGCCTTTCGATTTTTTCCCATAAAAAATAAGGATTCAAATGGTAAATTCGTACCTTTGCCGTAGCAACTGCAATAACGCTGTTTATGATTGACAACCTAAAACTCCACCGTCACCCCCAACGTGGGCAACAGTGTCCCACTTATTTGTTCTACACGCCGCATCACATAACGCTGATCCTCCAAAGGAGCTTCGGGATTCGACACAACGCCGGTACTCATGAACACGTCCGGCTGACGTAGTTTGCTGACGGTCACATTCTGTAAGTCAAGATACAATCCCAGGCGCCAACGTTTGAAAAAGAATTCTTTGTCCACCCGCACATCCAGTTGGGCATAACCCGGTAGCCGCTCTGCATTATAACGGCTGTAATCGTAGGCAGACTTCCCATTCGCATCCCAATACGTCACATAGGACGAGGCTACCTCATCGTATGGCGTATAAGGAGAGCCGCCGATGCAACTCAACCGTAATCCTACGCTCCAACGGTGTGGGAAATCATACGTACCGCTCATGTTCAGAATCACTCGATTGTCCCACGCCGAAGGAACATAAGCGGCATGACGGTCGGCACGGTATTCGCTGCGGTACCAGGTGAAAGAACTGGTCAGGTTCAGACGGTCGGGCAAAGTCCAACGCATCAAGGCTTCCACTCCGTAGGCACGGCCTTGTGCCGTAGACACCAATGCCTCATTACCTACCACACCATAATCCGTACCCTTACAAGTCAACGGAACCCCGTCGGCCAACGAAAGCGGCACACGGTGATAAGACTTATAGAACCCTTCTACCGACACAGCCCAACGGTCATTGGCTTTCCATTCGCCGCCCCAAGCAGCCTGCGCCACATTCATATAACGTAAATCCCGGTTGACCAACCGGTCTGTCGCGTCTTTATAGCCCAACGCCGTGTAAGGCAGTAATTGGTGATACCAGCCTGCCGAAGCTGCCGTCGACCAATGGGGTGAGAAAACATAACGGAAAGAAGCGCGCGGAGATAGCTGTTCCCACGGACGGGACATGTGCGATGAATAAGTATTGCCGTCTGCCCGCACCCCGACCGACGCACTCCATCGTTCTTCCGGAGCCGTATAAGCCGCAGAGAACGAGGCTCCATAGGCGACAAGCCCCAAATGGGTACGGTAGACAGACCAGTCCCCGACCGACAAAAGACGGCGTTCATGGTCGGTATAATCCATGTAGTTCAATTCCGCACCCTCTTTCAACGTCCAGCCACCCGGCAATGTCGTCATATTCTCTGCACGGAACGTGGTCTTCTGTTCTGTAGAACGCAATCGAAGCGTGAGATTCTCCTCAGTGCTCTCGTCATTATTCCGATATTTCAGATTCTTGTCGTTCAGGTAATTGTGGCTCAATACGTACGTCTGCACATGTCTTCCGGCATAATGCCGGTAAGAAACCCCTACCGTAAAAGTCTCTTGTTCTATCTTGGGCAGATAGCTCAAAATATAATCCGAACCGTCGTCTTCTCCCGCCAAATCCGTATTCAGTTCCATCCGGTCTACTCCGGCCAATGCCATCACCGTCAGTTCGTCGTACGGCGTCAAACGGGTCTTTACCTTAAACTGCCCGTCGATATAGTTCGGAAGGAAAGGCAAACCTATCATTTTAAAAAGTAATTGCAAATAAGACTGGCGCAAGGAGAACAGGTAAGTCGTCTTTTCCCCGATATGGCCGCTCCCGCTCAAGGCGGCCTCGGAAGCTCCCAAAGTAGCCTTGAACGTCTGACGCTCCGAAGAGCCTTCGCGCAAACGGAAATCGAGCACGGAACTCAAGGCTCCTGCACGGTCGGCCGGAAACGAACCCGTATAAAACTTAATCTCACGCACCAAATCGGCATTGACGATGCTCACCGGGCCTCCCGTAGCTCCCTGCGTGGCAAAATGGTTGATGTTCGGAATCTCTATACCGTCCATATAAAAACGGTTCTCCGACGGACCGCCGCCCCGCACTATCAAATCGTTACGGTATCCCACCGGAGAGAAGGCCACACCCGGATAACCGCGCACGATACGCGAAATGTCCCGGTTGGCTCCAGGGCTTTTCTCTATCTCGCGAAGCCCTATGACCTGCACGCTCACCGGAGCCTCAGCTGTCTTGCCATACGACTTAGGACGTACAGTCAAAGTATGCAACGACTTGACATCTTCCTCCAATTCAACGTTCACTTCGGGCGTGACAGCCGAAACGATATAATCCGGTGTATCCTGCGGCACATATCCGGCCGCCGTCACCCGGAATGAAAAAATACCGGGCGGCACGTGAGGTAATACGAACACACCGGCCGTATCAGTCACCGCACGCAAGGTGTCCATCGAAGTAGGAAACACAAAAGCCCCTACCACCGGTTGGCGGCTCGTCCGGTCTATCACTTTGCCCGTCACACGAAAAGAAGACTGTGCAACTGCCTGCACCACCAAGAGACTACATAAGAGCCATCCGCAGAAAAATTTCTTCATCCCAATTTGTTTTCATACAAAAAAAATGCAAAACGCATTTCAACACTCAAATACGCTTTTGAACAATGATTCTGCTATCACATTGGCCAACCTCACAGGTACGGCATTACCTATCTGTCGCATCGCTTCCGTCCAAGAACCAGATATGGAATAATCATCAGGAAATGTCTGTATCCGTTTCGCTTCAAGCACGGTATAATAACGTACTTTCCCATCAGGATACTTTATCATATTCTCCCCTCCCGGTACCCCATGCCCTCCAGCCTTTATGGTTTTGGACGGCTGATCAATATCACTGCCGGTATGCCCGGCATATTCTTTTGCACCGGTTCTTAACAGATGTTCATTGTACGATTCACTTGCTTCAAGCGGAACAGGCAAGCCCTGCAAAGCATCACGTACAGTCTGCCAAGGAGCCTTTACCGGTGGAAACATTCCATATTGAGACAATAAACGTTCCTTTTGCAAGGCCTGTTGTCTTTGTTCCCCAAAAGGAGGGATGAGATTATGCCTCTCCCAATAACTTCCAGTTACATACTTATCCCAAAGTAATGCTTCCTGCGAATGCGTTCCTTCTGGAAAATTCCAAGCCACATTTAAATCATTCCGGATGCCGACAATAACCACACGTTCACGCCTTTGTGGGACACCGTAGTCTGCCGCATTTAGCAACCTAAATATTACATTATACTTTAATTCTTTATAAGAACCTTCTGTATGAATACGTTCAAGCAATGAAAGATTTCTCTCCCAGTCCAAGTTTTTCAACTCCACATGAGGATAAGTAAGTTGCAGGATGATGTAACTAAAATATCGAGCAAATGACTGCCTCAGCAAGCCCTTTACATTCTCAAAAATAAAAACTTTAGGCGTTAACTGTCGAATAGCGGAAATTGCATATGGAAACATGTCCCTATCATCCTTGTATCCCAAAGCCTTTCCACCCAAAGAAAAAGGTTGGCATGGAGGACCTCCCGCAATAACATCTATATTACTGAACTGAGAAAATTGAAAATCCCGTATATCTGTCTCAAAAACAATATCAGGTGAGTAATTCCATCTTAAAGTTTTACAAGCATCTCCATTCCACTCAACAAAAGCCTGATGACGAGCACCCGCCATTTCAATACCCTTTGCTAAACCTCCAGCACCTGAAAATATTTCCAAACTATTAATCATATTACTCTCCCGATAAATACTTACAGACTTTCCTTTCTACATCAACCAAAGGCAAAGCCTTACCTTGGCACTTATAAGCCCAACTCCGTCCTGGATGCAATACGTCCCAATCTGATTTGGACTGATTATATCGTCCTTTTCCGGGATCATGATTGCCAAACCCATCTATCGAGCTATTCCATACCGGAGTATAACAACGGATTAATGCCGCTTCAATAGTTCCTATCATATCACAAGCGGCATTTTCCAATATCATGAAACGACAATGGAAATCTTTCAAATCCAAATTATGCACCTGGTTGATACTATTTTCGTGCTCACATAACCTTCTGTAAAGTTCATGCGAACTTTGAGATTTCCCAACTGTCCTTGCCTGCCTCCAACCTTACGGCACGGCCTTACCTACATAAATCGGTTGCTTAAACTCCAACCTGTTTAAATCATAAAGTATCTTATAATAAGGATTCTTCCCTATATAATATAGAGCATACACCCCTGTACCTATGAAATTTTCCGGAGGTGGCAATTCATGAACAGGCGTACCATTGAAAAAACGTATGGTATCTTTTATTATTTCTTCAAAAGCATTCGATTTATACACATGCTTAGACCTGTCAAAAACATCATTCATTCTATACTTTTTAAGGAAGGTATATTATAAAATCTTCTTAGCTTATAATTATCGGCAAATATACTTATAGTTGCAAAATTACACTTTTTACTGGTAAAAATGAGAGCCAAAGACGGAAAAGTTGAGGATTTTATAAAAATCTGACGAATAAGCCTATTTTTTCACTACCTTTGTCCATCATACTTCGGATGGGATGCGAATGAAAAATACTTTCTACCTGTTACTGTTTTGGTTAGGACTTTCCCTGAGAGTTCCGGCACAAGCCATCTGGTCGGCGGATTTCCCGTTCGCCGGAGAACTGCCATCCAACGAAATGACGGAACTCTATCAGGATGAAGACGGTTTTGTTTGGATTGGCACAACGAACGGCTTGTCGCGCTACGACGGTTACCGCCTGCAAACGTTCCAAACAGACTACCGACATCCGGGCCGGCTTACCCACAACCACATCACCTGCATTGCGGAAGACAGTGCATACCTTTGGATCGGAACGAGAAAAGGACTGAACCTCATCGACAAACAGACTTACCGGATTACCACACCGGGAGAAGCCCCGTTACAGACCGCCTACATCCGCTCTCTTTGTTCCGACGGGAAAAAACGCATATGGGTAGCCTTAAACGACCGGCTATTGGAGTCCCGTTTCCCATACCATGAATATACCTCCATCAAACTACCTTCCCCAAACGGCAAACCGTCTTACATCAACTCTTTCTTTTATGAAAAAGGAAAAGAACGCCTATGGATATGCACGTCGAATGGGATTTTCGTCTATACGGACAGTACACAACACCTGCGCCACCTGCCGCCGGTGGGACAGACCAACTCTCCTTTCACGCTTTTCCAAGACAGGGACGGGCGGTACTGGCTCACCACATGGGGAGAAGGACTGTGGCAACTCCTGACCGATAAAACCTTGAGACATGTGGAATATATCCATCAGGACATACAGTCACCACGAGGAAAAGTGGCAGACCGTAAATTTTTCAGTACAGCCCAAGACGATACATTCGGTTACATTTGGGCTTTGTCCTATAACAACCTGTACGCATTCCGGTATGACGACCGTACCGGCAAGTTGATCCCCGTGGCTTTACCCAAATACATAGACACGGGCAAAATGTACACCAAAATCCTGAAAGACCATGATGGCAACCTGTGGCTCAGTTCTTACGACCGGGGCACGTTGCTCACGTTTCATACGGAAACCATACGGAGCTACCCGTTGGACGACCTGCGCAAGACCTTGGACAGGATGCCCAATCTGCTCACTTTGAACCGCGACACCCAGGGGCGCTTCTGGTTCATCCAAGACCGCTTCGGTCTCTGCCTCCATGGGCCGCAACACGGAAAAACCGTTTTCGCTACCCCCGAAATCCAGAACCTGACGGTAGATGCCCGCGTCACGGCATCCAGTCCTGTCAGCGGCGGCTTATGGGTAGCAGCTCCCCACCGCAACCAAGTGTACCTGTTGACATACGAACAAGGAACATTTAAGGTAAACCGCCGCATCCGGTTGTCCGACGCTTCCGGTGATTATGTTCCCGCCAACCAGATGGAAGAAACATCGGACGGCAAACTTTGGTTGCGTAGCGGAGGGCGTATGCTCTGCCAGCCTGCCGACGGCACGTCCCTGCTCTCCACGCCCGATAGCCTGCACTTTACCGCCTTTGCCCATAGAGACGCTGTGTCCGTCTGGGCCTCCACTTCCCGACGTCTATATATAATAAAGGTGAAAGGGAAACGTATGGCATGTATTCCGCACCCCCTTGCCTTTCAGAACCACGAGGACGAGGAGGTGCGCTTTCTCTGTCCTGATGACTCGGGCGGCTTTTGGATAGCCACCAGTATGGGGCGCATCCTGTACGGTCAACCGGAGGATTCGGTTTTCCAAGATTTCAGCGACCGTTTCGACACGCAAGGCATGACGATATTGAATCTGTTATGGCGGAACCACCACCTTTGGCTCGTCTCCCACAATCGTTTCATCCACTACGACACACAGCGCCACAACCTGCAACAATACACTTCCTCGGACGGCAATATGTCCACTCCTATCTTCCGCGACCAAGCTGCATTCCTTTCGGCCGACGGTACACTCTACGCCGGAGGACGTGGCGGTTTCGTATCAGTCACTCCCCCATCTTCATCCGGCTCTAAAGCCCCTTCACGTACGGTGATGCTGACCGACTTCAAAAGCGGTACGCGCAGTATGCTGTTCAATCCCTCCGGGCGGTACGCGTCCGGACAGCCCGACCGGCACACGCTTACCTTGCAACCTGAAGCAGCCAACCTTTCCCTCTGTTTTTCCACATTAGATTATGCACGAAGCGGAAAAGTACGTTACGCTTATCGGTTGGAAGGCCTCGATACCGATTGGAACTACCTGCAAGAAGGAGAAAACACGGCTTATTACCAGAAACTGCCCAAGGGATACTACCGGTTGGTCGCAAAAGCCACAGACCGTAACGGGCAATGGCAGGCTCCCGCCACGCTGCTCAGCCTCACGCAACTTCCGGCTTGGTACGAAACCATGTGGGCTTACGCGGCCTACGTAACCGTTTCCCTGTTTCTCATCTACGTACTCCTGAGGCTGTACTTGCAACGATTGCGCAGCCGCAACCGATTACAACTCCAAGAAGCCCTGACACAAGCCAAACTGGATTATTTCACCAACATCTCCCACGACTTGCTTACGCCGCTCAGCGTGATATCCTGCGTAGGTGACTACTGGGAACGGAAGTATCCGACCGAAAAACGCCAGACCACGGTGCTGCGCCACAACATCTACCGGCTGAAACGCCTGCTGCAACAAGTCCTGGATTTCCGTAAGACCGAGAACGGCAACATGGTACTTCGTCCCGAAGAAGGCGACATCTTCGCTTTCGCCCGTCAACTGTGTACCCACCATTTCTGGCCTTTGGCTGAACAGAAAGGCGTACGGCTGAACCTCCGAATTCCGGAAGGCGAATGCCGGGGCACACTGGATTTTGACAAAACAGACAAGATACTCTACAACTTGCTTTCCAATGCCGTCAAATACACGCCAAGTGGAAAAAATGTCGATTTCATCGTGGAAATACGGCAAAACGGAACAGAAAAAGACGTGATATTCACCGTACAAGACGAGGGTGTCGGCATACCGGCCAAAGAACAACAAAGGATATTCGACCGCTTCTACACCGGAAGCAACGGGCGTAGCGGACAATCGAACGGCATAGGGTTGGCATTGGCACGGGAATTGACCACCTTGCACCATGGCAGATTAACACTGAAAAGCGAACCGGGAAAGGGAAGCTGTTTCACCGTGGCCCTTCCCCTGGACCTTCCGCCCACCGTCTCCGCAAAAGAAAACCTCGAAATACAGCTGATAGATGCTGAAGCACCCACACAAGACTTCACTTCACCAGAAGGTTTCTCCCCTATGCCGCAAGAGCCGTCTCCCGAAGCCCGAGAACCCGGAAACGACCGTCCCTCCATCCTCCTTGTGGACGACAACACGCAACTGTTGGAAATGATGGAGAAGATATTGGCCACGAAGTACTGGGTGCTCACGGCAGAAAACGGGTTGGAGGCTCTGAAACAACTCAAGGCAAGCGCCGTAGACCTCATCGTATCGGATGTCATGATGCCGGGCATGGACGGATTCGCCTTGTGCAGGAAACTTAAATCACAACTCGAAACCAGCCACATTCCCGTTATCATGCTGACAGCCAAACAGAGCGCGGATGACCGGGTAGATTGTTATGAAGCCGGAGCGGACGGTTATTTGGCCAAACCTTTCGAGTTGAAAGTGCTAGCCGCCCGGATAGACAACCTGCTCCATACCTACCGGAACCGCCAACAGGCTTTCAGGATGGAAGACCACGTCCGTCTGGCCGAACTGGAATATTCTTCCAACGACACCCAGTTCCTTCAGGACATGGCAGACTGTATCCACACCCATTTGGCCGAAGAAGGATTCGATTTGGAACAACTGTCCGGCCATTTGAATGTGTCCAAATCCACCCTCCACCGCAAAGTGAAGGCCATGACCGGGCTTACACCTTTGGAATTTATCCGGAACATCAGGCTGAAGTATGCCTGCGAGATGCTTTCACGCCGCGACCGGAACATCAGTGAAATCGCTTATGCCACGGGCTTCTCTTCGCCCAAATATTTCACCAAGTGCTTTAAAGAAGAGTTCGGACTGACACCCCGCGAATACCAAGAGAAAGAAAAATAAAACCGTAACAGGCAAAAAACAGTCGGGAAGGGGGTAAAAAACTGCCAGAATAGGATTTTACCCCCTTTCTGGCAGTTTTTTACTCCTCTGTAACCTTCCTTTTCATATAGTTTTGCAAACAAATCAATCAAAACACATAAAAAAATACAGATTCAAATGAAAACGAACTTACGTACACACCGGAGTAGCCGGCTGAAGTGGGTGGCCGCCCTCTTTTTCGCATTCGGAATCGGAAACGCCCTCCCGGTTTCTGCCAACTTCTCCCGTGCAGACGAGCTTGCCATTCCGAACGCTACACGTTCAAACCGGGAAGTAAACTTTAACAGGAATTGGAAATTCTTTTTAGGCGATACCGCTGCAGCCTCGCATCCGGACTTCGACGACAACCATTGGCGCACGTTGGACCTGCCCCATGACTGGAGCATCGAAGGCCGTCCTGAAGCAGACAATCCGGCCGGTAACGATGGAGGGTATTACCCCACCGGCATCGGTTGGTACCGCAAGACATTCAACTTTACTCCGGATAGCCGACATCCCGAAACCACCCTCTATTTCGAAGGGGTTTACATGAACGCGGAAGTATTCGTCAACGGACATAATCTCGGCATACGCCCCTACGGTTATTCATCTTTCTACCACGACATCACGCCTTACCTCAAAGCAGGCAAGAATGTCATTGCCGTGCGTGTGGACAACTCGGGACAGAAGAACTGCCGTTGGTACACCGGTTCCGGCATTTACCGCAACGTGAAACTTATCCGTACCCCTAAAGCACACTTTGAACCGTGGGGCATCGGCATCACCACCGAAAAAGTGGACCAAAAGACGCAGGTGGAAGTGGAAACCACGCTCGCCAACCGCAATAACGCCCTCCCGGCCACACTGCTTTGCACGGTCACAGACTTGGACGGCCACACCGTTCTCACACAAAAAGAAAGCGTCACCCTTGAAGCGAACCGGACAAGCAAAATCAAACTGCAATTTCCTTTTGAAAACGCCAAGCTCTGGAGTCCTGAAACACCGAACCTCTACCGGATGGTATGTTGCCTCGTACCGGCCAACGGAGAACCGACCGACACGGTCACCACTACGTTCGGGGTGCGCCACGTGGAATACAATGCCGAAAAAGGATTAGTTCTGAACGGTAAGGCCATAGAAATGAACGGCGGATGCCTCCATCATGACAACGGTCCGCTCGGTGCCGCCTCCTACCGCGATGCAGAATGGCGTAAGGCACGGCTGATGAAAGAGGCCGGATTCAACGCCGTGCGCACCTCGCACAACCCTCCATCAGAAGCCTTTCTCGATGCTTGCGACCACTTGGGACTGTTGATCATCGACGAATCGTTCGATGGATGGAGGTCGGCCAAAACGCCTAAAGATTACTCCGTCCTGTTCGACCAATGGTGGACGAAGGACATCGAGTCCATGGTACTGCGCGACCGCAACCATCCGTCTATCTTCTGTTGGAGCATCGGAAACGAAATCATCGAGCGCAAAACGCCCGAAGCCGTCCTTACGGCATACGCCTTGGCAGGACATGTACGCAGTCTCGACCCGAGCCGTCCGGTGACATCTGCCCTTGCGGCATGGGACAGCGACTGGGAAATCTACGACCCGTTGGCTGCCGCACATGACATCGTGGGTTACAACTACATGATGCACAAAGGACCGTCGGACCACGAACGCGTCCCTTCACGCATCATGATGCAGACGGAATCTTACCCACGCGACGCATTCGCCAACTGGGCACGGGTCAACGACCATTCCTATATCATCGGAGATTTCGTGTGGACGGCTATCGACTACCTCGGCGAATCGGGTATCGGACGCTTCTTCTATAAAGGAGAGACCGAAGGCGAACACTACCAACGTAACCAATTCCCGTGGCATGGTGCCTATTGCGGTGACATCGACCTTACAGGGTGTCGTAAACCCATATCCTACTACCGCGAAATGCTCTTCTTCCCCGAACGCAACAAACTGTTCCTCTCCGTAAAGGAACCTTCCGGATACTACGGAGAAATCAAGGAAACCCAATGGTCCGTTTGGCCCACATGGGAGAATTGGAACTGGCCCGGACATGAGGGAAAGAATATCGACGTGGAGATTTACTCCCGTTACCCATCCGTACATTTGTACTTGAACGACAAACTCATCGGTGAAAAGGCTACGACCCGGGAAGAAGAATTCAAGGCTATCTTCACCTTGCCATACGCACCGGGCACCCTACGTGTCGCAGGCGTAGAAAACGGGCAGGAGAAAGAATCACGTACTTTGGAAACAGCCGGAAAACCGGCACGCATCCGGTTGACGGCCGACCGCACGGAAATCTCGGCCGATGGCGAGTCTTTGGTTTATGTCGTGGCTGAAATCACGGACAAGCAAGGACGGGTGGTACCCAATGCCGACAATCTGTTGGCATTCGAACTCCAAGGTCCCGGTACACTGTTGGCGACATGCAGTGCCGATTTAAAAGATTGCACGGCTTACACCGCTCCGGAACGCAAGGCTTGGAAAGGCCGTGCCATGGCCGTTGTGAAGAGCGGGCAGGAAAAAGGCCGCCTCACCCTGACCATAAAGGGCAAGGGACTGAAAAAGGCTTCCGTCAGCCTCGACGTAAAATAAAGCAGAAAATACCCGTTGGCAGAATTAAATTAATGTTAATTCTGCCAACGGGTATTTATAATTATAATTCCACCAAGAGGGTAAGGAACATATTTTCATCAAAAATGCGTCCCATCCCATTTCTTTTCGTAACTTTGTACAAATTAATCCTACATGAAAAGCCGCGATTCCATATTCCTCACGCTCCTGTGGTCCGGATTGTTCCTTTCGTTCTTTACCCTGCACGCACGGGATTACTCGGCCACACCCCTTCCGTTTGCCTCTTCGCTTCCCTCAAGAGAAATCACCTCCCTTCATCAAGACCGCGAAGGCATGATATGGATTGGCACAACCCATGGTGTAGCACGTTATGACGGATACGAAACCATAGTGTTCAAATCTGATCCCTTACATCCCGACCTACTGACGGACAACTCCATTACGTTGATTACCGACACGGAACACCGCGTATTCATCGGTACACAAAACGGACTGAACCTGTTCGACAAACAAACATGGAAATGGATGCCCGTCCTGAATGGAGCGTTCTGTCATACGGAAATCAAATATGTGTACACTGACAAAAAACAGCAGTTATGGATTGCCACGGCACAAGCCTTGTACCGATGCGACGAACAATTGCATATCCTTCGACGATATGACCTGAAAGCCGCCGTCACCTCCATCTATGAAGACCACGCCCAACATTTATGGATATTGACCTGGGGCAAAGGTTTGTTCCGATGGGATGCTGAAAAAGACCATTTCACCGGCTATCCGGCCATAGGAAACGCCAACATACCTTTTGTCTTGTTTCAAGATCGCGACGAACATTATTGGTTAGGCACATGGGGCGACGGGCTTTTCCGTTTTTATCCCGAACGGAACGGCGCGGACATGTACGAACACCAGGACGTGGCAGACGACATTTTCTTCGATATAGAACAAGACGGGCACAACGGACAACTCTGGATGCTTTCCTATAATGCTTTGCACATATTCAACCGTCCCACAGACGGCATATTGCATTTCTCGTCCGCATCTGTCCCTTTCGACCGCAACCGGATGTTTTCCACTCTATTGAGAGACCGGGAAGGAGACCTTTGGTTAGGAGCATTCGACGCAGGCTACCATATATCTTTCTGTCCGGAAGAGCTATCGGGGCACAGTTTGCCTTTCATCAAAGAAACATTAGGATTTGATACCAACATCAACTGCATGTACGAAGATGAGGGCGGTGTACTATGGTTCAATCAAGAACGCAACGGCATCGGGCTGTACGCCCCGGATAGCGGGACCTACAACCTCCATCCCTATTCCCAAAAGAGGAATGTGGAAGTCAATCTCATCGCCCGTTCCCGGTTTCCCAACACGGTATGGATCGCCTCGGCTTTTGTCCCGACCGTGTTCCGGGCACAACGTCAGGGTATGGACATTCGCTTCACCGATACGCTGCTTTTAGCCCACGACGGGGCAGAAACCGGCCATGTCACCGGAATGCTTGAAGACCCGGCAGGCCGTTTATGGGTCATGACAGAAAGGAAACTGTTCGTATTCAAACCGGACGGCCATCCTCTCGCCGCAGTCACAAACCTCCCCGGAAACGTCAATGCCCTTTGCGAAGACCAACAAGGCCGGCTATGGATAAGCGATGCTACCGGCAGGCTCTCTTGCATGCATACCTATCCCACAGGAATCCGCCCCACAACCCGCTATAAACTACCCTTGTCCCCGCACGACCGCATCCGGCACCTTTGCTGCGACAGCACCGGACACATCTGGATGGCTACGGAACTGGGCTGCCTCTACAGTTTCTATCCAAAGGCTTCCAAATGGTCGAACCACACCTTGTCCGGTTTGCCAGACATGTCCCCGGTACTCCATTTGGAAGCCATCGGTAAAGACTTATGGCTTGTCACGCCGAGTGCCGTCATCCGGTATAACCCAGAGAAGCGTACCCGGCATACTTACAACACACAAGACAAGCATGTTCCCGTATTTGCCTTCCGTAACAACGCGTCGTGTACAGGACATAAAAAACTGTTATACGCCGGAGGCCACGGAGGATTCATCACCATACGTACCGACAAACCGCAACCGGAAGTAAAGCCGGACAAGATATTTCTCACGGACTTACGTATCGAAGACAGAAACATGCAGACCGACCCTTGCGAAGGATTTTCATGGAACGGCGGGCTGATTGTCTTGCCACCGGAAGCCTCCCGCATCGAATTCCGTTTTTCCTCCCTTACATATTCTTCTTCCGGAAACATCCGCATAGCATACCGGCTTGCCGACCTGGACCGGAACCCCATACAACTCAGAGCCGGTGTACACACGGCTTTCTACGACCGCCTGCCTAAAGGAACCTATACATTAGAGGTTTGGGGCATGGACGAAAACGGGCACACTACAGGTCCAAGCACCATTTATACCGTTGTCAAACGCCCCCGATGGTTTGAAACCTGGACAGCTTATACAGCCTATGCCGTCATGTTTCTTGTCTTGTGCATATGCGGTTTCCGTCTTTACGCCAAACACCTGCGCAAAAAGAACGCACAACTGTTACGCGAAGAAATCGCCCGGACAAAGTTGGAATACTTCACCAACGTTTCCCACGAACTGCTCACTCCGCTCACCGTCCTGTCCTGCCTGACCGATGAAATCGAACAAAACAGCCCCTCCGGTTCCCCTATAACCCGTGGCCTGCGCGACAATATCCTCCGCCTGAAAAAGCTCATCCGTCAAGTACTCGACTTCCGGAAAGCCGAACAGAAAAGCCTGTCCTTGCAGGCAAGCTACGGTGATGTGGCGGCTTTTATACGCCACATTGCACAAACGGACTTCACATTACTGGCCCGCAAAAAAGAGATTGACTTTAACCTGGACATCTTCCCTGAGGACATTTACGGTTTCTACGATGCGGACAAATTGGAAGAAATGGTATTCAATCTTCTTTCCAATGCCGTCAAGTACACACCATCCCGCCATAACGTCGGCATACGGCTACGTGCTGCAAAGAAAGACGATGGCAAGCACTTACGGTTGGAAGTATGGGATGAAGGCATCGGCATCTCCGCCCAAGAACAAACCAAAGTATTCACCCGATTCTACCGCTCCCCTCAAGCCAACGGAACCGAATCGAATGGCATCGGGCTGTCCCTGACACGAGATTTAGTCTACCTGCACCACGGCACATTGGACTTGCAAAGCACACCAGGCAAAGGCAGCCGTTTTACCATCGATCTGCCGTTAGAAGAAACTGCCTACCAACCAGAAGAAATCTGCCAGCCACCGATGGTGAACCATCCGGATACCGATACAACACGACCGTCAACCGACGGACTCGCACATTCTCCGTCCGCAAGGCTGTGTCCGACCATACTTATCGTGGACGACAACGCTGAAATCACCGATTCCATCGGGCGTTTAATCGGACAACGCTACCACATCATAACAGCCCACGACGCAAGACTGGCATTCTCTCGGCTCCAAGACCAAAATATAGACCTGATGGTGTGTGACCTGAAGATGCCTGGCACAGACGGACTGACACTCTGCCGAGAGGTGAAGAACGACCTGTCCACTAGCCATATTCCCGTCATCATCCTCACGGCACAAGCCACGGACGACACCCATGCGGCCTGCTACGAAGCCGGAGCGGACGGTTACCTGACCAAACCTTTTGACATTCGCGTACTCACCACCCGCATCGACAACCTGCTCCTGCAATACCGCCAACGCAGCCGACAGTTCCTTCACGCACCGGATACAGACTGCGATGTCCTACCTTACCAGAACCGGGACAAGACCTTTCTGGAAAACATGGTGAAGACCGTAGAAAGCCATTTCACGGACAGCGACTTCAATCTGGACTGCCTCGCCGCAGAAGCCAAGCTGTCCAAATCAACCATGAACCGCAAACTCAAAGCCATGACCGGGCTTACCCCGATGGATTTCGTAAAGAATATCCGTCTCCGGTCGGCTTGCCGCCTGCTACGGCAAGCCGACATGACCGTGTCCGAAGTGGCCTATGCCGTAGGCTTCAACGACCCGAAGTATTTTGCCAAGTGTTTCAAGGAGGAATACGGCCAAACGCCTAGCCAGTTCCAAGACAGGCCGGACATGGGAAATCGGGCATGACAAGTGCGTATCTCCCTTGAAAAATACGCCTTGCCGCGATTTTCCACCCTTTTGGCAATCTGTTACACCTGTCTTTGCCCGGATTCCATTAGCTTTGCCCCCGAAAACATTTTTAGATATAATGATATCATGAAACAAGACAAAGACCAACGCCGGACATCTCCCGGCACATTCTTTCCGGAGCATACCCCAAAACGCCCGACAATGAACCGAATGCAAGACCGCACACGATCTTTTTCGTTGTTCCGCCATACCGTTTTATGGTGTGCCATCGGCCTTTTGGGCATGCACTCCACCTATGCCATGGAAGTGGAAAGACTACGTACGGAAGCCGTGAAAAACCCTGTAGGTATCGATGTGGAAAAACCTATGTTCAGTTGGATGATGGACGCAGACAATGAACGGGGCATCTGGCAAACTGCCTATGAAATCTCCGTATTCACCGATGCCGCCCACAGCGAACAGGTATGGACCTCCGGCCGAATCGAATCCGATTGCCAGATAGACGTGCCTTATGACGGCAACCCATTGTCTCCTTCCACCCGTTACTATTGGACTGTGACCGTATGGGACAACAAAGGACGTGAATCCACTTCGTCCGAAGAAGCATATTTTGAAACCGGACTGCTCGGCAGCGGATGGGATGGCGCACGTTGGATCAAAGCGACCGACACGCCACTGGCTACATCCGAAAATGCCATCACGCACTATTCCGTAGAGGCGGATTTCGAAATCGACAACCTTTCTGCAGGAATCATCTTTGCCTCGAATGCCGAGCACAGCCATTACCATATGTGGCAAGTGAACCTCGAAGCCGGTTATCCCCGTTTCCGCCCACACATCTGGCGCGGCCCCGACCTCGCGGACGCGACCTGCCTGGCAGAGATAGACCTTCGCCCGTTCATCGACGTGCAACTGCATAAGTCCTACCATCTGCGCATCGAAGTGGACGGTGACGTGGCGCGTACGTACATCGACGACGTATTGATTGACACCCGAACGAATCCCGACGGTGGAGATTACGGATACGGCACGGTGGGCATCCGCCAGGACCGCGCCCTAAACAATTACAATGATACGGAACGTGCTTATTTCGACAACTTTACCGTAACCGATTTAGAGGGAGAGAGTCCAAAAATATTGCTTCACGAAGACTTCTCGGACGAAAACAACCCTTTTACCACAGGACAAATCAAGGACAGACGCCTGTTCATCGAAGCCTCCTATTCCTGGTACAATCCCATGAACACTCCAACGGTATATGCACTCGATTTGGATTTCCTCATCGAGCGTGACAACGCAGGCATAATCTTTTCAGGCTACGACACGGACAATTTCCACCTGTGGGGCATCAATGTGCGCGACAAAGAAACACCGTTCTTGCGCCGCCACGTGAAAACAAACGGTGCGTTCAGCTCCAACGATGCCGATTTAGGCAAGTTTTTCACTAAGGCCGAACTCACCGGCTCGCTCCACCATCTGACCCTCAAGGTGAATGGCACGACTGTGGAGACCTATATCGACGGGACACTTGTGGACACCTATACCGACACGTCCGGCCGGTTGAAAAACGGCCTGATTGGCTTCCGCACCTACCACGACTTGACCATGGACGAGATGGCGTATTATGACAACATCAAAGTGACCACCTACGACGAAGAGGACGGCACGCAAGGTACCGTGACTTTCTCCGAAGATTTCGAAGGAGCCGGAATGGCATTCAGCGACGGTACCGTGATAACGAAGAAAGGCAGCAAAATGCTGTGCGTACACTCCACTTACGAAGAGACTTGTGCCATGCAGACCGGTACAGAAAAGGGCATCCCTCTTTTCCGCAAGGCTTTCACTGCAAAAAGCACGGTGAAATCGGCTAAAATCTACGCATCCGCTCTTGGGGTATTCGATTTGTTCATTAACGGAAAGCGCGTCGGACAAGACGGTACGACCATGTATGATGAACTGAAACCGGGCTGGACCGACTACCGGAAAGAAATCAACTACATGACCTACGATGTGACCCCTCTTATACAAGAAGGCGAAAACGCAGTCGGCGCACAAGTGAGTAACGGCTGGTGGGGCGGAGCCATCGCACATGGCATGTACGGTTCCCCCTCGCTCGGGTTCATCGCCAAACTAAGGCTTGAATACGAAGACGGCACGATAGAAAACATCGTAACCGGAACGGACTGGAGCTGTTCTTACTGCGGCCCCGTCATTTCAGGAGACATCTACAACGGCGAGACGTATGACGCACGCCGCGAAAGCGACTGGAGCATGCCGGAATATGATACCTCCGAATGGTTCGCCACAGCTGAAAACACAGAATTCAACGGAGAAATCACAGCCTTCCGCAGCCCCACGGTCAAGGTGCGCGACTTCTTGCGCCGCACGCCCCAGACCATCACCGTATATGAAGGCACGAAAGCCTCCGGCACCACTTACGGCACTATCAATGTGGTCCGTACATTGGAAGGCACGGAAACCCTCCGGCTGAAAGCCGGTGAAACCGCCCTTTTCGACCTCGGACAAAACATGACGGGATGGATACGGTTCACGACCAAAGGAGAACGCGGCACGAAGCTCCGCTTCAAGTTCGGGGAAATGCTGAACGACACGGGAGCAGCCGACCGCGCCAATGACGGACCGGGCGGAAGCCTCTACACCTACAATCTCCGCACGGCGGAAGCCACACTCCACTACACGCTGAAAGGAACGGAAGAGGGCGAGACATTCCAACCCTCCACCACTTTCTTCGGCTTCCGTTACTGCGAAGTAACAACCACCTCGGATGTGGAAATCAGTAAACTTACGGGAGAATTCGTCGGTTCCGACCTCGAAGAACTGGCTACTTTTGAAACTAGCCATCCGGACATAAACCAACTTTACAGCAACATCATCTGGAGCCAACGCGACAATTTCCTGAGCGTGCCCACCGACTGCCCGCAACGCGACGAACGCCTCGGTTGGACGGGCGACACACAAGTGTTCGCACGCGCGGCTTCCTATAATACGGACACACGTGCCTTCTACCGTAAATGGTTGAATGACCTGCGCCAAAGCCAACGCGAAGACGGGGCATATCCGGAAATCGCACCGTTCTGCAACTTCTGGGGCTTCGGTAACTCAGGATGGGCCGATGCCGGAGTCATCGTACCTTGGACCGTCTATCTCATGACCGACGACCAAAGTGTACTGAGCGAAAGCTACGCTTCCATGAGCCTCTACATGGATTGGCTCTCCACACAAAGCGGAGGAGGCTTCAAGTACAACGGTGCCGGTACGGCCACAGGCGACTGGCTCTCTTACGAGACCACGGACGGACGCTACGTCAGCGTATGCTATTATGCCTACGTGGCCCAACTGATGAGCAAGATTTCAGGAGTGCTGAGCGAGGCACAGGCCGACCGTTTCTATTTAGATTCACTGAAATACAGCACTCTCTACGAAAACATCAAGGAAGAATTCCAACGCAGGTATCTCAATTCCGACGGCCTGCCCAACATATCCACGCAAGCCTCTTACCTGATGGCCTTGAAGTTCGGCCTGTTACCCGAAACCGCCATAGGGAAAGCCCGCGAAGTGCTGCGCAAAAAAATCACAGACAACGGTTACAAACTGAGCACCGGATTCCTCGGCACGAGCATCCTAAACCAGACACTCAGCGCGGAAGGCATGGATGACTTGGCCTACGACCTGCTGCTGCAACGCGAGAACCCATCGTGGCTGTACAGCGTAGACCAAGGAGCCACGACTATTTGGGAACGTTGGGACTCCTACACCAAGGAAGGCGGGTTCAACAAGCACCCGTGGATCATGAACTCCTTCAACCATTACTCCTACGGTGTGGTGTCGGAATGGATGTTCCGTTACGTGGGCGGCATCGAGGCAGACGAAACACAACCCGGATTCAAACACATCATCCTGCAACCCACTCCGGACTTCAGGACGGCATTCCCCACCGGACAAAAACGCATCACGCAGGCCAAGGCATCTCATCTGTCCGGATACGGGCGTATCAGCAGTGAATGGCAATACAAAGAGGACGGACGCATCAGCTATACGGCCACCGTACCGGCCAACACTACAGCCACACTCTATCTGCCCCTAATGGAAAAGACAGACAACATCACTGAAAGTGGAAAAGACCTGAAAGAAGCAGAAGGCGTGGACTTCAAAGGCATAGTAGACGGAAAGGCCGTGATAGAACTGCAATCGGGCACCTACCAGTTCGACATGGAAAAGGGAAGCCCCGACCGTGTGGAAGAAAGTACGTCCCCAAACTTACGCATACATCCCAACCCCTTCTGTGACAGGCTCCATCTTTCTTGCAGCGAAGACATCCGCTATGCCAGTGTCACGGCTTGCAACGGGCAAATCCTGTATCGCCAGCACCGTGGTGGGAACATCGACACGTCTGCTTGGGCACCCGGCATCTACGTGGTGAGGGTGGACACGCCGGAACACAGCTACACCGAAAAGGCTATCAAGAAATAAAATGACAACCGAAAAGAAAAGCACTTCCTTATAACGCTCTGTATACCAACATAATGAAACAAGCAAATCGTTTGGCTTAGATTGATTTTCCATTCTGCGCCAAACGATTTTTCAATCTCCTGAGATTGATTTCCCGTTTGGCGCAGAATGATTTTCGGACGAGGCTTTCCTTTACAATGCTTTCCATTCCCCCATAAAAAAACGGCCATTCGCTTGCCTAAATCAGCAAAAATCTTTTTCTTTGCCACAGCAATCCAATATACTTCAATCAATGAAAGACAAAACATTACACCTGATTTCAATCCTGTTAGCCGGGTGCAGCACATTCCCGGCCCTCGCACAAAATTTCAGCTCAAGCAGCAACCTGAAGCCCCAACCCACGGCAGACCGCGTCGTACCCTTCCGGCTTTCGGACAAGGGCATCACCCATAAATATGTAGAATGGGGGGCAGACATTGCATGGCTTGATGAAAACAACCTGCGACGCAGTGCCGCCTTCATGGGCAAGGACAACCTTGACGTGGTACGCACATCCTTCCAACCGGACCTGCCCATCGTAGACGGAAAAATGCAACAGGGGACAATCGACACACTGCAAATGCGCATCAACATGTTCAAATGGGTCAAACACGATGTCAAACTCATGATTAATTGTGACGCGCCTTTCATGAGCACTTATTACACGGACGAGAACGGAGCCAACGCCGCCCATTGGGCAGAAATCATAGACCTTTCCACCCAATATTACCAAGATGCCGGTTACGAGGTCGTCTCTGTCGCCCCGTTCAACGAACCGGATTACCTGTACAACAACCAAGGTTCACCCAATGAGGCAAAACGAAAAGCCGAGTTTGCCGCAATCATCACGGAATTAAAGCAAAAAGAACGTTTCAATAATATCCGCATGTGTGGCGGAAACACGCTGAACTCCGACCAGGCCTTGCCGTGGTACAATTACTTGAAAGACCAACTGGATGAGGGAAACACGCACCAACTGGCCGGAAGTTTCGACAACTTCGCCCAATTCTTCACCACGGTGAGAGAAGACGGCAAACATGCCACCGGTGACGAGATGCACAACGTCATGGAAGCCATGGTAGGCTTGGAATACGGCATGCAAACCGGAATATGGTGGGGATGGGCAGAATACACACGTGGCGAGTTCTGCAAAGCGAGCCATGGTGAACGGTTGGCCTACGCGGAGCATCGTCCCAACTGGACGGCAGCGTCGGTCTACCGTGCACCGGACGGCAAGGTACAGGCGTTCGGTGGGACATCCGAACGGCAAGCCGTCACCACCTCCTACCGCTTCCTTTCTAAAGAGCGCGACGTGTTCTTCGACGGACACGGGCCGCAACGGGAATACGTCATGGAGCTTCCGGGCGGAGCACCGGGAAGTTACCAAGACGGGCAGACCAATGCCGAAACCGTGGTGAACATCACGTGGGGCGATGACGTGCAACCCGTAGTGGACGGCACCTACGCATTAATCAACAAAAGCAACCTAAAACTGTTGGACAACGACAACGGCTCCCTCACCTCATCCACTTATTCCACAGGCAAAAAGTCGTTGCAATGGCATGTAAATCCGGTAGACGCTCGCATCGGAGGTGCGTTCAGCTACCACCAGATTCTTTCGGGCACTTCAAACCAGACGCTCGACGTACTGAACTGGTCGATGGACGACGGCACGGAAATCATACTTTACCAAAACAACAAGGGCACTAACCAACAATGGTACTTGGAATATGCAGGCGACGGATGGTTCCGCATCCGCAACCGCAACAGTTCGCTGTGCCTCAAGACATCAGGCAACAAAATCGTACAGGCCGAACCAGACGAAGAAAGCGCAGCGCAACTCTGGCGCTTCATCCCGACCGGCATCCGTCCGCGCATCCGCGACATCGATGCTCCCACCGGCCTGAAAGCCGAAATCCGCGCATCCTCCGTACTCCTGACATGGGAAAAGGCAGACGCCACAGCCCCGACCTACACCGTGCTGCGTTCGGAAAATCCGGAGGAGGGTTATGAAATCATCGCACGCTACGTGGAGGACACGGCTTTTGTGGACAACAAAGCCGAAGAGGGAAAGACATATTATTACACCGTCAAGACTGTGGATGCTTCGATGAATACTTCCCCGGCATCCTTGACCGTAAGCGCAAGCGTAGCCCCGACGGATGCCCTCTTCGCACGCTATGAATTTGAAGAAAACCTCCACGACACGACCCTTAACATCCGCCACGGGGTCATGCCGGAAGATGGTGTGTACACCGAAGGAAAATCCGGCCAATACGCTTTGGCTCTGGACGGTTCTGGCCAGTACGTGCAACTGCCGACCAACGTGGCCGACCATGAGGAAACCACCATTTCAACGTGGGTGTACTGGCAAGGCGGCAACAGTTGGCAGCGCGTGTTTGACTTCGGAAACGGGGAAGACGAATATATGTTCCTCACCGTGCGTTCGGATGACGGCCGGATACGGTTTGCCGTCAAAAACGGTGGAGACGAACAGCAATTAGACGGCGAACGAATCACGCCATACCGCAAGGAATGGATACATCTGGCCGTCACGATAGGAAAAGATGAAGTTTGCCTCTATTTGAACGGAGCACTTATGGCTTCTTCAAAAGACATGACCTTGCGCCCTTCCGACTTCCACCCGTTGCTGAACTACATCGGGCGCAGCCAGTCTGCAGCCGACCCGTTGTTCAACGGCAGTATCGACGACTTCCGTATATACGATTATGCTTTAAGTGCTGAAGACATCAAGAAGCTCGCAGACGGCACCACCCGTATCTGCGGCACGCCGAAAGACGAGCCAGGCGCGTTCGACGTAGGTCCGTTGCCTGCCGACCGCCGCCTCGACGTGCGTTACTTGTTGGACAACGGTCCGGAAAGAGTGGACTTCCACATTTACGACCTGCAAGGCAACATGCAACTTACCCAAAGAGGCACGAACGGAGCCACGACTTCATTCGATGTCAGCGGACTTCCTGACGGCATGTATATCCTGAAAGCCCGGTGCGGACAGGCGAACGACAGCAGGAAATTTACGGTACGGCATCCTTAACGTGGATGCGCACGACCACACCCTAAACCGTCCCGGAAAACAGTTCCCTTGTTTTCCGGGACGGTTCCGTTTATGGAGCGGGAACTATTCGTGGAATACGCTCAATGCAAAAAAATACAAAAGTTTGCAAAAACGTGGGGGGGGGTAAACGGGATTATCGTATATTTGACACCGTTTCCGGAAGGAAATAGAGAATATTGATATTATTAATTTAAATTCTGTCCAAAATGAAAAACAGATTACTTGCCTTAATGGCACTTTGCGGTGCGACTTCGTCAACACTTCCCTTGTGGGCCGCATGGGATGATCCCGTACTACAATTCACAGAACCGAACTTAGCTACCGATGGTACCGGAGGCGGGGTGTTCTACATCTACCACGTAGCCACACAAAAGTTCATGGCCGCCGGACAACCACACGGCACACGTCTTGTAGTAGCAGACGATGGACAAGAAGTAACCCTAAGTTAACGTGAGTTCGAAATAAAATTAGAAAATAGACAGTTGCCCGTCATTGAACAA
>OJRP01000362.1_pt1 | contig 36087 bp, 30 predicted proteins | sample 1599201 | NCBI WGS metagenome assembly OJRP01 (sample SAMN03922534, study PRJEB24848) | human gut metagenome | isolation source: stool sample | host: Homo sapiens | place: Germany | collected 2010-05
GGAGTATCGTCGGCAGCGTCAGATGTGTATAAGAGACAGGTTAATGATTTTATACAGTGGTTATCGACTAAACTTGATGCTGGTTTTATACATTCTTATACAGATCGAAGAACAAAAAAGGTTTGGGATTGTATTTCTGTATATAATGCGTATGAGAAGTATCAGTGGGGTGGAGAAGACTTTTCAGGGAACGCAAAGATACTGGATAAGTTATCTTTTGACTTGAAGAATAGTATTGAAAATAAAGATACGGCTATGTGCAGCACTGCATGTTTGGGAATTTTAAAGTGGGGCGGTGCGCTACGTGGTAATAAGGAGAAAATAGAAGGGAACGAATCGTTGGTACAATATCTAAAGGATGCCAAGGAAAAGCTGACAACCGGAAACATAGATAGCTGGGATTTTTATAAGGAAGTATATATGAATTCCGGTTTTACGAAGATTTATTCTCTGTATATAGATGATTTTATCATATATGATAGCCGGGTAGGAGCTGCATTGGGTTTCTTGGTTAGGTGTTATTGTGAAGAACAGAAGCTTGATAAGGTTCCTGAATTACTGAGATTTGCTTATGGAAACGGTAAGGGAGGTACTAATAGGAATCCAAGTATTGGAAATTATACATTTCCTTTATTGAGAAATGCAGGCTACTATGATAATCATATAGAAAATAATTTAAAAGCCAATTGGTTGTTGAAAGCGGTGCTGTCGTACCCTTCTAAATTTAAAAACATACCTAAGAAACAGCAGCTAAGAGCTTTGGAAGCGGCGCTGTTTATGATTGGTTATGAAGTTCCGGGTAAATCAGAAAAATAAATAATGACATGGTAGGTGCTATTTTAGGGGATATTGTAGGTTCTGTTTACGAGTTTAGTAATATAAAAACGAAAGACTTTCCTTTATTCTGTCAGTCGTCATCTTACACAGATGATTCTATTATGACAATTGCCGTTGCTGATTGGTTGCTTCATAAAGGTGATTTGGCAAAAGTGATGCAATATTATGGAAAGAAATACCCTTGCCCTATGGGAGGATATGGTAGCTCTTTTGTCCGGTGGTTAAATGAAGAATATCCTAAACCTTATAATAGCTGGGGAAATGGTTCGGCAATGCGTGTCAGTCCTGTTGGTTGGTATTTTAATTCTTTAGAGGAAACTTTGGCTGTGGCAAGGGAAACAGCTATAATCACTCATAATCATCCGGAAGGAGTAAAAGGTGCTCAAGCAACAGCTGCAGCTATATTTTTATCACGTCATGAAAAATCTAAAGAGTATATAAGAGAGTTTATCGAAACTACTTTTGGTTATGATTTGCATCGTACGTGTGATGAAATTCGTCCTACATATTGTTTTGATGCAAGCTGTCAGGGAACGGTACCGGAAGCAATCATTGCTTTTTTGGAAAGTAACAGTTTTGAGGATGCCATAAGATTAGCGATTTCTTTGGGAGGAGATAGTGATACACTTGCCTGCATTACAGGAGGAATAGCTGAATCTTTTTATAGATATCAAATGCCTTATGATTTGATAAAGAAAGTGGAAACAATATTGAAGCCGGATTTGTGGAAAGTGGTGCGGGAATTCAGAAAAGAGCGGCATGAATATTTTGTATATCCACGTTGGCGTGATTGTAGTGCGGTCAATATTATTCGTTGACTAATAATAACTTTTATATTATATATTCAGGTGATATCTTTAGGGAATGAAAGGTCAGTACAAACGGCTATCGGTCAATGTAGCATATAAATATTGACCGGTATCCATTTGTTTTATAAAAATAGTTTTATTTTAGATAGGGAGGTGTTTAACGACTTACTTAATTGGGGCAGTGATGTCGTGGAGGCTTATTTTCCGTACAGTTTGTCAATCAAATCCTGTCGTCCTATCCGGCGCAGTTCGTTGATGATATTTCTCCGTTCTTCCGGTTTATACCAAAAAAAGAATTGGCGCTGTGCCAGCTTCTCACGCTGTGTCTTGGCGCTGAATACGGGTTCCAGCGTATAAGGGTGGAACCCTGTATACCATGCCTCGGTAGCAACGGTCATGGGGGTAGGAGTAAAGTCCTGTACTTGTTCCAAATGGAAATCCAGCCGTTTGGTGATAACGGCAAGTTCCGCCATATCTTCTTCTTTGCAACCGGGGTGGCTGGAGATGAAGTAGGGAATGAGCTGCTGGCGCAGACCTTCTTCACGATTGATCCGGTCGAATATCTTCTTGAATTCTCCGAATTGGCTGAACGGCGGTTTGCGCATAATGTTGAGCACACGTTCCGAGGTATGCTCCGGGGCGACTTTGAGCCGACCACTTACGTGGCGTGCTATGAGTTCACGAGTATATTCCTGCGTATTTTTGTTGGTTCCGGCATCTTTGCTCTGATGTAATAACAGGTCATAGCGTACACCGCTGCCAATGAACGATTTCTTGATGCCGGGCAAGCTGTCTACCGCATGATAAATATCGAGCAGCGGACCATGATCTGTGTTCAGATTAGGGCATACTTTAGGGTGAATGCATGAAGGACGCTTACACTTCTTGCATATGTTTTCGTCATTCCCTCGCATCTTATACATATTGGCAGAAGGACCTCCCAAGTCGCTAAGGTATCCTTTAAAGTCCGGCAGTCCCATGACGGCTTTTACTTCTTTCAGGATACTTTCCTTGCTGCGGCTGACGATGAACTTTCCTTGATGTGCCGAGATGGTGCAGAATGCACAACCGCCAAAGCATCCCCGATGAATATTGACGGAGAACTTAATCATGTCATATGCCGGTATGCGTTTTCCTTTGTATTTGGGGTGCGGAAGGCGTGTATAGGGCAGGTCGAAAGAACGGTCGAGTTCCGCTTCCGTTAAAGGAGGGTAAGGCGGATTTACGACAACGGTTTGTTTGCCTATGGTTTGTAATATGCGCGAAGCGGCATATTTATTGCTCTCTTCTTCGATATGACGGAAGTTTGCAGCCTGTTTTTTCTTATCTTTCAAACATTCTTCGTGCGGGAAAAGAATGATGTCTCCTTCCTGCGGAAGAACCTCTTTGGTGAGATAAGCCAGTTGGGGTATATCGAAAATAGACTGTTGCTGATTTAATCTTTTCACAAGTTCCACAATGGGCTTTTCACCCATACCGTATGTCAATGCGTCAGCACCGCTGTCTACAAGGATACTTGGGCGTACGCGGTCTTGCCAGTAGTCGTAATGCGTCAGCCGGCGCATACTGGCCTCAATGCCGCCTAATATAACGGGAACATCGGGATATAGCTTTTTCAGTATTTGGGTATAGACTATCGAAGGATATTCGGGGCGCATATCCGGACGTGCATCAGGAGTATAGGCATCATCACTGCGCAGACGTTTGTTGGCAGTGTATTTATTGACCATGCTGTCCATGCATCCTGCACTGACACCAAAGAAAAGACGGGGACGTCCCAGTTTCTTGAAATCCCGCAAATCATCGCGCCAGTTAGGTTGGGGAACAATTGCCACACGCAGTCCTTCCGCTTCGAGTATGCGTCCTATAACGGCTGCTCCGAACGACGGATGATCCACATAGGCGTCACCGCTAAACAAGATTACATCAAGTTCATCCCATCCACGTAGTTCCACTTCTTTCTTGGTTGTAGGCAACCAGTCTGTCAGTCTATATTCTTTCATGGGTACAAAGATACGCAAAATTGTACCGTCATCTGTTCGCCGTCATAAATTTCGCGAAAACCGATCTTTTGTTCGGCAAGATATTCCTTCAAATCGCTGAAGGCAGCTGAGTCATCCATTATGATTTCCAGCTTTTCGCCTTTTCCGGCTTCGCACATGGCCTTTATGGCGGGGATAAGAGGGCTGTAAAGTTTTTGCCCGCGTGTATCAATCGTTTTCATTTATCCTCTTCCTCTTCTACTGTTTCTTGCTGGGGAAGCCATTGCAGATAGAGCTTGATAAGCTGTTGCAATCCGAAAGCTTTCATGTTGTTGTGATAGATGACATCGATGCAGAGGTCGAGCAGGTCTTTGCTGTCTTCCTCTTGCGAGGCGATGAGGGAACGGATATTCAGTTTGAGTTTGTCGAGTACGGTTTCGTCCACGATACCGTTACTGTCGATGAGATGGCGGAATAGCCCGTATTTCTCAATGGTGACAAGATTCTCTTCTGATATTTCCAGGCTACGGGTTCCGCTGGGATTAGCTTGTATAGTGTACATGGCGTTCTTTTTTTAATGTTTAGTGATTTAATGTTTTCTGTAAAAGCAAAGATAAGTTTTTCATTACAGATAATGCATATTTTCATTGATTATTTATTAAGTTTATGTTTTATCTGAATAAAAAAGAGTGGAAAGCGATAAGCCTCCCACTCTTTAATTGATGTTTCTGCAAAGATTTACAGCGGAATATATTCTACGAATGCTTCCATCGCTTCGTAAGATGCAAGTCCCAAACTGTCGTACAGTGCGGCTGTACCGCGGTTACGGTCTTCGCTGCGTTGCCAGAACAGGCGTTCATCATTACCGAGGAAAGGTGCGCTTTCCATTTGGCTTTGGTGCTTCAGGATGGAGTTACGTTTGGCACGCAATTCTTCCGGACTGATGGGTACTGCCATTTCAATGTTTTCAATTTCCCATTCTGCCCATGCACCGCGATACATCCATATACGGCAATCTTTCAGCCATTTGGCGCTTTCTTCCTTTTCCAGATCGATAGCGGCAAATACAGCGTCCGTACAAACGCGGTGTGTTCCATGCGGGTCGGCAAGGTCACCGGCAACGAAGATTTGGTGAGGCTTCACCTCGCGCAGCAGGTTGCGTACGATTTCCACGTCGGCTTCACTGATGGGGTTCTTCTGAATCTTACCGGTTTCATAGAACGGCAAGTCGAGGAAGTGGCAGTGATCCAGCGGAATATTGTTATAGGTGCAGGCGGTGCGTGCTTCACCACGACGGATCAGACCTTTGATAGTCAGGATGTCACGAGTATCCATGTCACCGTCTTTCTTATCCTTCAGGTAGTTACGGATTTCCGTATATTTTTCGTTGATAATCTGGTCTTCGCTGTTGTTGAAGATCTGATTGAAGCCGTTGATGAAATGCAGGAAGCGGATTACTTCTTCATCGCCTACGGCAATGTTACCGGAGGTTTCGTATGCCACATGCACGTCATGTTTCTGCTCTACCAAGCGGCGGATGGTGCCACCCATGGATATAACGTCATCATCCGGATGCGGAGAAAACACAATGATGCGCTTGGGATATGGCTTCGCGCGTTCGGGACGATAGGTGTCGTCTGCATTCGGTTTTCCACCCGGCCAGCCGGTGATGGTGTGTTGCAGATCGTTGAAAATCTTGATATTTACATTATATGCCGAACCGTAAAGGGCAAGCAATTCGCTTAAGCCGTTTTCGTTGTAGTCTTTGTTGGTCAACTTCAAAATCGGCTTTCCGGTCAGCTGACACAGCCAGACGATGGCGCTGCGAATCAGTTTGTCGTTCCATTCGCAGGAAGTCACCAGCCAAGGACGCTGGATACGTGTCAGGTTGGCGGCAGCAGAAAGATCGATAGCGATGTGGGCATTGTTGTGCGTCTGCAGGTAGGATGCAGGAATTGTATCCGTCACATTGCCTTCCACACATTCTTTCACCATTTTGGCTTTTTCTTCCCCCCATGCCAGCAGATATACTTTCTTGGCAGAAAGGATAGTAGCTACACCCATTGTTATGGAGCTTACCGGAGTGCTTTCGATGCTGCCGAACATTTTGGAAGCTTCGTTGCGTGAGTCATTGTCCAGCAAGATTAAGCGGGTGGTGGAGTTCAGGCGCGACCCCGGTTCGTTGAAACCGATGTTTCCCACACGTCCGATGCCCAATACAGCCACATCAATTCCGCCGAAACTTTCAATGCGTTGCTCGTACAAGCGGCAATATTCGAATATGGTATCTTTGGCGATGGTCCCGTTGGGGCTGAATACGTTCTGCATATCGATGTCTACGTGGTCGAGCAGCATTTCTTTCAATGCATTAAGATTGCTGTTGACTGCATCCGATGCCAGTGGGTAATATTCATAAAGGTTGAACACTACTACATTACGGAAGCTCAGCCCTTCTTCTTTGTGCATGCGCACGAGGGCTGAATAGACATTGCGCGGAGAGTTACCGCCTGCTAATGCAAGTATGCAGAAGCGTCCGGCTTTCTGCTTGTCACGAATCACCTGTGCAATGTCCAAAGCAATCTGGTTAGCTCCTTCTTCGGGAGATTCGTAAATGTCTGTCGGAATTTTCTCGAGACGTGTCAGTACCGACCGTTCGAAAGCGTTCTCAGGTCTATAATACCTGGGGGATACTCTGTTGAGAGTAATTTGAGAACTAAGATTGGTTTTCATACAATAATTTGGTTATTAATAAATGATTAAAGCTGTTCGCTCGTTCAAAACTTAACAAAAATACGAAAAACAAAGTTCATTCGCATCCTTTTGAGGTAATTTTTATGATAAAGTATCGGTTTCAGGCACTAATTTACCCATTGCCCATACCGCTCTAATTTTCAAATCTTCGTCCATAACGATAATGTCGGCATCCTTCCCCTTTTGGAGTGATCCCTTGCGGTCATAGACATTCATGATGCGCGCAGGAGTTTCGGAAACCATACGTACGGCATCTGCCAAAGGTATATCGGCTTTCTGTACCATTGTACGTATCAACCGGTCCATAGTTGCTACGCTACCGGCAAGGGCAGAGTGGTCGGCCAGTTTGCACACGCCGTCTTCAATGATGACGCGAGGATCAAAGGCCTCTTTGTTGTCGCTTGCAGCGCATGCCAGGGCGTCGGTTATGGCACACATCCGTTCTACGCCTTTTATCTTGTAGACAAGACGCAGGATTGTAGGCGGTACATGGATGCCGTCGGCTACTACTTCAACGGTCATGTCATCCATCAGGTAGATACTTTCTACTGTTCCTTCGTATTTGTATTCACGACGTTTATGGAATCCGGGCATCGCATTATAGAAGTGGGTGGCGTGCGTATATCCGGCTTCGTATGCGGTACGGATGTCTTCAAATTCGGCTTGGGTGTGGGCCACTGAGGCCAAAATTCCTTTCCCGGTGATGTACTTGCCGAATTGCATGGCTCCGGGCAATTCGGGAGCGGCATCCCAGCGTTTGATGCAGTGCCAGTTTTCTACAATAGGGATATATTCATTGGGATCCGGATTTTTGATGTTTTCGGGCATTTGTCCGCCTGCCATTGCCATATTGAGATAATGACCCTCAAGGTGCAGACCCAATATCGGGCTGTCTTTTTCCGCCATCATCCTTGTGCAAGTCTCCGCTGCTTGTTCAATCATCGGTACGGTAGATGAGGACAGGGTGGGGAATATGCTGGTGGTTCCATATTTCATGTGGGTTTGGACGGCACCGCGGAAAGCATCTTCTGTACATTCCATAAAATCGCGTCCTCCGCCGCCATGCGCATGGATTTCTACGCCTCCGGGCAATACATACATTCCTTTCACATCAATCAGTTGTGCTCCGATAACGGCGAGATCACAATTGGTTACTTCTAGAATTTTTCCGTCCCTGATAAGTACGGAACCGTCCTTGAGCCATCCTTGCGGGGTCAAGATACGTGCGTTGATGAGTTGAGTCAACATAGGATTTAGGGGTTAGTGTTAATAAATTAATCGTATCGGTCGTCAGACTTCGTTTCGACGGACAAAAATAGCTACTTTTTAGGTAAGATGCACTCCATACATTTAGGTATTTTTATTAAATACTCTAAAAATAGCTACGCAATGTTTAAAGAGATTTCCATTTAATATCTTTTAATCAGGATTATAAAGCATGAAAACTTTAATTTCGTTATTTTGTTTTACTAACTAATAAACTTATAAAACGATTGAGTATGAAAACGTGGAAAATAGAAGCAGCCATTATCGCTGCCGGTATGATCTTGTTAGGAGTGACAATCAAATGCGGTATCAATGATTTTATAGACAAAGAACGTATTGTCAGCGTGAAAGGTCTGGCTGAAATGGAAGTCCCTGCCGATAAGGTGATATGGCCTTTGATGTATAAGGATATCGGGAATGATCCTTCTTTGCTTTATGCCAATATGGAGCAGAAAAATAAAGCTATTGTGAAATTTCTGGAGAGTAACGGCATTGCGAAAGAAGAAATCAGTATAGCTCCTCCGGAAGTGATAGATATGCAGGCCGAACGCTATGGCAATCGTGATATCGTTTATCGGTATAATGCGACATCCGTAATTACGGTTACTTCGAAGAATGTAGAGAAGGTGCGGCAACTGATGTCGGAGCAGGCTGAATTGCTGAAGCAGGGGATAGCCATTAGCGGAGGCGATTACCGGTATAACGTAGTATATGAATTCACAGGTCTGAATGATGTGAAGCCGCAAATGATAGAAGAAGCCACGAAGAATGCTCGTGCCGCTGCCGAGAAGTTTGCAAAAGACTCGGATAGCAGTCTGGGCAAGATACGGAATGCTTCGCAGGGGCAGTTTTCCATATCGGACAGAGATGCCAATACACCTTATATTAAAAGCATACGCGTAGTGACTACTGTGAATTATTATCTGAAACGATAGTGAAAGAGTCCGCGTCTTTCCATGCGGGAAATTTTTTTCTGAATGTTTGCAATGCGGCGAGTTCAAGTGCGGCGGTGGCTGTCCCTTCTCTATTGTCGGGCACATGGGCCAGCAGCTCACCTTTATGGGAGTAGATTACGCTACCGCCGTTATATGGAATTTGATTGTTATCTATACCGATGCGGTTGACGCCACAGACGTAACAGATGTTTTCCAGTGCGCGTGCCTGCAAGAGTATGTCCCAGACTTTCCGCCGGGAGACGGGCCAGTTGGCAACGTAAATCAATAGGTCGTATTCGTTGTCTACATTCCGGCTCCACACAGGGAAGCGTAGGTCGTAACACACAAGCAATAATATGTTCCAGCCCCGGTATGAGATTACGGCACGTTGAGAGCCTGCCGTAAAATGTTCTGTCTCATGCCCCATGCGGAACAGGTGACGTTTGTCGTAGAAATAACTTTCCCCTTCGGGAGTGAGGAAGAAAGCGCGGTTGTAGTATGCCGGATGTTTGTAGGATAATTCATTATCCTCGGATGCAACGGGAATTTCATCGCAGGAAATGTAGCTTCCGGCAAGGGCTATCTGACATTCCGCGGCCCATTGGCGCAAAGTAGCGATTGTCTTGTCTGTTACCGGCTCTGCCAGCCTGTCGGTATTCATGCTGAATCCGGTAGAGAATGTTTCCGGTAAAACAACAATCTCCGTCGCTCCACGAAGTGTTTCCAGTTGTTCGCGGAGACGACGGAGGTTGTCTTGTTTATTTTCCCAAGCAATATCCGTTTGCAGGATACTGACGCGTAGTCGGTTCATTCTGATAGGAGGCCGTTGCCGGTCGCTTTTTAAATTGTTCCGATTGAAAAGTTCTCAGGGTTCTTTCCTTGAAAATCCTTAAAATAGAGTTTTATCTCATGCATGTCCTTTTCAATATCTCCCGTAGGCATTATTGCCTTGGTGGAAGTAATGGTTTTGGTAGGATAGTCTATACCGATCAGCATGATAGGAACTTGTGCTTTCAGTGCTATGAAGTAAAATCCCTTTTTCCAGTTAGGATTGGCCTTGCGCGTTCCTTCCGGGGTAATAGCCAAATGAAACTGTTTGCTTCCGGCAAATTTACGTGCCATTTGGTCCACTAAAGAGCTTTTTCGGCTTCGGTCTACCGGTATGCCGCCAACGGCTTTGAATATTAGTCCCAAAGGAAAGAAAAACCACTCTTTCTTCATCATAAAGCTGGTCTTTCGCCCAATGGCTCCATAAAACAGTTTACCGATAAACAAATCCCAGTTGGAAGTATGTGGTGCTGCACAGATGACGCATTTGTCATAGTTGGGCACTGTTACATTCGTTTTCCACCCTAACAGGCGATAGTAGATAAAACTATATAGTCCTTTCTTCATTCTGTGTTATTTCAGGTTACCGATAGCTTCAATGATTTCGTCTACTTTTGCGTTAAAATCAGAACGGAATTTCTTGTAGTAACCTTTTACATTTCCCGGTTCGGTATGGCTGATGCGGCTGATGAATTCATCTTGCATTTTCAAGATTTCAGCCATTAGTTCATCGGCTTTCTTTTTGTCTGTTCCGGGTACATACAGGCTGTTCATAAGACATTCGGCAAACAATTCGCCGGCGATATAGTTGACATTCTTTTTCAATACTTTTCTACTTGCCATAATCTTTACTTTTTATGTGAATAAATTGAATTATTTTCGGTAAAGATAGTGTTTTTCTCAATGAATGGAGAGGAAAAACGGGATTTTATGTGTTTTTAATGTGAAACAGTTCGTAGAATAATTCTACATTTGTGGAGAATTTCCACAGCATACATGTGGAATATAGGTGTGGTATAGGTAGCCTGTATGTATGTTTATGGTTGATAACTAAACTATTATATAATAAGAATAATACCCTGTCAGGCTTTGGCACTGCGTTTGCGTTGAATAAAGAAACAGGGTTAAATTTAATAAACAAACAAGCATGAGACTATTTTTTACGAAAAAAGAATTGAAGCTGAGAAAGAAAAGGGTAATAATGATGATAGCCTGTATGGCGGTGTTGCTTGCCGGTTATCTGATATTGACTTGGCCGAAGAAAGTACAACCGGAAGCGCCCACCGTAATTGTGGAGCCTGCCGAAGTGGGTGATGTGGAGATTTTTGGTGAATATGTAGGACGCATTCGTGCACAACAGTTTGTAGAGGTTCGTGCGCGTGTGGAAGGTTATCTGGAAAGTATGCTTTTCGCCGAAGGTAAGTATGTAACTAAAAATCAAGTATTGTTTGTCATCAATCAGGATCAATATCGGGCAAAGGCGGATAAAGCTCGTGCACAATTAAAGAAAGATGAGGCACAGGCGTTGAAAGCCAAGCGCGATTTGGAACGTATTCGTCCTTTGTATGCACAGAATGCCGCCAGCCAGTTGGACTTGGACAATGCACAGGCTGCCTATGAAACAGCCGAGGCTTCCGTCTCCATGAGCCAGGCGGATTTGGATCAGGCAGAGCTGGAACTGGGGTATACCATTGTACGTTCTCCTTTGTCGGGTCATATCAGTGAAAGAAATGTGGACTTGGGAACGTTGGTAGGTCCGGGAGGCAAATCACTGCTCGCCACTGTGGTGAAGAGTGATACGGTATTGGTGGATTTCAGCATGACCGCATTGGATTATCTTAAAAGCAAGGAACGTAACATCGAGATAGGCCGTCAGGACTCTACCCGTTCCTGGCAACCCAACATTACGATTACTTTAGCAGATAATACTGTCTATCCTTATAAAGGCTATGTGGATTTTGCCGAACCGCAGGTCGATCCGCAGACCGGTACATTCTCTGTTCGTGCAGAGATGCCCAATCCCAACAGGGTATTGTTGCCGGGACAGTTTACAAAAGTGAAGCTGTTGCTGGATGTGCGCGAAGGGGCTGTGGCTGTTCCTCAGAAAGCGGTAACCATTGAAAAGGGAGGTGCTTATATATATGTAATGCGCCGCGACTCTACGGTGGAGAAGCGTTTCATTGAGTTAGGACCTGAGTTTGGTAACAATATGGTTGTCGAACGCGGACTGGTGGCAGGCGAGCAAGTGGTGACGGAAGGTTTCCATAAACTCACTCCGGGTATGAAAGTACGTGCGCAGGGTGCTGCTCCTAAGGAGGAAGAAGAGCCGGCAGACTCTTTGAACAAGAAAATCGCTTCCGAGAATAGTGTAAAGGATAACAACCTCTCAAAGTAATGACAGTATGAAAGTAAGTTTCTTTATAGACCGCCCGGTATTCTCGGCGGTGATATCGATTGTGATTGTAATTGTCGGTATCATCGGTCTGACGATGCTTCCGGTGGATCAATATCCGCAGATAACGCCGCCCGTTGTAAAAATCAGTGCATCCTATCCGGGAGCAAGCGCACTGACCGTATCGCAAGCGGTGGCAACCCCTATCGAACAAGAGATAAACGGTACTCCGGGTATGTTGTACATGGAGTCCAACAGTTCTAATTCCGGAGGCTTCTCGGCAACGGTGACTTTTGATGTGTCTGCCGATCCCGATTTGGCTGCCGTAGAAATTCAGAATCGTGTGAAACTGGCGGAAAGCCGTTTGCCGGCCGAAGTTATCCAAAATGGTATTTCGGTAGAGAAGCAAGCCCCCAGTCAGTTGATGACTATCTGTTTGACTTCCAGCGACCCGAAGTTCGATGAAATCTATTTGAGTAACTTTGCCACAATCAATGTGCTCGACCTTTTGCGCCGTATTCCCGGTGTGGGGCGTGTATCCAATATCGGTAGCCGTTACTATGCCATGCAGATATGGGCTATGCCGGACAAGCTGGCAAACTTCGGTTTGACGGTACAGGACTTGCAGAACGCATTGAAAGACCAGAATCGCGAATCGGCAGCCGGCGTTTTAGGACAGCAGCCGGTACAGGGTTTGGACATAACCATTCCCATTACGACGCAAGGCCGTTTGAGCTCGGCGAAACAGTTTGAGGACATTGTGGTTCGTGCCAATGCCAACGGATCTATCATCCGTCTTCGCGATGTGGCGCGCGTATCGCTCGAAGCCTCTTCATATAGCACAGAGAGTGGTATCAACGGTGAGAATGCGGCTGTTCTTGGCATCTATATGCTTCCGGGTGCCAATGCTATGGAAGTGGCGGACAATGTGAAGAAAGCAATGGAGGAAATAAGTGCAAACTTCCCCGAAGGAATGAGTTACGAGATACCGTTTGATATGACTACTTATATTTCGGAGTCTATTCATGAGGTATATAAAACGTTGTTCGAAGCATTGATACTTGTTGTACTGGTAGTGTTCCTCTCTCTGCAAAGCTGGCGTGCGACTTTGATTCCTGTCGTTGCAGTACCTATATCCTTGATCGGTACTTTCGGGTTCATGCTTATTTTCGGTTTTTCGTTGAATATATTGACCTTATTGGGATTAATTCTCGCTATCGGTATTGTGGTGGACGATGCCATTGTGGTGGTAGAGAATGTGGAACATTTGATGGAGACGGAAAAGCTCTCGCCCTATGAGGCAACCAAGAAGGCCATGAACGGTTTGGCAAGTGCTTTGATTGCAACTTCGTTGGTGCTTTGTGCCGTATTCGTTCCGGTAAGTTTCTTGAGTGGCATTACCGGACAATTATACCGCCAGTTCACTATCACCATCGCTGTGTCTGTGTTGCTTTCTACGGTTGTGGCTTTAACTCTTAGCCCTGTGATGTGTTCGCTAATACTGAAGCCTAATAGCGGAGCGAAAAAGAATATTGTGTTCCGTAAAATAAATGAGTGGCTGAGCATCAGCAATCATAAATATATCGGTGTTATCAGTCGCGTTATCAAGCATCCAAGACGTCTGATGAGTGCATTTGGAATGGTGCTGATTGCTATCTTCATCATCCATCGCCTGATTCCTACCAGTTTCTTGCCTGTCGAAGATCAGGGATACTTTAAGGTGGAACTGGAGTTACCGGAAGGCGCCACACTGGAGCGTACCCGTATAGTGACCGATCGCGCGGTGAAGTATTTGGAGCAAAATCCGTATGTGGCTTATGTGCAGAATGTAACGGGAAGCAGTCCGCGTGTGGGAAGTAATCAGGCACGCAGCGAACTGACCGTCATTTTAAAGCCTTGGGAAGACCGCAAAAATACCACCATTGATAAGATTATGGCAAGGGTAGAGAGAGACCTGAAGGAATATCCCGAATGTAAAGTCTATCTTTCCACTCCACCTGTGATTCCGGGGTTGGGAGCCTCCGGAGGTTTTGAAATGCAGCTTGAAGCACGTGGTGAGGCGACTTTCGAAAATCTGGTACAAGCGGCAGACACCTTGATGTATTATGCCCAGAAGCATAAAGAGCTGGCAGGACTTTCTTCTTCCTTGCAGTCCGAAATCCCGCAACTCTATTTTGATGTGGATCGTGACAAGGTGAAGATGCTGGGCGTACCGTTGGCAGACGTGTTCTCCACGATGAAAGCTTATACGGGCTCTGTGTATGTAAACGATTTTAATATGTTCAACCGTATATATAAGGTGTATATTCAGGCGGAGGCTCCGTATCGTGAGCATAAAGAGAACATCAATCTGTTCTTCGTGAAAGCTGCCAATGGAGCAATGGTTCCGCTGACCTCATTGGGCAATGCATCCTACACCACAGGGCCGGGTAGTATCAAGCGTTTCAATATGTTTACTACCGCCGTTATCCGCGGTTCGGCTGCACAGGGATACAGTTCCGGTCAGGCTATGGAGATCATGGAACAGATAGCACGCGATCATTTGCCGGACAACATAGGTCTTGAATGGAGTGGACTTTCCTATCAGGAAAAGAAAGCCGGCGGGCAGACCGGATTGGTGCTGACACTGGTGTTCCTTTTCGTTTTCCTCTTCTTGGCTGCGCAATATGAAAGCTGGACAGTGCCTATCGCAGTATTGCTTTCCTTGCCGGTAGCTGCTTTGGGAGCTTATTTAGGGGTTGCTGTTTGTGGCTTGGAAAATGATATTTATTTCCAAATCGGTTTGGTAATGCTTGTGGGGCTTGCGGCAAAGAATGCTATCCTTATCGTAGAGTTTGCCAAAGTGCAGGTAGATAATGGGGGAGACTTGGTACAGTCGGCCATTCATGCCGCTCAACTTCGTTTCCGTCCTATATTGATGACCTCGCTTGCCTTTGTTTTGGGTATGCTTCCTATGGTACTTGCAAGCGGACCGGGGTCTGCAAGCCGTCAGGCAATCGGTACGGGGGTGTTCTTTGGAATGATCTTTGCCATTGTATTTGGTATTGTACTTGTGCCGTTCTTCTTTGTACTGATTTATAAAGCGAAAGCCAAAGTGCAACACAAAATCAAAAAAGACTGATGATAATATTGCAAACGAATTTTGATTACGTACTTATGAAAAGAAAGAATATATATATACTTCTGTTACTCATTCCGGTGCTTTTTGCATCGTGCAAAGTGGGTAAGAGTTATGTTCGTCCGGAAATGGTGTTACCCGATAGTTTGGCTCAACAACAGGACAGCGCCAGCATTGCCGACGAGCAATGGCAGGCGGTTTATACCGACAACACTTTGCGCAGTTTGATAGATCGTGCATTGGAATATAACAAAGATATGCTTATCGCTGCTGCCCGTGTCAAGGAAATGGCAGCGCAGAAACGCATCAGTGTAGCCAACTTGCTGCCCCAATTGAATGGGAGAGTGGAGGCGGAACGTGAAGTGGAGAATCATGGCGGTCATAGTCGTGACGTAGGTAATACTTATGAGGCAAAAGCTCTTTTGTCATGGGAACTTGACCTTTGGGGGAATCTGCGCTGGAAGAAAGCCGCTGCCGTTGCCGAGTACTTGCAAAGCGTGGAAGCACAGCGTGCCCTACGCATGACAATCGTTTCCGAAGTGGCTCAGGCATATTATGAATTGGTTGCGCTCGATACGGAATTGGAGATTGTGCGTCAGACACAAAAAGCACGTGAGGAAGGAGTGCGTCTCGCTCGAATACGTTTTGAGGGTGGGCTTACCTCGGAGACCTCTTATCAACAGGCACAGGTGGAGTTGGCCCGCACTGCTACGCTTGTTCCGGATTTGGAACGCAAAATATCTATCAAGGAAAATGACATCGCTTTTCTTGCCGGTGAGTTTCCCACCCGTATCGAACGCAGCCGCTTCTTGCAGGAACTGGATGTACCGGAGTCTTTGCCGGTAGGGTTACCTTCCGGTTTACTGGAACGTCGTCCCGATATTCGTGCTGCGGAACAGCAACTTATAGCGGAGCATGCTCGTGTAAAAGTGGCTTATACTAATATGTTTCCCCGGCTCTCATTAACCGGTCAGTTTGGATTGGAGAGTGATGTCCTGTCCAACTTCCTTCAGTCGCCTTATTCTTTGTTGAATGGTGCGGTACTGACTCCTCTTTTCAACTGGGGCAAGAACCGGGCTGCTTTGAAAGCGCAGAAAGCTTCGTTTGAAGCCGAAGTGCATAGTTATGAAAAGGCAGTATTGAATGCTTTCAAAGAAGCCAAGAATGCGATTGTGGACTTCAACAAGATAAAGGAAGTATATCAGTTGCGCCTTAAATTGGAGCGTTCTGCCAAAACGTATGTGGAACTGGCACAGTTGCAGTATATCAACGGTGTTATCAATTACATGGATGTTCTCGATGCCCAGCGTGGTTATTTTGATGCGCAAATTGGGGTCAGCAATGCCATTCGCGACGAACTGATAGCGGTGGTGAATGTATATAAAGCCTTGGGGGGCGGCTGGCAGGTAGAGAAATAAGGCTGTTTGTGGTGATAGTTAAGAGTACTCCTGACATTTGTTAAGAGTACTCTTTTTTAGTAGGTATAGCCTTGATGTACAGATGCAAGGCTATGGTGGCGACTTTATTAGACTAAGAAAAATATCATAGGCATGACGACACTTCGGTATATATTGCGAATAGATTCTTCCTGTCAACTTTTTCAATGTTTTTATCTATCTCCAATAATTTGTCTATATCTGTACCTTGCAAATTTACACACCTCATTTTTATGTAATTTAATATATCCCACTTTTATTACTTTATCAGTTTACATTAATTAAGCCTTTTTATGTAGCAATGCCCTATGTCTGATTGCTAAAAATTGTTTTCCTATTCTCCAGACGATAACTCTTTCCTGAGAGATTGATTACTTCACAACAGTAGAGCAACCTGTCAAGTAAGGCAGCAGCCACCGCTTCATCTCCCAGTTCCTCCAACCACTCCGCCAGTCCCCTGTTCGCAATAATAATGAGTGACACTTTTTCCTGAAGGGCGTTAACCAGCTTGAACAATAGCAACATGTCTTCTCTCTTCAAGGGATATAATGTGACATTATCAATTGCCAGCAACCGGGCTTTCATTATCCTTTTATAGGTCTTCATAGCATGTCGGGAAACATCCTTTGTCTTCAGACAGACGAGCAGATCTTCCAGGCTTATCAAGGCAGCATTGTATCCCTCTTTCACCGCCTCATGGACGAGCCCGGATGCAATGAATGTCTTTCCGGTTCCGGGACCACCTACCAGGAGAAGATTGTATGCCCTGCTCATCCACGTGAGCTCACGCAACTCCCGAAGTTGTCTGTCGTCCAATCCTTCTGTCCGGTTGAAATCATACTCATCCAAAGTATGCCTGGCAGGGAGTCCGGCCACCTTTATCCGCGAAAGAAAGCTTTTCCGGTCCCTTTCACCTACTTCTTTTGCAAGGCAGGAAAACAGAAACTCCGAATAGGTAGGTTGCTTTTCCTGTGCCTCGTGTATAATCTCCGTCATGTGTTCAGCCAGACTTGCCAGTTTCAGACGTCGTGCATATTCAACCAGTTCTTTTTTACGTTTTATCATGATTCGTGAAAATATCTTTATAAGACTGCATCATTCCGGTTTGAAACGGTGGATGCATGCCCGGTGGTTGTGAAATATAAGTGCTGCCATTTTCCGGTATCTCTCCGGAGTTTCTACGCACACACTCGCAAAGGTTCCTGACCGACTCCCCGTTATAGATGCCCCGGTCCAGACACATGCGTATGGCTTCGACCAGCGTATGTCCGTCATAGCTCGGAATACTACGCAGGATTACTTCCAGATTACTCCTGTAGTAGCGTTCCTTTCGCCGGCGCAGATTTTCCAGCCATAAGGCGACTTCCTTGTTATAAGATACATATATAAGGATGCGTTCCGCCAATTTCTGTGTACCAGCATTTCTGGCCCTCCTGTGGTTTTCATCATATATGATCTTCCCTCTTCCCATGTTAAGAGGATGCCTACCCAGAAGTTTTCCCGTATCTTTACTGTACAGTTCCAAACTCCCTTCAGCTTCTTGTAACCAGACTGTCGTTTCTCCACTCCGGTAGGTTCCTGAAGGAACACTGTAGTAGTTTCCCCGATACTGTACCGTATTATCTTTACGCACATGGTATTCGGCCATTTCTTCTTGCGGCGGTTGCGGAGTCCCATGATAAGGCATCATGAAATTTCTTTCCACGATAAACTCCCGGTTGGGAATCAGCCGGGTGGTTCCATGTTCCTTTCCGTTCCCGGTCCTTTCCAACCAAAGGCGTGCTTCTTCATTAAGCCTGTCTATGTTATGAAAAAGTCTCCCTGAGAGAAAGTTGCCTTTTACGTACTTGACTACATTCTCCACCTTTCCTTTCGATTCCGGGTCAGCTTTTCGGCAGAATACAGGCAGGAAATGCTGCTCCTTTACGAACGACTGGAATTTTGTTGTCAGCACCAGATCTCCCAAATTCTCTCTCGATATAAGTACCCTGTCCTGGTCATAGATTATTTTGCGGGGCTTTCCACCGAAATACTGGAAGGCAAGTTCATGTGCATATACTGCAAGTTCCGTATCGAAAGGCCGGCGGCTGAAATGGATGAACTTTTGCCGGGAACGTGAAAGGACTATTGCAAAGAAGTAAACTTTCACATTACTTCCGTTTCCAACCGGTATCCATTTCTCACCGAAATCAGCCTGCGCATATTCCCCGTAAGGTGTATCAGGCTGTTTCTCATAATCCCGACGAACCCTGCCGTCTGAGTTCTTCCCGATGCCGTATTTTTCCCTTATGCGTCCGACAAAGTTAAATACGGTCTTGCCGCATACTTGGGGGAAGTCCGGATAACATTCCCTGAGCCAGTCATGTATCCTGGCGGCAGATATGTACGGATATTCTTCCAGGGTTCCGCGCACATACTCCTCATATCTTCCAAGTTTCAACTTATGTCTGCGATGAGAGTTCTGTTTCCTAATGAATTCTTCCCTGCTTATCGCCAGATATCGCCGTACGGTGCTTCTGTCTACGCCCAGGCATCTGCCGATCTGTGTCTTGTTGAGTCCTTTGGAACATAGTTCCCTTACCTTGTACCACATATACTGTTTATCTTTTAAAAAGCGGCTCGTAGTTTCCATTATGATGTCTTTCTCTTTTTGAGCCGGCAAAGATAAGACATTCCGTTCTCAGGATGAAGATGATTCAATCCCGTAAGTGTTACATCATCTTTTCCATTTTTTCAAGGGTGAAATTACAGTTTTCAGGGGAAAGCGGAACCGGTTCCAAATGATAAGATTACAGTCCTTCCTGTTTTGTTCTACCATTCCGGTAGAACAAAGGAATTTTCATTGTACAATAAAAAAAGAAAAGAGGTCTCTGGCAGTCCTGATTGAAAGTCTTTTATTCGACGCATTATATAGCCCGTATATTTCCCAATCCAAATAATAATAAGAATCATCCTCCCTTTACGCTTAAAGAGAGGATGATAACAAACAAAACAAACAACTTTGCATCTTCACAGACACAAAATAGTCAGAGTATAAATGTTCAAAAGAGCATTTATCAAATACAAAAGTAATTGATATTATTATTCTATTCACAAAACAATTCGCAAAAATCCTTTAAATAATATCTAAAAACATGTATGCCATACAGTTTGTGCCAGCAAGGGACAATGCCAATATAACAACCTTATAGTCATTACCCGTTTTTTACTATAATACACAGACAAGCCGTTCTTATATCATTTTGACTGTAACAAGCAGAATCCCCGGGAGTAAATACTGTAATTTACTTAAATACATAATAAAGTATAATATTGTTATCAGTATTTATCCATATAAAAATCCCCATCTTCCCATGAAAGGAAAACGGGGATGGTGTAATAATAAAGGAAACCGTCCGTTACATTTCTTTGGCATATCCTGTCCGAATCAAATCGGCAAGGAACTTCTCGGGCGTATCGGTGGCAATCCGCACACCCGACTGCACCACATAACGTTCGGCAAAATTGTGCATATACTGTTCATCGGTACAATCGGAATCCATCCAACTGCCCACACGAAGTTCATGCACAAACTCTTTGGCGTTGCCGGCAACGATACGTTCGTCACCAGGCAACATATATGTTTTCTTATTCATACGACTAGTTTTTTTGTTCTTAATTTATAATACAATTTTTGTTTTTCCCCCAAGAAAGGAAAATTTTCCAATCTGACTCCTGTCGGGAGTGCGCTTACAGATGCAAAGGTAATCATTCTATCCAAAAACCTCACCCAATTTTCCATCTTTGTGAAACTGATAGTTCCCGAATGCTGTCTGAACTCTACCGTTTTGTGGCGCGAATAGGCTTTAAGGTTTACTTTCATATATCTGTTTGGGAACAGATTCTGAAGTTCTTCAATATTTCGTGCCGAGCGTATCCGTTCATCAGAGAAGCGACAGAGTGAAGTACAGAAATTATTGTTGTTTCCTCTGCGTGAAACTGGCATAAATTTATCAATCTCAATTTCGGCATGCTTATATGAAAGGAGCAGGTTCTGCCAAGTAGTGATATTGAAGTCTTCAGCACTTATGTGCACATGCATTCCACAGCTTCCATTAATCTTTACATTACATGCATCCAAAACCCAACAGACTTTTTCCAGTTCTTCCAATCCGTCTTCTCCTACTAATATAGGGCTTACGAGCTCAAATGTGTCATTCCCGTTCAGACTGCTATCCGTAACCAATTTCCAACATGAACGCAAATGGTGGTTGTATGCTTCACTGTTCACTTCGATGCCCGCCTCTCTCAATTCGTGAACGAGCCGTTCACGTGTGCAGTTGTATGCCTCTATCTCGACACCGAATTTTCTTCTGAAAGAATAATCCAAATCCGGTACAGTAACTACGGAAGTCCGAGCTGCAGGTAGCAATCCTTCATCCCTCATTTTCTTATATACATTCCACACGAATCCACGATTTCCACGAGTAACGAGCTCTGCTATTTCCCGGTGGGTAAGGCCGAGCAGAAGAAGTTTACGTATCTTCGACGTCTTTGTTCCAGCTTCTGCTAAAATGTTTCTAATTTCTTCATTCATAACGTGTTATTTCCTTTATTATCACATATCAAAGGTAATGATTTTTCTCTGTTTGTCCAAATTACACACAGCTCTTTATCAGTGAATTAGCTTACTTTTGCTTCTGCTAATAATTGTATCCGTCTTCCTTTCAAGGGGGAGTTCACACGCTATTTCCATCCGTTTCCATGCATTTACTGCCATTTTCTATTTGTCACTTTCTTTCATGGGTGGGGCCTTCGGATTGTACGACTGTTCCGAAGTGCTTCCGAGGCTTTGTGGCTTCCGGGGCTAAGGGGCTGAAAGTCCCTTAGTGAATTCCTGATAAGGAAGAGCAAGAGGAGTTCCCGCACGCGAGAACCTTAATCGACGCAAAGCGTTGATGAATAAGCAATTATATATAGACACCATTTACTTGAATATATACAAACGTAAACAAAAGGAATTTATGGTGCTGATTTTAAAATAATTGTACCGTCAACTTTCAGTAAACTTCTTGTAAACGACGTGGCATTTTACTAATTTTCAGTATATTATAATATATTATCCTGATTGAGTAGGTGTAGCGCTTGACATCCAACAAGCTTATATCTACCTTTGTCTCAGAAACTTAATCAGTGACAAAATGTATACAAACAAAGAAAACTCTACCAAATTGATCCGGATTTCTCCAAGCGTAAAAAAACGCCTGGAAATCTTTCAGGGCGGTGATACCCCCAACCTGTGTATTGACAGGATGATTACTTTTTTTGAAATTACCGGATATAATCCGCGCTATGCTTCCAAGAATCCGACAGCATTGGTGGAGAAACGGATTGAGGATCTTGTCAAAATAGTAAAGTCTCAGGAACGGGATATATTCAAGCCTATTCTTGAAAAGATGTCCAATATGAGTGGTAGCCTTCAGGATGTTCCCGATTATGCCCGTCTGATGAATGAGCTGCGTGATCTCAAGGAGAAGAACCGCCAGCTCCAACAACAGGTTTCTGAAAACGAAAAGGCGGTGTCCGATGATAATGCCGGGTACGCGGACAAACTCAAACGTCTGGCCGAACTTGTCAAATACCAGCTCAACCCCGACAGGTTTGTGAAGGTAAAGTTCAGCGATGAGGTCAAGATACCCATTAATACCTTGCAGCTGCTCATCAAGAAGATTGACGAGGAATATGTACTGTAAAGTGCACCGGCCTGTCAATACCCCGGGAGTATCGGATAACAAGGGAAAATGTACGCAATTGGTGGAATATCTCAGCAAGGAGTCACAGGATGTACGTCCTTACTATGATAATTTTTTTTCACAACAAAAAGACTTTGTCACACCCCGAACTGTCATGCATCATATAGACAATAACCACAGAACCCTGAAAAGAAATGATGATAAGTTCTATATGCTTTCCATCAATCCGAGTGGTGAGGAGCAGAAGCATCTCATAGAAAAGGTGACCGGAAAGAAAGTCGGGAAATTCTCGGAACTGACCGCCGGTGAGCAGGAAGAGGTACTGGCCGAGCTGAAAAAATTCTCCCGCGGATGCATGGACGAATATGCCCGGAACTTTTACCGGGAGAAAATCAAGTCCGGTGATGATCTGGTATGGTATGGACGTGTGGAAACAGAACGCCATTATAAAGGCGATGATCCCGAGGTGGAAGCCGGCAGGGCAAAAACCGGTGACAGGAAACCGGGACTGCAGCTGCATGTGCATATTATCGTCTCCCGCATGGACAAGACACAGACCGTATCCCTTTCCCCCCTTTCCAAAAGCAGGGGGAACAGGCAGATACTTGACGGAAAGGAGGTGATTGTCGGTTTTGACCGTTCCCAATGGTCCACGCGGTGTGTATCATGCTTTAACCGGCAGTACGATTATTTTCCTTATTACCACTCACAGGATGAAAGCCTGAGAAAATATTCCGAGAACTGGCAGCTGCGGAACGAACTAAAGAATCAGGCAGTCTCACAGCTTAAGCAGGAAGTACTGCATGGAGAGCTCAAAGAGGAAAGACGCCTGTACACAAACACTTTCCGTCTCTACAGGTTCGTAGTGAATCCAAAGAAAGCCATCATCCGGGAATTGAAGAAAATGGGAACGGATCTGCTTACCGGAAGGGAGAGGTAAGCGACCGTTCCCATCAATCTTATATGCCGTTATCACTATTCACAGGGAAACAGTTCACGGACTTCATCAAGTATTCTTGCAAAATTCCTGCTGATTTCTTCAGGTTCCAATACCCTGACATCCGGCAGAGGTTTCTCATTCTTCTGGTTGAACTCCTTCAACTTCACCTTGAAATAGTCTACATTGGCACGGGTGGCCGAACCGATAAACTCTCCCGGTTCCAGATCCGCAAAATCACGTCCTTGATAGATGTCCTCTTTCTGTGAGGATACAGTCACGCTCCTGTTCGTGCCACCGCCACTTTTCCCGGTACTTCTGGATTTCCGCTCCTTTTCCTCCTTACCAAATATCGACGGGTAATATTTCAATGCCTCCACATCTTTGGTACGTCCGAGAAAGAGATTTCCAAAGTTGGCTTCCACCGATGCCCTGTCGAGTTTGCCATACAGGTTCTCCAGCTTGGAACCGGACTGTGTCAGCAGGATGAAAGCGCACAGGTATTCACGCAATACTGAAGGCAGCGTTTCAAAGTTCTTGATGTTCACCGTTGTCATTTCGTCCAGGACATACACGAACGGAACCTTGTTCTGCATGGTGAACTGTCTGGCCGATATACTCATGAGCATGCCTATAACAGGTGCATAGACCGAGTTCTTGGAGAAACTGTTACTGATGGCAAACAGTTTGGGATTTTCCGGATCGATCAGGTTGAAATCAAAATCATCCCCCGAAAGGATATAGGCAATCTCCTCGTTTTGTGATATGGTTGCCAGATTATTACACAGGGTGGAAAGATAGGAAGCCTGTGTCTTCTCGGAACCTTCAGCCTTCAGATAAGCACCAGCCATCATTTCCGAAACAAGATTCTGCTGAAGAAACATGGATAGCTGCCGGGAAGAAGCCGTCATGATGAACGCCATGATATGCGGCAGCGTACAGTATTCGGGGAACTCGTCCCAGAACCTGAAAGCCACTCCACGCAGAATACCCAGCCCACCGGCCACCCATTCATTCTGCTGTTCTTTCTTGGGAAGCAGCGCAAGCAGGATATCCTCCATGAGCTGCAGCAGTTCGGTACGGTCCTTTACAACCTTCAGCGGATTGAAACGGTATGAACGCTCGGGCCTGTCAAAACTGACATAATAAAACTTGTGCGGATAACCATGCTTCTCTATCAGATTATAGGCGGTCCGGGTATAATCGATATCCTTGAAGTCGTATATGAAGCCGGCAAACCCCAAACGGATATATTCCTCCAACAACCACTTGCCTATACTCTTGGTCTTTCCCGAACCTGCTCCGCCATAAATCAGGAAATTGGAATAGTAATAATAAAATTCCAGGTAGTTTTTCGATATTCCCGATTGTACGGGAAGTCTGATCGGGTTATTGTTCTCTCCGGGGCTTTTCGGTTTGCCCCGTTCCCATAGCCATGACAGGACAAATATGACCAGGGAAGCACATGCCGGATAAAACACATATGCCGGAAAGAACAGATATGCCAGGCAGGTTTCAACAATTATGCAAAGCAAAAAAACAAAGAAATTGATATACCATTTGCGACTTATAGTGGAAACTCCTGTTATCAGTGAAGCCGCCGCCAATATAAACAGCTTGATATAAATGACATAATTCTCCATGTTACTATAATAATTTACTTTAATACATATTTTACTTTAACACTTGATATATAACTTACTTATTCTACTATAAATCCATCTGTAACGATTTATCATCCCTGCAACTCGTGGTTTCCAAACATTTGACCGTATAACCGGACGGGGTTTTGACTATCATAAGCGGTCTGTCGTACCCCGGCAGGTTAGTCGGCTTTCCCCGCAGAAGTGATATCCATCTGGCAGGACTTGCCTTCTCCGGTTTTGCCCCGATATCACGAAGTTCATCCAACACAGAAGTCATATCATGGGAAATACCGTTGACTTGTAAGGTCATTTGTTCACCAAAGATCCTGAGTTCCCGGTTCCCCCAGGAAAAACTACATATCCCTGCCGGTTCATTCTCCGGTTCAGCTTTATCAAGAAACTTGTGTCTATCCGTTTCCATATTGTAATTCATTTCCGTTATAATTCCATTTCTGTAACTTTCCTCTTTAAAGCTGCCACCTCGGTGAGCTTTACTCCATAGCCCGAAGGTTCCTTGACAACCATAAGCATCCTGCCATCGTTCAGTTGCAAGGATCTGCCGCTAAAAAGCATTCTCCATTGTTCCGGAGTAAGGGAAGCCGGCTTGACACCCGCCTCTCTCATCTTCTCCAGTACCGGTGTTACGTCCGCTTCCGAACCTCTTTTCCTGATACGGGCGCTGTCATATTCGGAACCCAGTATAAGCTCGCCTCCGGATATCCGGATTTTTTCAGGTACGGCTGCCGTTTCCGCTTTTCTCAGGTTCTGCCCACTGGCATGGAGTATACTTCTGAGCTCTTTCGTGTCAACCTCGATATTGAATCCCAGTTTCCGCAGAAGATTCCTGAAAGCCAGGCTGATCCTTTCCCAAACGGACAGATCGGTACCATTCTCGGCCATATGCGCCAGATACTCTTCAGTGGCAACCCGTATGTCCAATTTTTCCGTCCCGGCCAGGCGGGTAATTTCACCGCGCAGCTTTTCCCCGCAGCCGGCAAAAACTTCGTCCAGGAACGCATCCATATGCCCGTCCCCGACAAGCCTGCGCAGACCATAATGCGCTACGCCTTCATGCAGCAGGGTACGTTCGATATCCGCTTTTCCCCGGGCGTGCGGAAGATACAGGCAGATATGCTGCGAGGGAATGTCATACCAGCCCCGGATGTCTTTTCCGCAGGAAAGCAGGCCGCGCACGTCAGGAGAGCTTACCTCATCGGCACGACGGATCACTTCCACAGGAATATGCTGTTTCCCGGCCAGAAAAGACGCATGTCGTGCGAGTTCGTCCATCCGGGCCTCCCTTGAAAGGAATATCTGTTCGCTGCGGGCAATATCCTCGGTGGAAACGGCAAGCGTGTTCCGTCTTTGGTCGGAAGTAAAATTCATTCTGGCCTGCACATTGCGCGCTTCCACTTCCCCGGCTGTAGAACGGTATTTCTGTATGCTGCTTTCAAACCGGTCAATATCATTCACCAGGTCGAAGATGTTCTCATAGCCGTATTTTTCAGCCACGAGGCTGAGAGGGTAGTCATAATGCCTCAGTATTGTCCCATAGGGTACTTCCCGGCCAAGCGCGGCGAATATACCTTTCGGGGTGTTGTCGAAACCACCCCCTTCTAAAATTCTTCCGTCAGTGGCCTGTACGATATCCAGAATCACATCCTCTGCCGTATTTTTAAATTCTTCCGGGCTGCTTCCCCTCGCAAATCCCTCCATGCGTTGTATGGCATGTTGTATCTCATGTGTCAGGACGGACTTTACATCATCTGTCCGGGAGATGTTTATCACGATTCTGTTATCCGAATAAAGATAGGTTCCGCCGTAGTCAGCCGACGGCAGGTCTACAAACTCCAACCGGGTTTGTTTCATTTCGGGATAGGCATGGAACAGTTCATCGTCCTCCACATAGTCATCCAGATAAATCCGTTCACGCACTGCATCCTGTTCCTTCAGTCCGGCTGCCAGTTCCGTCAGTTCCGTAAATCGTTTCCACTCTGCTTCAGAGAGTACTTTGCCCTCCATCTGCCGGTCAAGAAGATTTTCAAACTCCCCGTACCAGGACTGTTTTTCCAGCAAGCGTGAGTAGCCCAGATTTCCGGCCGGATGGTATTCGAAATCCGGTGTCTCATAGCGCCACTTGCTGTCAGCTCCGCGTTCCCAACCTGTCGCCATTTTTATTGTTCCGGCGTCCTTGCCAGACTTCTCCATTTCGCGGGCAACTGCAAGGTTCTCCAGACGCAAACAGGCCCCCTCAAACCGGTCAAGGTTGGAAGCCCCTTTCTCTCCTATGAAACGGAAACGTTCATGTGCAGTTATCTTCAGGTCATTCTCATTGAAAATGACATAGTTCCGCGCGCTGTCAGTCCGGCCGCCGGTCGAATACTCCGCCGGATAGTCAATGCCTGTGAATCCTGCCCGGGAAAGAAACTCGCTGGCAAGCCGCTGTGAGTCGGTATCCCGGTCCGGATTGATGAACATGTAGTCCAGAAAACTGTAGAACTCTTTCCCGCTATCCCATACGTGTGACCTGCCGTTCCAGAAATCGCTTGTGGCACCGGGGAGCAATATTTGCTCTTTTCGTAGTTGTGAGAATATTTTACCTTGCTGCTCAGATGATACCGGAGCATCCCACCGCAGATAGTTTGCCGCATTACTCTCCGGGATCTCAACAGTATAAAGGTGGCGCGGCAGCTCAATGCGCATCCTGCCGGCATCGATGTCGGAAAGCAATTCTTTTTTCTGCTGCTCGAATATCTTTCGCCGCCTACTGTATGCGCCCGCAGCGCGTCCGTCCATGTACACGGAAGAAATGTTCCGTTTCAAACTGTCCACGTCGGTGGAAGAAAGGATCTGACGTTTCCATACTCTCCATACGCCATCAAAATAATATTCGTTGTCAAGTACTGAGGATAAAGGCTCCCCGTCATAGGTGATGTGGTTTCCCCGCTTTATACCGATGGCTGCATACCTTTTGGCTATTGCGTCCACCTCCGTCACATAAGTACCCCATCCGTAGGCCTGCGCCCCTTCACCGGTTCCGGTAAAGGCATGGTCGAAATGTTCGAAGGAGGCCGGACTGCCATGATATACTTGCCGGAAACGGATATCGTCAATGTCCGGCGAGAAAGCACCGGTATTCCGCTCCGAATACAGATATTTGCCGGCAGCCTTCAGTTGCCCCGGAACAAGAACAGCCATGCATTCCACACCTTCATCCGCAGCCCGGATAGCATCGTAACCCTTTGTCCTGATGATTTTCTGCATGGAAGGTGTCTCCACCACGCGCCAGGAGTTGTCGCCTGCCAGTATTTTCTCCGCGTCCTCCCGGGAAATAGGGAGTTCCAGACCAAGATAGAAGTCGTAAGCCGTAACTCTTCCCCCTGACTCGTCCAGAACCTCCCGGACGGCATTTCCATCTTTTACGTCGAAAGGTTTCCTGGCATTGGCAAAGAGGTCATATACATAACTTTCCTCTGTCCACTGTTCTTCCCCGTTTTCATCGTCCGGCAGTCCCATACTGCGTATAGAACCGATACTTCCGGCCTTTTCCTCATCAAAGGAAGTGAAAATCAGCCCGCCATATGCACCACCCCTGAAAGTGTGGAAAGGGGCGTCAGTCACCTGTATCTCCCAGTCATCGGTAATCCTGAACCGGCTTTTGTGCCTTGCCTGTTCCCTTGAAAGGGATGTACCATGATAGACCACCAACGGCTCCCCGTTCTCATCCACAACTTTTGAACTGTTTGTTTGGAGAATAGAAAACAAACGCTTATCTTTGAAATCGGAAAGGAGCGGATTACTTTCAATTCCAGCTTTTTGTATTGTTGGGATAATTGAGAGCAATTCGCTCTTTTCTATGCTTGAGAGTCTATGGTCGTAGTATCTGATGCCGTTGTTTTGATTGGCGACAACCGCCTTGACAATATAACTGCTCCCGCCTATCTTCAACTCGCATACATAATAGGAAAACGACTTTATCCCCGGATACTTGCCGGCATCCTCGTTGGGAAGCTCGTCTATGAAAATCGAATCCTCTATAATCTGGGGAATGGCGGCAATGCTCTGAAGATGCTCCTTGTCCTTGTAGTCATGCTGCAGTATTTCCCGGATACCGCCGCGACTGTTACCGCCGGTCAGGGATATCTGGGTGTTTGTATCCTTGTTCGTATATTCACCCCGCAGGTTCTTGCCGTATTCCAGGGCATTCTTCTTGTATTGTTTCAGATCATCCCCCGGTACAATCTCATTACCTGTTATTTCCACAGGTCTGGCATTATACAGTTTTTTTATGCGTGCGGCCTTTTCCCAATCTCCGAACCATGCCTTGAAGGCTCCGGTTCTGACCTGTACCCACTGCCTTTCATTCAAATTTGTGGGCTGTCCGTTCGGAGCCTGCATATAACATCCTGCCGCCTTGCTGCGCGCTATGATATCCTGTTCTTCATTTGTGAAAACATTTTCAGATGTATTTTCCATCAGCTTAACTATCGGTTAGTACGACAATATGATTTATCCGGAAAGAAAAACTTGTTTACTTATCTACTTCAAATAAAATTAAAGTAAATAAGTAAACAAGTAATACTATTAGATTACGAACGCAACTTCTACATATCGGCACTGGCCTGCCGGCTCATCCGGTTGGTCGTACCTATAGCTTTGAGCGTATATCCCACCGGCGTTTTCGAAAGTATCAACGCGCGGCTTTTTGTCGCAGCCTTCTGGGTGGTGGAACCGGCGGAAGAACTTATACTCTTGCCTTTGAGCAGGGCATTCCATTCTGTAGCCTGCATATTCTCCACCTTGACACCTTCCTTGCGCAGATCCTTGATGATGTTTTCCATATCGTACCCTTTCTTTCCGGAAGTTGACGACTCACTGAATTGCCCGACGGCTTTTGCAAGCTGTCTGTCCCTGTTTGCCCCGGCACTCCGAAGCGCGGACTGACGGGAACCGGCATCTTCTTTCTGCCGGATCTCCCGGACGGCTTTGTCATATTCCATATTAATATCCTTTATCTCCCTGTCCAGTTTTTCGGTGGCGGCCTTTACGGTTTTGGCGGACGGCTTTTGCGTCTCTCCGCTTTTCTTCCCGGCGGAAGCGTTTTCATTTGCAGCGGCATTGTCCTTTGATGTTGCCGTTCCTGCTTCTGTCTCCGTTTCGTTTTTTACCTCAGCAACACCTTCCAGTTTGACACCGTACATCTCCTCTGCCTGTCTTTTCACCTCTTCCGAAGGATGCCGGATGAGCTGTGCGGCTTTTCTGTCGGTATGCAGAACAAAAAGCTGTACTTTCTCCGTCGGTTCTTCAATGAACCGGACATTACCGGGGTTCTCCCTGACTGCAGCAAACTGCATGATTTCCGAAGGTGAGGATACATAACCGATATTTTCTCCCCTGGCTTGTACTGCGGCCAGCTGTACTGTCTCGGAAGGGGATTTGATATACCGGAATACTCCCGGATCTCCTTGTACGGCCATATGTTGCACTTTCTTCGTCGGCTCTTCAATATACCGGATATATTCCGGAGCTTTCTGTACGGCTGCCAGTTGTACCTTCTCCGCAGGTTCCTTGATGGAAGCGATGTATTGCGGATTTCTCAATACGGCCATTAACTGTACTTTTTCCGCAGGCTTTTTTATCAGGGAGATGCATTCCGGTTTTCTTTCCACGGCCGTCATCTGGGTCTTTTCCGTAGGGGAAGAAATGAAACCGATATAGACAGGCCTGTTACGTATGACGGTAAGCTGCACTTTTTCACTGGGTGTGGCAATGAAATGGATATTATGCGGGGCTCCCTTGATTGCGGCAAGCTGTACCTTTTCCGCAGGCTTGTCTATGAAGCAGATAACACTTCTGTCCCTTCGTATTGCCGCCATCTGGACACGTTCGGAAGGATTTTCAATCATACTGATGGCGCGGGGATTTCGGAGAACCGCCCTCATATCCCGGCTGAAAAGGGCGGCCAGTCGTTCTAAAACGGTAGGCATATACGTGTCAGTTTTTAAAAGGTTCGACTTCTTTCATGAATTTTTCAATGGCTGCCGTACTCGGCCTTTCCCCGGCTTTGTCCTTCTGCATTTGCAGCACCAGTTCTTTTGCCGCTTTCAGTACTGTCCGGCCGGGGAAAAGACTTAGTCCCAATATTCCTTCCATAGCGACGAAACAGGCTGTCGGTGAAGGGTTATGTATCAGGAAGATGCTTTCCGCAGAAGTGATGACAGCCGAGAGCTGTACCTTTTCCGTAGCAAAGGGAAGATGCCCGATGAGTTCCGGCTTTTTCTGTACTGCGGCCAGCTGCATCTTCTCGGTAGGATTTTCAATTTGTAGAATCGTATCCGGATCTTCCAGGATCGCCTTTAACCGGGCTGTGTCCGGTAATGTACTGTTTTTATTCAACATGACTGTCTGTTTTAATTATAATGATATGTTTTCGGGAAGCAAGGTACGGTGGTTCGTCGCAATTGCGTTGCGATATACGATAAAAAGAGAATGGACACTCAGGATATCGCATCCGGAGTGTCCCCTAAGATGAATTCAAGGTGGTAAAATGTATATGATGGTATATAAGGCCGTTCTTAAGCAGCGTCCGTAGTCTCTTTGTAAAGCATGATGTCCGTATAGGATGAGTTGTAGTTCATTCGTGCCGTAAGTGTGGACTTGCCGGTTCCCCTGAAAGGATTGCCGATGCCTGGATGTTGCTCCATCCACTCACAGAAATCCAGTATGGGTGATTTTCCGGAAGTGAAATAGACAAACGGATGCCCGCTTAGGACAAGCAGTACATCCAGGTAATCCTGCAGTCTCCAGTCCATTTTATATGTACTGATATCTGTTGACATGTAGGGCGGATCAACCAGAAAGACAACATCCGTATCGGTACCGTACTTATCCGCAAGTTCCTTATAGTCACAACAGACCACTTCCAGACCGTCAAGATAACCGTCACAGCTGTAATCGTTTTGACGCAGCTTGTTATAAAGGTTCTGCTTCTTCAATTCTTCAAAGTTCAGAACATACTTCATGGAGAAAAGAAGGGATGATGAGAGGGTGAGATAATCCACAAAACCGTTTCGCTCGTCCTGAAGTATGCGCTCTAAAAACGTATCGCGCATACTGCCTGCAATCTTTTTATGCCGGGGATAACCTTTGGCTGTTTCACGCAGGTCTTTCAGCAGTTCATTGGTACGATGGATATTTTCCAGACGCTCACGGTAGTTGTCGTGGTCATTGTAGATTACGGTGGCATCAGGCCGTTCCCGTTTGGTGATATGCGACAGCAGGCCGGAGCCACCGAACAGGTCGATGAAAACAGTCTTGTCACTGAAACGCTTCAGAACCTTCCTGAATTCCGATGCGAACATGCGTTTCTGACCCACGAAAGGAAGCGGGGCCTGGGAGTAAGTCTTTTCCATTGTCATAGTCTTTTGGCGTGTTATATAATGGTTGTGTTCATAATTCAGGCGCAAAGTTCTTCCCATTCACCCATGAAAACAAAAAAAACAGAGCGCTTATACTGCGTGATGCATACATTCCTTTTTAAAACGTCCGATAATCTCGTACACCTTACGTTCACAGACACCATGCCTGGCAGAAAGGACGGTAACACAATAGGTTACTTTGTCGCCGGTATTGCGCATCTTCTCATACTCTTTATACAGACTGATATACTTGTAGTCATCCGGCTTGGAACCCATTTCGGCCAGAAGCTCCAGCAGTTCCTTGTTTAGGTTTAATATCTCGAATAATGTCATAGCATATATAATTTTATTGTATCTTTGCAGCATCTCACTTACATAAAACCAAAAATAAAGCAACCAATGCGCGAACAGAGGCTTTTGCCCCCGGTCGTGCGCACTGGTTGCGTCCTGGTTAATATGTAGGTGAGATGACTATTGACAGGCCGGGGGCTTTTTCATTTCTTAAACCGCTCGGAACTTCTCCGGTACACATGAAACGATTTCAACCTTTCCTGCCACTTTATTACATGCCGTAAGCATTTTCTGCTTTCATGTTTCGGACGAAAGTATTTTAATTCACCGCAACGTCGTTGCGTTTTACATTTATTAAGCATCCCTGTTGATACACCGGTTTTCTCTTGAAAGTAAAATACTTTTTATCCGTTTACATTTTCTAAGTAAAACAGATATATTACTATATATACATATTAATATTTCAATCAATATAATATAAAATATATTTAAGTATTATACTTAACAAGTAAAAACATGGTAAAATATTTGCAGTAATGCACAATTATTACTATCTTTACACCGTAATAATCAAGGAGATATAAATATAATGAAAACATTAACGACAGCATGTGTAAATCATAAGGGCGGGGTTGCAAAGACCACATCCTTATTGAATCTGGCAGCCGGAATTGCAAAACTATATGGCAAAAGGGTTTGCATTATCGACGCAGATCCGCAGGCGAATACGACGATAGCGGCATTCGGGGAAGAAATGACAAGTCTTTCCCAGGACAGTATGCTTGAGAGTGTATTGCAGGATTGTATGCAGGACAGACCTTTGAGACTGAAACCGCAAAAATGGTTGGAAAAGGTGGATGTCATACCGACATCATTGGATCTGGCGGCAATGGAAGTGGTAATGAATACGGCTCCCGGCAGAGAATTCCTTTTCAGGGAAATCATAAAAGGCTTGGAAGGAAAGTATGATCATATACTGATAGACTGCCCGCCTTCATTGGGGATCATCACACAGAACGCATTGATGGCAAGTGATTTTGTAATCATACCCACAGACGGAAACTATTTCGCAATGAAAGGAATTGAGAAAATACACTATATCATCGGTCTGCTGAAAAGGAAACTCGGAGCCGGTGTCCGGATACTCGGTTACTTCATGACCAGATATAATGCCAAGAGGAAACTGGATGTGGATATCAGGGAAAGCCTGAAGGGGACATTGGGAGAAAGCGTATTCGAGGTGGCGATCCGTAACAATGTGGCATTGGGAGAAGCCCAGTACAATGCCATGAGCATTTTCGATTATGCGCCTTCATCCAACGGAGCGGAGGATTACCGCAAACTGACAGAGGAGTTTCTCCTAAGAATTGGAAAGTTTAATGCAAAATAGGAATAACTGTATAGACGTTATGAAAGAGTTCAAATCAAAAGGGATATCTTTGGAAGGTATAGTAGGAGAAAATCCTGCGAAAGAAAAAAAAGCGGCAGGAAAGGCATATAACCAAAGCATTGCAATAACAGAGGATCTGGTATGGGAACTGAGGTCATTCGCGTCCGATCACCGTTGCAGGGGAGTCAAAACGGTACTTGAAAAAATAGTGGGATGCTTCGTCAGGGAAGATGGGACTTTGGACCGCGACAAACTGGAAGAATTCTGGAGAAAGTATGTAAACAAGTAAATTTATAATATACTTATTAAGTAATATACTTTATTTTAAGAACAATGAAGATATACGGATACATATTGGCAGCTTCGCTCGCATGCACGCTTTTTTCATGCGGAGAGGATGGGGTATTGCCGGAACCCGAACCGCCGGTAGTAGGACCGGGAGACAAGGATGAACCGGATGAAAAACCGGACAAAATACAGTTGGACATTACCGCATCGCTACAACCGATGTCGCAAACCAGAGGAATCATAGAGGCATTCATGCCAGGACATAACATGGGTGTCTTTGTCGCTACGGATGGAAACGGCCAGGCAACAAAGAACGCTTCCTATCTTTTTGATGGGAAAACTTGGAACGCAGACCGGGATGTACCGGTGGAAGGAGATGCCGATGTAGTAGCATATCTGCCGTATGACAAAGCTGTGACCGATTATGTGAAGGTTGCTTTCGACTTGACAGATCAGGACGACATATTGTACGGAACAGCTAAGGTGACAAAGGATATTCCGACTGCAAGTCTGGAAATGAAGCATGCGATGACATTGGTACGCGTACGCCTGATGAAAGACGAATACATGGGTACGGGACTGGTATCGGACATGACTTTCAGGAATGTATATACAGCCGGGACGCTTGATGCCACGACGGGAACGATAACAAAGGATTACGGAACCGGACGGGGGATAATCAAGGCCGGCGGGAACTACATGCTCAATGATGCCAACCCGGTGATTGTGGATGCCATCCTTATGCCCAAGCCGGCACACGATGAACCGGTATATGTAAGCTTCACCATTGACGGGCAGGAACATACCTATACATTCCCGGTACTGCATGAATGGCAGGCAGGTATGAAATACACCTATACCCTGAAGATGACAGGAAACTATAATTCTCCGGTAAACAAGGAACAGGTTGATATCGATGTGGAATATTGGAGCCGGTATGGTAAGACGGATGAAATCATACTCAATCCGAATCCGGAAGATTACGAGTTTACCATTTGGCCGAACTATACGGAATACGGCTATGATTGCTATCAGAATGAGGGTAAGGTATTCGGTACATTCTATTATCCCTGGTGCGGTACATCGGAAGGAGAACTGCGTTTTGTATTCATGAGGGAAGGAACCAATGAGATAGTGGAAAAATTCCAGCCGATAGACATCAAGACCAATGGTGCATGGGACGGCAAGCGTATCCAGTGCTATGTTACTTCCGCTCCCGGTACATACCGGCTTGTTCCTCTGTTCCGTAAGAAAGGAGAAACAATGTGGTGCAAGGCAGTAGATTATGACTATGGCAGTACGGATGAGGAATGGCTGTATGAAGTAAAAGCACCTGCACCGGATAATCTGCCGGCATTACGCGATATAGAATTGGAAGGCCAAGATAATACTACCTTTTTATCTTATCGTATCCCTTTTAATCAATCATTCAATATAGTCTTTACTTTATCCAATAAGGGAGAAAAGGCCTTGAAAGGAAAAATAAAAGCTGTATGGGAACGGGAATTTAAACTTGCCTCTAACTCATATAGACCAAGTATTCAGAAGAAAGAGGCCGTTAATGATAATGAGTGGAATGACGAGATTGGAAGAGTTGATATAAATATCCAACCAGGTGTACGATTTTGGAAAGGCATTATAGAATGTAAAGTCACTCAATACTATCCAATGCCTCATGTGGATGGAACTCAATATGCTGGGCCAATAATTCATCTTTATTGGTTGCCTGAAGGGGCATCGGAATGGCAACTTCTCAGATTGGATGCAGACTATTTATTTAATCGTAATCATGTGAATGGAGATATTTGGGATGAAACATTAAATTATATAAATGTATCCCTTGCAGAATGGTATAATTAAATATTGATAAATAAGTAATTACAACAAGTATATAGATAATACAAATAAAGATACAATTCATTTGGCATTAAAGTAAGATGAATTTAAGGTGGAGAGATCCCGCTGCAGTGATGCACCGGGATCTCATTATTTTTTAATTCCAACAGTACTATTACAGCCAGATTTGAGCAA
>OJRP01000427.1_pt1 | contig 32370 bp, 33 predicted proteins | sample 1599201 | NCBI WGS metagenome assembly OJRP01 (sample SAMN03922534, study PRJEB24848) | human gut metagenome | isolation source: stool sample | host: Homo sapiens | place: Germany | collected 2010-05
TTCCTGATATCCTGTAAGTCGTAAAAATACACTTTGTAATAGATATTCGCACAATGGATAATGTGCGATATTTTGGCCTATTGTAGATGAAGACATTATTGCATCATCTACAATTTCAAATATATCTGAAAGAATAAAATCCGTATGCATAAATACTAAATTAAATAGTTTTTATAGGTGTCAACAGATGCTGTAATACGCTCTCGCAAATATTTAAGTGAAGCAGGGGACTTAGTATGTGAAGTATCTCTTTTAAATTGTTTTATTTTATCACTTAAACGTGTTTTCAAATTTCCAATTTTAGCATCATCTAATTGTCTCTGTTTTACCAACACCCAATAAATAAGACCAAGCATGTACACATCTACATCAATGATGCTTGATAGTTCGTGAGGCATAGACAATTTGTCCCATTCTTCTTTCAGTCCATTCATTTTCACTTCAATACTTGCCGTAGGTATTACATCGTTCATTTTTTTAAATATTCCTGATGCTGAATTCGGATTTACCGTATCTGATATAAAAATCTCATAATAAATTTCACTTTTTGTCTTATACCCCTTCATTACTTTTGATGAATCGTTATTTTTAGAGTAATCAAAAATAAGCGCTAATAATCTTAGAAAATCTATTGGCTGAGGGTCTGCTCCAAATTGTTTTACAAATATATTTTTGGTGAACTCTGGCGAAAACAAAGGAACGTATGCTTTGTTAAGGTAATACAGAGATTTTCTACTTTCAGTTTTTAGCAAATTAGTGCCACCAATATTGACATTTCTGAATATTGTAGAAAAGAATCTATGCTGTGCATCCTCTGTAGTATCTGTATGTGGTATAATATAAGAAAAGCCCAAATAATGTTTTTTAAGAAATTCGTCATCAACCCAATGAGTACCTAATGGCTCATAGTCATCATTATTTATCAAAGAATTCTTAATTTTATCGATATTCGAACCTAATTCTTTAAGTGTGTTTATCGTCCATTCGAAATAATGTTCTTCTTCAAGCTCATCATCCCCATTATCTCCTTCAACTTTTACGGATTTTTTATATCTTCTTTCACTTGGCAAAATATTTAGATAGGCTAAAGCGATGGAAGTCAAACGTTGTTGACCATCTATGATAATATTTTTATCATTAAGTTTGCCAATTGTTATTGGTGGGACAAATTCATCTTTACCAACTGAATTTATAAGATTTTTAATTTGTTCTTTATTCCAAACAAACGATCTCTGATATTCTGGAAGCACTATACCTCCGGATATAAGTTGTTCCAGCCAATAATCTAAAGTAAACTCACCATAATGCACTCTATTTTTCATATTGAGGATTTTTTAAGTAAAATATAAGGTACGAAAAAGCCATTGATATGGAACGCAAAATTACTCAAATTATTTCAGATACAACAACTTGAGCAATCTTTAATTTACACAGCCCTTGTATTTGTTAAAAAATATACTGTCAATACTCATTTCGTTTCAGAAAGTCCTTCGTTCCTTATAATTTCTTCCTCGTTTGCTTTCCCTTGCAGGAATGCCAGCAGGCGTGGAAAAAACAAGTCCGCGCAGTCCGTCCCGGTCTGGGAACTTTCACCGTCTTTCGTTGCACATGTGGCAAACCTGCCCAGCCCCAGGCTTTGCGATGGGGGTACGATATGGAAAGAGAGATTTCCCGTGGCATTGATATGCAGTCCGCCACGATAGGTATAGAAGGTTCTTGGCTCGCCGTTATCCGTTTCAAGGGTGACTTTTCTATACCCGTTCATCTTCAAAAGTTTTATCAATTCTTGGTTGGTCATAATCACTTGTGTCATTTGAATGTGTTACATTGATTTTCCTGCATTGCTTCCACCTCGGAGCGCATTTCATATTCCAAAGCCGAATATCTGTCCTTTTTTATCCGTAGCTTTTCACGGAAGCGTATCAGCTGCCCATCCGTGGATTCATCAAAGAACAGGTTGTTTGCACGTTGGTATTGGACATATTCCCGTTCTTTCCGTTCCGCAATGGAAATTTGTGCTTTGGCGGCGGACAATTTTGACAGGCATGAGTTGAAGTCCGTTCCCAGTCCGGTACGCTTGTCATAATAACTGTAATAGGTATTGACCTGCTTCTTAGGGTAAAGGCATTGCAGCCGGGCTTCACGCCAACGGATTACCCAACGGTGGCGTTCATGCAGGTCTCTTGGAAGGTCGTACGAATGAAGCCGGACCGGGTTGCCGGCTTCATCCTTGTATTCGATGGAAATGAATACCCAGCGTTCAATCCGCAGTTCACGCTCGGCACGTGCCAGTTCCCTGGCATATTCCATCCAGTCATCCATTCGTTCCTGTGCCATGTCGGGAATAGTTAGCTTTCGGTAATCGGTTCCAGAAAGGTCAGGTAGGCGGCAATCGCCTTGTGGCAACCGGAAAAATCGGGTGTGCGGCAACCACGCTTCTTGTAGAAACGAATGCTCCCGGACTTATTCAACCCGCATACATGACGGTTCAATGTCCCTTTGGTCCGTATATGGATTTCAAAGCCGTCCCGTTTCGTTATTTCAAGGAACATATTCGCCGGAATATATTCCCCATTCAGAAACTTCTGTTTCCCCTCGTCAAGTTCCTGTTGCCACTTCGTTTCCTCCAGCCTGCGCTTCTCTTCTTCTCTCTCTTTTTGTTCCAGCCGTCTTTGCTCCTGCTTCTTCTGGTACGCTTCACGGGCTTGCAGCAAAGGAACCGTATCAAGCCCGAGTTCTTCAAAGACACGGATAGACAGCAGGGATACATGGTTCCCGTTTTCCGCATCCTGAAGCGTATTCGCGATCCAGTTTTTGCAATACCCGACAATCTTGTCTTTCTGTCCCTCCCTGCCAAGCGTTTCCCGGGAATACTGCCCACAGGAGAAATAGATGTCTTCAACCTTGCAGACTACATGGAAATAATCATAGTTCTCATTCCCGTATTCGTTCTTGTCCGATAACGAGAGATAGACATTTTCAGCATACGCTTCCAGCTCCATATACGGAGCCACGACGGTATTCCCGTCAAACTTGTATTTCAATACTTTTGCTTTCATGATTTATTCTTGTTTTGTCAGTCCGTACATATAGTCTGATATTTCCCTCTCGATATTGTCGTACATCCGGTTGAACTGTTCCTGGTATTCTTCCAGGAAAGCCCCGTCCGCATCGCACATATCTTCAAGCGTCTTTCCGTTCACGCGGCACAGTTCCATGTCAGCCAGCTCGCAGGCTATCTCGCCGAGCATCGGCCTCTCCTTGTCTTCGGGTAGCAGCCTTCCTTCTTTCAGGCAACAATAGTTGCGGATGGCGATTCGTAAAAAGAGATCGCACTCTTCCCAGCGTTTGTCCGGGAAGAGCGTAAATGCCTGCTTCAATTCATCGGGCTGTCCTGCCCACCATTCGTTCAAGTTGTTCGGTTCCATATTCATAAGTTTTTAGTTGGTTTGCGTCTGTCCGGCCTGCCATTGTCTATGGGCGATGATAAACTCCTGCCGTTCTTGTTCCAGCAACGCTTCTGTTTCGGGAGTATAGCCGAGAAAACGGATATAACCGCCATTATAGCCTGTAAGCTTGCACTGGATGCCGGCTTTCTCCAGTTTGTCCATCCGTTTTTGTGCGTTTTTCGCGCTTGAATAATCTTTCGGCCAGAAATAGTGCTCGCCGTGTGAGCCGTAATGGTCTTCACCGAGTATCATTTCACCGGAATGCCTCCTGTGTTCGATAAAGTCAAAACGGGCTTTGCCCAATGCCTGCCGGATGGCCTTGTGTGCAGCCCCTTCCGGATACTTGAACTCTTCAGGTCTGTCCTTCTCCTTGCAGGCAAGTTTTGGCAACTCCACTTTATACGGTTGCTTGTAGCTGCCTATGCCCAATGTCAGGTAGAAATTGGTATGGAAATAGTCCGTCATCGCATCGCTGTCATCGAAGTTGTACGACATGACAAAGTCACAGACATTCATCATCACCTCTTTGGCCCGGTCTGTGAGGTCGGGATTCCGCTCTATGTTATAGTGGTTGATGCTGTCCTGTACCTTGCCGGATTCCTTGGTGAACGCTTCGAAGTCCGCGCTCATCAGCTTGATGTAAATGGAATGGTAGTTCTCCCGTCTGACAGAAAACCTGTATTTGGGATATGTTTCCTTGAGCCATGCACGTACCAGTTCCACAATCTCCGGGGTGTGCTGTCCCTTGTAATTGCGGCCTTTCCACCGGTATTCGTTATACACGTACTCGGTGTACTCCTTGGCCGTGGCCCCCGAATAGTCGTATTCATATCCGGTGGAACAGCCGGACACCACTGTAGAGTCCTTCCAAACTTCATAGAGCTTTCCAAACTCAATGTTCACCTGTTGCATGACGGCAGTGTCACCACCCTTGTCCGGGTGGTGCTGCAATGCCAGACAGCGGTACTCCTTCTTCAAGTCCGCCAGACTGTGTATGTTCTGAAAATAAGTCATAAGCGTAAGTTTTTATGCCCCTGCAAGGCGGTTGATAAAATATTCCTGATAATCAAGGTCAAGACCGAGATTGCAGCAGGCTGCTTCTATGTCTCCGTCCCTCAAGTCATCCACATCCTGCAATTCGCGCAGGTATTGAAGTTCGGAATCCAGATACTCTTGCGCTTCTGTCTTGCCGCAACTGCATGAGTTGCAAATCAAGGTAATGATGTTTTCTGCCATACTACTCATTGTCATAGTTATATTCGTTATAGATTTTCCGTTGTCGCTCATAGTTCTGACTGTTCCACCATTGATCTGCGGCATCAATAAATGCCTGCGAACCATTATCAGAAGGATAACCCGTTTCTTTCAGTCCTGTGATTTGTTCCATTACCTTGAAATCGCATGAATTCCACCTGGATTGCATCTTCTCTTTAAAGCCTTTCATTGTACAGGAACTGAAAACTTCATCGCACTCAGTGCACCACTCTTCGCTATTGACATTATCATTGTTGTATTCGCATATGGACTCACCGGTATCCATATTAACCCATCTGATGATTTCAAACAGAACAGAACCGCATACATTGCAGACATAAATGTTTTCATCTTGAGGTTTTTCTCGCTTAGCTTTTCCGTCGTAAAGTGAAACGGCACGTTCTACCAGCAATGTACGATTGCATTCCGACAATTCGGCATAAAACCGTTCTGCCGCGCCATAGATGGACTTTCCTGCTTGTGAGTTCCATTTCTCCCAGAAATGCTTGCACATTCCTCCGAACACTACTTTGCATTCCTCCTTGCTCCAGGCGTTCCACATATAGTAGAAGAAGCTGGAGACCGCATTTTCAGCACTGTATTTCATGATTCTTCCGTTTCAGGTTCGACATTCTTTTTCCCTTCCAGTTGCTGCCATGCGGCATCATACATCCCTTGTATCCAGTCGATGTTACTCGCTCCGAGTTCAAACGGGCTGTAACATTCCACTTCGTCACCGCTTTCTTTCTCTGCGGCAAGGACGGTCAGGCTGCTGTCCGTTACACGAAGTCCTGTTACCTTACATTCATACGGGTCTCCGTTCTTGCCAAACCATATCACCCAGACCGGATCGTATTCATATTCTTCCAAAAAACGTATTTCTTTCATGCAGTGAGAATAGAGCAACTGCCGTATGGCATCTATGATTTCCATGCGTAGTTCCTCGATTCTTCCACTGAAATCAATGGCTTCGGAGACTATTCCGTTTCTTTGGACCACGGAAAGAATCTGCATGTCAGGGTGGGTACCGAAATGCCAGCCCAGCACTTCTTCATCGTCAAGCGTCGTGTGGATATTGCCGCCCAAAACCAGCCCGCAATCTTCCGACACCATTTGTTTTGCTTCGTCGTGGTCTTCAGCCACCACCGTGTAAGTGCCTTCGAAGGCATACCTTACTTTTACATCGTACTTTGTCATAATTGTTATGATTGGATTATTGAATTGATACTTGATTTGTTTGCCCGAAAAATTGCCGGACATTTAACATTGTATTGAAAGCCGTGGGATTCAGCCGATAAAGCATAGGCAGGTTAAGTTTGACCATCGGGTAGTTTACCCAACCGCTCCTGCGTCTGTAGCCTGTGTCTTCCGCCAGACTGTTTGACAGGAGGAACTCCATGGCTTCGGGATTGTTGTTGATGTCTATGAATGCCTTGTCCGGCAATGCAAATGCAGGTTCATATTCCAGATTGACCGTCAAGACCGTGTATGGCTCGTCGGTTTTAGGGTCTTTCAGGCATAATGCCAACCAGCCGTTATGATACATTTCCGGTGCGATTGACAAATGCCGGTCATGATACGGAAAGGTCTTGCCGGAAAACGGACGGTTGTATTTTACGATTTCAAAATCATCTTCCCCGGCCGTGAACGTCATCATCGGAAAGGAGACATCTACAAAACTGTCCTCTTCCTTGTAACAGAGATATTCTTTTCCTTCTGAAAGGATTATGGCAAATTGAGTGTTCATACTATTAAATTGTTTTGTGATTATTCATTAAGCGGTTTAGTTAGCTACCAGACTGACAGTGTTCCCGAAGAAGGAGTCATCCACGCCATATACATGTTGTATGGAGTAATCGTATTTCGAGCGTTCCGCATCCAACCTGAAACGGTAGTCGCAGCCATTCTTTCTTTTCAACTTCAATGGCACATCCTGTTTCAGTTCCATTTCGAGCAGGCTTCCGCCACCGAATGCGGAACTGAACAGCCCACAATAATTTCCTTTCGGGATGATGACCTCATCTACCGAAAAGTCGGCATCGTACAAATCCTTCAAACTCACCTTGCCGACATAGACTAACAGGTTCGCGCTACAACAGGAATTGAGCATTTCCTCGTAAAACTGTTCGTAGGATACCTGCTCTTTGCCGTCCCTGGATTTCCTGTTAGGGAAACGTCCGTAAACCTTGTAGCCGTGCCCCGTCAGGAGTTTTTTCACTTTCGCCGGATTGAGGTTCAGGCTGTCTATCATGTCCCCGAAATAGGATTCATCGTAGCGATAGCCGCATTGCGATTCAAACCAGTTGGAGTTGATGCAGTCGTTGTTGGAAAGCATCTCGACACGGACAGGTATATCATCGGTGTTTCGTATCAATTCTTTCAACACACCGGAATCGTCACGGCTGTAAATTTCATCGCGTATTTCATCCTCATGCTCATCGAAAAAAGCATCAACGACGTCTTCATCGAATCCGTATTGCTTTATACATTTTTCTTTCAGTTTGCCTATGGCTTCACATACCGCAGTCCATTCCGATTCGCTGTACCAGTTATATACCTTTTCCTCTAAACTTTCACAACTTCGCTTATTCAGACAATCTTGAATAATGTCATGGTGGTTGTCCAAATTATCGCTGTAATCCGTCCATACCAACGTATATGATCGCTTCATAAGCGGTTTCACGAGTTCCATTGTCAGCGTTCTTTGTTCTTTCATTTGTCTTTACCTGTGTACGGCAGGGTTCTTTTTCCCGTACATATCTTATAAATGACAGGAGCGACCTTCCGGCCGCCCCTGTTTGATTTTTTACCCATACAACTCCTTCACTATCCTGTCGTATTTACTCTTTTCCATCTCCGTATTCCGGTTGAAATGGAAACGTGCCGTGTACCCGTAGCCCGTTCTCGGCTCTCCGCCGCATTGCTGTATCGCCATGTCGATGTCCCAGTCGATGTCTCCGATGCCGAGCGATATGCTTGTGTTTCTTAACAGGTTTTGGGCAAGCCGCAACGCGGAATCTGTCTTGTTCTCCTTAGTGAGCTTGTCGAAAGCCATTATCGCTATTTGTCGGTTTGAAATCTTCAACTCTTCCATATATTCATCTGTTTGGGTCAGACAATCCCGGCCAGTTGTTTGAACCGCGCAACGATCTCATTGCACTTGCTTTCGGCAAGCTCTTTATATTTTCGGCAAATGGTACAATATTCCTCCCAAGGCTTGCCTTCAAGCTCGTGTTCGTATGATGACCTGACCAGTTCCGGGTATTCTTCAAAAAGGGTGTTGAACGCTTTCCCCCATTTGCATCCCTGCCACGAACCGTCTGCCACTAATGTTATGAATTCAAACATCTGTTTGTCCGTTTTTACATCCAATGCATAAAAATGGTCTGTTTTCGGCCATACGTTGTTGGAATGCTGCCAAGTCTCAATCTGCTTGGTTTGGGCATTGTATGCCATTTTTGTAATTATCTGGTGACTCATGTTGATATGTATGTTTTTAGTTCATTACCATATTGTTCCTTTGCCTGTCACGGCTTGCCAGCATCCCGAAATGGATGCTGAATATGCGTTGCCCGAAACAGACGGGTGAATTGTATTCCATGCGTTGCCACAGCGTGAAATGGTTGTCCGAGTAGGACCAGCGGAAATGTCCCGACAGGGAGCCGAAAGCGGGATTGATGTTCCTTCCGATAAGTCTCTTGTTCACATCCATGATATTGTTCGAGGTCAGGATGATGTTCAGGATTTCCACGAAGGCCATCTGCGTGAAGCAGTCTGTCGGGAATACCGGTCCGAGAAAATTGATATTCATAAGCGTTTGATTTTTAATCGTAATTGTCATCGAATACCTCGAAACGGGGAATGCCCGTGTCAAAGTAGTTGCCTGATATGCCCGGAAAGTACAGCAGGCTGTCGTCCCCGCTGTCCGGGCAGGGTTCATCGTCTATATAGGTCGCATTCCCGAAAAGTTCCAGGTAATGCGCTACCAGCAGGTGGGGGTCTTCCGTACTGATGTTATGCCCGTAATGGGCGCACCAGTCAAAGAAACAATCCTTGTCTGCCTCTTCCAACTGTTCCATCGCCTCCCTTATCTCGAAGAAGTTGGGGCAAAGCCATTCCCTGTTGATAAGCGAATCCGGGATTTCCTCCCATCTTGTGTACCTGTATTCCGGGGCTTGCTCTTCGGGGAAGAGGTCGGAACAGGTGCAAAGGAATTCCCCCATGTCGCCGAAATCGGACATTTGCAGCAGGCTGTCCTTTTCCTGCCGGATGTCTATGAGATGCTGCGTGGTCACTGCCACTTCTGCCTGATTCAAATCCATAATCCTTTTTATTATAGTTAATGATGCGGAACCGGGGATTTCATTCCACAGGCTCCAAAAGGTCCGCGCCCCGGCTGTGCAGGGTTTTTCGGGGAAATACCGGAGCCTCCGGCGAGGACGATTTCCCCGAAAACCGCTTGCGGCGTGACCTTGCCCGGCCGGTAAGGGTGCGGAGTTACCTTTGCCTGTGGAATGGAATCTGCGGTTACTCATGTTTTTTTATTTTTAGCTTGTTATGCGCTGGCTTCCCCAGCTGATATGTATCCTGCCCTCCCGGTCGCGTTCCCTGACCAGCAGGCTCTCGATGACCGACATGGTGACGTCGAATTCCTCGAAGATTTCCGACTGTTCCTTTACCTCTCCGCTCTTGATGAACTCGTTCAGCCGTTCCTTGGTAAGTACCAGTGCCATCAGGTTCTGCTCCACGGAATCCTTGTAGGTGACGTAATGCACGTCCTTCAGGTCTTTGGAGTCGAGGCGTATGAAGCGGAAGTAGAACTGCTCCATCTTCGGGATGTTCCATTGGAGCGATTCCAGTATCACGTCGTTGCAGGTGGGGATGTTTACCGAACTGCTCAGGCTCTGCTGCGTGCAGACCAGTATGCCGTTTACGGTGGAGTCGAATTCCGTCACGATGCTCTGCCGTTTCTTGAAGGCCACGTCGCCCTTGACCACGAACAGCGGACGTTCGGGAAAGCGTTCGCGAAGATGGCTTTCGTACAGGTCGAACGCCGCAATGGAAGTGCAGCCCACAGCCACCTTGCCGGGAATCTTCCGTATCAGCCTTTCGATGTACCTTGTCTTGTTCGGAATCCCTTCGCCGAAATAACCCTCTATCAGGTGCGGGACGGAGCAGGCCTTGATGAGCAGCTTGATTTGCCGCATGAGCCTGAGTCCGGCATCTTTCTTCGTGTCTCCCGTGCTGTTGTAATACAGCTCGCAAATGCGGCAGAACTCCTCGATGATGACGCGGTAAACCTCGTGTTCGCCTTCGGACGGGCTGACGGTGTGGGTCCGTATCTTGTACTTCTCGCCTGCAAAGTCCCTGAACTTGCGGGTGATGACGGTCTTTCCGATAAGCTCCGCCAGTTCCTCTTTGTTATACACATCCTGGTTCTGTTTCTCTATGCCGAACACGGTGGACTTTCCCGGACAGTGGCAGGCACGGAAGAGCACATGGCCTCTGAAAGCCGGGAACGGTTCGCCGTAGTGCCGGTTCTGTTCTTCCTCTATCTCCTTGTCCCTGTTCTCGCGATAAATCCGGCCACACCAGCAAACCATATTGACGGAGTTGTTGTACAGCAGTTCAAATTGGCTGTACAGTTCAGCAATGTTGTTGCGTGTGGTCGTGCCCGTGTCAAGTATCTTGTATTTCAGACGGCGGAAAAGGCTCAATATTAACCTTGTCCGTTGCGAGGACGGATTGGTTATTTCATCGGACTCATCGAAAACAAGGCAGAGTTTCCTCGATGTGCGTCGGACGAATCCGGCCAATCCCCGTTTTAACTTGCCGAGCATGGAGGTGGAGAGGATAAGGAAAACTCCTTCGGGCACAGTTTCGAGGTCGGCATTGTTCCGTACTACACGGAATCTTTCCCGATTCATGGTCAGGAAGGGTATCCATGTCATATTGGTGGCAATGGCGGGTGCCAAAATGATGACGTTTCGTACTTTGTTGAACTTGAGCAGGTATTTTGCCCGATGATACACGGCTGCCGTCTTGCCGGAACCTTGCTGCCAGTTCAGCAGTGCGTAGCGTTTCTGCAAGACAAGGTTCAGGTCGTGCTTCTGGAGCGTGGTGAACTCGCAGGTGTCGCCGTCCTTGTTGATGAAGGTGGTGCGGTCGAGATATTCGGCCAGATGTTGGTCGGGCTTCATGTCGGCAAACTGCCGGTTTTGGATTTCATATTGCCGGCGTTTCTTGCGTATCAGTTTTTCCGCCGCACGTATCTGGCGCATGTTCTTTTCAGTCGGCAGTTCCGGAACGGGAAGTCCGGCTCGTCCCAGCACAAGGTCATTGATGCCTGCCGCCTTGTGCGGTACCTTATCCAGCAGGCGGGGCGCGTATTGCTTCAGCTTGAACCCGTAGGAGGTCTTCACCAAGGCCACCTCCTTGCGTGGTACGACATTCTGCGAGGTGATATACCTGCGGATGATGCCGAGTACCTTGCCTGTGGTCAGTTTGTTCTTCTCCCATTGGTTTACCTGTTCGCGTGTGGCATTTTCGGGAGGCTTCTGGTTGCGGAACTTCGTGACCAGTGCTTCCGCCTTGTCTATGTGCCTGTTCAGTTTGGCGTGGGCTTTCAGTTCGTACATGTACTTGGCGAGCTTGTACTCGAACACTTCCAGTTCCTCCTTGTCAATCCGGTTGGTCTCGCGCATGAGGTCAAGGCGTAGCCTGTGCTTCATCTGCCTTGCCTCACGGATGCGTTCTTTCAACTCGGTCATGGAGATGAACTCCTCCGCGTTGTAGGCTCGCATCTCGATATGCAGTGACTGGCGAAGGAATACCATTACCTTCGTGTTGAAATGGTGGACTCCGGTGGAGGCGAAAGCGTTGGGGTTTAATTTCGACTGTCCGATGAATGAGAACTGCTCATTGATACCCGCCACCCGTCTTTTCTCCCAGAACTCGTTCTGCATAAACGAGCAGGGCACGATGACCATCAGAATGCCTGCCGGGTTGAGCACGTCGTAAGCCTTATCCAAATAGAACTCCTGTGACAGCTTGTAATCAAACTTCAGGTTGAAAGGCGGATTGCCGATGATGATGTCGAAGCGTTGCTCCGGGTAGTATTGCCGGATGTCGCATTTTTCAATATGGGCGTCCGGATAGAGATGCCTTGCAACGACCACAGCCTTTCCGTCGATGTCGAAACCGTAGGCGTTGTGCAGGTTCGGCAGATGGTTGAAGAAATTGCCCATGCCGCAGCACATGTCGAGTATCATCTCGGAAGAGGTCGGGGACAGCATATCCACCATGTCTCTGCATACTTCATGCGGGGTGAAGAACTGTCCCATCTCATACTCTTTCTTGGCCTCCGCGTACTCGTTGTAGTTGGCAAAGTCGGACTGCCGCAGGTTGTGCAGCCCTCCGATACCTGTGTAGCAGTTGTAGATGCTTTCCACCGGGATGAGGTCTTTGCCGGAGTCTATGGCGAAAAGTATCTTTTCGTTGATCTCGGCCCGCCTGTCCTGCGGTATCTGTTGGGGGATGATGGCATACATATCTTTATCCGGTGTTTATGGTTGGAAATGAAAACACCCCGCAAGGCGTTTCTTACGGGGTGCTGTGGAATTCTTCTCATGGTCAGTTCTCTTTTGACGTGGTTTCATCCAGTCGAAGGCGTTTGAAGCAACTTTCGGCAGCCGCGCTGTCCTTGAACTTGACGTCGATGCGACCGTTCTTGTAAAACTTGATCTGCTCGGTGTTGGTGGTCGTGAGGTCATACCAGTCATTGACGGATACATCGTTGCGGTTAAAATGGATAATCATGTCCGAGCTGCCGCATAGTGCATCATCCGCACCGTAAGCGATACCGGCACACAGGTTTTCCAGGTTAACATCATAGTTGTAACTGATTTTGCACTCGTTGTATTGCAGGTAGAAATCATCAAAACGTATGACTTCCGGAAAAACAATCTTGTCCTTTTTCAACTCGATTTTGGTTTTGCACCAACAGGAAGGGTGGACGTTCTTGGCAAATCTGGCAAGCAGTTCCTCCACAGCCGTTTCCCGGAAACTCTTGCCGCCTAAATGTTCTATGACCGCATCCACGTATGTTTCATAGACCGGGCGGAAGCCCATGCGGAGCGTTTTCCCGTCAATGGCCTGTTCCGGAACCGACACGTTGTAGGTCCTGTTGAAGTAGGCAATAATGCGGTTGGCAAAATTCGCGTTGGCGTTGCGGTTCTTGTCCACCATGTCATTGAGGATGTCGAACGGTTTGAACTCGTTGTGCGAGTAATCCTCCCTGCCGTTGTGGTAGGAATAGAAGTTACGCATGGAAACCTTGCCGTTCTCCTCGTAATGGAACTTCCGCTCCTCCTGGTATTGTTCCGCCTCTTCCTTGAAGATGGCATACCAATGGTCGATTTGGTCAAGTGTTTTGTAGAGCAGGTCTTGTTGCTGCTTGCAATATAACCGGTCTTGCTCGGTGATTTTATCCATGTTTCTTACCTCGATGTTCAGGATGCCTGAAAGCAGGTCGGGAGTGTTGCCGGCCCTTGTTGATGTCGTTTGCATATCTGTTGGATTTTAATGGTTAGAAATTCTGTGGCTTGATGCGATAAATGCGCGTGATATGTTGTTCCATGTCCTTGACGAGCTTGACTTGTTCGGGATAGCAGTTGAGTCTTCGCTCCATCGCCGGAGCGTCAATCTTTTCCCACTCTTCAAGCGGAAGGAAGACATACTCTTGTCGGAAACACCATACCACAATTTGGTCTTCCCAATTTCCATTGAATACCGTTCCTTCGTAGTCTTGCAGGAATTGTTGGAAGTCCTCTTCTGTGTGGAAAGCTATATCAAAACTCTGATAGAGATTCCTCGCTTCCGGGTCTTTGTGAAGATAAAAACGGCGGTAGGTCTCTGTCGTGAAATCTCCATAGAGCGGTTCCGGCTCGCGGTAAATCCATTGCGGGACTTTTGCCATGAATGTAACTGCTCCGTGGGCGCACGCTCCGCAATGTCCCCAGTCCTTGAATGCCCCTTCCGTCCAACCGTTGAATTTCAGGTTATCCGTTTTTACATGGTGGAACGCTCCACCGCTAACACTCAGGCGGATATTATCCGCAGATTGCCAGACGAACGGTACATACGGATGTTCGCAGATGGAAAGCAGGTCTTTCTTCTCATCCGCACTGTCTATGAGTGCATTGCCGTAATAGTCCCCATGACGGCTGAGAAAAATCAGCCTGTCACCGACTTGCGGTGTGATTTCCGAACGGGTCCGCTCGATGAGTTCGACATAACGGTTGGCCATATCCACATCCTCCTGTGTCAGCCGGTGTTCACGATCGTACAAAACATTCAGTGTCTTGAGTGTTTCGATACCGTACTTGTTCTTAGTTGCCTGTAACATAACATTTGATTTTTGTCAGTCCGGCTTTTCGGGGCCGGAGTTCCCGTAACTACAGGCTATAAAGGTCGTGTTCCGTACATGCAAGGTTGTCGGGAAAAATACCGAAGCCCTCCGGGGCGAGGATGATTTTTCCACGACACCCGGAGGGCTTGACCTTGCTATGTACGATAAGAACACGAGTTACCTTTGCCTGTGAGTTACGGGGGCTCGGCTACGGTATGGCTGTTATGCCCGATATGGATTATTTATGAAATCCCTGTGAGATTATATCCGGAAAATTCCGGTATTCACAGAAAAAATACTATCTTTGCATACAGATAAAGAGTTATTTGAAAGCATGAGGAAATATGGTGATTCTAAACAGTTTACCTTTTTCTTATCCGTTGCCCGTTCTCATGCGAGTTTCATATAAATCACTGATAGTCAAATAAAATACTTCATACTATCACAAATATACGAAAAAGAATGGTATTGATTCAATCCTCCATTACAAACTTCAACGTATAGACTTAGCGATTTCTTCCATATGTGTATCATCCGTTCCGCAACAGCCGCCAAATATCCTAAAATCATATTCTGATTTCAATTTCATCATACCTTCAGCCAAGTCGGCAGGAGAAGAAGATTGCAGATCAGCGGAACCGTCCAGTTCACTATAAGACAAAGCGGAAGTATTGGCCTGAATACCGATAAACCGCGTCCGGACAGCCTCGGTTTGGTTGAAGTTGTGCGCAAGAGCTTCATAAACGATGCAGGGATGTACACAGTTTGTCATATAGCACACCGGTTTGCGAGATACATTATCGTCGATAAAGCGGATAGCATAGTCGATGGTATGCCCATCAATAAGTTTCCCGTCTTTTTGGATGGTAAAACTAATGATATAGGGGATTCCGGTATCGGACATAGCCCTCGCCATACCCGTTGCCTCAGCCAACACAGGCATAATTCCTGCATACAAGAAATCTGCTTTCGCAAGTTTAAATAGTTGCGCCTGCCAATGATGAAAGTCGCGAGCTTCCTCAATGTTCAGAGCACCGGCGCCTGTATAAGCATCTCCTTTACACCCCATCAGACCGCCAATATACATTTCAATATTTGATGTCTCCTTTATCTTACGGAGGAACCTGACATTATCCTCAATAATAGCCTCATCATATCCGGCCTGAATAACTTGCTGCTTATTGGCCCGTCTGGTTGGAGTGGTAGCCAAGAACGGTAGATTGTATTTTTCAGCAATCTCCATATAGCCCCGCCAAAGAGTTTCCAATGCCACCCGCCCCTGTTGACTATAAATCAAATCAGCCATAGCTACACTGCCATTGATGGTGAGACCATACTCACGCTTCAATCGTTCTCCCAATGCCCCTTCCATCAGAACTGAAGAATGAGAGGCTATGCAAGTTTCAAAATCCATACAAGTCGGTTTTATATATTACTCGCAGGTATGTGATACCTGTTGCCGCAAAGTTACAGAATCTTTCCCGGCTTTAAGAATACGGATCAAATGATTTCCGGTAAAAACAGAAAACTCTTCTCTTCGAAAAATCTGAAAAACAGAAAAAAAGCATTATACTTGCAATCTAAAAACACACTAATAGCTGACTAAGATTATCATGTTATTAAATCTAACAGAAGAACAAATCATACAATTAGCCCCGGATGCAGCCTCCGTAAAAGCCGGAAAAGGGTTGGCGACAAGAGCCAAGTGGGTGTTGCTGGAACACAGTGACCGTGCTATCTGGGGGCATTGCCAGGGAAGCGGGAAAACTCCATACCAGACCGTAATCGATACAAAAAACGTAGCATTCAAATGTTCCTGTCCCAGCCGGAAGTTTCCATGCAAGCATGGATTGGGACTCTTATTTCTATATGCCGCACAGGCAGAGCAGTTCAAAGAAGCGGACGAACCGGAATGGGTGACTTCCTGGCTTTCCAAGCGGGAAGAAAAAGCCGAAAAGAAGGAACAGAAAGCCAAAAGCGACACGCCTGTAGATGAAGCTGCACAAGCCAAACGCCAGGCTATGCGCCACCAAAAGGTGCTGAACGGTATTGATGAACTGGAGATTTGGCTGAAAGACCTGCTACGCAACGGGTTAATCAATATACCGGAACGGGCTTATACTCTTTTCGACGGTATTGCCCGCCGTATGGTAGACGCCCAGGCTCCCGGACTTGCCAATCGGTTGAAAGTCATTCAGGAAATAAACTTCTACGAGGAAAGTTGGAAATACAAGTTAACCGACCAACTCGGAAAACTCTACCTCCTGATGAAGAGTTACCGGAACCTGGACCTGCAACCGGAAGAGTGGCAACAGGAAATCCGCACACAGATAGGTTATCCGCAAGCAAAAGAGGATGTGCTGGCGGGTGAAACAATTACCGACCAGTGGCTGGTACTCCATAAGAGAAGTCAGAAGATAAACGAGCTGAATAATGATATTTACTGGCTATACGGATGCCAGAGCAATCGTTTCGCCATCTATCTCAGTTTCACAGCTCCCGGAACCTTGGCGGAATTCAATCTTGTTCCCGGAAGTACCTACGACGGAAAACTCTGTTATTATAAAGGAGTAGGCAGTCTTCGAGCCTTATTCAAAGAATGTGAATTATCCGAAGAAGCGGTTATCCCGCATTTCTGTGCGAATCTGCAAGAAGCAACCGCCCGATACAGGGAAGCCCTGCAACAGAACCCATTTGCCGAAAATGTACCCGTATTAGTAGAAAATCTGCGACTGGCTGTTCAAGGGAAACAACTCTGTGTGCAGGATGCAAACAATGAACTGATGCCTGTGCAGATGCAAGACATCACCCGAACAGACATCCTGTCCGTCACGGGTGGAAAGCCGTTTGCCGCCTTCTTTCTGGCAGACGCCAATTGCTGGGAGCTAAATTCAATGTGGTATCAATCTGACTATTATATTTGGAGAGATGAACGTAACTGAACCAATCATTAATGCAGCCTTATTGGGAACCGCTGCCAAAGAATTCATTCCAAACGGTTTACCGGAAACTCTGGAAGAAAACTTCCGACTGCTGCAAGAAAAGAGCGAAGATGCGGAAGACGCTTTCTATCAGTTTTCAGCCCTGACTTTCGCCTACAGCCGTGCCGGAATGGAACCGTTACCTACCGGAAAAGCTATCACCATGAATGAAGCTCCGGATGACAGTCTGCCCTATTTCGACCGGAATATCGGCGACCTGCTGATTCAGATGGTCAATGAACAAAACCGGCATCTTTTATTATATGCTTACCGGAAAGCTGCCCGGTGCAACAAGCTTATTCCGCCATTCTATCTGCGGACGCTAATCTCACATGCCTACGACCGCAATAATCCCGATAAGCACGAAGAGCAAGCACTGCTTTCTTCCTTAACAGGTAACCGTGGACGCTGGCTGCTTACCCACATGGAATTACCGGACTGGGGAGATACCGGAAACGAAACTTGGGAAACAGCCTCGCATGAAGAACGGAAGCGGATGCTGCAACGCCTGAGAAAAGAGAACCCCGGACAGGGACTTGCCTTGCTGCAAACCGAACTAAAAAATGAATCTGCCGCCCACCGCGACGAATTGATACAATGCCTGCGCACCAATCTGAGTAAAGCGGATGAAAACTTCCTGCAAGAGATTGCCACTACCGACCGAAGCAGTAATGTAAAAGAAACCGCCCGTCGCCTGTTATGCAGTCTGCCCGACTCGGAACTGGTAAAAACATACTGTGACCTGCTGCGTGGAAAACTTCATTATAAGATGTTACTGGGCTGGTCATACGATAAAATCACCTTTACACCTGAGATGAAGAAATTGGGCTTGGAAGAGGTCAGTTCCAACAAGAAAGAAAAAGATGAAGAGTTTCTGCTCCGCCAGCTCGCCGAACGTGTACCGCTCAGTTTCTGGGCAGAGTTCTACGACTGTTCACCGGAGAAAGCCGCCGCAAAACTGGCAAAGAAGCCACCGTTCGGTTCCTACTTCAACTTATGCCAGCCGATAGAAAACTTCGGTGACAATCTGTGGGCGTATCAAACCCTGAAAGAAGATTCAAATGAAGCCTACGCCTCTTCGCTGATGGGATTACTGACGCCGGCGCAACGGGAGGAAATCAACTTCCAGACAGACAGCAAGAGCAATTATATTCCCGAACCCTGGTATAATGCGGACGGGACGCAATGGGGAATAAAATTCTCCACACGAGCTTTACAAAGATTGTTCCACAGCAATTATTACTATTATCCGAAAGAGATGGCAGAACGCCTGTCGCTATACTTTCCTCCGGAGATGTTGCCCAAAGTGGAACAACAGGCAGTGGCATACGATGCCGACCATGCCATTGCCAAATTCTGCCGACTGACAGCGGAGTATATGAGAATGAAAGAAAAAATAAACAGCTTGTTTAATGACAATAAATAATACAAAACAATATGAGTACTTTACTTAGACAACATGCCGAACAGCAATTCGCAGAAGAGCTGCACGAACTGAAAAAGAATGAAACAAACTCTGTTCCCGAAAATTGGGAAATGTCTCCGCAATCGGTAGTCACCTACCTGATGGGTGGCAAACTGAAGAACGGATTTGAAGTTTCACCTAAATATATAGGTAACCGCCGTCTGATGGAGATAGCAGTAGCTACCCTGGTAACAGACCGCGCGTTGCTGCTATACGGACTTCCCGGTACGGCGAAAAGCTGGGTGAGTGAGCATATTGCTGCCGCCATTTCCGGTAACTCCACACTGATAGTGCAAGGTACTGCCGGAACAGGAGAAGAAGCCATCCGCTACGGTTGGAACTATGCCCGACTACTGGCAGAAGGACCCAGTGAAGGTGCACTGGTGCAAACCCCAATTATGAAGGCTATGCAGGAAGGTAAGATAGGACGTATCGAAGAGTTGACACGTATCGGCTCTGACGTGCAGGATACTCTGATCACGATTCTTTCGGAGAAAACACTTCCGGTTCCGGAGTTGAATAAAGAAGTACAAGCAATACGCGGTTTCAATATCATTGCAACAGCAAACAACCGCGACAAAGGAGTCAATGATCTGTCGAGCGCCTTGAAACGCCGTTTCAATACCGTTATTCTCCCTTTACCGGATACGATTGACGAAGAGATAGACATTGTACGCCGCCGCGTGGAAAGCTTTGAAAAGGTGATGCAACTTCCGGCAGAGAAACCTGCGCTTGAAGAAATCCGTCGTGTAGTAACCATTTTCCGTGAGCTGCGGCAGGGAGCTACCAATGATGGAAAGACAAAGTTGAAAGCACCCAGTGGTACATTAAGTACGGCCGAGGCTATCTCGGTGGTAAATAACGGTCTGGCCATGGCTGGTTATTTCGGAGACGGACAGATACATGCCGAAGACCTTGTTTCGGGTATTCTCGGAGCAGTGGTGAAAGACCCGGTACAGGATAAAGTGGTATGGCAGGAATACATGGAGACGGTAGTGAAGAACCGCGACGGATGGAAAGATATTTACCGTGCTTCAAGGGATATGATCTGATACCTCCCACTCCATCATACGAACTAAAAGATTAAAAGAATGGCAATTCACTTATTAGGAATAAGGCATCACGGTCCCGGTTCATGCCGGAACGTACTGGAATACCTGCAAAAGCTTCAGCCCGATCTCATCTTGCTGGAAGGTCCGGCAGAAGCCGAGACTCTGCTTCCATGCGTGCTGAATGAACAGATGGAACCACCCGTCGCCTTACTCGCCTATCAACCCGACCAGCCACAAAATGCGGTGTTCTATCCATTTGCCGAATTCTCTCCGGAATGGCAGACGATAGTTTACGCCTTGCGGAACGAAGTACCGTTACGCTTCTTCGATTTACCACTGGTACATTCGATGGCGCAAAATCAGGAACCCAATAATACAACCGAAGAGCAACAGGAGGAGATTATCTCCACCGTATACAGAGATCCTTTTGACTATCTGGCAGAAGCGGCCGGATATACAGACGGGGAGTCATGGTGGGAAACTACCATCGAGCACCGTAAAGACAGTGCCGATGTATTTCAGGCTGTGAAAGAAGCCGTAACCGCATTGCGGGAGGAACTTCCCGAACATACCTCTCCCCGTGACCAGCTCCGCGAAGCCTGGATGCGTAAGATGATCCGCACGGCACAGAAAGAAAACTTCGAACGCATCGCCGTAGTCTGTGGTGCCTGGCATGTGCCCGCCCTCGAAAATATGCCTAAAGTAAAAGAGGATAACGAACTGCTGAAAGGACTGCCCAAAATAAAAATAGAATGTACCTGGATTCCCTGGACATACGACCGGCTTGCTTTCCGCAGCGGATACGGAGCCGGCATAGAATCCCCGGGCTGGTATCATTATCTTTGGCATCATCCGCAGGACGACGGTACCCTCTGGATCAGCCAGGCTGCTTCCCTTTTCCGCAAGAAGAATATGGATATCTCCGTAGCCCACGTCATCGAAACTGTGCGTCTGGCACAGGTGACGGCTGCTTTACGTAATCTCCCAGCCCCTTCACTGGCTGAGTTTAATGAAGCCATCACCACCGTCATGGGCTTTGGCGACGATATCCTTTTACAGATCATCAAGGAAGAACTTATCATCAGTAACCGTCTGGGGCGTGTTCCCGATGATGTACCCAAAGTTCCCTTGCTGGTAGATGTGGAAAAGACTCAAAAACGGCTGCGTGTTCCATTTACAGCCGAAATCAAAGAGCTGACTCTCGACCTTCGTAAACCGAATGATCTGGATAGAAGTATCTTCTTCCATCGCCTGCACCTGCTCGACATAGATTGGGCAATTCCGGGCGGTACTGACGGTAAAGGTACTTTCAAAGAAAAATGGACACTCTACCATAAGCCGGAACAGATTATAAGCATCATCGAAAAGGCTATCTGGGGAAATACACTGGAAGAAGCAACGCAGAAGTTTCTGCTCAAACAGACGAAAGAGATACGGCATATTCCGGAACTCACCCGGCTGCTCGACCGGGTAATCCCTGCCAATCTACCGGACTTAGTGGAAGCCATGACGGTGCAACTCGACCGACTCTCGGCTGCCTCCACTGATATTATCGAGATGATGGAGGCAGTACCCGATCTGGTAAATATCGTCCGCTACGGCAATGTCCGTAATCTGGATTTCTCAAAGGTAGGCGATATGCTCCAAGCTATGATTGCCCGTATCCTTGCAGGTGGAGTACTTGTTTGTATCAATATAGACGAGGAAGCCGCTACGGACATACTCAACAAACTGGTGTCTACGGATTACGCAGTTTCCACTCTCAATGATCCGGAACTGAACAGGATGTGGCTGGAATTCATCCGCCAGGTGCGTACATCCGTTAATGTACATCCGCTGTTATCCGGCTATGCCACAAGACTGCTGAACGACAAGGGAGACATTTCAGCCGAAGAAGCGCAGAATACCCTTAGTTATTATTCTTCCATCGGTAATGCTCCGGCAGATATGGCCTACTGGTTCGAGGGTTTCCTCCGTTCTTCCGGTTCCATTCTGCTGCTGGATGATAATTTGTGGAACCTGGTAAATAACTGGGTATGTTCGCAGGAAAAAGAAACCTTCATGGAACTGCTTCCCATACTGAAACGCACGTTCAGCGAGTTCAGTCCCGCAGAACGCCGGAAGTTGGGTGAGAAAGCCAAGGCGGGCGGTGCAGGCGGCATACAGACTGCAACAGCCTCAGCAACTTCACACAATGAAGAGGAAGCTGTGAGGGTGATTCCCTTGATTCACCGGTTATTAGGAATTGAAACGAAGTAAAGAGAAAACAATGGAAGAAGAATATCTGAAAAGGTGGCGCCTGATACTGGGCGGAAACGAAGCCGACGGAACGGGTATCACACTGACACCGGAAGAGCAACGCATCGACCAGTCATTGGAAGCCGTATATGACAGCGACCGCCGCGGAGGACTCGGATCATCCGCCCCAAAGGTAAGCCGCTGGCTGGGAGATATCCGTGAGTTCTTTCCGCAGACTGTAGTACAGGTTATTCAGCGCGATGCCATCAAACGGCTGAATATCACCTCACTGTTGACGGAAAAGGAAATGCTTGAAACGGTAGTGCCGGATGTGCATCTTGTGGCTACACTGATGTCACTCAGCCGGGTTATTCCTGAAAAGAATAAGGAAATGGCACGGCAGGTAGTCCGCAAAGTGGTGGACGAACTGCTACGCAAGCTCTCCGCCCCTACCCAACAGGCTGTGACGGGAGCGCTCAACCGTTCTGCACGGCGGAGAAATCCACGTTATAACGAGATAGACTGGAAGACCACCATCACCAAGAATTTGAAAAACTATCAACCGGAATACAAGACTATCATCCCGGAAGTCCGTATCGGTTACGGCAGAAAACGGAAAGCAATGAAAGACATCATTCTCTGTCTGGACCAGAGCGGTTCAATGGGGACATCCGTCATTTACTCCGGAATCTTCGGGTCTGTACTGGCTTCCATTCCAGCAGTGAACACGCGGATGGTGGTATTTGATACGGCTGTGGTAGACCTTACTGATGACTTGCAAGATCCGGTAGACTTACTCTTCGGTGTACAGTTGGGTGGCGGTACGGATATCGCCCGCGCCCTGACCTATTGCCAGGGAGTAATCACCCGTCCGCAAGATACGGTACTGGTACTGGTGACCGACTTGTATGAAGGGGGCGATCCGAGAGAAATGCGAAAGAAGTTCGTATCACTGGTGAATAGTGGCGTGCAACTTATTGTACTGCCCGCCCTGAATGATGACGGTGCCCCTTCTTATGACAAAAATCATGCAGAATTTCTGGCAAATATCGGTGTACCTACCTTTGCTTGTACGCCCGATAAGTTCCCCGACCTGATGGCGGCAGCACTCAGTAAGCAGGATATAGGAATGTGGGTATCGCAGAATGTCAAGAGCACTTAGTTTGGTGACAATCTATATTCGCAGGGAGATACCCCTACCAGTTTTCTAAACAGGTTGCTGAAATATTGTACGCTTGGATAGCCCAATTTTTCAGCAACCGATCTTACTGTATAACCTTTGCCTAATAGCATCTCTTTAGCGACTTCCAGCCTTTTCAACTGGAAGTATTCATCCAGATTCTTCCCCGTTTCAAACTTCAATAAATCGCTGAAATAACGGGGAGATAAATGAAGTATATCTGCGCAGTATTTTGTAGAGGGTAATACACCGTTTTTCAATTGTCCGGACTGGATATAGTCATCCAACGCAATATCCATCTTGTTCAATATCGCCTTATTGACTTCATTCCGAGTGATAAACTGACGGTCATAGAAACGGGAACAATAATCCAACAGGAGTTCTATATATCTTGAAATCAGGGTCTTGCTATGACAGTCTATTGCATGTTGCAGTTCCTTCTCAATATTGTACATACATTCAATTGCTTTATCCTTTTCGCGCAAGGAAAGGTGCAACGCTTCATTCAGATGATAAGAAAAGAAAGAATAATTCTTAATGTTCCGCCCCAATGAAGTGCTGCAAAGCAAGTCGGGATGAAAAGCCAACAACCAGCCCTTTCGGGGAAATGCCTTTCCTTCGTTGATATTGATGGATTGTCCCGGAGTCAGGAAAATCATTGTTGCGTTGGAATAGTCGTAATACTTACGCCCATAGATGAAATCTTCACATTCGCATTCCAACAGTAAGATGGTGTAGAAATCGAACTTGATAGTACGCTGCATCACATTGGCTTTAGATAAGTCAATGGCGCTCACCAACGGATGTAAGGTCTTATTTCCCAAACAGCAATTGCACTGGTGTACGGTCTCTATGTTCAATATATCCTTTTTCAAAACTGTACATTTTGCAGTCTATATTCATTGGGCGTACAGCCGACACGTTTTTTGAACAGGCGGCTGAGGTGTTGCGGGTATTGAAATCCCAAGGTGTAAGCAATTTCGCTGATTGTCTCGTCCGTTTCAACGATATGTTCTTTAGCCAGTTCGATCACTTTCATCTGAATATGTTCCTGAGGTGTCATACCAGTTTCTTTCTTAATCATGTCACCGAAATAATTGGGTGAGAGATAGATTTTATCCGCAAAGTATTTCACAGACGGCAAGCCATCCTGCACAGGAAGATTGCTTCTGAAATATTCATCCAGAAGTTGCTCAAACTTGGTAAGAGAGTCTATATTGGCGCCGCTCCGGGTGATGAACTGGCGTTCATAGAACCGCATACAGTAATTGAGCAGAAGCTCGATATTCATAGCAATCAATGCTTTACTATGCTTATCGATAGGATGCTCCAGCTCGATACTGATCTTTTTCAGGCAATCCATCACAGTCTCTTTTTCCTGATCGGACAGGTGCAAAGCCTCGCTTACTGAATAAGAGAAGAAAGTATAATCCTTTATTGTCTTTCCGAGGGAGGTTCCGCGAATCAGGTCGGGATGAAAGAGGATGCCGTACACTTCTTGCTGCACTACATCATTCAGCATCTCTACTCCGGCGGTCTGGCCGGGAGCAAAGCAAACGATGGTTCCTTCCTGATAGTCATAATGCTGGCGACCATACTTGATATCACAGTTCTTAGCTCCTTTCAGAAAGAGTGCATAAAGGCCATAAGTCATTTGGATATGATTGACCGATTTGGTTGCTTTGGTAAGATCCACCACACTCACCAGAGGATGCAGGGTTTCCAATCCGTAGAGACTGTTATAGTGATCTACATTATCTAATTTTATAACTCTATCCATATTCATAAGTATTTGAACTGCAACAAAGATAGAAATTATTTCAATTGAGAAATCAGGTATCTGTAATTGGGGTTATCATATCCGTAATAAGGGTACAAATTTCGGGATACAGCTTCAAAACAAAGACAACATTCGCATATCATCCAAAGCTTTCGGCTGATATTTTATCTCACTGAATACTCCCGTAAAGCCGTCACCACGAGAACCGTGTGCCGCGAAACCTACTTTAATCTTCCCCTTCGTCCCAAGATTGAAATTCCTGACCATCAACCAGTTTTTATTGTCAGAGGAGTAGAAGAATGAATATTCCGCCCCCCTCTTCACTACTGCCATATATGCGTAATCGCCTGCCGGCATGGAGTTGCAGTCATCAGAGAAAGTACGGGTGACAACGGAAACAATTGTCGGCTGAAGATGAACCGAGTTCTCATAACAGAACTTCGCCCAGACATCATCATCCTGATAAATGACAAGGGCAGCTACATCATAGACCGACTTCAATTTGCCTGTAACCCGTGCACTCATTGTAAAATCAGCTTCCGGCTCAAACAGGATAAGCGGAGCGTTTGCAACCTTCGACTTCCCGGAAGGGCTGTTGAAAAGATTCGTTTTTCCTGCCGCAGTTATGCTGATCCGGTCTTTTTCTATTTCGTAATCAACAGGGTGGTTGTGGATAATCAGATTGTGCGGAATAGTGGAAATACGCTTATTAATATCTGTCATCTGAAAGGATTTAGACATGTTATGCCAGGAAAGAAGAAAAGGAATAGAGCTCAACTTGAACTGATTCTGCGCCGATGCAGGAATAGCTAACAGGAAAAATAAAACAAGATAGCTAAGTTTTTTCATAAATGTATTGTATTAGTTTCGGACAAAAATAGACACATCCATCGGCTTTCTTCGTAAGAGTATACTAATTAAACGGAAAAGAAACTAAAACATCATTTACGATGCCTATTGGCGAACAGCAGGAACAGGTTATTCTTTATTCTCATAAACATTGCTGAACTTGTGCCTGTTTGGATGAAGATTAATTTTAGTACCGTTATGGAAGATAAAGAAAAGAAAAATGTAGTGTCAGCAGGTGATAACCTGACTGACTACATGGAGACGGTAATTGCCGACCTGGAAAAAGAAGGGAAATTTCCGGCAGTACATGTTTACCGGAGCGTACTGCGCTCTTTTACCCGTTTTTGGAATACCCCTGTATCGATGCGAAGTGATCCGACATCAGTGCCGAACGTCCTTGCACCGATACAGGATGTCTTTACACCGGAGCGACTGAAGGAGTATGAGACATGGCTAACGGAATGTGAATGCAGTCCGAACACTATTTCCACTTACATGCGCACGCTTCAGGCTGTTTATAACCGTTGGATGCCACCCGGCATGGTAGACTACAATCCGATATTGTTCAAGGAATTGTATACCAAAGTAGAGTCGCGCACCAAGCGGGCACTAACAGCGGGGCAGATGCGACAGTTAGAAACTACAGAATTCTGTGTGTTATCGTTACCGCAACAGCGTGTACTTGCTTGCTTCATGCTGATGTTCATGCTTCGCGGTATGCCTTTCATCGACCTGGCACATTTGCGGAAACAGAACTTGCAAGGCAGGCGTATCGTCTACCGGCGTCACAAGACAGGTAAATTGATGGTGGTGGACGTGCCGCCGGACGCATTCCGGTTGCTACAGAAGTACAGAAACAGGGCTGAATCGGAGTATTTGTTCCCGATACTGAATGAGGCATCTCCGGGTAAAGAACGGTATCATCTTTATCAGGATACACTGCGCCGCTTCAACCGGGAACTGGCACGGTTGATGAAGAAACTCTTGCCCGGCGTTTCCGTGAGTTCGTATACCGCCCGCCATACGTGGGCGACGCTGGCTTATCATAGTGGAACACCTCTTGGACTTATCAGCCAGTCGTTGGGACATTCGTCCATACGGGTGACGATGAGTTATCTGAAGCCCTTTGATGCGGAAGTAATAGACAAAGTAAACAGACAAGTGATTGCCTTAATGAAAGGAAGTAAAAAGAAGAAAGTAGATAGCATCAATATGCTGTACGGCACTTTATTAAGGTGATATTACTTGCATAGTAACGGCAAAAGTCACATACAAAGATGCATACTTTTTGACAAAAAAGCAAACAAATGCTAATAAAAAAGCTATTTAATCTTATATTTTACTATCTGGACTCCTCTTTACTATCCTAATAGATATACGAAATATAATTCCGCCTTCAATCCCTGAAAACGGATGCACTATTTGTGCGCCTTATTACCAAGACAACTTCTATTTATATGCTCATTCCTGGGTTGGGTGCCGTCCAAAAACGCTTTTTCAACCTACACCGCTATAGTTGCCTGCCGTTACTATGCAAGTAACCCCACACAATCACATTAATTATACAGCTTATGAAGAATCCAGAACTACACATCAAGAAAGGAGACCATGTATGGGTACAGATATACAATGGGCGGGATTATTCCTTTCATCCGCGCCTTGCGGAAGTAATTGCTACCTTGCATCTGCGCATCTCCTGTGAAGTAGTTCCTTATGTGGCACTGCGTTATCTGGACAACCGTAGCTGTGCATGCGTCCCTTATGAACAAATCAGTGGAATATGCGAAAAATCCCCCTAATCATCAACTGAAATACTTTCAACAAGCAATAATTAAATAAATCCTGACAGTCAAGATGAACCGTAGAAGAGCCTAAAGACCGTTGTTGATACTTAGCACAAGTATGCTCGACACTTAGCACAAGTATCAGGTATACTTAGCACAAGTATCGATGACACTTCTTATAAGTCTCCCACCTCTTTCAGAATGGTCTACAGGGCATGTTTTACTTAAAAACCATAATGTATGGCATTTTTTAAACCTATTTACAAAAAGATGTCCAAGAAGTGGCATCCCCAGGCCGTGAGCGTGGGTAAACCTATCGAGATGGACGAGCTTTGCAAGCAAATCGCCCTCATCTCCACCGTGAGCAGCGCCGACAGCAAGGCCACGCTCGAAGCCCTCAGCCTGGTGCTGGGGAGCAGTATGAACACCGGTCGCACCGTCCACGTGGAAGGTCTGGGCACTTTCTACTACACCTGCGTCTCCAACGGCAAGGGCGTGGACAGCGCCGAGAAGGTGAACGCCAACCAAATCTCCGGTACCCGCGTCCGCTTCATCCCCGAGTCGCGCCGCCAAGGCAGTGCCGTCACCCGCACCCTCATCGGCGAGAATGTGACATGGAACAACGTCAGTTCCATCAGTGGTCTTGACGGCACCGGTTCCGGTAAACCGAGCGGCGGAGACGGTGGCTTAGAAGAAGACCCGTTGGGATAAGAAGACAACGCACCGCACCTCTATTCAAAAAAAACGCCCCGCTGCACACTGATGATGCAGTGGGGCGCTTTGCATTTACGAGAAACTGTATTTGGGGTTATCATATCCGTAATTTATCTACAAAGGAAATGCTACGTTTCCCCGACCTTTGCAGTACAAAAAAGAAATATATGAAGAATAAATTCAAACTCAATTCAAGTACTCTACTTGTATTCATCCTCACAACCGGTGTATTCGGAATAATCAATACCGAAATGGGGGTGATTGGAATTTTGCCCCTGATAGCCGAGAACTTTCAAGTAACTGTTCCGGAAGCGGGTTGGACGGACAGCATATTTGCACTGGTAGTAGCAATATCCGCTCCCATCACTCCTTTACTGTTTTCAGGTATCAACCGGAAAAAGGTGATGATACTGGCACTGGGATTATTTACATTAAGTAATATCATCTCCATGATGACCACTAATTTTACGGTATTGCTGATATCCCGTGCACTCCCGGCATTCCTTCATCCGGTATATGTATCTATGGCTTTCACGGTAGCGGCAGCATCTGTCAGTAAAGAGAAGGCACCAAAGGCGGTAGCAAAAGTATTCATCGGCGTATCAGCTGGTATGGTGCTGGGGGTGCCGGTGACGAGCTACATTGCAAGTGAAGTCTCGTATTCAATGGGCATGTTATTCTTCACCGTTGTAAATGCATTGGTACTGGTTGCAACCATCCTGTTTGTACCTTCCATGCCGGTCAAAGAGAAACTGTCCTACGGTACACAACTCGGTGTATTAAAAAAGAAAGTAGTCTGGTACTCCATTCTTGCTATCACGCTGATTAACGGAGCCTTATTCGGATTTTTCAGCTATATGTCTGATTACTTGAAGACAATCACCGGGGTTTCGTACACCGTAATCAGTACAATGCTACTGATTTATGGACTGGCCAATATAATAGGAAATGTAATAGCCGGAAAGCAACTGGCGGTCAATCCGGTACGTAGTATGATAATGATTCCTTTGGCACTACTGACTTTTTATATAGGAGTATTCGCTTTGGGGGAATGGCTGATGGCAATGGCAGTTATCATTCTGATCCTGGGAATTCTGGCGGGATACGGACAGAACACCATGCAATACATGATAACGCATGCCGCTCCCGAAGCACCGGATTTTGCCAACGGACTGTATTTATTGTCTGCCAATCTCGGTACTACAGTAGGTGCAGCCGTCTGCGGATTGTTTATCACCTTCTTCAATACGCGTTATTCCGTCATCGGATCTCTGGTATTCCTTGTTTTAAGCATTGTATTCGTCGTATTAAGAATACGTGCCACACAATCAGAAAGACAAATCAGAATGGAAATGGCTGCATAAGAAATAAGAAGTAGTTTTAACTTTATAATATAAAATGATTATGACTAAGAAAGTATTGATTTTATCATCCAGCCCTCGTCGTGGCGGAAATTCCGACACCCTTTGCGACGAATTTATGCGAGGAGCAATTGAAAGTGGTAACGAAGTAGAAAAGGTTTTCCTGCGTGACAAGACAATCCATTATTGCACGGGATGCAGCACATGTAGCCTGCACGGAAAACCTTGTCCGCAGAAAGATGATGCAGCAGAGATTATAGAGAAGATGGTGGCAGCCGATGTAATAGTTATGGCTACACCCGTTTATTTCTACACGATGAGTGCACAGATGAAAACGTTGATAGATCGTTGCTGTGGGCTCTATACGGAGATGAAGAATAAGGAATTTTATTTCATTGTCACCGCTGCCGAAGATGATCGGAAACTGATGGAACGTACCGTGGACACTTTCCAGGGATTTCTGGATTGCCTGGAAAATCCAACCATCAAAGGAGTTGTGTATGGAACCGGAGTTTGGCATGTGGGCGAAATAAAAGATAAACCAGCCCTACGGGAAGCTTATGAAATGGGAAAAGAAATAGAATAATTTATAGGATTTAAAAAAGAAGAATAATGAGTCATTTTAGAATTTACATTCCTACCCGCACCTTGTTTGGTGCCGGTATGGTGAAGGAACTTCACAATCAGCAACTGCCCGGAAAGAAGGCAATGATTGTTATTTCAAACGGTCGCTCTACCAAGGATAACGGATATCTGAATAGAGTAGAAGCCGAGCTCCAACAAGCTGGCGTTGAAACTGCCGTATTTGACCAGGTAGAAGCCAATCCGTTAAAATCGACCGTAATGGCGGGAGCCGCTTTTGCCAAGGAAAACAATTGCGACTTTTTAGTTGCCCTGGGTGGTGGAAGCGTAATGGACGCCTCCAAAGCGATGGCATTCATGGCCACGAATCCCGGCGATGTATGGGATTACATCAGTGGCGGAACCGGAAAAGGACAAACGATGGTAAACAAGCCCCTACCCCTGGTTTGCATTACCACCACTGCTGGAACAGGTTCCGAAGCAGATCAATGGGGCGTTATCACCAATGATGAAACTAATGAGAAAATAGGTTTTGGCGGTTATGATGAACTCTTCCCTGTGCTGTCTATTGTCGATCCGGAGTTGATGAAATCTGTTCCACCTAAGTTCACGGCCTATCAGGGATTTGATGCGTTGTTCCACTCTACAGAATGTTATATCTCTAAAACTGCCAGTCTGATGAGCGATATGTACGCATTGACCGCTATTGAAAATGTAGCTAAATATCTACCGCGTGCAGTTGCCAACGGAGCTGATACGGAGGCTCGTGAGAGAGTCGCATTCGCCAATAATCTGTCCGGTGCGGTAATGACCTTTTGCAGCACTACTGCCGAACATTCTTTGGAACACGCAATGAGCGCTTATCATCAGGAACTGCCACATGGTGCCGGATTGATTATGATCTCCAAAGCATTCTATGAATTCTTTATAGAGAAGCATGCCTGTGATGAACGATTCATCAAAATGGCACAAGCGATGGGTATGCCGGAAGCTGATAAACCGGAAGACTTTATCACCATGCTGGTAAAACTACAGGAAGCTTGTGGAGTGGCAAACCTGAAGATGAGTGATTATGGATTTACGCCCGATGAATTTGATACCCTTGCCACCAATGCCAAGGAAACAATGGGCAAATTATTCCTTGCCAACCCTTACGAATTGAAGCATGAGGATTGCGTGGAGATTTACCGCAAATCGTTTCGTTAATTCATAAAACCAGTATTGTACGAGGCTGCATCCGGGTTAATTTCATGTTCTGAACGATAATGAGAAACATGAATTTATCTTCCGATGCAGCCTCTTTTGTACCCGATAAACAGAATCTGTAATCCGGGTTATTATGTCCGTAATCTGTCTACAAGGAGTATCCCATTTCCGCCGTATTTTTGCAATATAGAAAAAAGGTAATCAATCATTTAATAAACAACAAGCAAAAAACTTGAATAATGGAACTAATTAAAGACACTCATTACGAAGGTGAACGCCCTTTGTTCGCCACTCACAATCTTCATTTGGAAAACGTAACGATCCATACCGGCGAATCTGCCCTGAAAGAATGTAGTAATATCGAAGCTGTAAATTGCCGTTTCGAAGGAAAATATCCTTTCTGGCATAACGATGGTTTCGTTGTGAAAAACTGTCTGTTTACGGAAGGAGCACGTGCCGCCCTCTGGTATTCCAATAATCTGCAAATGACAGACACTTTGGTAGAAGCGCCGAAGATGTTCCGTGAAATGGATGGTATCCGGCTGGAAAACGTACAACTGCCCTATGCACTGGAAACCCTCTGGTTTTGCCGGAATGCAGAGTTGGAGAATGTAAAAGTAGACAAAGGTGATTACCTGTTTGTACACGGTGAAAATATCAGGATTGATGACTTTGAGATGAATGGTAACTACTCTTTCCAATACTGCAAAAACGTAGAAATCCGTAATGCGGTAATCAATTCAAAGGATGCTTTCTGGAATACGGAAAACGTGACGGTTTATGACTCTGTATTGAATGGGGAATATTTAGGCTGGCATTCCAGAAATCTGCGTCTGGTGAACTGCAAGATCTCAGGTACACAGCCACTTTGCTATGCCCACGATCTGATTATGGAAAACTGCACGATGACAGAAGATGCAGACCTCGCTTTTGAATATAGCAGTGTACAGGCCACTATCCATAGTCCGGTTCACAGTGTAAAAAATCCACGTACAGGAAGTATCACTGCCGAAAGTTTCGGAGCTATAATCCTGGATGAGAATATAAAAGCACCGGGTAACTGTGA
>OJRP01000453.1_pt1 | contig 30664 bp, 19 predicted proteins | sample 1599201 | NCBI WGS metagenome assembly OJRP01 (sample SAMN03922534, study PRJEB24848) | human gut metagenome | isolation source: stool sample | host: Homo sapiens | place: Germany | collected 2010-05
CTCGCGACCTCCGCCTCCCTAAGACGGCGCTCTAACCAAGCTGAGCCACACCCCGGAACGAAAACTATCATAGCATAGAATTTTATAAAAAGCAAGCCATTTTTTAAATTTTTCAAATTTTTTCTACAATTTTCAAAAGCAAAAGACGTCAAAACCTCGTAAAAAGATTTTGACGCCTATACATGAATCGGAGTGGCGGGATTCGAACTCGCGACCTCCGCCTCCCTAAGACGGCGCTCTAACCAAGCTGAGCCACACCCCGAAACGCAAGTAAGATAATACCATGGAATTTTACAAAAAGCAAGAGTTTTTTTATAAAAAGTTAATTTGCCCATTTTGAGTCTATTGTCGTACAATATAATGAGTATAAGGAAGTCTACATGTTTACATGATTGACGAACGACAACCTTAGCGAATGAATATCCTGTGAAGTAAGATGTAGAGTACGATGGTACGAATGCGTGAGCTTATAATAGAATTACATAAGCTATATCGAGGAAGAACAGAAAATAATACATAAAACAGTGGAGGACAGGCTATGGCCAATACAACAAAACTGGCGCTGGAAGCAGCTTTGAAAAAAGAACTTCTCACGAAGTCTCTGGATAAGATCACCATTAACGAACTTGCAGAGGACTGCGGCATCAGCCGGATGGCTTTTTACTATCATTTCAAGGACATCTATGATCTGGTAGAGTGGGTTTGTGTGGAAGACGGCACGAAGGCACTGCAGGGGAAGAAGACCTACGAGAACTGGCAAGAAGGCTTCTGCCAGATTTTCGAGGCAGTGCAGGAGAATAAACCTTTCATTATGAATGTCTACCGCTGCGTGGATCGCCAGAAGATCGAAAGCTACTTAAACAAGTTGACCTACCAGCTCATTGCGGACGTGGTGGAGGAAAAGTGCACCGGCATGCAGGTAGCGGAGGAACACAAGGAATTCATTGCCGGATTTTACAAATACGGTTTTGTGGGTGTGATGTTAGACTGGATTGATCGGGGAATGAAGGACGATTATCATAAGATCGTTGAAGAACTGGCAATCACTCTTTACGGAAACATCAGCCGCTCCATCGAGAATTTTGAGCACACGGAAAAGAAATTCTGAAATAGTATAAGTACTTTACAAAAAGGGCAGGATGATAAAAACTTTATCATTTATCCTCTTTTGTAAATTGGTTTTCTTATAAAAAAGAAGTAGGATACTACTTGTAAACAGAAAAACATTTGAGAGTCATCAAAGAAAGGTGGTAATCATTATGGCAAAAAAGAATAATATCGGACTGGGACTGGCAGCGTTGGCAGTAGGTGCAGGCGCAGTGGCAGCAGTAACCAAGGGACATAAGGCAGAGGTGAAGAAAGAGGAGAGAAAGGCAGCCGTCAAGGCAGCAAAGCAGGACTACCGAAACACTGAACTTGGCAGATATGACAAAAACAGCAAAGGCATCTATTATTCCAACGGTAACTACGAAGCCTTCGCACGACCTAAGAAGCCCGCAGGAGTGGATGAGAAGAACGCTTACATCGTAGGCAGCGGTCTGGCATCTTTAGCAGCAGCGTGCTTCCTGGTACGTGACGGACAGATGCCCGGTTCCCATATTCACATCTTAGAGGCAATGGATATCGCAGGCGGTGCCTGTGACGGTATTTTTGATCCGACCAGAGGCTACGTCATGCGTGGCGGACGTGAGATGGAGAACCATTTTGAATGTCTGTGGGATCTGTTCCGCAGCATTCCCTCTCTGGAAGTACCCGGAGCCAGCGTGCTGGATGAGTATTACTGGCTGAACAAGGAAGATCCCAACTATTCCCTGTGCCGTGCAACGAAAGATTGTGGACAGGATGCCCATACCGATGGCAAATTCAATCTAAGCCAGAAGGGCTGCATGGAGATCATGAAGCTGTTCATGACCAAGGACGAGGATCTGTATGACAAGACCATTGAAGATGTTTTCGATGATGAAGTATTTAACTCCACCTTCTGGTTATATTGGAGAACCATGTTCGCTTTCGAGAACTGGCACAGCGCACTGGAAATGAAGCTTTACTTCCAGAGATTCATCCATCATATTTCCGGGCTGCCTGACTTCAGTGCCCTGAAGTTCACCAAGTACAACCAGTACGAGTCTCTGATCCTTCCCATGAAGAAGTATCTGGAGGCAGCAGGTGTGGACTTCCAGTTCAACACCGAAGTGACAAATGTTATTTTTGATATCAATGACGGCAAAAAGGTGGCAAAGGCTATCGAGTGCAAGGTAAAAGGTGTAGAGAAGGGCATTGTCCTCACCGAGAACGACCTGGTATTCGTTACCAACGGAAGCTGTACCGAGGGTACTATCTACGGTGACCAGAACCATGCACCCAACGGTGACGCGGAGGTTCGCACCAGCGGCGTATGGAGCCTGTGGAAAAATATCGCAAAACAGGATCCTTCCTTCGGACATCCCGAGAAGTTCTGTTCTGATGTCTCCAAGACTAACTGGGAATCCGCTACCGTGACCACACTGGATGACAAGATCATTCCTTATATCACCAATATCTGCAAGCGAGACCCCAGAAGCGGTAAGGTCGTAACCGGCGGTATCGTAAGCTGCCAGGATTCCAAGTGGCTCATGAGCTGGACAATCAACCGTCAGGGACAGTTCAAGGAACAGGACAAAAATCAGGTATGTGTATGGGTATACGGTCTGTTTACCGACGTACCCGGCGATTATATTAAGAAGCCCATGAAGGATTGTACCGGTAAAGAGATCACCGAAGAGTGGCTGTATCACTTAGGTGTGCCCGTAGAAGATATCGAGGATCTGGCAGAGCACAGCGCAGTCTGCGTACCTACCATGATGCCTTATATTACCGCATTCTTCATGCCCAGAACCAAGGGTGACCGTCCCGATGTCATTCCTGACGGCTGTGTGAACTTCGCTTTCTTAGGCCAGTTTGCAGAGACCCCGAGAGACACCGTGTTCACCACAGAGTATTCCGTGAGAACCGCTATGGAGGCTGTCTACGGACTGTTAGGTGTAGACAGAGGTGTGCCTGAGGTATGGGGAAGTGTATATGATGTCAGAGAGTTATTGGACAGCAGCGTGAAGCTGATGGATGGCATGTCTCCTCTGGAGATTGAACTGCCCGGACCTTTAAATGCACTGAAGAAGCCGCTGCTTCGCGTAGTGAAGGGCACTGTAGTGGAAAAACTGCTGCGTGACCACAATGTGATCAAAGACGGCATGCTGGATTAGAATTGTATATGGAATAAAAGTGCAAAGACTCCCATCGGAAAAATCCGGTGGGAGTCTTCGCACTGCGGCGGTTATGAAATATGTCGCAAAAGCGACCCGCCGCAGGCGGAGAATCTCGCAAGCGATATTCTTTTTTATGCAAAAAGCTTCTGTAAAAAGCATGTAAAGAAAGTTGAACAAATGTAAGCGGTTACATAATACCAAAGTACTAGACAAAACAAACAAAAACACAATAGCTATTTTCAACATTATGCACGAAAATCGGTAGTCTGTCAAAAAATTATCAATTTCGGCTTGATATTATATTGGTAGATTGTTACAATATCAAAGTACTAAAAACCGAGGCCGAAATGCTCCGGTAATGGTTTGGGTTACAAAGTTTTGTCAAAAATATTATAAAAAGGGAGACAAAGAAGTATGAAGAAATGGGTATATTTGTTTACCGAAGGTAATGCAAACATGCGCGAACTGCTTGGTGGTAAGGGTGCGAACCTGGCTGAGATGACCAATATTGGTCTGCCGGTTCCTCAGGGCTTCACCATTACAACAGAGGCATGTACACAGTATTATGAAGATGGACGCGAGATCAATGAAGAGATCCAGGGTCAGATCAACGAGTACATTACTAAGATGGAAGAGATCACCGGCAAAAAGTTCGGCGACCACGAGAATCCTTTGTTAGTATCCGTTCGTTCCGGCGCGAGAGCATCCATGCCCGGTATGATGGATACCATTCTGAACCTTGGTCTGAATGAGACCGTTGTTAACGTAATCGCTGAGAAGTCCGGCAACCCTCGTTGGGCTTGGGACTGCTATAGAAGATTTATCCAGATGTATTCCGACGTTGTTATGGAAGTAGGTAAGAAGTACTTCGAGCAGCTGATCGATGCAATGAAAGAGAAGAAGGGTGTTAAGCAGGACGTTGAGCTTACTGCTGATGATCTGAAGGAGCTGGCTGGCCAGTTCAAGGCTGAGTATAAGGCTAAGATCGGTGTAGACTTCCCTGATGATCCCAAGGAACAGCTGATGGGCGCTATCAAAGCTGTATTCCGTTCCTGGGACAACCCGCGTGCAAACGTTTATCGTCGTGACAACGATATCCCTTATTCCTGGGGTACTGCTGTTAACGTTCAGTCTATGGCATTCGGTAACATGGGTGATGACTGTGGTACCGGTGTTGCATTTACCAGAGATCCGGCTACCGGTGCTAAGGGCCTGTTCGGTGAGTTCCTGACCAACGCACAGGGTGAGGACGTAGTAGCAGGTGTTCGTACACCTATGAAGATCGCTGAGATGGCTGACAAATTCCCTGAGGCATTTGCTCAGTTCCAGGAAGTATGTAAGACTCTGGAAGATCATTACAGAGATATGCAGGATATGGAGTTCACTGTTGAGCATGGTAAGCTGTACATGTTACAGACCAGAAATGGTAAGAGAACCGCTCAGGCAGCTCTGAAGATCGCTTGTGATCTGGTAGATGAGGGCATGAGAACCGAGGAAGAGGCAGTTGCAATGATCGATCCTCGTAACCTGGATACTCTGTTACATCCTCAGTTCGATACCGCTGCTCTGAAGGCTGCAACTCCTATCGGCAAGGGTCTTGGTGCTTCTCCCGGAGCTGCATGTGGTAAGATCGTATTCACCGCAGAAGATGCAGAAGAATGGCATGCAAGAGGAGAGAGAGTTGTTCTGGTTCGTCTGGAGACCTCTCCTGAAGATATCACCGGTATGAAGGCTTCCCAGGGTATCCTGACCGTTCGTGGTGGTATGACCTCTCACGCAGCAGTAGTTGCTCGTGGTATGGGTACCTGCTGTGTATCCGGTTGTGGCGATATCGCTATGGATGAGGAGAACAAGCAGTTCACTCTGGCTGGCAAGACCTTCCATGAAGGTGACTGGCTGTCCATCGATGGTACTACCGGTAACATCTATGATGGCGAGATCAAGACTGTTGATGCTACCATCGCCGGTGAGTTCGGCCGTGTAATGGCTTGGGCTGACAAATATCGTAAGTTAAAAGTTCGTACCAATGCAGATACTCCTGCAGACGCTAAGAAGGCTCGTGAGCTGGGCGCTGAAGGAATCGGTCTGTGCCGTACTGAGCATATGTTCTTCGAAGAGGACAGAATCGCAGCATTCCGTGAGATGATCTGTTCCGACACTGTAGAGGAGAGAGAAGCAGCACTGGAGAAGATTCTGCCTTATCAGCAGAACGACTTCAAGCAGCTGTATGAGGCTTTGGAGGGCAACCCTGTTACCATCCGTTTCCTAGATCCGCCTCTGCATGAGTTCGTTCCTACCGAGGAAGCTGACATTGAGAAGCTGGCTAAGGCACAGGGCAAGAGCGTTGAGACGATCAAGACCATCATCGCTTCCCTGCATGAGTTCAACCCTATGATGGGTCACAGAGGATGCCGTCTGGCTGTTACTTATCCTGAAATTGCCAAGATGCAGACCAAGGCTGTTATCCGTGCGGCAATCGAGGTTAAGAAGGCACATCCCGACTGGAATGTAGAGCCCGAGATCATGATTCCTCTGGTATGTGAAGTGAAGGAGCTTAAGTACGTTAAGAAGATCGTAGTAGAGACCGCTGACGCTGAGATCGCAGCAGCAGGCATCGACATGAAGTACGAAGTAGGTACCATGATCGAGATCCCCAGAGCAGCTCTGACTGCTGATGAGATCGCTAAGGAAGCCGATTTCTTCTGCTTCGGTACCAACGATCTGACCCAGATGACCTTCGGCTTCTCCCGTGATGATGCAGGTAAGTTCCTGAACGCTTACTATGACACCAAGATCTTCGAGAACGATCCGTTCGCTAAGCTGGATCAGACCGGTGTCGGCAAGCTGATGGAGATGGCTATCAAGCTTGGTAAGCCTGTAAATCCTAAGCTGCACGTTGGTATCTGTGGTGAGCACGGTGGAGATCCTTCTTCCGTAGAGTTCTGCCACAAGATCGGTCTGGATTATGTGTCCTGCTCACCTTTCCGCGTACCTATCGCAAGACTGGCTGCAGCACAGGCTGCTATCGCCGATAAGTAATTTGGCGGTAAACACGCAGATCTGAGAGGGTATTGCGCAAGCAATAAATTGGGGTATATGAGAATAAGATGAGAACCTCATTACTGATAGAAATATCAGTAATGAGGTTCTTTTTTGTTACTATTTCGTCTGAATTAAAGCACGATATTTCCGTCCCGGTCGATTGATGTCGTTTTTGGGTCGATTGGTGCAATCTGCCGCTTATTTTCTGGAAATGCTGTTATAATAAACACAACTCAGATTTATAGAAATCGGAAGTACAGAAGAAAGGGGAAAGAGAATGAGAAAAACAAAATTTTTAGGAAAGGTGCTTAGCCTGGCGCTTGCTGTTACGTTGATAGTAGGTATGGTGCCGGAGATGCGCGCGAAAGCAGCAGAGGGTGAAAACTCGGGCTGGATACAGGTGACGGAGGACAATAAAAACGACTTGGACACAAAGGTAGCCGTTTTGGACAATTTGAGCCAGACTACATATGATAATTTTATTTTTAATGCTGAATGGGCTCATAGTTATATTAAGTCAAGTAAAAACGAGTATTACATATTAGGAAAAAGGGTGGAAAATATATATGCCTTTATGGTGCGGACATTGAAGTTCGTTCTAAGACTCTTGATACTATAGATATTTCTGTAGCTAATCATTACTTTTTCCCTTCACAGGAAGTTAAATTAAATCTTGACGGCGGTGAGTGGAAGACAGATACTATAACAACGGTAGCAGGAGTATTTACAGATCTTCCGATACCTACGAAAGAGGGCTATATATTTACTGGGTGGTATGAAGATCCTCAGAGTGAAGACCCCCAAAGTAATAAGGAGGACATATCATTAAGAAGCGTATATAATGGAAGAACGGAAATTAATGCGCACTGGTACAAAAAATGGCCTGAAGGAAGTAAAGACTGGGTGAAAGCAACGACCATAAAAGAACTGGAAAGTGCTGACCTGCCTTTCTTTACCTTGTCAGAAGCAAAAAAGTTTGCGAATGAATATCTTGTGCAACATCCGTACCCAAATGATGCATATGCTGTTATTATAGGAAGAATTTATAATTTTGATACCGTATGTTATATTACTTATAACACCGCAAAAGGAGGTGTAGGCTATAACCCGGTTCCGGAAAGTCTGGAACAAAACTGGATGAGTAAGTATACCTATTATGTTTTGAGAACTCCGGGCACAACATCGGATGATTCTGAAAATCCATCGGTAACCCCGACTCCGGCACCTGCTCCTGTAACCCCGACTCCGGCACCTGCTCCTGTGACCCCGACAACTGCACCGTCCGCCGGAGACACCAGCAGTGATTCCTCTGACTCCGGCTCATCAGCTCCTGAACCGGTACTGACCACCACAAATATCGCAGGAGAGCAGATCACCGGATGGGATGCCATTACAAAAGTGATCTCTACCCAGACAAAAGACAAGCAGCAGAATGTATCCGGTGCCAACCAGGATCTGCTTCATGTAGATGCCAGCGGCTTTGATAAGACAATTCCTGCAGCAACAGTGAAAGCAGTGTCCACCTCAGCTCTGCGTGGCCTGCATGTATTCATCAGCAACTCAGATGCAGTAACCTTCCTTGCAAAGAGCAAGTTGTCCGGTTACAAGGAAACCAACTTTGAACATAAGGATACTGTTACAGAGCATTCCAGAACCATCGACTTTACCAACAAACAGGCATTGGGTACAAACGTTGTGTTCCATACCACAGTACCTGTGAAAAACGGAGAAGTGACGGTTTACAAGGTAGATGCCAACGGCAGAACCCGCATTGTCAAGACAGTTTCGAATGCAGGCGGACAGGTATGCTTCCCGATTACCGAGACAGCAACCTATGTATTAGAATATTAATGAGAATCAGAGAACCTCATTACTGATAGAAATATCAGTAATGGGGTTCTTTTTTGGAAAAATATTGCGTGGGTGTCATACCGTAGTATTTTTTGAAAACCCGATAAAAATAGGATACGCTTTGGAAACCGCAGGTCTTGCTGATGACAGAGAGGGAATTGCCGCCCTGTTCCATCTGGTGTATGGCATGACGGAGACGAAGCTTATTAATATATTCTTTTACGGTGAGAGATTCCGTCTGCCGGACAGCCCGGTGGACATAGCTTTCGGAGACTCCACAGGATTCGGCGATATCCCGGACGGCCTGTATCGTGGTGTAGTTGGTGGTAATATAATTAATGATCCGCTGAAAACCGGATGCTTTATTCTCGCTGACGGAAATCTCATTTTCCAGAGGATACTGATGCTGGAAAACACTCAGATCTGTAAGAATCTGCGCAAGCAGCAGGTAGGCAGTGGGAGACTTACAGTCGGAGGAGACATTCCAGTCAAGAAGCTTTTGTCGGTATGCTTCGGGGATGAAAATAATCGGTGCCTTGAAACAGGCCAGGTAGGAAGACACGACAGCAGGCAAAAAGTATTTCTCCAGATAGGCTTTTGAAAAATGAATACAAATTCCGGTATAATCGGTGTCGCCGACGCTTCGGTGAGAGATATTGCTTTCAAACAGGCTGGCCATGCCTGCTTCTACCCGGTAGGTGATATCGCCGATGGTAACCAGACGTTCCCCGGAGAGTAGAATATAGATTTCATAATTGGTGTGGTGATGCGAATATGGCATGGACCATCCTTTTTTAGTGTCTTCATAAGATATCTCAAAATCTTCATATAAAAAAGTTCTTCTATCTGTCATTCCTGATCAACTCCTCCTGGATATTATATCAAAAAGGTTCAGAATAATGAAATATATATTAAAATTAGTTCATAATAGTGAATTTAAAACATAAAATGTAAGCTATATAATGATTCCGTAATGAAGAAGGATCCTATGGGAAAAGGATTGAGGATTTGCTATGTGATTTCCGACATTAAAAAAGTCTATGGAATGGAGTCGTATATGAAGCTATTGTTGGATGGAAGCTGGCATGTGGAACTGGAGGACGGAACCACGGGACAGATGCATCTGCCGGGAACTTTGGACGAGAGCGGCATCGGTCACAGAGACGTCGGAGCGAATCAATGGCACCCGGATGCGGCGCTGGGTAACGCTGAGGGAGAGGTAGACAAGGATGCACCGATCGCCACAAGATTTACCAGACGGCATACCTATGAAGGAGAAGCACGGATCAGCCGTAAGGTAACGGTGCCGGATTACGGAAATGACAGGCTGTTCGTTCTGGCAGAGCGGGCAAGAGCGCTTCGGCTGGCGGTGGATGGAGGCGAGTGCGAGGTGTTCCAGCAGGGGACATTGAGTACACCCTATATCTTTGAACTGACAGGAGTGACACCGGGAGAACATGAGCTGACGTTCTTTTCGGACAACAGTTATCCCGGAATGCCGAAAGATGCAATCTGTTATTCTTCCGCGGCAACGGATGAGACACAGACCAACTGGAACGGTATCCTCGGAAACTTATGCATGTATACCAGACCGAAGAATTTTATTGAATGTGTCCGCATATATCCGAAGAAGTTGAAGAGGAGCGGCGGATATGTGGCAGATGTCTGCGTGGAACTGGCACCGGGTGCGAAGGAAACCTTAAAAGATGCGAAAATCATATTACGGTCAGAGGCCCTGGCTGAAACAGAGGAATTCGGGAAAACACAGAAATCAGCGGAAATTTTCACGCACCTGGGTGACGCACTGACAAAAATCGAAGCAGCTGGACCGGAGAACCGGAAAACAGTGGAGATCTGGTTCCGTGATCTTCCTCTGCGGGAAAATGTGAAGCTGTGGGACGAAGAGGAAGGTAATCTCTATGAGATGGCGGCAACACTTGACAGCGGGACGGCAGCAGAACACGGAGTCAACAGCTCTGTCGAATACCGCACCCGCTTCGGCATCCGCATATTTGGCGATAACGGCAGCGGCAGATTTGCCCTGAACGGCAGGACGATCTTCTTACGAAGTGAGGCAAATTGTGCGGAATACCCGGAGACCGGACATCCGCCCATGACCGTTTCGGAATGGAAAGAGATCCTGCAAAAATATCGTAGCTATGGCATTAACTGCGTTCGCTTCCATTCCCACTGTGAGCCGGAAGCGGCCTTTACCGCGGCAGACGAACTGGGAATGCTATTGCAGCCGGAACTGTCTAACTGGAACCCGAAAGATGCTTTTGCGACAGAAGAAAGCATCCGCTATTATCGTACGGAGCTTACAGCCATATTGAAAACCTATGCCAATCATCCTTCTTTTGTGATGCTGACGCTGGGGAATGAACTGCAGGCCAGAGGTGAAGGCAGAGATCGGATGCAGGATCTGGTCAGAACCGCAAAACAGCTGGATCCCACCCGATTATATGCAAACGGCTCCAACACCTTTTACGGGGAAGAGGGTTGTGACCCGGAGAGTGATTTCTATACTTCCCAGAGCTGTAAGGATGTGGTGATCCGGGGGACATTTTCCGGAATGCGGGGATATATCAACGAAAATTATCCATCGGCAGATCACACCTATGATGCGGCGATGGCAGAGATCCGCAAAAGCTATACAAAGCCGGTATTCAGTTTCGAGGTGGGACAGTTTGAGGTACTGCCGGATTTTGAGGAGCTGGAAAGCTTTCATGGAATATCGGATCCGGTGAATCTGAAACTGATCAAAAAACGTGTAGAGGAACGGGGACTTTTGCCCACATGGGAAAAATACGTGGAAGCCACCGGAGAACTGTCGAGGCTGGCATACCGGGAAGAAATTGAAGCCGCCATGCGCACAAGGGAGCTGTCGGGCATTTCACTATTGGGATTGCAGGATTTCCCGGGACAGGGAACGGCTCTGGTGGGTATGATGAACTCCCATATGGAACCGAAGCCTTATCCCTTCGCCAGACCGGAGCGGTTCCGGGAGTTTTTCACAGAGAGCCGTATTTTTGTGAAAATGCCCCGCTATACCTATGAAGAGGGAGAACATCTGACAGCGGAAGTAGAAGTGGCGAATTTCGGAAAAGAGAGCATCGCGGGTGAGCTTGGCTGGACGTTGGGTTACCGGGACTGTGCTGTGAATAGCGGAAGAGGAGAGCTTCGATGCGACCGGGCAGACGGGCAAAAAAACTGTCCTCCGGGGACTTATACTTTACTGGGAAGACTGGACATTCCTCTGGAGGTCAAGGGAGTATCGGCGGCACTCATACTGACGGTGAGTATCGGTGACTGCACCAGCACCTATCCTGTGTGGGTCTATCAAAAAACGAGCCCGGAATGTCCGAAAAATGTATACGAAACGAGAGTATTTGACGAGCAGACGAGAGCAGTTCTGCAAAACGGCGGAAGGGTCTATCTGTCCCCGGATGCGGATAAAGAGAGCCTGCCGTATTCCATAAAAACACAGTTTACGACGGATTTCTGGTCGGTGGGAACTTTCACGGATCAGGAAGGTGGTATGGGGCAGCTGATCGATACGGAGCATCCGATTCTCAAGGAATTTCCAACAGATTTTCATACAGACTGGCAATGGTGGATCATGGCAACGAAGCGGGCGGTGATTCTACCGCATCCCATGAAGACAATTATTACGGAGATGGACAGCTATGCATTCTTGCGTCCTATGGCGCAGCTGATCGAGTTTCGGTGCCTGAAGGGAAAAGTATTGTTATCCACCATGGAATTGCATAAGAGTCAGCAGTATCCGGAGGCACGTGCATTGCAGACGGCGATTTATGAATATCTGTCGGGAGAGGGTTTTGAACCGTCGGAGGAAATAGCAGAAGAAGAGTTAAGCATGCTGGTGCGAGGTTAAAATTTTACCGGACGGCGGAAAGGAAGCTGTACGGAGATAAAAGGAGGAACAAATGAACAAGGTACAGGTCTGGAAAGAAAAAGTGATCATTCCCACATACGAAGCAGGAAAACCGGATAAGAATCCGATGTTTTTGGAGAAACGTGTCTATCAGGGAAGCTCGGGAAGGATCTATCCCCACACGGTGATCGAGAAGATCAGCGATGAGAAAGTGGATAAGGAGTATACAGCGCTTTTTTTGGAGAACGATTATCTGAAAGTAATGATGCTGCCGGAGCTGGGAGGCAGGATCCAGAGAGCTTATGACAAGACAAATGGCTACGATTTTATATATTACAATCATGTCATCAAACCGGCACTGGTGGGGCTGGCGGGTCCCTGGATCTCGGGCGGCATCGAATTTAACTGGCCGCAGCATCACAGACCCAGTACCTTTGATCAGGTGGAATATACCTATGCGGAAAATGAGGACGGGAGCGCCACAGTCTGGATGGGAGAGATTGAGAACATGTTCCGGACCGAAGGAGTGCTGGGCGTGACCCTGTATCCCGACAAGGCATACATCGAATTGTCTGCAAAGCTATATAACCGGACGAAAATGCCCCAGACCTTCCTGTGGTGGGCGAACCCTGCCGTGGCGGTAAATGATGACACCATCTCCGTCTTTCCAGAGGATGTGACGGCGGTCTATGACCACGGCAAGCGGGATGTTATCAGCTTCCCCTATGCGGAGGGAACCTACTATAAGCACAAATACGATCATGTGAATATCGCACAGTATAAAAATATTCCGGTTCCCACCTCCTATATGGCATATCGTTCCGATTACAATTTTATAGGGGAGTACGATTACGGAAAACAGGCAGGACTTCTGCATGTGGCAGATCACCATATTGCCCCGGGGAAAAAACAGTGGACCTGGGGATGCGGAGAATTTGGCAAGGCATGGGACAGAGCACTGACCGACGAAGACGGTCCGTATATCGAGCTGATGACAGGATGCTTTACGGATAATCAGCCGGATTTCACCTGGATCCAGCCTCAGGAGACCAAGAATTTCAAACAGTATTTTATGCCCTATAAAAATATCGGCTATGTGAAAAATGCCACCATAGATGCCGCAGTGAATGTGGAATATGATGAGACTAAGGGACAGCTTACGGTATCGGCCTATACCACATCCGTGCAAAAAGAGGCAAAAATTCAACTGACACTGCCTGGAGAAAACGGCGGACAGGGAAAGGTACTGTATGAGGAAGTCTCAGATCTGTCACCTGAGCAGACCTGCAAGGTGAAGGTCGATCGGGAGACATTGCAGCAATTTATATCACAAAAAACAGAGAAGCAAAACGACACAGAGGCAATCTGCGGTCTGCGGGTAAGCGTCCTTGCTTCAGATGGCAGAGAACTGGTCTCTTACCGAATCCCGGAAAAGATCGAAGCGGAAGTTCCGGAACCGGCGAAGGCAGCACCGCTTCCCGAAGAGTGTGAAACCACGGAGGATCTGTTCCTTTATGGTCTGCATGTGGAGCAATACCGGCATGCCACTTACCATCCGGAGGATTATTATGTGGAGGGACTGCGCAGGGATCCTACCGATATCCGCCTGAACAATGCCTATGGAAGATGTCTGCTTAAAAAGTGTGATTTTGCCGGGGCGGAAAAATATTTCCGGAAGGCGGTGGAGAAGTCTGTCCGTTCCAATCCGAACCCTTATGATTATGAGCCGTACTATAATCTGGGACTTTCTTTGAAATATCAGGGAAAAGAAAAAGAAGCCTATGATGCCTTTTACAAGGCCATCTGGGGTGGCAACTTCCAGGCACCCGGATTCTATGAACTGGCCTGTCTGGATGCAAAAGCGGGAAGATTTGCAGAGGCTCTGGAACATGTAAACGAATCTATTCTCAGACAGTACCAGTGCATGAAAGCCCGGGCATTGAAGGAAAATATTTTAAAAAAACTGGGAAGAGTGCAGGAAGCGGAAGAATTACATAAGGAGAGCCTTAAGATCGATCCGCTCTATGACAGACAGCCGGAGAAGATCAACCATAACACCCTGCTGGAGCTGATGATCGATCTCTATGAGGCGGGAGATTACGCACAGGGAATCACCCTTGCCGAAAAATGGGTGGAACAACAGAACGTATCACGGCAAGAGGATATTTATCCGCTGGTATATTATTATATTGCTTACGGATACCAGAACCTGCATGGGAAAGAAAATACAGAACAGACAAATCATTACATGACAGTGTATGTGACACTGGGAGAAAATGCGGTAGCGGACGGCTGCTTTCCCCACAGAACGGAAGATTATATCGTATTAAAGAGTCTGGCAGAAGATTATTATCTGGATATGGTTTACTATTATCTGGGCTGCCTGCTCTATGACAGGAGAGCGTACGGCGAAGCCATAGCGGATTATGAAGAAGCGGCTCGCAGGTACCCGGATTTCCCGACGGTACACAGGAATCTGGCACTGGCATATTACAATGTGAAAAAGCAGCCGCAGAGAGCGTACGAGGAAATGGAGAAAGCTTTTGCACTGGATGAGACGGATGCCAGAGTGTATCTGGAACTGGATCAGCTGAAGAAGCGTCTGAATGTTCCCGTGAAAGAACGCTGGAGTGACATGGAAAAATATTTTGACCTGGTGGAAAGCAGGGATGATCTGTATCTGGAGTATGTTACGCTGTTAAACACACTGGGAGAAAATGCGAAGGCTCTTGATCTGATCATGGTAAGGAAGTTCCATCAGTGGGAAGGCGGCGAAGGCAAGGTGGCAGCCCAATACCTTACAGCCCTGTACCAACTGGCCAAAGCGGCTGTGGCAAAAGAGGACTATGCGGAAGCAAAGGAACTTCTTCTGCGGGCAGTGGACGAATATCCACACAATCTGGGAGAAGGAAAACTGGAGTCGGCACAGGAAAACAATCTGTACTATCTGCTGGGGCTGGTGCAGGAAAAACTGGGAGAGACAGAGGAAGCTTTCGTGAACCTTACGAAAGCCTGCTATGGAGAGTCAGAACCAGTGGGCATGATGTATTACAACGATCAGCCGCCCGAAATGATCTATTATCAGGGGCTGGCGTACCGAAAGCTTGGTGACGAAGAACAGGCAGTACAGAGATTCTGCAAATTGGTAGACTATGGCAAAGAGCATATAGGCGATGAGATAAAGATAGATTATTTTGCGGTATCCCTGCCGGATCTTCTGATTTTTGAAGAAGATCTGAAGGAGCGGAACCGGAAGCATTGCCTGTTTATGATGAGCCTGGGGCTTAAGGGACTGGGACGGACAGACGAAGCGGAAAAATATGCGCAGCAATTGCTTGCCATGGATAATGCCCATCAGGGAATCCGGGTACATGACCTGTAATCACACGTAAAAAGAAATCTTGATGAATTTTACTGGAAAAGGACGTTCAAATGAAAAAAGAAATCTATAGTTATAACAGCGAAAGCTTAACCTGCAACGACAGACCAATCCTGCCCATCATGGGAGAATTCCATTTCTCCCGCTATCCGGAAGGGGAATGGAAAACAGCACTTAAGAAGATGCAACAGGGCGGCGTAGACATCGTTGCTGCGTACGTGTTTTGGATCCACCATGAGGAAGCGGAAGGTGAGTGGGATTTCTCCGGCAGAAGGAATCTGAAGGCGTTTTTGAACTGCTGTCAGGAAGCCGGGATGAAAGTATGGCTGCGTATCGGTCCGTGGGCGCACGGAGAGTGCAGGAACGGTGGCTTCCCGGACTGGCTGGTGAAGAAAGAAAAGCGGGGAGAACTGGCTCTTAGGACGGATGATCCAGAGTATCTGAAGTATGTGGACATCTTTTTTACCAAGATTGCCGAGCAGGCGGATGGCTATATGCATAAGGATGGCGGTCCCGTCATCGGCATTCAGATCGAGAATGAGTACGGGCATGCCGGAGGTCCTTCCGACAGGGAAGAGGGCATGGCGCATATGCACACACTCAGAGCTATGGCGGAGGAAAAGGGACTGACCGCTCCTTATTTTTCAGCGACCGGCTGGGGAGGTGCTTATGTGCCGGAAGGATTCCTGCCGGTGCTGGGCGGGTATGTGGATGCTCCGTGGGCGAATCATACACACGAACTTGCGGCAAGCGAGAATTTCTTGTTTCAGCCTTTTCACGACGATGCCAATATCGCATCGGATTTCGCCGAAGGACAGAGCGGTTTTACATTTGATACGTCAAAATTCCCTTACCTGACGGCGGAACTGGGTGGGGGACTGCAGGTGACGGCACACAGACGCACCTACCCTTACCCGGAGGATATCGAGGCACAGACGATCTGCATGTTGGGAGCAGGGGCAAATCTGATCGGGTATTATATGTACCACGGCGGCGTGAATCCTGACGGAAAATATACCACCCTGCAGGAGTCGAAGGCGACCGGCTATGCCAATGACCTTCCGGTGAAAAGCTATGATTTTCAGACGTGCCTGCGGGAAAACGGTCTGCCGTCAGAAAGCTATTATCGACTGCGCAAGCACCATTTTTTTATAAAAAACACACAAGAACTGCTGGCACCGGCAAAGGTGTACCTGCCGGATAATATCTCCGAGCCTGCGAGTGCGGAGGACATGGAGACGCTGCGGGCAGCCTTCCGTTATAATAAAACGGCGGACTGCGGGTTCTTATTTATCAATAATCACCAGAGAAAACGGAAAATGACGGAGAAACAGATCACACCGGAAAAGCCATTACAGTTTACGGTGACAGATGTTGAAGGAACACAGAGGCAGATGATTTTCGACCGGATTCATGTGCGGACGGATGCGATTCTGGTGCTGCCTTATAATCTGCCGGTGGTGATACGGGGAGAGCAGTTCAGACTTCGGGAAACCAATGCCTCTTATCTGGGATGCTTTGGCGGAACTTATTATTTCTATACGGATGAGAAGCCGGAGGATATTTATTTCGAGTGGAGTGATGGCAATGATCATGCGGAAGCGGTAAGGATCCTTACCATACACGATGCGGAGCATTTTTGTTATGCGCAGGAAGGGGCAGATGAAAAGGGCAAGGTGAGTCTGCTGCCGGATCTGCACTTTACGGAAGCCGGTAAGGTGCAGATCACGGATGTCGGACAGGCAGTGGAAAGCATCTGGAACGTATATGGTCAAACAGAACCGAACGTCTATGAATTAACCTTGGAATATGAGTATCATCCGGCGGATGCACTGTCAGGTGATGTCTGGCTGGAACTGGATTTCGGAGGGGACTGCGCACGCTTGTATCAGGACGGAAAACTGATTGACGACTGGTTCTCCAATGGTGAACTATGGCGTGTGGCTCTGAAACGCTACGGCTGCCCGACACAACTGACGCTGGAACTCGATCCGTTCAAAATGGATGTCTATTACGATCTGCCACCGAAGCGGGAGAACCGTCTGGCAGGGGCGAGACTGTTGCGGTTGAGTTGACCGGAACTCGGTCTGGCGGGACTCATTTGGGAAACAGAAGGATAAAAAAGAGGACACGTATATGAAAGACATGACACAGGGAAAACCGTTAAAACTGATCATCGGCTTCGCCGTACCGATGCTGATCGGCAACATATTCCAACAGGTATATAATGTGGCGGACACAGTGATCGTGGGAAGGTTTTTGGGCGAGAGTGCGCTGGCGGGCGTGGGAAGCACGGGAACGCTGACCTATTTTCTGCTGGCACTGGTCAGCGGCATGTGTAACGGCGCAGGACTGGTGGTTGCGCAGTGTTTCGGCTGCGGGAATAAAGAGCGTCTGGCGAAGACGGTGACAGCACTGATCTGGGTGGCGGGAGTGCTGACCTGCATCATGTCACTGATCGGTATTTTCGGTGCGGAATTTTTCCTGCGGCTTTTAAGCGTGCCGGAAAATGTTATCGGCTATTCTGCTACGTATCTGCATATCATTTATACTTTTGTTTTCGGCAGTGTGGTCTACAACGGCTGTGCGGCGATCTTAAACAGTGTGGGGGATTCGAAGACTCCGCTGCGGGCGGTGATCGCTTCCTCGGTAGTGAACATCGTGTTTGACCTGTTTTTCATCATTGTGTGTAAGATGGGAGTAGCGGGAGCAGCTTATGCGACGATTCTGGCACAGTGTACTTCGGCGGTGATCTGTTTTGTGAAAGTAAGACAAGTGAGAGAAGAGATCGGATTATCTCTGATGAAATGGAAACCGGAAGTCCATTATATTCAGCTGGTGGTGAAGACCGGATTCCCGGCGGCATTCCAGTCCTGCATGATCGCACTGGGCGGAATGAGCGTCCAGAGACTGGTGAATTCCTTCGGATCCTCTACCATGGCGGCCTATGTGGCGGCGAACCGTGTGGACAGCGTGGCGATCCAGGTCATTGTCTCCATCGGAACGGCATTGTCGGTATTTACCGGGCAGAATATTGCGAAGAATCAATATGACCGGATCCGGGAAGCCCTCTATAAGACGCTGGCGGTCATGGTGGGAGCCAGCGTCTGTATTGCGACACTGGTGCTGATCTTCCGGGTACAGCTGATGAGCCTGTTCCTGGATGCCGGCGAATCGGCAGAAGCCATCGGCATCGGCTGCACCTATCTGACCATTATCGGCGTGGCTTATGTGATCGCGGGGGTGATGCAGAGCTACCAGAATGTGATCCGGGGAGCCGGAGACGTCAATACCTGTATGGTAGCGGGACTGACGGAGCTGTCCGGCAGGATCGTGTTCGCGTATCTATTGTCCGGAACCCTGGGCGTCACGGGAATCTGGATCGCCACTCCTCTGTCCTGGAGTTGTGGCTGTGTGATTCCGGTGATCCGGTATTATTCCGGCAAATGGAAGCACAAGAGGCTGGCCTGATGACCGGAGTGGCCGGAACACAGAGGGGCTATTCCGGCCGCATCCATCCGGCAAATTCCAGAATGGACTGGTTCTCAGCCTTTTTCTCGCTCTGCTGCATCTGCTTGCGGTATTCTCTGGGAGACATCTGCATAAGTTTGATAAAGTAGCGGTTGAAACTGGACACGGAATGGAAACCCACCATCTCGGAAATGTCCAGAATAGAGTGTTCCGTACTGCGTAACAGGATACAGGATTTTAAAATCCGGGTGTTGTTGACGTAGTCTAACGGTGAAGTTCCCATAATATCATGGAAAACCCGGCGGAAGTGCGTCGGGCTCCAGTGGCAGAGATCGGCCAGATATTCGATCGAGAACTGTTGCATATAATTTTTCTCAATATATTCCAGAGCGGGTGAGATCACCAGAGAGTTTTCGGCGATCTCGCCTTCTTTTTTACGTTCCTGTAAGGCCAGTATTTCAAGAGAGTCCGGTTTGACCGTGTCGGGATTGACACCGCCGAGACTTTCGATCCGGTACAATTCAATATAAAGGGAGCATAACAGGCTTCTGGCACTGATCTGATAGCAGGGATTCTGCTCTTCCAGCTCGTGGATGATATGAGATACCAGATAGTTGATGTGGGGAAAAGCCTCTTTGCTGAAAATATAACGGAATGCTGGGAAACCGTCCGTGGACAGGTCGTAATTTTTCCAGGAGGCGGGGAGGAGATTGCGGAACAATTCCTTCGGATCCAGGAAAAGATAAGACCAGTGGCTTTTCGTGCCTGGTGAACTGTAAGTGGTATGTGGAACATTGCGGGGAAGAACGGTGACATCTCCGGCATGGAAAGTCTGTTTTTCTCCGTTGATCTCCAGCGTACCGCTGTCGGAATGACAGATCCCAATCTCCAGACAGTTATGAAAATGAAGGCTTCCGCTGGGAATATCGGAAATCTTCCAATAATCACCGGACAGAAGCAGTACCGGGAAGTGTGTTGGCAGATAATAACTTCGGTATTCTGTGACAGCTCGTTTGGATTTTGCCATAGTGTGCCTCCTGTTCCAGAGTTTCCTGAATAGCTTTGTGCATCCTGTATGATGATGCAACGGAAAGATATGTTGCAGTAGAAATAATGTCTATACATTATATATAACAATTAAAATGGATAAAATCAACCATTATGTTGCGAAAATGACTTTTTTAGGGTTGGCAATGTTTTCGTGGAAGAGATTAAAAAAGGCTAAAAATACCGTGAAACAGCGAATCCTACAGCAAAAACGCTCCAAAATTCACGCAAAATTTACGAAAATGCAACGAAACTTCAATACTTACGAAAAACGACCATGATCTATAATGATCGTTTTTGCATAGTTTTTTATAATGATTGATTAGAAAAATATGACAACATGTATGATAATGTACTTACAAAGTTACAAAAAGTGTACAAAGTGACGAGAAAATATAGCTGACACTTGAGGAGGTTCGACATGGCGAAGAAGAATGCAGCCAATGTGGTGGGAGTGAAAACGAAAACCACGTGGAAACAAGCTTTTAAAAGAGACTGGCAATTGTATCTGCTGTTACTGCTTCCACTGATTATGGTATTTGTATTCAGTTACGGAGCATACCCGGGATTGAGGATGGCCTTTATGGATTATAAACCGGCGAAGGGATATGCAGGCAGCGAATGGGTGGGCATGAAGACATTCGTTAAGATATTCAAGGATGCCGATTTCATGAGAGCACTTCGCAACTCCATAGTGTTTAACCTGGCGGATCTGATCATCGGTTTCCCGATGCCGATCATTCTGGCACTGATCCTGAATGAATTAAGATATCCAAGATTCAAGAAAGTGTCCCAGACGATCCTGTATCTGCCGCACTTCCTTTCCTGGGCCATCATCGGAAGCGTAGCCATGACAATGTTCCGTCCGAACTCCGGTCTGGTGAACATTCTGCTGACCAACCTGGGAGTGATCTCCGAAGGAATTCCTTTCCTGAATGAGAAATGGCACTGGGCAATTACATATCTGCTGATCGGTGTATGGCAGACGATGGGATGGGGCACGATCCTCTACCTGGCAGCGATCACCGGTATCAACGGAGAATTGTACGAAGCAGCCATGATCGATGGAGCGAACCGTTGGAAGAGAATGTGGCATATCACACTTCCCGGTATCAAGAGCACAGTAGTAACACTGCTGATCCTGAACCTCGGACGTGTCATGGGAAGTAACTTAGAGCGTCTGACCGCGTTAGAAAATTCACAGGTCAAGGACTTCCAGTATCAGCTGGCTGTCTACATTTACAACAAAGGTATTGGAGCCGGAAAATTCAGTGCGGCGACCGCAGTTGGTCTGTTCCAGTCATTGATCGGATTGATCCTGGTTCTGTTATCTGATAAATTCGCAAAGAAGCTTGGCGAAGACGGATTACTGTAGGAGGTGAGAGAGATGAAGAAAAAAGAAGTTAATATTAATGAAGAATCTACCTCCGCAGGCGGAGCACATGCGGTCAACAAATTCCGCATCAGTGATTTCGTCATGATGGCAGTGATCGTCATCCTCTGCGCCAGCTGTGTATTACCGTTCTTACATGTAGCAGTAAAATCCATATCCGGTAATACCGCAGTAATGTCCAAGAGCGTTTACTTCTGGCCCAAAGACATCACCTTCGATGCTTACAAGAAGGTATTTGCAGATAACTCCATGACCTACTCCATGATCTTCTCGGTGATCGTTACCGTGATCTTCACCGCTCTGGGAATGCTGGTATGTACTTGTGCCGCTTATCCTCTTTCCAAGAAGAGACTGAAGGGCAAAAAGTTACTGACTTTCCTGCTGATGGTACCGATGTACTTCAGTGCCGGCATCATTCCCAGCTACCTGTTATATCAGAAGCTGCATGTGCTGGATACCATGTGGGTGTTGATCTTACCTCTGATCTATTCCCCGTACAACATGCTGATCATGAAGAACTACTTCCAGAGTACGATTCCCGACAGCTTAGAGGAATCCGCTTTCCTGGATGGCGCAAGTAACTTCCAGATCCTGAGCAAGATCGTATTACCGCTGTCCAAACCGATCCTGGCAACGTTGTCTCTGTTCTACGCCGTAGGCCGTTGGAACTCTTACGCAGACAACATGTACTACACCAAGAGTGCTAACCTGAAGCTGATCCAGTACAAGTTATATCAGTTGGTAGCATCCGCAGCAGAAGCACAGACTTCCTCCCTGGCAGATACCGGCAGTGCGATCCAGTCCACTCCCGAAGTATTACAGGCAGCAAGTATCATGTTTGTAACAATTCCTATCATTATTATTTATCCTTTCCTGCAGAAGTACTTCGTACAGGGTACCATGATCGGAGCAGTTAAGGGCTAAAAGTTAAAAGGAACAAAACAACCAAGTTAGTTTTCCCCAAAACCGGGGGTACACATAAAACTATGTATAATTTTTAAGGAGGATTGATTTATGAAGAAGAATACTCTTCACAAGGTAATGGCAACAGCACTTGTTGGTGCTATGGCAATGAGCACTCTGACCGGATGCGGCAGCAGTGCGGACAACACAACCGCAGATGCAGGAACAAAGGAATCTGTAGCAGAGAGTTCTGCAGCAAGCACAGATGCAGGAGCATCCACAGCAGTAGCAGGTATTGACGGATGGGAGGCTTTCGCAGACAATGTTACTCTGCAGATCCCCGTATACGATCGTGGCTCTTCCGGAAACGGATGCTCTGATGTAGAGAACAACTACTGGACCAACTGGGTACAGGAGAACTTCGGTGATAAGTACAACATCACGGTAGAATATGTAGGAATTACCCGTAGCGACGTTATGACTGATTACGCTATGCTGGCAGCAAGCCAGAGCCTTCCTACCATCTGTATGGAATATGACTATGATAAGCTGGCAAGCTGGCAGGCAGACGGCTATCTGCAGACCTACGATGTAGAAGAGTTCAAGCAGATCGCTCCTACTTACTGGGAGACCATGGTAGAGCACGGCAACGATGCTTACACCAAGCTGGATGATGAAGATTATCTGGTACTCGGTTACAGACCTTACGGTAACACCACTTATACCTGGTGCACTTTCTATCGTCAGGACTGGCTGGAAGAAGCTGGCTTCTCTGAGTATCCCGTTGGCGACAACACCAAGCTGTTAGAGCTGTATGCAAAACTGGTTGAGAACGGCCATAAGTATCCTTTAAGCGGTAAGAAAGTAAGCGGCGCAGGTATTGACCAGAACTATGGTTACAGAGATTATCCTCAGGATGAGACCACATGGGCAACCACCGGTGACTACCAGATCCCCGCTCTGTCCACCGAGGCTCAGAAGAGATTCTTAAAATGGGAGAACGAGCTGTACAACGATGGTTACTACAATCCTGAGTACTATCTGAGAGATGCTTCCGAGGCAGAGGCAGACTTCATCAACGGTGAAGCATTTACCTGGACCGGATATATCTCCTCCAGCATGAACGTACTGAACTCCTTCTATGATGCTAACCCCGATGCCAAGCTGGCAGTAGCAGTGACTCCTTCCACCTGGACACAGGATGAGACCTGGGGATCTTCCGCTTCTTACAGACCCGGAACCAACTTCGGTATGATGATTGGCTTCGCTAACGATGCTACCGAGGATGAAGTAAAGGCAGCTATGATGTACCTTGAGTGGCTGAACCAGCCCGAGAATCTGTTCACTATGCAGTGGGGTATCGAAGGCGTGAACTTCAATTATGATGATAACGGCGATCCCGTAGCAGTAGCAGATCAGACCGGTCTGGCTGAGCAGCAGGGACACAACAACAACGTAGACTACTGGTGTGCAGTAACCGCAGTTAAGACCCTCGGATCTATCGAGAAAGATATCCAGGCAGTTACCCCTCAGGGTATTCCTCAGGACTTCTATGATCAGATCCTGGCTAACTACAACGGACAGGTTGCTATCTATGAAGCAGGCAAGGCTAACTCCGACTGTCTGTTTGCAACCGCTATCGATGCTGTTACCGAGTACAACCAGACGCTGTATGATCTGTATACTGAGTACCGTGACAAGCTGACCATGTGCCCTAAGGACCAGTTCGATTCTCTGTATGAAGAACTGAGCCAGAAGTACCTGGATGCAGGTTATCAGGAAGTTATCGATGAGAGACAGGCTGCTCTGGATGCAGGTAACACCACCAGACTTCAGTAAGTAAAAAGTTTTATTACAGGAAGTACATACAGCCCCCAGGCATGAATGGCTTGGGGGCTATATTAAAAATGCAACTATTCAGAGCCATGTAAATATTATTCAATGGGCGTCGAATGCTTGCATTCGTAAGAACATTTGATAATATTTATAGGGCGAAGTTACTTTATGTCCTTTTCCGACCGACTGTTTTACAATAAAAACAACTGTGGGAAAAGAATATAAAGAGCCAAAAGGCAGAAATGGAGGAGCTATGTTAAAACTGGAATATGATAAGAAAGAAATAGAGGGAGTCATTGACAAGATCGTCAAAAAGACTATGAATATGGATCTCACCTGGGACTGGCCCTGTGGTGTGGCATATTACGGAATCAGCGATGCCTATGAGAAGACAGGCAAGAAGGAATATCTGGATCTGTTAAAGGATCGTATCGACGAACTGATCGATCTGGGACTGCCCAAGGTATGGACAGTAAACGCCTGTGCCATGGGACATTGCCTGATCACCTTATACCAGGCCACCGGAGAGCAGCAGTATCATGACATTCTTATGAGCAAGATCGCTTATTTAAGAAAAGATGCCCTGCGTTTCGGAGATCATGTATTGCAGCACACCGTATCTGCCAACAACGATTTCCCGGAGCAGTGCTGGTGTGACACTTTGTTCATGGCAGCGTTCCTGATGCTGCGTGTGGGCGTGATGGAACACGATGAAGAACTGATCGATGATGCCTTGAACCAGTACTACTGGCATATCAAATATTTACAGAATCCAAGCAGTGGACTCTGGTATCACGGCTATGACAATATTGCCGGAGATCATATGTCCGGCATCTATTGGGGAAGAGCCAATGCCTGGGCAGCATTTACCATGTCGCAGGTAGGCGGTATTCTGCCTCAGTGCTATCTGTATCCGAAGTATATCGATGTGGCCGGCTCCTTAAATGAGCAGTTGGCAGCCCTGAAGGTATACCAGACGGAGAATGGATTGTGGAGAACCGTAGTGGATGATCCGGAATCTTATGAAGAGATTTCCGCATCTGCAGGAATTGCCGCAGCAATGCTGACCAGAGGCAATCCTTTACACAGCAAATATATCAACAAGGCCATCAAGGGCCTGCTTGCCAATGTCAGCGAGGATGGTAAGGTGATGAATGTCTCCGGCGGAACTGCCGTCATGAGAGACAAGGAAGGATACAGAGGCATTCCCAAGGCGTATATTCAGGGATGGGGACAGGGACTGGCACTTTCCTTCTTTGCAACCTTGTTAATTTCCGATGATATTGAGAAGGATGGTGCGTTATAGATGTTTCGCAGGAATTTCCTGTTCGGAAAGGATGGAGGAACAGCCAATCTGATCGATGTGGGCAGCGAAGACCTCTATCAGCCGGGCAAAGGTTACGGTTTTGTAACAGAAAAAAACAGAAGAGAGCAGAAGTTGCTGCAGATCCGGGAACTGAATTCCTCTTTTGATACGATGTACTGGTATCAAAACGAACAGCTGTCCTTCCTGAAGGAAGATGAGAACGGCTGCTATCTGGATTCTGCGGAAGAAGTGGCAGCGTTGGAGAGGCAGTCGGGAGAACCGATGTCTGGCTCACCCAGGAGGATTCCGCTGATCTTCAAGGTAGATGTACCCAGACAGGGGAACTACAGGATCACCCTGACCATCCGATCAGAAGAGGAAATGGGAGAGATACTGATCTTCACCGGAAGAAGACGGCTGGCTTTTCATGGCACAGTGGGAGCCGGAGAGTTCACTTATACAATGATTACAAATGTCTGCGATATTGTACCTGTGGGTTATTCCCGGATTTTTGCGGATAAGACTGTGGATATTGCAGTACTGGCGGACAGACCAAGGATCAGTGCTCTTACGGTAGAAGAGGTGAACGGTCCTACGGTTTATCTGGCGGGAGATTCCACAGTGACAGATCAGCCCGGAGATTATCCCTATTATCCAGGCACCTGTTACTGTGGCTGGGGACAGATGCTTCCGGCATATTTTGACACACGTGTGGCAGTGTCGAATCATTCCCACTCCGGACTGACTACCGATAGCTTCCGCAAGGAAGGGCATTATGCGGTGATCTCTCAGTACAGCAAGCCGGGAGATTATGTGTTTTTCCAGTTCGGGCATAATGATCAGAAGCTTCCCGGGCTGCAGGCAAAGGGCGGATACCGGGCGAATCTGCAACGCTATATCAAAGAAAATCAGGCAAAGGGGGTCTATCCGGTATTGGTGACACCCATTGCAAGAAATACCTGGAGACTGCGGGATCAGACTTATCTGGATCTGCTGGAGGAATTCGCGGATGTATGTCTGGAACTGGGAGCACAGTACGGAATTCCGGTGCTGGATCTTCATGCCCACAGCAAGAAATATGTGTTGGAAAAGGGCTTACAGGATGCCAAACCCATCTTTTTCCCCGGGGACTATACCCATACCAATGACTTCGGTGCTTATAAGATGGCAGGATATGTGGCACAGGAGATCCGGGAGAAATGCAAAGGTCATTCTGAAAGAGCCTACGCTTATCTGGCAGAGTGCGTGACGGATGGTTTCGGCGCATGGGAGCCTGTGGGACAAATCAATGTTCCTAAGAAACCGGAGATCTACAAGGACATTCCGGATCCTGCAGGAGATCAGGTGCTGTTGTCTGAGGCAGAGCAGCTGGAACGTGTGGTCAGACTGTGTCTGAAAGAGGAATTGCTGTAACAGGACAGATATTGTACTGGAAAATAGAAGTGAAGAAATGACAGGAATGAAAAATAAGCAGGAATATGAGGAGGAACTCAGAATGGGAAAAGGTGGTTTTACCTTACCGGGAGAATCAGGATATGAAGAACTGACTCTGAAAATGGCGGAAAAATGGGGAGCAGATGTGATCCGTGACAGTGATGGGACCGTGCTTTCCGACGAAATCACCCATGCCGGTTACGGAATCTATTCTACCATTTGTATTATCAGAGATCACAATGCCTGGGCAAAGGAGAATCAGGACAAATTACAGCAGACCTTCCTGTGCACACCGCCCCAGGTAGCAGAGAGTGACACCCTGACCATCGGACTGATGGACAGCTTTTTTGCGGAGCAGTTCCGGATCAATGATAGCGCAGAGAGTCTGGAATATTGGGAGATTTATGACAGAACTACCAATGTGAAGATCGACAATGCGGACTGGAGCTATGACAAAGAGAAGGGAAGCGTGTCCCTAAGCGGCATCATCCCTTTTCATAAGTATACAGTAAGCTTCTTAGCCTATCGTATCTGGGAAGAAATCTCTATGTACAATCATACTACGAACCACTGGGACAAGGAGCATCTGATGCAGATCGATCCCAGATATCCTGAGACTCAGGAGTATCTGCTGGGCTGGATGAAGCACTGGTGTGAGACCCATCCGGATACCACGGTGGTGCGCTTTACCTCCATGTTCTACAATTTCGTATGGATCTGGGGCAGCAGTGAGAGGAACCGGAATCTGTTCTCTGACTGGGGTTCCTATGATTTCACTGTGAGCGTTCCTGCTTTACAGGAGTTCGAGAAACAATACGGATATCGCATGACAGCGGAAGATTTTATCAATAAGGGACAGCTGCATGTGACTCATATGCCTGGCAATGCGAAAAAGGCGGATTGGATGGCATTTATCAATGATTTCGTTATTTCCTTTGGCAGGAAGCTGATCGATATGGTGCATTCCTACGGCAAAAAGGCTTATGTCTTCTATGACGACAGCTGGGTAGGCGTGGAGCCTTATAATGGCAGATTTCAGGAGTTTGGTTTTGACGGACTGATCAAATGTGTATTCTCCGGTTATGAAGCCAGACTGTGTGCGGGCGTGGATGTGCCTACACATGAACTGCGTCTGCACCCCTATCTGTTCCCGGTGGGGCTGGGCGGTGCTCCGACTTTCATGGAGGGCGGCAATCCCACACTGGATGCGAAAAAATACTGGAACAGCGTAAGACGTGCCCTGCTGCGTGCGAAGATCGACCGGATCGGTCTCGGCGGATACCTTCATCTGGTGGAGGGTTTCCCGGATTTCTGTGATTATATTGAAAAAGTGGCAGATGAGTTCCGTCTGATCCGCAGCTTCCACGATGCGGGAGAACCTTACCGCATCAAGACCCGTGTGGCAGTGCTGCATTATTGGGGAAGCTTACGTTCCTGGACCTTGTCCGGACACTTTCATGAGACTTATATGCATGACCTGATCCACATCAACGAAGCTTTGTCCGGACTTCCTGTGGATGTGAAATTTATTTCCTTTGAGGATGTAAAAAATGGTATACTGAAGGACGTAGATGTCGTAATCAATGCAGGTAGAGCCGGAAGCGCCTGGAGCGGCGGGGATGCCTGGAAGGATGAGGAGCTTGTTACTGCACTTACAAAGTGGGTACACGAGGGAGGCTGCTTTATCGGTGTGAACGAGCCTTCCGCTGTGGAAGGATATGATACGTATTTCCGTATGGCACATGTGCTGGGAATTGACGAGGACACCGGCGCAAGAGTCTGTCACGGCAGATGGACCTTTGAGACAGCGGATCCTGAGCATCTGATCCCAGAGGGCGCAGATGTGGAAGCGAAGGAGAACCGGTATCTGACGGATGGAAAAGCACAGGTACTTCTGGCAGACGGCGGGAAGCCACTGATCACACTGAATCATTTCGGCAAGGGACTGGGAATCTATCTGTCTTCCTTCCAGGTGAACCTGTGGAATACCAGAATGCTGTACCAGCTGATCCGTTATGCCGGTGGAGAAGGCACCTTCGGCAGCTATATGACGGATAACCTGTATACGGAATGTGCTTATTACCCGGAGAGTAAAAAACTGGTAGTCATCAACAACAGTGATACTGAGCAGACTACCACCATCCCCACGGAAGCGGGCGCATGTACGGTAGCCATTGCACCTTACGACACTACCTTTGTAGAAATCAGATAACCAACGATAACGATCAGGGCGGAAATCCTGTGTTCGTTTTCTGAGGGAGCAGAACGCAAAGGAGGCAGAGAATGCATAACGAAAAAGAAAGACCTACGGAATATTTCCCGGACGGAACTCCCATAGATGACTGGTTTTATGATATAGGGATGCCGGAGCTTGAGGAACTGGGCAGACCCTATGTCCTCACAGAGTACGGGATCTGGGACGACGGAAAAGTTTATACCAAAGAGATCCAGAAGGTGATCGACCTGGCGGCAGAAGAGGGCGGTGGTGTCCTGGTGGTGCCGCCGGGAACCTATCTGACGGGAGCACTTTATTTCAAACAGGGAGTGAATCTCTATGTTTCCGCCGGTGCGACGTTAAAGGGCAGCGATGATATCTCGGATTATGATCTGGCCGAGACCCGGATCGAGGGAGAGACCTGCCTGTATTTTACGGCACTGATCAATGCGGACGGTCTGAATGGATTTACCATGTGCGGACCGGGCACTATTGACGGTAACGGACTTAAGACCTGGAAAGCCTGCTGGCTGCGCTGGAAATGGAGTAACGGCACCAACAAGGATGGTCAGAGACCCCGGCTGGTCTATCTGTCCAACTGTAGAAATGTGCGGATCGCCGGTCTGAATTTACAGAATTCCCATTTCTGGACCACACATATTTATAAATGTGACCATGTAAAATACTTGAACTGCCATATTTATTCCCCGGCAGGTCCTGTTGCGGCACCCAGTACGGATGCCATTGATATCGATGTGTGTACGGATGTGTTGGTGAAAGGCTGTTATATGGAAGTCAATGACGACTCTGTGGTGCTGAAGGGCGGTAAGGGCCCCTGGGCGGACAGCCAGCCGGAGAACGGCTCCAATGAGCGGATTCTGGTGGAGGATTGTGTCTATGGCTTCTGCCATGGGTGTCTCACCTGCGGTTCGGAATCAGTACATAACCGCAATATCATCATGCGCAGGATTCAGATCAAGGGGGCAGCGAGACTGTTGTGGCTGAAAATGCGGCCGGACACCCCGCAGCACTATGAATATATCACGGTGGAGCAGATCGAAGGCCGGGTAAAGGAGTTCCTCAAGATTTATCCCTGGACCCAGTATTATGATCTGAAGGATCGGAAGGACCAACCGCTGTCTTATGCGGAGCATATCACGATGAAGGACTGTGACTGCATCTGTGATACCTTTTTTGATGTGATGCCGGATGAGAGCCAGTATCTGCTTTCCGATTTTACCCTGCAGGATCTGCGGATCAGGGCAAGAGTGGATAACTTTTCGGAAGACAAGTTAAGAAGTGTAGTATATGAGAATGTACAGGTGGAAGAAAGTACGGAGCCTGCGGAGAGCTGGCATGAAGTGAAGGGCTTCCAATAATGAACCAGCATCGAAAGGTAAATTTACTTTAGTGCCTGCCATTTTGGAAAAATATTTTTTGAACACTTTTTTGAAAATTCAGAAAGTTATCCACATCGTATGATTGCACGGGGGCGTTTTTCAAAAAAATGTTTATAAATTTCATTTTCCTCTTGGAAGGCATCACCTTCTTTGCTAAAATAATCTCAGTTGTGGATTGCTTTATGCAATTCTCTTTTATATGATGTCGGGGTCAAAAGCCCCCGACTTTGATGCCTACGGATTGTTCCGT
>OJRP01000479.1_pt1 | contig 29397 bp, 29 predicted proteins | sample 1599201 | NCBI WGS metagenome assembly OJRP01 (sample SAMN03922534, study PRJEB24848) | human gut metagenome | isolation source: stool sample | host: Homo sapiens | place: Germany | collected 2010-05
TAGAGCAACGCCCTTCTAAGGCGTGGGTCAAGCGTTCGAATCGCTTCGGAATCACTATTAACATCCGGTAACAGTTAAATGTTATCGGATTTTTCTTTTAAATAGCTGATATTAAACGTTTTACTTTCGCCCCGTTTAACTTTTAATAACCTGCCTGTGTAGGCATATTTGTAGGCATATCCCCTCTACAGGCATAAAATAGGCATATAAAAATGACGGCAATAAGAGTTGTAAGACAAGGCAAAAAAGGCAAAACCGACCGGCTCCCCCTGTATGTGGAATTTTATATCAACCGTGAGAAAATAAGGATCGCGGTAAGGTTAAGTGTCACGTCCAAAGAATGGGACGAGCAAAACGAAGTGATAAAAGGCCGGGACAAAGAGAGTAAAGACAAAAATTTAATCATCTCAAACATCCGGTCACGTGTAAGCGACATATTTGTTCGTGCCCGTCTTAAAAATGAGACGCTGACAAAAGAAAGTTTCTTCCGCCAGTATAACAATCCTTCCGATTTTGGTACCTTCTTTGATTTTGCACGGGTTTACCTCAAACAAATTAGCAAAACAATTTCTTTCGGTACCTGGAAACATCACGTTTCTATCATCAAGAAACTGGAAACATTCGCCCCCGGCCTTGTATTTTCAGAGATTACCCATGAATTTCTCCTGTCTTTCTTTGCATATCTTCGCAAAATAGGTAACATGGATTCTACGGCATGGCGTAACATGGCTACTATCAAAATATATGTAGGTGCCGCCATACGCGGCGGTTATATGGACCAGGACCCGTTCGCGGCCATAAAGATACGTCGCCCCAAAAGTGAAGTTATATACCTGACGGAAGAAGAACTCCTCCGTCTGACCGCCTTGTACCGGTCCGGCCGCCTGGAAGAATGTACCCAGAACGTACTCCGTTTTTTTCTGTTTCTTTGTTTTACTTCTTTGCATATAGGCGATGCAAAAGCATTGCAGATAAACCAGTTCATAGGGAATGAACTACACTACACACGAGGTAAGACCAAAATACCGGTAACTGTACCCTTATCGGACCCGGCACGTTATATTTATGAATATTACCGGGCCGGACGTACAAAAGGTAACTTGTTTATGAACCTTCCCACGGATCAGGATATAAACCGGGTATTGAAAACAATAGCCGGTAAAGTAGGAATAACAAAGGATATCAGTTCAAAGACCGGGCGGCATACATTCGCTACCTTGTATTATAAGAAAACACATGATATCGTAACGCTATCCCACCTTTTGGGACATAGTTCTATAACTATGACAATGGTTTACGCACATGCTCTGGAAGATGAACGCGAAGCGGGAATACACGCCTTTGATGATATGTTATAACTAAAAGAGTGAAGGGGGAACCGTATTTCCCGCTTCCCCCTTTCGCTTTTCTACTCCAACGTATAAACACTCCAGTCTATCGCCTTTTTAAGTTCCCAGCCTTCCTTTTGTGTCTCCTGTATATGTTTCACGGCACCGGTGTAAAACTCTTGTAGTTGCTGCATACTTGCAAACTCATAAAATGTCGGGTTGTCTTCTTCCCCGAGCTTGAAAGTAACAGGAAGGTTTTCCCCGCCTGTCAAGGCAAGATCGTACGCCGTCTTATAATTCATCTGGTTCTCCATGGAAAGCCAGACTTTCAGGCCGTTCCACACGTACCCGCTTTCGATCGTGTCGGTTATCTTCCGGTTATACCATTCATTAATAACCGCCTTGATTTCTGCCAGTGCGGGTAGATGATCGAACGTCTCTTCCATGTAACTACGTTGCATTCCTTCGGGTGTCTCTGTTTCCTGGTAATCCCACGTAATACGCCAGATTCCCCGGCGGCGGTTGGTACATCTTACCGGTTCCGCCTTGCTGTCTGCATAAATTCGTATCATTTCAAGTAAAATGTATAATTATCAATCCTTTTTCACTTACTTCACCTTCGCAATGTGCTTCAAAAGGCAGTTCTCCGTCTCTTGCCGCTGATTCACAAATGAAAAGGGTTTCCTCCAGGCTGGTAAAATACTTTCTCTCCTTGCCGTCGAGTTCCAGCTTTATAACAGTCCGGTTTCCGTTTTTCGTCGGAACATCCTTTTCATAATCAAGTACGATCACATCCTTGTTCATCAGTTCGGGCGACTTGATCCTTGCCCCGGTAAATCGTTTCCGTCCGTCTTTAGGCTTGTACTTGTAGCCCAAATCTTTTAGTTTTTTCATTTTCTTTCCTGTTAGTTTATAAAATAAGTTCTTGCAATCAGCATGTTTTGTAAGCCCGTAAAATGAAGCGGTTAACTCCTGCCTACGTTTCTTGCTTTTAACCTTGTGCATCTTGCGGGCGAACTTTTGTTTGTTACGCTTCCTTAACCGCACATGATCCGGGCGGGTTACATATCCCAGGAAGTCGATACCTTCGGTGATCGGGAAAACGGTATCATTGCTTTTAATCTCCAGGCGGGCTTTACGGGCCTGTTCATGAATGATATCCCTAACCTTCCAAAGGTATTTCTTACTACCGGAAAGTACCAGACCGTCGTCACAATACCGGTAATAGTGTGCTACTGCCTCCTGATCCTTTAACCGATGATCCAGGTAAATAGACAGAAGCAAATTACAAAGCCCCTGTGATGATCTTAACCCGATACTTACGCCTTTAGGCATCATGCGGATGCACTCTTCCAGGATTCCGATCAATATTTTATCCTTGAACATCTTTTTCACTGCATCCAGCAAAATGTCCTGGTCTACGCTTTCATAGAATTTCGTTATATCGAACTGGTACCCGAACAGGGTTCCTTCGGGATCAGTCTTTATATCTTTAACGATATACTGTAAAAGGTCATGCGTACCCCTGTTTTTAATGGATGCGGAAGTAGTCCGGATAAAACGTACTTTCAAATGCCGGTCCACCACATTCATAACGGCGTTAAGAACGATCCTGTCTTCCAGGGAAACCGATTGTACGATCCTTACTTTCGGTCCGTCGTCTACGGTCATTTCCCGATATCCTCCGAGCTTGAACCGCCCGCCCTTTATCCGCTGTCTGACCCTCTTTACTGCCTTCGGGACATCCGCCAGTATTCTACGCCCGGCAAAGCTGCGCTTTCGTCTTCTTTTGCGCAATACCTTTTTTATGGCGTCCTCTATATTGGAGTCCTCGACAATCTCTTCTATAATATTATCTTCTCTCCACATGATAATTTAATCAGCCTTCAATTCCCCGGGCCGGGCTTCTTCGAAAAAAGTTCATACCAAACCCCATTGCCCTGCGCTTTATTTTTCCCCTTTCCAGCCGTAAACGGCTGCTGTTGGCGAGGCTCATTCCTCTTGGCTCCACATCGGGGACACGTCCCCACCGTTGTACGCCAATTTTTAAGGCTTATGCGCTTTTTCTTTATTCTAATTGTTTGCAAGCCGAACGCCGATGTTCGCATTCGTGTTCGATGAATCGTTATTCGCGTTCGCATACGAAACACCGCCTAACGCGTTCGCGTTGTTGTTCGACCGATACACCACACGAGTGTATATGAGGAAATCCGCCTTTGTACTTTCAGGAAGCACCGGCACCCGTCTTACTTCCGGACGCCCGCGCTACCCGCACAACGTTTTACGTTGCTATTTTTTTATCTTAATCAGCCTGATTTATGGCTTTAAAGGCCGCGACGCTGCCCGCCCAGCGTATTATGCCCCTGAAGGCAAGCCGAACGCCGATGATCGCATTCGTGTACGATGAATCGTAATTCGCGTACGCATACGAAACACCGCCTAACGCGTACGCGAAGCTGTACGACCGATACACCACACGAGAAAGCCCGGTACCCACATAGAACCTGTCGAACCAATGTGAAGAAGTGGAACCGCCTTCTTTGGCTGCAATCAAATCCATATACCGGCCCCAAACCATGTGGGTAGGATAAATATCCGCATTATAAACAGTAATTCCCTGTACAACGCGTTCCGTTCCGTCCGGCATGGTAATAAACCACCTTCCGTCCGCCGCCGTCTTGTTTACCGTGACATACTGCAACCATTCCGCCTTGTTTCCCTGGAAATTCTCATATCCCAGTACATTGACGGACTGATAATTTACACCGTCCCGGTAAGCACCTTCCGCCTGTGGATTAGAACCGCCCTTTTCCTTATAATAAGAAACCGTATCACGTATCCCCAGCGCATTTGTAAGGCCCGTCACTTTCTGGTAATTACTTGTTCCATATCCGCAAACTCCCTGCGAATCGGTATTACCGTATTTAAAGAAATGCAGATTACCCACATCCTTGTGCATTTCCCAGTCAAACAGCTGGAAACCTTTGCCCCTGTTCTGGGCATATTTGATTGCCTGGCTCTGTGAAATAGTTCCTACACTTGAAACACCACTGACAGAACGCAATACATCATCAATCAGGTAGGCTTCATAAGCACCGCCCAGGCATTCCGTATGCTCTACCCAGTCCGGCTCGATCGCTTCTACGCTTTCCGACGTTGTGAGTAAAACAAAATCGAATGTCGCCGAATTAAGGAAGGTAAAGGCCAGTTTCGTTGCCCCTACAGGAACGGTACAAAACAAGTACATACCATTGATAAAACCGTTCGCGTTTGAAACACTGACCCGACTTACTATTTTGCCCGTATCATCTATAAATACAGCCCCGTAAAGAGTGGAAGCCAGACCGGGAAAACGAACCTGCTTGTAATTCCGGACGTCCACCAGGGCGAACGATCCGGATTCGTATTCGTTCTTTGCCTCTTCAATGGTCGTGTAATCCGTATTCTTACGAATCCCGATCCCTTCCGTTACGTCCAGCTCTTCACGGGTAAATTTTACACTGGTGTACCCTGCCGCTGCCGGCGCATCCTCATTGCTTGAAATAAAACCGTAAAGACATTGATTCAGCACGTCCGTTACTCCCTTGTACCAGTAATGAGGTTCATATACGTAAACTTCGCCTTCCGATCCGGTTAATACTGCATCCGTGGCGTTCTCCACATTCTCACTATCGGCGTATTTGTTCCGGTTCTCATCATGAAGCGGATAACAGGTCATTTCACCCTCCGCCGTCTTTTTGGCCAGAACGCAAGGCCTTTTCGCCAACACTTCCAGGATATGGGAAGACGGGGTAAATTCCGTATTATAGTCATATCCGGTTGAGTTATCCAGATTCGTAATCTTTTCCCCGTCTCCTACCGTCTGATCTATTTTTATACCGACAAACTGCGGCTGAATGATATTCAGTTCCGGGAAATGTGCACAGGTGGCGGCGTACTCTTCATCCGACATGGACTGGGTGAGCCGGTACGTACCTACCAGGCGGCACGTCTGCACGTTTCCCCCGTCTTCATCAACACCGCCCATTGTCATAAGCCCGCGAAGCAAACTTCCGTCCCCGTCCATATCTATACCGGTAATTCGTAGATAGCTGGTCGCGCTGCATTGCTGTAACAACGTGTTCCAGTCGATCAGGCTACAGTTATCAATCACAAGGCGCGTGATATTTGCCGTGCTTTCCAGCTGCAGCCCTGCATTGGTCAGTTTGTTCAGGTACCGGAGCTCCAGCGTCTGCAAAGTTGCGGGAAGGACGCAAACGGCCAGAGGCGCACCGCCGGCGAATGTCACACCGGTAAGGGATGTATCACCGGCCAGGAAGGTTTCAAGTTTGGTGTTGCTTGAAAGGTCCATACCGGTAAAGGAAGAGGATTTAAGCCCGGATATGTCGAGTTGTCGAAGGTTACGGCAATTACCCACCAGAAGGGCATTAAGTGTCATCTGTCCGGCCTCACAGCTAACATTCAGTTCACGCAAGGCCGTACAGTTGTTCAGGTTCAACGTGCCGACAATGGCGTGGGCTACATCCGTCAGATCAAGCCCGCGAATACGGCTTGCACCGTAGAAATATTGCGGATCGTTTACTATTAAATCCGTATCCATTGTCAGTTCCACCACAGCCCCGGCCGTTTCTGCAAGTACCGCGCTTTGGTGCGGTGTTCCGGACGTGTAACCGTACCCGTAATAATACCGTTCGGAGGCCGTAATCCGAATTTTCCGGTTATCGCTGCCGAACTTATACCCGAAATAAGCCGCGAAGCTGTCACGACGATAAGTACCGGCCACGTATTGACTATCCAGAAGGGCGAAACGGTTCTGAATGGTATAAGTACGGTGCGCGTAACGGCTTCCCTGCAAGGCATACAGATAATTATAATAACTGGTTCCGCTGCCGGTTGTCACCCCTTCGGTAAGCGGAAGGATATATTTATATTCCGAATCCTTGTTATAAATCCGCTCGCACCAGTTGCCCATTTGTTCCTCGTTAAATACTTGCAGGACATATTCAAGGCTCATATTGCTACGCAAGGTTTCCGCCACTTCACGCAATTTGTCCGGACAAGACCGTACCAGTTCCCATAAAACGGAATCATGGCCGGCAAAAGCATAACTACCGATACTATCGTCAAAACTTTCGTGGGTAATGGTATATTCGTATTTCAGTACCGAATCATTACGCACACCGAACAGCGTGTCCATATCGTAAGGAAGGAAATACCAGATCAGAGAGTCCCAAGTCGCCAGCATCATGTTTTTTGCCCGGTTATCCACAGCCATAAAGTAATCGGTAATCAGATACCATGCAAACGGGCTGTCATTACCGAAATACTGGTTATATTCCGCCAGGAACTTGGCGGGATCATCCTTACATGAATCGATCCAGTTCCAAAGCCTTGTAACTGCCGCCTTGTCGTCCTCGTGTGCATCCGCCCAGGTAGTGTCCGCCTTGAAACGAAATTCCAGCGCATCATCAAAAGAAGACATGTCGGTAGTCCCGAACAGACAAAGGGCCTCGGAGTTGTTCAGGAACTCCAGACAGATACATTTGTTACGCTGCCCGTTCAGGGCCGCTTCGTCGTTGAATCCTTCAATTCCTTCAAAACCGTAAATGATCGCACTTTCCGACTTCTCATTATTGAAATTGTATTTTCCCAGATAAGTATTCGCACCGGTGCCGTCGTTGTCATAAAACAGGTCCATAGGGAAACCGTCCACGCCTATACGTACGTCATATTCCCCCTTATATGCAGCCTGCGGCGGTGTCAGCCACCCGCACCTCTTCCAAACGTCGTTCACAATACGCACCGCACCGGTATTATGTGTACCGGAAGAATCGGAAAAGTCCGCTTTCAAACAGAATATACTGATCGGCCGTGCTCCCGGTTTGAAACTGTATTCAAGGGACGGCACATCCACGCCGTTAACTTCCAGCGTGGTACCGTATTTTTCCAGGCGCAAGAAATAAAGACGGTAATTCTTACGCGGATAAGTGGTGGATGATGTACCCTGTATTCTTAGACCGACATTCCTTGCTACAAAATCGTACTCCTTACCCTGCGGGCTATAAAAATAGATATCGACCGGTACCTCGAATTTCTTGTTATTGGTGGCGTTGACAAGGTTCACATCGCCGACAATTCGCATAACCGCCTTTCCCTGGGCGCGTAACTTGTCTATGTCGATATCCGTACCGTTGTCCCCCGTAACATCATTCTTTTCAAATAACAGGACCATTTCGTCCGACGTAGTCCGGTCTACCATGTAATTGTTCAATTCTTCATCATCCGTAAGCGCACGGTTATAAATACGGAAATTCCTGATCTCCACATCCGCCGTATCACTGAACAAACGGATGTTCACCGGTTCCGCCTGCAGTAATCCTTCGGTAGCCCCATACTGCACCGCTCCGCAACGGATTCCGTTTACATAAAGTTCCAGCAACCGCTTGCCGGCCTTGGCCCCGACAATAAAGGCCATTTTCAGGTTCATATCACTTGCAAACTTCGTACTTACTTCCGTACCGCCGGAAACACGCATAAGGGCCTGCTCCGTTGTCATCTGGAAACCGATATCGCCGGCCATACAGTCCAGTATCACCCCCTGCCGGTCCGTTACCGACGAACAAAGAATTTCCATTTCATAGGTAGCCCCGGTAGTGGTTGCATCCGTGGAGAACGGCCGGTACCCGATTTCAATCTTCGCGCCTCCCGTAAGTTTCAGGGCGTCACCCGTCCAGCCGTTGCTGCTCCAGTCGAAACCAGAAAATGTCGTATGTATGTCGCCATAATCCCAGGCTCCCGGATCGGATTCGCTGTTACTCCGCCCGGCTGCCGAAAGTTTCAGTACAAGCCCGGCGGTAGTTTCCTGCAAGTCGATCCCGCTTTCCGTTACGTCGATATAAAACGGGTATTCCGTGGCCCCCGTCTTAAATTTCATAGTGATCTCGCCCTGCTCCGTAAAACGGTTGGTATATGTCTGCGTAGTACGGGCCACACTGACAGACTGCGTTTTCACCCCGTCCCGGTAAACGTCCATTTGAGCCGGCGTTGCGTCAGGATCATAAGCCACAAAGTCAAATTTTACCTGTTCGTACTGCCCCGCTTCCAAGCGCGGAACAAGATGGTCCTCCGTAAAAATACGGCCGTCCGGAAAACTCATCATCGTGCCGATGAACGGTGCCGATCCTCCGGATTTCAGAATATCAATATAGATACTTTCAGACTTTAACACGAGATCGGCGGAAGCCTCCATTTCGGCAACCATTTGAACGGTATTCCGGCCGGTCACAAGCGAAGAGGGGGACAAACTGAAACTGCCGTTTGTCGTTCCCGATCTTGTAATGGTGTGCGCGTTCTGTTGCCGGCCGTTCAGATAAAGCGTGACGACCTTTGTTCCGGAACCGCTCACGGCATAAGGGATATTAATCGTGTCGGCCAGGGTATAACCGCCTGCGGCTATGGCCCCGGCCAGATTGTAAGAGCTGGTAAGGGAAAGGCTGACAACCTTCACGGATGTAAACGCCTGTCGGGTCTGTTTCTTGCCGGTAGTCGGATCGGTTGTGGTTGCCACTACGTAAATATCGGTATTCCCAACAAGCAAGTAACTTGAAAGGTCCAGTTCGTAACTGCCTTTGGAAACATCGCTGACCGTCTGGGAATACATGGTAGTTGTTCCACGCCTGATCGTAACGGTGATATCCGCCTTTTGCCCGGTAGATTCCCCCTTTTCATCCCCCGTGGTGTATTGGTGATCGTATGTATAAGTAAGACGGGCGTTTCCGCCTTCCTTGATTATGGCGTTATCTACAGCCGCATTCAAGACAATTTTAGTAGCCACCGTTTCGCCGGAACCTCCACCGGAACCGGCCGGGATATCCACGGCGGTAATTTCCGTGCCGCTTTTGTTCTGGAAAGACAGACGGACGGATGTTTCATCCTCGCTTACCTCCGCATTTACGTTAAACAGCGTGGAAGCGTCCACCTCGTTAAAACGGGCGGTTACTACCTTGTTTTCTACCGGATTGGTGGAATCGGCGGACAAAGTCTCGTCCACTTCCAGGATATCCACGTTTACATTCACATTACCGGCCGCGTCCGGCGTCTGCTTCTCGCCGTTTACCGTTACGCTCTTTACCGTTCCTTTGCCGCCGAACTCTTCCCAGCTCGCCTCCTGGTCCCAGGCATCCAGGGCGGTTCCGGTAAACTGGTACGTCTCCCATTTGCCGAGCGATGTTTCAAAGGTGATGACACGCCCCCGGCCGCGCCACTTCTCCGGTACCGCGGCAATGGCGGAAGCCAGGGTATAGAAACCTTCCGTAAGCGGCACACTGCCGGTTACGTTATAGGTATTCCCGCCGCCTGAACCGCCGCTGCCGAAATCCTCCCACTTTTCGACATTCTCAAAATCCGTGTCCGGATTGCCTTTAAATTGTTTCGTTACCCAGCCGTCGGCAGTAAGGAAAGAAAGGATCACGCCGTTTTTCCGGACATCGTCAATCTTCCCCGCCGTTTTCAATGCTGCAAACACTCCCGACAGGTCACTGTAAACGCTGCCGGCGTTCAAAAGGTTGTTTACATTGGTAAAGGTGGAAGACAGACGCCCGGCCGTCTGCTGCAGCTCCTGTTTCATTTCGTCACGGTCCACCTGCAACGTGTTTATGTCATCGGAACAACTGCTAATATCCTGGGACAAACTTTTCAGCTTTCCCCAAAGGGAACCGTCTTCACTTTCCGAACCGTCTTCGCTGCCGATACGGGCGTTGATATCGGCCAGCAATGCGGCCAGCGAATCACTGTCCTTAAGCCCGTCCAGAAAAGCAAGAATTTCGTTAAAGTTGTCGATTGCCTGCGAAGCGTTGTCACCGACAAGCCGGTCGATACGCAAAGAAACGGCGTCGATAGCCTTCTGCAAGGCTGCATCGGCGGCAATGCGGGCGGCTTCCTCCGCCTCGATTTCCTTACCCTGGGAAACCAGTTTCAGGTGTTCGTTCAAGAAGCCAAGAACCGCCGCCACCATTTGGTTAGTAACGCTTTCCGCGTCCTCCGCGGTTTCAATGACTATAATAAGATCATCGATATACTCCTGTGTTGCCATATAGATACATTAATTAAATTGTTTGCTGAACTCTTTGGAATGAACCCGCGGTTTCCGGTAGCCGCTTTTCGTGATTTCTCCCGTCCAGTTGGACTCCTTCTCGGCAAACGTGAGCTTTAACGTCACGTTCTGCGGCGCGTCCGGACGGACACGGTAAGAAAACTCTTCCGCCGAAGGAATTACCTTGATCTCTTCCCGGCCGTAACCTGTCAGGTAAACATCATCGGAGGAAAGCAGGTCAAGAAGAAAGCGTATTTCCTGCGGGCGTTTGAATCCCGTCTTAATCGTTACGGCTTCCTGTATCTCCGTCCGTATGCGATCCGAATAATAATCATCGGTAATTTCATCGTAACGCCGGAAAACAGCGTCTTCGTCTTCATCCATGCCGGGAGTTACGCTCGCCTCGCCTTCCAGGGAAAACACCTCGTAAACCCCGTAACTGTTCAGGAACCGGAGCCGGTAACGCTCGCGGACCGTCGGGCTTTGCTCGATCCCGATCCGCAGGGCGAACGTTTCACCGCTATACACGTCAAAAAGGTTGGCCAGTACCCCGTAATCGGTAAAGAATTTAAGTCTTACGGCCTCCAGGTTCAAGGCGTAGAAATTCCCTGCCGTACCTGGCACTGCAAGGCTTTGTCCGGTAAGAAGTTCCGTTATTTTCAGCTCATGCTCCGGATAGATGAAACAGAGCGGGTAAAGCTCCGTTTCGCGCATCGTTATACGCCAGTCATCACTCCGGGTGGTAAAGAAGAAATTACAGGATTCATTCAAGAACTTCAAATCAAAAATGTTACTTCCCTTTTCATGCAGTTTCTTGAAAGAACGTTTGGATATACCACCGCGCCAGGCGGTAACAACCAGATAGGTCGATTCCTCCTCCTCGTTTTGAATGGCGACCATGACGACCGCCTTGTTATACCGTTTGTCGGAAAGGCTTATCAACATCTCGGAACTGTCCGTTAACGGGGGAATATCGACAAAAAGCGTTTCCAAGACCTCCGCGATGTTTACCTTGAAACTTCCGTTACCGTTGCCGGTAAATATGGAACGCATGGCTTCAAAGTTCACGAAATACATTATATTGTAAGTCGCCATAGAAGTAGTTTCTACCGAAAGATAGACAGGGTTTCCGGTAAAGGCGTTTTTCGTCGGATCGATGCTTGCTGTCAAACTCATAATTCAAACGTGTTAACGATGAATATTCCGTTAAACTCACTCTTATTTTCAAGCCCGGAAAGGAAATGGTCACGCTGATCCGTGGGAGACGTCAGGAACTTGTAAAAGTCCGAGAGCTTCCCCGAATGATTTTCCCTCCAAAGCTTGTAAAGCTCTGCTACCTGTGTGGTACACGGAGCAAGTACGATATTATTCTGCTTTTCCATGCTGCAAAAGTTGGGTTTATCAAAGGAAGAATAAAGGACGGGATTAACCGGAATATACAACGGAGATGAACTCCCCTATATACGAAAGGGTAAATGTTTCATTATAAGTTCCGGTAGTTGCTTCCGGATCATTCTGTATATAATTTATATTCACTCTTAACTGGAACTGGTAATCCCGCGTCAGCGTATCATTTTCAGAGGTGGGCGGATTTTCTATTATATAATCATCCGTACCGGGATTTATAAAACCGTCCGTTATGGTCCAATAGCGTTCATTCTCAATAGTAAAGCCTAAACCTTTCAAGTAGTTCAATACCTCCTGCTTTTTATTTTCCTGCACTTCCGCCTGAGTATTACGAACCAGTTTCCAGACATATAAAGTACTACCGAAATCTTTAATAAAATGTTCCTCGTCAAGATTATAGGGAGCTATTAACCGGAGTGTTCTTAATGTCAGATCGACAGGTACAATCTTATTTGCCGGAAGCGAATAAGAAAGTCCGTCAAAAAGCAGATACTGTCCCCGCAGGGCTACAGGTGTCAATATATCCATGCTCATAAGCTGGTGGACCGGTAACAGGGTATTTGCTTCTACCTGGTTGAAAGAGTGTCTTATTATGGCATCGTATTTTTTCCAGAAGTTTATAAACAGGCCGTTCTTATATTGAAATAAAAGCGATATCGTATGTTTACTTCCGTCTTTGAGGATGACCTCCTCACCCTCGGAAGTATAAGGCAACACAGAACCGAAAGGATATTTACTATTCTGTGAGGATGTAAACGCAAACACGAAAGATAACGGTGTTTCCACTTTCTCCGAATCTTCATCATCATTATTGGAGGATGTTTTAAGATATGTGTAACGGTGTACGTAATCGGCCAGATATTGAGGGGAAAGAATATCATTCGGGGCAAAATCCATTGGAACGCATTCATCATCGCTGGTTAATTCGTTATCTTCAATACTGTCGCTTTTCCGGTCCCAGGAAAAGAAACTCGATGAAGAATAAGTAAGACGCTTGTTGTCTTCATCCCATTTGAACCAGCGTCCCGTCGTTTCCTCATAATTAAGGTGTATCACCCTTTGGGAAACGTCAACTCTCGCCAGGCGGGCCACTTCCTGATCCTTTAAGTAGTCTTCAAACCGTTCAACAGAGGGGGCCGCACCGGTAAAGGAAGTTTTGGCCGACAACTTCATTTGCCGGGCCGTTTCATAAGTTATTAAAGGTTCGTCTGTCAGGCTGCGGGATAAATCAATGTCCGGAACATCATCCACAATATCACGGATCAGTCTTAAAGTGGCCGTTTTCGTATCGGAAGAAACATTATAAACCAGTCCGAAACGCACATAAAGGGCGTTTAAAAAGTCCTCTACCGTACAATCCGGCATTAAATCGGCGTAAGAAAGCTTTCCTTTAACACAACAGTCGGCCGCATTATTCAGGATTACCAGGTTATAAAGTTGTTTATCCGTCTTAAAAGGATTTTCGGTTATGGTATATCCAAATTCCGAAAAAACAAGTTCCAGTACACGCCATACATATAAAAAGGCCGTTACGCCGTAGCCTTCCGGAAGTGTTACTGCAGTCGGAGTTCCATTTACTAAGAAAGTTTCCGTTCTTGCCTGATAACGCAACTTATAGACTTTACTTCCCTCTGATACAGGCGTGATATAATTCAGGTATTTGGGGTAAGACTGGTTATCTTTTGAATCGTTACCGGTCATAATCTGGAAGACGGCATAATCAGTCTGATAACCTCCTAATACTTGTTGCAAATGCGCACAAAGGGAATTTACGCTGCTATATTCCTTCACCGGTAATGTAATGGCATTTAATTTCTTTGCTTTCCAGGCGCTGTAGGCCTCCGAATTGTCAAAGCCGATGTTAAGGGTAATACCTTCTTTTTTACCGGCGGAAACGATATTTATCTTTCCGGTACGTTTATATACTCCGTCCAGTACCGTACATGCCTGATCTTCATTCATCGGCTTTACGCCCATGTCGAGACGGTGGGCAAAACCGGTTATTTTAGCATTGTTACCGGTACATGGAACCGTGACCGGTACGGTCTGCGATCCCCGGTCGTTCATGACGGGGGATTTCTCGTCGATCTGTACGGTAAAGTCACCCCCTAAATCCAGATAACCTTTGTTCGTCTTAATCTTTAGCATAATGATTACTTATTTTCCGCGTGTAAAGGTGTCGCGGGCGTTATCTATGGTTTCTTTGGCCTTCTCCAAATCCTGGTAAACGATATAGGCCTTTATCAATTTGATAGCCTCACAGGAGGCGCGAAGCTCCTTTGCTGCTTCCAGGAACTCCCGGTAGGAAGAATCACCTGCAGGGGAAGTGACGTAACCGCCTTCATAATATTCACCCGGATTCTGTGGTAACGGGTTGGCATTGGTACGCTGCCGCCTGATCGCTTCGATAGTACTAACGGCGTCGATCACTTTAGGATTATTCATTTCCGGTTGTGGTACCACATATTCCCCCTTATGAACTACGCCGGCCACTTCATAACGGCCACCGGGACCGGTGTAACCGCCTTCATAATACCCGCTTCCGGAAGAACCGGAAACAACACGTTCAGCCGTGGCGGTCTTGCTGCCGGTGGTATTACTTACAGACATGTTTTTAATCTTGTCCCGTTCAGCTTTGGCCGCTGCAAGCTGGGCGGCACCGGTAGCCGCAAGCATTGCCGCAGCAATGGCTCCGGCAATCGGTCCGAGATCGGCGGTCGCCTTCATAATCGAAACGGCTGTATCGGCTATGATCTGGGAACACTTGATAGCAAAGTTTACATCCGCATACTTCTTTTGAATTTCCAGTTTCTTATTTTCCTTCTCTTCTTCCAGGGCGGCGGTATCTTCCCCGTTGTTTTCGGCTTCCTGTATGAGAACATCGTATTTTGCTTCCACCTGGTCGATTTCGGCCTGCTGCATGGCTTCCACCACGGAAGAAGCAAGACCGGAATAAAAGTCAAAGTATTTTTTAGCATGTTGTATTCCCAGTTCCAGCCTTTTTTTCTGATATGTCTTTTCGTCAATCAGCCCCTGGTCGTGCATATTTTCCAACATTGCCAGTTCGTGGTCGTACTCCTGGCTCCAGGATGTCCCGATTTCCGCCTGTATCTGGTAAAGATCATTCTGGTACTGGAAATCCAGCTGTTTTATCGCCTGTTGTTTCGCCTTCTCCAGCTCCACAGTAGAAAGGCCGGCGGCCTTTGCTATGGCAATGGCGGCGTCGTATTTGGCTTTTACTGCCTTTACCTCCTTATCGTACCGTTCTTTCATCCCTTCGGTCCCGGATTTGTCGGATGTCAGCAACTCCACCATTTGCGCGATAGCCACCCGGTCACGCAATAACTTCATTTCAGACTCACGCACGGCGTCGGCCGCTTCCGTCGCTGTTTCTATACGTTTCTGTTTGCCAGTAATTTCCAAAGTGGCAATATCATTCTGGTAAGTACGGTTTATCTCCAGAAGTTCTGCGGCGTGCTCCGCTTCAACTTCCAGCATATAGGCGTCGGCGGCTTCCTGCGTGATACTCCGGTTTAATACCGCTTTTTCCATGGTGTCCTTCTGGACGTTGTAATAGGCGGTTTCGATCTTTAACCGTTCGCCCCGTTTCTCCTGTACCAGTTTTATACGGGCGTCCTCCTGCTTGCCGGTTTCCGTAAAAATGGCCGTCTGTGCTTCCGTTTCGAGCCTGTGGATTTCATCGAGTAATTTCTTTTTATTAGCCGGTGTTTTTGCCTCCAGCTTTTGGAGGGCATCGAGACGTTCCCGGTAATAGCGAAGGTTTTCCGCCGTCCCTTCGAGAATATACTGGGCTTCCGTCTTATTTTCCTTCTCCCGGTTCTCTTTGATTAGAAGCATACGTTTTTCGTGCTCGATCTCCAGAGGTTTTAATGTGGCGGCCGTTTCCGTATTTTTATACTCCCCGGCTTCCACTTTCTTTTTGACTTTCCCCAGCTCGTTTAAATGTTTTATCTGCTCATCAATACGTTCTATCTCCCTGTTTTTCTTGGCAAGATTTTCTTTAGTATCCTCCTTCCATGTTTCCTGAACCTCTTTCCTTTTTTTCTCCAGCTTCTTTATAAGGGAGGTTTCTTCCTCTACTGCATTACCGGTCGCCTTAGTGCCTTCCGTCGTGATCTTAACTGATTCCCGCTGCCATTCCTCCAGTTTCTTAATATATGGTTCCAGTCTTTTATTTACCTTTGCCAAATCTTCCTCAACTTCCGCTTTGTCAATGGTAAGCCGTGAAACCTTCGTTATTTTTGCCGTACTCAACCGGGGATTTTTATTTATTCTTTTATTCAGATCGGCGATTTCTTCCTCCAGCTCGTCCCTTTCGAACTCCAGCTTAGCTTTTTCATCATACAAAGGCTGCATAAGAGATTTTAGCGAGTTCATCTTCATTTCGTTTTCTCTCGCCTTTAAATATCGCTTAATGGCCTCCGTGTTTTCATCATATAACCCGCCTTCGTCCTTGATTGAAGCGTGGTACTCCGGAACGATCTCCTGCAACTTCTTTATATATTCCCGTCTCTCATCCACACTTAAATTCGTGTCATGTATCGCTTTTGTGAGACTTTTTATCTGGTCCTTTTCCTGTTGTAAGGTTGCGGAAACTTCCGATTCTATTTTATTAAAATTAGCCTGTGCGTCCCTTGCTTCTTTCAGTTTTTTAGTAAACTGGTAAATAGCCATGCCGGCAGAGAGTATCAAGGCGGTAACGGCTGCATAAGGATTCTTCAAAAGTTCGATCCTCATTAACCGGAGGGCGGCGGTACATCTGGTAGTATTCTTGTGTAATAGTGCCTGGGCTGCCGCATAAGTCAGAGTAGCCGCCCGGCTGATATAAAGCTGTACGGCGTGCGCTTTCTCTGCAACGACCGAAGCAAGGGTCGCCGTTTTAAAACGGGCGTGCCACATGGTAGTGATTTTCAGTCCTCCATAGTAAGAAACCAGATAAGCGGTAACGGTATAAGTGACAACACCCCATTTATTAAACATGTCAATCATACCCCCTACACCTTCCACCATAAGCGTAACAAGGTCTATTAAATCCCGGAGAATACCCTTTGATTCATAGAAACGTAAAACTACCCCTTCGATAGTTGAACTTAGCCGGTTTAATGCACCTTGAACGTTATCACCCATTTCTTCGGACATGGCGTTAAATCCCTCTTCGGCTCCGGTTACTGCATCACGGAGATTTAAAACGGTATCAGTACCATTTAAAAAGGTATTAAATGCGGCAACCGAACGTTTATCCGTTAAATCCAGGGCCTTATTAAGGTCTATTCCTTCACTGTTTAATTTTTTAAGTCCTTTTACCAGGTCTTCCAGATTATCCACCGGACCACCGAGAGCAAGTGCGAGTTTGCCGCTACTGTCAGCCAGGTTAAGCAAAATATTACGTGTTGCCGTCGCTGCCGATGAAGCGTCAAAACCGCTGTTTGCCAAAGCACCCAAAAGGGCGGTAGTTTCTTCAATCGTGAACCCGAAAGAATTTGCAACCGGCCCAACAATAGACATTGCCGTATTTAAGTACTCGAAACTTAAAGCGGATGCGTTACATCCCATAGTCATAGTAGAAACAGCCCGTTCCGTATCTTCTGCATCAAGATTGAAAATACGCAATGTTGCACCGCCAAGCGTAGCAGCCGAGGCAAGATCCGCGTCCACCGCCTTAGCGAATTTCAACACGGAAGGCGTCATCGCTTTAATATCCTCTTTGAAAAATCCCAGCTTGGCAAGCTCTATCTGAAGTGCCGTTACCTGTGCGGCCGTATAAGAAGTAGTAGCACCCAGCCGGCGCGCTTCATCCGTTAAATCCTTGATACTTTTTTTCGTAGTTCCCAGGATAGCGGCCAACGTACTGTTTTTCTTCTCGAACTCTATAATAGTACTGATCGCATCCCTTAGCCCGCCGACAATCTGCCCGGTTATCATTGCGCCGATAGTGACAAACACACCGGCCAGAACCGTTTTTATCTTGTTCAAGGAAAGAAGGGAACCGCCGAAACCTTCCGCCTTCTTCGTTGCCTGTCCGTATGCTTTTTCAACTTCTTTCAGTTCCTTCTCCAGGGCGGCATATTTTTCCGGCTGCAAGGATTTCACCGTATCGCGAAGCTCTTTCCGCAAGGCGTTTGCCTTCCTTGCCAGCTGGTTGGCACTCATGGTGGTTTTATCCAGCCGTTTCTCACATTCGGCAATCTTCTTGTTATTCTCGCCGATCGTCTTATTATTTTCTTTCAGTTGCTCATCAAGCCTTTTCCATTGTTTACCGCCAGCTTTCCCGGTGGCGATTAAATCGGTCATAGCCTTTTTTATCTCCTTATTGCTATCCCGGAGCTCCTTGTTCTTTTCTGAAAGATTATGTATTTCCTTCTGCGCATCGGAGGCGTTCAGGGTTAACACCCATTCGATATAGTCAGGTTTTAATTTTGCCATAAGAGTAAATTTTATAAGGCAAAATTATCCTGGTGTAAAGTGGCGGAAAAGGACACAAAAAAAGCCCGTAGAACCATTCTACAGGCTTATTATACTAAGAAGAAAGTATTTTATCTCTTAAAGGTAAAATCCGAAGGATCAAAACATTCTTTATCCTTAATTGTTGCCCGATCTATCATCCAGCAAATGTACCAGGTTAGAGGAACCGATATAAGAGGCGTCACGATAAAGGAAAGAAAGGCAAAAGCAAGCCACCCGGATAAAGTAGCCGGTTTATGCTTACATCCTACGAAAAAAAATATTACCAGGAAAAAGCCGATCAAAAATAAAATATCTTCGTATGTCATACAATCATCGTTAGTTCTTTACCGATATCTTTAATAGTATTTACTATTAGGGCCTCCCGTTCTTGTGAGGGCTTTTTTATTCCACTTATATATTGAGACATAAGGCTTTGACTTATTCCCATACGTCGAGCCACCGCAGAAGCATTTAGTTCCGGGTGAGAAATAAAAATCCGATATAAGAAAGTTTCTTCCTTCTTATCTTGAATAGCTAAACAATCATTCATAGGGTCTAAAAATATGCAGCTATACCAATTTCATATAAAAACTCCGGTGCAAGGTCGGCACCATTGGCCCATTCAATAGTAGCACGGGTTAAACCATATTGAACAAATTTTTCCTTATCCAATAACTCCCCGAAAACCTCACCTGTAAGATAAGGTTCCAAATTTACGATCTTTTTACTCCCGTCGCTGAAAGTAACAAGAAGCTCGTAATTCCTAATATAATCCACATCTATAACCCGTAACATAAGCGTTTATTTTAATGGTTCAATTTTATTTATTTTTTCCCCTTTTTGGGCCTTTTCCCAAAGAGAAAGTATTTCTGCCTCGTGCAAGTTAATCCACTCATTTACTTTTGCAATAACTTTAGCTGGAGCCTGACCGTCTACAATCCGATCCAATACGCTAATAGAACATTCATAATCACCATAAGTAAAATGAATATGTGGCGGATTATGATCTTTCCAATAGAGGAATATAATAATACCGAAGAATCTACAAATTTCAGGCATAAACTTTGTTTTATTGGTTACTGAAACAAAGATAGGTAATAAAATCATTACCTACAAATATTTAGGTATTAATTTTATTACCTATTTTAGCGAACTGGCAAACATTTCTTTTATCCTTTCCCTTACATAATCCTGATATTCATATTTAATCTTCCCGAGTGTGTCATGATACAGAATCCCGTATATCTGTCGGTTATAAATCTGGTAATTACCGTGTTTCTTCATATCCAGGAAGCGGGTATATAATGGAAGGTTAGAATGTGCAATTACCCCCTCGCCGTCCGGAACGACCGAATAATTCGGGTTCTGTAGTGCGGCCATTAATGCACCGGATCGCCCTTGGATGATCTCCCCGGTTCCCTGTACTTTCTTACGTTCACGGCCTTTCTGGTAAATCCGTTTGGTAGCGATATCCAATTGGGCTTGAAATATGTCCTGTATTCCACGCCCGATCCGGTCGGTAAAGAAATCCGTTTTAAAATTCTCGGCCATTCAGTTATTCATTTTTTGAGAATCCGGAAATAATGTGCTTTTCCCCGGATTCATCCTTAACAGTTTCATTTTTCTTGTTTGAGGTATATTTATATTTCCAATAGGTACATAGCACATCATTTACACCTATTGTAATAATACCTATTATGACAGTTAACCAGAACCACGCAAAAGCATCCATTAGAATCTTGTTTTAAATGAGAAAGCCAGGCTCCACCCTGCAAACGTCCTGTAAAAGCCGGATTCCGGAAGAGTGGAAAGGCTGGTTAAATCCAGTTCCTTAGTGACAGGGCAACCGGTGGCGGAATCTTCTATCAGCATTTGTTTGATACGCTCCATAACCGGCTGCACCTCTTCGATAGTCTCATAAGCCCCTTTACGTTGGGGATCGTACTTGCTCATAAGGAAAATAACGCATAAATTATTTTCCCTCACATTGTCAGCCGAAAGGCTGGCACCCGCTCCCGACGGGATCAGAATAAAGAGCACCGGACATTCTTCTTTTGATAGCCCCTGTATCGTCTTACTCATTTCCTCGTCAATGGTAACGGGTAGCACCTTCTTTATTTCAGGAATACGTTTTTGCACGCCTTCCCAGTATTCACGGTAAACCTTTATATCTATCATATCGTCAATCCCTGATAACGTTTCGCCTCCCATTCACGGCGGGTAACAAGCCCCGGAAGAATCTTACCGCCCCCGTATATCCACTTTTTAAACTCTGCCGGTATGGATGAATCATACGCATCCGCTCTGATCTTCTTATAAAGCGTTGATTTCTTGAATTTTCCGATACCTACATTAAAGCAAAAGCTTACTACCGCGTCAAACTGGTACTGTCCCAAATGAAGGGGAAGCGCGTTTACCTGGTTTTCTACCGCCCTGATATCCGATTCAAAGAAAGCATCGGCCTGGGCCTCGGTGATAACATCACCCGGTTTTACGCCGATCGTGTGACCGTAACCGATCGTACATACTCCCGCGGCACATACATACGCTTTCAGGCGTAACCCCTCGAATTTCTTGATCTTGTTTTTTGTTCCTGTTGTCGTTCTCATTTCTTGTTACGTTTTTGGTGTAAATACTCAAACTTACATTTATACAGATAAAGCAATACATCCCAAAAGGGTGTATCGTCCACCTCCTTCTTATTTCCGAACACGCCGGAAGCCGCCACCTCAAAGACTATCCCGGTCCAGCCGGTTTTATCGTCCGCCTTCCGGTCCTCGGATGCCAGCTTCTGGAACAATATCCGAAAGTCGATAGCTTCACCACCGATATAAACCGGTCCGGAAAGAACCATTTCCCAAACGGCGGAAAAGAAGTTTACCGCATGAATGGCAAGCAAGGAAGGAACGGCCGGCGTCTTCTCCGGGTCCTTGTACCGGTAAAGCTTTAACGTGATATCCTGGAAGATTTCATTTATAGCCGGATCGTCTTTTTCTGCTGCCGCCTGTTTGCTTTGCTGCAACAAATCCAGGCAATCACAAAAGTTACCGAAAGTAAGACCGTTCAGCATGTCACCGACACCATGCCAGCCCCCGAAATCCTGCATCAGGTTACGACCGGTTTTCAGAATAGGCGTAACGATCCGCTCGCCCTCCTTACCGGTTGTATAAGAGAAAAAGCCGTCCAGCTTTTCCAGTTGACCGTCCAGCTCTCGGATGATCTCACGCCGGTACATGGTGTAATCCGCTTTCATGCCCAGAAGGAAAGAAAGCCATTTTACGCGGAACTGTCCGGGGCTGATCGTACCGCGGTTCATCAGTACCGACAATATAAGAAACTGCCGGTACTGCTCACTACTGACTTCATCCAGGCAGGAAGGGACCTCCACCGTCTTATTATTATATGTAAACTTCTCCATGTCCGGACATTAAAAGGTTATTCCTTTGGATTGTACGGTAACACCCGGTATATAGTAATCCACCGTTTCCGACTGTGCGTCCAGCTCACGGATGATATCCTGCAATACATCCAGGTAAGCCGCCGCGTCCTGCTCCAGGCTGTTAGCAACCGACTGCCGGGCCTCTTTTTCCGCCCGCAGTTTATCCCGTACGGTTGTGCTCTGCTGCACCTGTACGATTCCACTGGGCAGAACTTCCACCGGTAAACGTTCAACGGCCTTTTTTATGGTAAGAAGTGCAAGCGGGCGGCGTACATATTCCAGCAATTTCTCCGTTAAAACGGTATCGCCTTCAATCAGTTTATTATAACGGTTCCGGGTGATAACAGGTATTATCTGCCCGTCCTGAACTTCCCGGATCATAGGAATAAGCACCAGGAAAAGCCGGTGACTTCCGATATTGTAATATTCATCGAACGTTTCCTTATTCTGAATAAGAAGCCGGTTTATAGCCTTTTTCTTAATGCCGTTCATCCAGAAATCAAATTTTTCGCGGTCCATTAGCTCCACCAACGCGTCTACGGCTTCATAAGCCAGGTTCCGGATATTCTCTTCATCCTTGAACTCCTGTAAGGCGGTCATGCCCGTTTCATTCTCTCCCAAATGTTTACCACGTCCGGCCGTTCCGTGTTGTGCGTCCAAAGTGGGAATGACCTTTAACCAGGTAAACATCGCTACCGCCTGCTGCATCAGCCGCAAAGTTTCCGCCATGCCGTCCGGTTCCGTAACGTCCGCATGATCTTCACGGTAATACTTATCTACCGCGTCTATGGGCTCCGTTCCGATGATAGCCTGTAAATCCCGAATACCCAGCGGTAAGATAGGTTCCCACTTGGTAAAATCAAGATCATTATCGATCAATCCCAGGACACGGACTATTTCACCGGCCCCGTCACCGCCTTTATTAAATAACTTCGTCATTTGCTCGGTCTCTTTTTAATGTATATGGTTTCCAATTATCAAAATCCTTTGTGAAATTGTTTATTTCATCGTAGAACTCCTTATAAAAGCGGGCCAGCCCGGTATCTATCGTTATACAGGTTTGCTCCGTGCGCGGATTGGTGTTTATATTGGCCGAGCTTTCTATTACAAAATCAAAAGCGTTACCAAAACCGGCCATTACTTTAGCATGGTTACGGAAAATACAGACACGTGATCCGAAACGTTCCGCCACCTTCTTTAGGTATAAATAAACATCCGCGTAGGAACCTTGAAAGATTTCACCTACATAAAAATCCGCGCGCCCTATGTCTTTTCTCTCCAGCCATTTCTCCACCTCCTTGACATCGGTAATTGCCATGCACCAGGTAGAAATCAGAACATATTCCAACGGTTGTTGCTTCACGATCACACGAAGATAAGTAAGGCTGTCAACGTCCCCATGACTGATACAGTGATAAGACGCCCCTTTCTCAAAATGCCAGGGCAAACACTCTTCCAGGTGCAGCTCCGATTTTACTCGCCGGTCAAAATGGACGTTTTTCGTCCGGCGTGCCTTTATATGCTTGTCCGGGCTATCATTGGCCCGGTTCTCTTCCGGTTGCCGGTCGCTTACCGGTTCTTCCGGCACATCTTCCGGTTTCGGTGTGAAAAACAGACTACGCATTTTCTTTCATACGGTTAGAGGGTGAAACGTTCTGTTCCGCTTCCACTATGGTACGATAAAGCCCTACTTTCGTTGCGGTACCCGGAAAGTTGGCATTAATATACTGCTGTAACGGTTTACAAAGGATCATGTCCGGAATAGCCGTTTCGGAAGCGTTATACACTTTCAGGCTGTATAATTTTTCCGATCCGGAAGAAAGCTTGTTTTCTATAATCAGGTTTGAAAGTACCGGATCAAGACCGAAGCCGGAAGTGGCGGCAGCGTCCGCCTTATTGGATATCTTAATCTGGGCGTCCACATAATCCTTTATCTTCTTATCCAGCGGTTCCACCGTCCAGCCCTCAAAGTTATTCGCTTCCGGATTCCAGAATTTGGTCGTGTGCATGTATTTCCCGGCGTTCTGCCTTCCGGTAATATTGGAGGCGAATTTCTCCATAGCTTCGTCCTTGAAATCTTCCAGCATCTGGGCCGTGTATTTCTCGCCCGTACGCTCGCAAACCTGTTTTATACGTGCTTCCGCGCGGTCCCAGTAAGACTGCGGCGATTCGATATGCAGGGAAATGGCCGAAGCGTTTTCATTATAGGCGATCAGGATAGCGGCCAGACCGCCGGCAAGCTCCAGCCAGTCAAGCGCACCCAGAAAACGCGGCGTACTCATGAAGTCCTTGCAAAAGGAATAGATATTATAGTATTTCACGGAAACCGGATATTTGAACGGGTGGGCCGGATCAAAGACCGGGTAACGGTAAGTATAAGCCGGATCAGGATAAGGAAAGTCGCCCACAAGTACTTCCTGCGGTTCATCCTCGCCGTCGGGAGGATATACCAGGCGGGCCTTCTGATAGGGAATATGTTCCAGCCGTACCAAACGCCCGGGATTGCCCACACGCGGCGCACGGTTCCGGACAAACTTTATAAAAAAGCCCTGCATGTGTGTTAAGTCTACGAGTGAGCGGTGAAGAACCGTTGTGTAATCCCACGACTCCAGGTCGGCGGTTATTTCCGGATCGAGTTTCCAACGCCGGTAAAAACGGTTATTGTCTTCGTCGATTGCATCCTCATACAGCCGCGGGCCTTCTCCCCACTGCAAACCGGCTATTTTACCCATAATGCCTTCACCGGCGTAGAATTTATCCAGTAAACGCATGACCTCGCCCGGCATGTCGTTATTGTCACCCATGGGAACGATAAAGGTACCGTTTACGCTGATCTTCCGCGAAAAGAAAGCCCCCCGCCGGTTTAACTGGATGCTGGAAGGTTCCCAACCTTTACCGCGGCCACCGATAGAAAAGGAGATCAAACCCTTGTCGGTGCCGGTATCTATAATTCCAAAGTTGCCACTTCGTCTTATTTCCATAATCTTAAATCGTTATTCTTTTCCCGTTAAACTCCATTACCAGACATTCCCAGCAATTCAGCGGCCGGCCTGTTGTGGTGTCCGTCAGGAATAGTTTATAGCTTGAATTTTCGATGCTTTCATCCGTCGCCTTTTTCCTCAAACGGGCAGCCGTGAGTATCACCATGTCGCCGCCGTCCCGTGTCTGCCGGTTCCATTTCCGGAACTTGATAGAAAAGGTTCCCCCGGAAATGGTAATCCGCTTCATCTGTTCTACCGCTACATAAAGGTTTATTTTTTCCATAGCCGGCGGATAAAACTTTTAATCCTGCCCCAGTTATCATGGACCAGGCAAAAGGATAGAAAGAAAAACATGAATTTTAGGAACGTCCATAAGCTACACCCGTTTGTAACCTTTTCTTTTTCCTGGCTTTGTTGCTTAACGTCGGATTTACGGGTAACGACTGTTTCCGCTTGACTGGTAGTTTCCTTATGATCCTGGAAGGAACTGCTTTGATTCTTTCCAGTTCTTTTTTCAGTTTTTCGGTTGCTGAAATCAATTTCTTTAATTCTTCCGAGGCTGTCGTAGTTGATACGGATATGCGTACTATCTTCCCGGTAAACGTCAAGTACGTGCTCCTCATGGCTCGAATCTCTCCGCGCAAGTTCAATAACTCCGTCAGTAGTTGTTTGTTTTTCTTCTCCAGTTGCTTCTGTAACCGTTTTTCGTGTAACAGAGCGAGGAGAACGACAACCGTAAAAACAAGCTGCAAAACAAATAAAAATAAGTAGGTGTACGATTCCATGTCTCATGTTTATTAAGTCGTTAATTATTATTAGTATCAAAAGTGATAGATTTACGGTTCGGGCAATTCTTCACGCCGCAAAGAAACGGCTTCATAGTGTCCATTACACGGGCGTTCTGCTTGATAGCCTTTTCCATTTCGTTACATTTCTGCAGGACTTCCTTGTACTTGTTATCCACTTCGTCAAACCGTTTTTTCTGTTCCTGGTATGCGTTCTTTAGCTCCTTACGGTCATTCTTCATATCTTCTATTAGTTCCTGGTAAACCTCTTGTACTGACTTCATGGCATCAGCTTCCGCTTGTTTACGGGTATATCGGAGAGTGAATAACCAGGTCAGGCCACCCGTGCAAAGAGCCGTAATAATCGCTGTAATTATCGTTTCCGTCATATTGATAGAGTTGAAAATTCTACATTATGGTCCGGACGATACATACATGCGTCAAATAACCCGCCACAATCCCGGCCAGGTCCGCCAGAATATCCTTCCAGTCCCATTTATTACCGGGTGACATTTTATCCCCGTATTCCTTACCCAATGAAGCACCCAGGGCGAAGGGAACACCATAATTACCCAACAGGGCACATATAGCGTAATTAATTCCGAAATGCTTCCATTTGTCAGTTCCTATTTTCATAATTTGAATCATTGGTTATACTGCAAAGGTGGGAAGAACGGAAACCGACGAAAAGGACATAAAAAAGAGTGCCGGGAACCACCCCGGCACAAACAAACCCTAACCTGGGACTTAAACCCAACGGCTGCCTTTTCAGCCGGTATGCTAAATTGTTAATATTAAGGATTAGACAACTTTTCGATGTCTTTTTTCATCATACGTAATAATTGAATCCTCCTTAACACCTCATTTGTTGGTGTACTTTCATCTCCTTTCTCTATTAGGAAATCGATTAGGTCCTCAATAACTTCGATGTAACAAGCGGAAACCGGTTCCGTCTTAGTTTGCCACTGTGTCAAAATCTCGGCACTTTCATCTGTTATATGTGCGCCGTTTACTTCTATATCTTTCATAATAATTCTTTCTTTAAATGTTTTTAATCGGTGTAGTCTCTAAGGTAGTGAAATCAATTATTCCGGCCTGCCGGTATATCCCGAGGGCGACTTTCCTAAACCGTTCGTAATTACGTCTATCAATGGGCGATAACTGCCACCTCTTCATGTCTTTCATCAAATCCGGTATATTATTAGCACTATTATACATACAGTTGTTTTTACCGTACTCGTGATGAAGTGATACAGACTGAAAATCACCGGAAAAAACAACCAACCGTAAACGTTCAAGTTCGAGGAAAGCAAACTCATTGTTAACCTTCTCCACCTTGTATGCTCTTAGTTCAATGGAAGGCGCACCGTATTCACGTCTAACGAAAAATAGGATATCAGAATTATTTGTATTCATTTGGCACCTCCTTTTAAGTCTTCTAATTTAATATGTGAAATACTTGTTATACTTTCCAGTACCCCGTCGCATATACTTTTAACCCTTAATCCGCGGGAACCGTCTTTTTTGGGTAAATTCAGGTGATAATACGGGCGATTCCTCCAGAATGTAATCCGGAAAATCCAGCCACGAACTTTAAAAGTAGCATTACTTATTTTATAATCAACCTGTACCAGATCACCCGGTTTAAATTTACTTTCTTGTAGAAACATCCCCTGTATTTCTTCCTGTTCCTTCTTTATTTCCTCAATTCTTTTATCATTGTTTTGTAATTGGGTAAGTAACACTTGCTGATATTCAGTATATATCATTCGGCACCTCCTTTCTTTTCTATCTGGGGACGCTCTGAAAACCTATATATTCTTTTAACCCGGTAAATAAAAAAATAGGCTACAGGCTTGTCACAGCCGTTATTATGTGTTTTAGTGTCCTGATCTATGTGAATAAATCCGATGCCGGAAGATATTTTCAACGGCATTGTTTTAGGGTATTTCTCGTTCAGCTCCTTTACCTTTGCTTCCAGTTCAGTTTTAAAAGCATCGAAGGAAATTTTATCAGGGCAAAGCGTATTACCAAACTGGTTTGCAAACTCTGCCATTTCAGCACATTTTCGATTCTGTGGCTTATATTCGTTAAGCTCTATAAAATAAGATGTCATTTTCTTCCTCCTTTCCGTTCCTTCTTTGCCCGGTACACACAAACAGCCGCACCAATAACAGCCAGCGGAAAAATAAAAGTAAGACAGAACCAGGCGATAGCAGATAAGTAATAAGCCCCAGAAATTGAACAAACAGTACATTCCTGTTTCGGTTCCTGGAAATAACGATGTTGGATCGTGTTTACGTCCGTGCTACCAGTACGGAACGAAGGCACGTAGCTTGTGCCGGATTGAAATTCTTTTTTCATAATGATGTAAACTTGACAATTATACATAAGGAAAGGCAGTTACCGTTTCCCTTGCTTGTCAAGTCTACATCACATACCGTCCGAAGAGCGGAAAGTTAAGTACAGGGAAAGGCAACTGCCTTATATATCAACATAATGGAAGCCACTTTCTATGGCAACCAGTAGGGCATAAAAAAATCCCGATATCTTTTCGAGCCTATAACCGAGGCTCAACGGATCACATATATGTGACATAAACTTGACAGGGGCAAATGTCGGTATTAAAATCTGAACAAAAAAAAAAAAACGTTAATAAAAGTTTATCAGAAAAGAAAATTTCTCGACACTACAATTCGTTACTTCGTAACAAAAACGCCCGCCAGAATTGGCGAGCGTTAATCTATTCTTATGGTTCATATCTCTTTTGAGTTTCACCCTCTTCATCACTTTCCTTTTTCATATTTCGCATAAATAAAGGAACTTTCTTTTCAACCTCTTCATTTTTATTCTCTTTATCTTCCATGGCCGCTTTCTCCATGTCTTCAAAATCTTTTTGTGTTATAATTCCTTCTCGTATTTCATCATCAGAAACTATATCTTTACTTAATAACCAATGATATACATTTTGATTCGTGCTCTCATTTGTAACAACATACGCCTGCTCAAATTTCCACCGAAATTTTGCTAAATAATTCATGGCGTCTACCATAGAATTAAATTCAATTTTCTTCCCGGATTCATCTACCATAAACGTTTTGTATTTTCCGAAATAAGATGTTTTTTGCCCGAAGTCTATTTGTATTTTGACTTTAGAACTTAAGACTTTCCCTGTACCAACAATTTCACAAAACGTTTTTCGAGTTTCTTGTGCTGTAGCTGCTACTACTAAAATAGCCAACACGGTAATTAATAATAATTTCTTCATATCAGTAACTTAAAATTAGTGTATACTTTCGTCTGTACCACCCGTAAGTTCTGACGGTTATATGCAGTGTAATTTTGACGGCTGCAAAAATACTTAATATGTACAATTATAAAGAATATTATCCCCAAAAATGAAAGGCAACCGCCCAAAAATACACGGTAATTCATGAAAAACGCCCCAAAAAATGAAGCAAAAACGCATAAAAAACACGCTTTTTCGCGTAAAATTTTGGTCTAAATGCAGATAAACGACTGAAAAACAGTCAAAAACCGGAGAAAATTTCAAAAACTAAAAAAATGACACCTTCCGAAGACCGAGCCGCTCAGAAGTCGGAAAGCAGTTGCCCTCCCCCTAAAAGGTGAAATATGACCTTTTGGACGGGGTACCCGTAACCTGGTAACACAAAAAACGCTGGAAAACCGAATTTCCAGCGTTACAAGGCAATTACCTTTTGTGCCTGTTCTCTATCCATTGATCTACAAACGAATCGGCCTGCAGCGTCCGCTTGCCTCGTACTAAAGCTATCCAGCCGGGGCGCATCAGTAAGTATTTGAAAGCGTCGGAGAAATTGGTGGATAACATCGGTAGTTTTTTCGGTGCCAGCTTTTCGGACTTCTTCACTTTGAACACTAC
>OJRP01000551.1_pt1 | contig 26495 bp, 28 predicted proteins | sample 1599201 | NCBI WGS metagenome assembly OJRP01 (sample SAMN03922534, study PRJEB24848) | human gut metagenome | isolation source: stool sample | host: Homo sapiens | place: Germany | collected 2010-05
TCCACCGTCCGGGCTTTCAGCAGATGCTCTCAGATATTGAGGCTGGTCACGTCAACTGCGTCATTGTGAAAGATTATTGTGCGATAATAGGACTAAATCAGAAAGACCTTGAAAACCAAGGCATTCTGGCTTAGTCCCTTCTTTTTTTGACCGAAAACAAAGGACTTTCACAATAATCAAGCAAGCCGGAGGGTGCTGCTGCACACTTCCGGCAGAAGGAGGATATAGTGGGTGCTATCAAAGTCTTCTTGAAGGAGGTTCTGCTTCCAATCGCGCTTGCGTTCTGCCTCGCGTCATTTCTCAAGCCGATCTATATGCCTGACGGCGTATGCGACTACTTTCTTATGTGGATCTGCGTTGGATTACCGTTCGGCATCCGGAGGATGTGCCTCTGGCTCGTTTCCAGCGGCTACGGTATCTCCGGCTCAGTCGGCATCTTCGCATTGAACTTAATCATAGGCGGTCTTATCGGAGGACTTGCCTTCTTCATCGGGCTGCTGCTCGGTGTCATTCATACCATCCGAGAAATCATCTGAACTACATCGTAAACGAAGAGGGTTTGTTTCTTCTCCAATTTGGAGTAAGAAGCAAACCCTCTTTTTTTGTTGCCCAAAAGCCGGAATATTTGCTGGCGATGCGGCGAAGGAAAGGAGTTTTTAAGTATGAAACGCATGACAGCCGGTGATCTGCAAGCACTGGAATTGCTGATGCAGACCACACCCGGCTTTGAGCATTTTGACAGCGGCGCGGATGGCATTCTCCCTGAGTGCCGAAGCTGCCGCTTTCACCGTCCTCACTGGAAATATCAATCCTGCGTGTTTGCAGAGTGTCCTTACTGCTGCAATCCCGTTTCAACCCTCAAAAATCAAAGTGGCACATCTGCTGCCGGAAAGGAAGTCAGTCATGGATAACAAAATCGAAGTCTTCAAGAATGAACAGTTCGGTGAGGTGCGAACGATCCTCGAAGGGGAAACACTCCTGTTCTGCGGTTCAGATATTGCGAAAGCACTTGGATATGCCCGACCCGGAAAGGCAATTATTGATCACTGCAAGGGTGTCCTAAAACGGGACACCCTTACAAGCGGTGGTATGCAGTCCCTTTCCTATATACCGGAGGGCGATGTTTACCGACTGATTGTTCACAGCAAACTCCCTGCTGCTGAGAAGTTTGAACACTGGCTGTTCGATGAAGTTGTCCCCACCATCCGCAAGACAGGCGGCTACATGACAGACTCCCTTCTGGAGCGTATTCAGAAGGAACCAGCGGTCATTGTAGAGTTCGCTCAAGCGTTGATTCTGGAAAAGAATCGCGTGAAGGCTCTTGAGTGTGAGCTGAACACGGCAAAGCCCAAAGCCGATTACTACGACGCCTTCATCAATCCGGATGACTGCACCAATATCCGAACGACGGCGAAGGAACTGAAAATCCCGGAGCGCAAGTTCGTTCAGTTCCTTCTCAGAGAGAAGTACCTGTTTCGCTCTCCCTCCGGTCAGCTTCTTCCCTACAACAAGGACAGCAATGCCGGACTGTTCATCGTCCGCGATTTTGTGACGTACTGCTACACCGGTTCTCAGACCTACTTCACGCCGAAGGGCAAGGAGGTCGTCCGAATGAAGTTCCAGAAGAAGTGCGGTGAAGAGCTGCTTCCCAAGATGGCAAGGTGATTTTCGTGGCAGTCTATCGCGTAAACAAGAATCGTGGCTATACCGTCATGGCGAACTTCCACCTTCGAGACAAGAGCCTGTCACTCAAGGCAGTCGGTCTTCTCTCAAAGATGCTCTCGTTCAATGATGGCTGGAAGTTCTCAACCAAGGGGCTTTCTGCAATCTGCAAGGAAGGTCCGGATGCCATTCTCTCCGCGCTCCGTGAGCTTGAAAAGCACGGCTACCTTGTCCGGCACCGGCAGAGAGACGGTAAAGGCAGGATGAGCTGCACAATCTTTGAGATATACGAAGAGCCGCAGGAGTCCACGCCAGAACGGGAAAAGCCACACACGGAAAATCCATGTGTGGAGAAGCCAGATGTGGATAATCCACGCGGGGATAAGTCCGCACAAATAAATACTGATCAAGTAATTACCCAAGAAAGAAATACTCTCTCAAAGAACTATCAATCCATCAATCTTGATGGGATGGACAGGATGGATGAGCGAAGCGAGTATGAAGAGATTATCAAAGAGAATCTTGACTACGACATTCTCTGTCAGGATCCGAAGTTCGATAAAGACCGCTTCCGGGAGATCATGGACATCATGCTGGATGCCGTCTGCTCTACCGCTACGACCATCCGTATCAATGGCGAGGATATGCCGCAGCAAGTGGTTAAGTCCCGCTTTCTCAAGCTGAATAGCAGCCACATAGAGTACGTTCTGGAAGCAATGAACAAGAACCCGTCAGACATCCGTAATATCCGGGCGTACCTGTTGACCGCTCTGTATAACGCCTCTCTGACGATAGACAATTACTACTCCGCGCTCGTCAATCATGATTTCTACGGGCAGGACAGATCAGCAGGGTCAAAGAAGCCGAAGACCTACGATTATAGCCTTTGTGAAGACACTCTTTAATGAATACCATCGTGAGCAATGCTCGGAAAGGAGGACAGTGTAAATGAAAATCATCTATCGCCGGATTGTGCCGCCTTAGCTGAGGCAGCATTCCCATAATCATTCCAACGAAAGGAGGTAAACGCCGCAATGCAGGATGAAGTCAACACCAAAGTTGTTGCAATCATGATCAAGGGCGGCAAAATCTCAGCCGAGGTGCTGAAAAAGGCACTGGACAAGTTCGTGCAGGAGATTGAGAAGGCGCAGAAGCAGATGCAGCAGCCAAAAACCTATCGCGGCAAGCAGTCCATCAAGCATCTGATGAGCCAGAATGCCGCCATCTCCAACATTGAAGTGACGGACGGCAACATCAAGTCCTTTGAGCGTACTGCCAGCAAATACGGTCTGGACTTTGCGCTCAAGAAGGACGTTTCCGTTGAGCCGCCCAGCTATCTTGTCTTCTTCAAGGGACGAGATGTTGATGTGATGACCGCCGCGTTCAAGGAGTTCTCCGCCAAGACGGTCAAGCAGAAGGAACAGCCGTCCATCCGGCACAAGCTGGATCAGGAGAAAGCCCAGAGCAAGGCGCAGCACAAGGAGAAGGTCAAGGTCAAAACCAAGGATCGGGGTGTGGAGCTGTGAGCAAACCCGATGTGAAGAAGCTCATTCTTCTGAACCTTCCGTATGTCTTCGCCTTCTACTTTGCAGATAAGATCGCCGCCGTGTTTCGTCTCGCCCCCGGCACAGAGTTCATTGACAAGCTGACAAACGGCTTTGCCGTGTTCGGCTCTGCCTTTGCAAATCCGCTGCCCAGCTTTCATCCCGTCGATCTGCTCATGGGTTTGATTGCCGGTGCGCTGCTCAAGCTGGCAGTTTATGTCAAGGGCAAAAACCGCAAAAAGTTCCGGCAGGGCGAAGAATACGGATCTGCACGATGGGGCAAGCCGGAGGACATCAAGCCGTACACGGATCCGGAGTTCTCGAACAATGTCATCCTAACGCAGACGGAGTTCCTGACCATGAACAGCCGCCCGAAGCAGCCGAAATACGCCCGCAACAAAAATATCCTTGTCATCGGCGGTTCCGGCTCAGGTAAGACGCGCTTTTTCGTGAAGCCAAACCTGATGCAGATGCACAGCAGCTATGTTGTGACTGACCCGAAGGGGACGGTGCTGGTGGAGTGCGGCAAAATGCTTGAAAAGGGCGGCTACATTATCAAGTCGCTGAACACCATCAATTTCCGGAAATCCATGCACTACAACCCGTTCAGCTATATCCGCAGTGAGAAGGACATTCTCAAGCTGGTCAATACCATCATCGTCAACACGAAGGGAGATGGCGATAAGTCCGGCGAAGATTTTTGGGTAAAGGCAGAAAAGCTCTACTACACAGCCCTCATCGGCTACATCTGGTACGAAGCACCCGACCACGAGAAAAACTTTACTACTCTGCTCGAAATGATCAATGCCTCAGAAGCCAGAGAGGACGATGAGACCTTCAAGAACCCCGTGGATGTCATGTTCGATGAGCTGGAAGCCCGCGACCCTGACCACTTTGCGGTCAAGCAATACCGCAAATACAAGCTGGCGGCGGGCAAAACCGCCAAGTCGATTTTGATTTCCTGCGGTGCAAGGCTTGCGCCCTTCGACATCGCAGAGCTGCGGGAGCTGATGAGCTACGATGAGATGGAGCTGGACACCATCGGAGACCGAAAGACGGCGCTGTTCGTCATCATTTCCGACACCGATGACACCTTCAACTTCATTGTGGCAATCATGTATTCCCAGCTCTTCAACCTTCTCTGCGACAAGGCAGATGACGTTTACAACGGACAGCTTCCCGTCCATGTGCGCTGTCTGCTGGATGAGTTTGCGAACATCGGTCAAATCCCGAAGTTTGATAAGCTCATCGCCACCATCCGAAGCCGGGAAATTTCGGCGTCAATCATCTTGCAGTCCCAGTCTCAGCTCAAGACCATCTACAAGGATGCGGCGGACACCATCACGGGCAACTGTGACTGCACCCTTTTCCTCGGCGGCAAGGAGAAATCCACGCTCAAGGAAATCAGCGAGGTGCTGGGCAAGGAGACAATCGACCTTTACAACACCTCAGAAACCCGTTCCAACAACAACTCCTATGGCTTGAATTATCAGAAAACCGGCAAGGAACTGATGTCTCAGGATGAGATCGCCGTCATGGACGGAGCCAAGTGTATTTTGCAGCTTCGAGGCGTGAGACCTTTTCTCAGTAACAAATACGACATTACGAAGCATCCAAAGTACCGGCAGCTCTCCGACTATAACAAGCGGAACGCCTTTGACATCGAGAAGTACCGGCAGCACAAGCTGGTAGTCAAGCCCGATGACACATTCGACCTCTATGATATGGGCGAGGTCGATGCAGATTAAAGCCCCGTCGCTGCACTGCGCAGTGGGTAAAGCCTGATGGCTCATCCCAAAGCAGAACAGCGACGGGGCTTCTTTTTTTATGCCCATTTTCAAAAATACACAACCAATCTTTTTCAAATCAAGGAGGAAAATCTATGGCTTTCATCAATCAGGCTGTCACGGTTCTTCAGACGCTCGTTATCGCCCTCGGTGCCGGTCTCGCAGTGTGGGGTGTTGTCAACCTCATGGAAGGCTACGGCAACGACAACCCCGGCGCCAAGTCTCAGGGCATCAAGCAGCTCATGGCTGGCGGCGGTGTGGTGCTGATCGGCACGACCCTCATCCCCCTGCTCTCCGGTTTGTTCGGCTAATCCACGGCAAGCCCAGCTTAACCGAAGGGTGGTGAAATATTGGGCAGCATTTTAGAAAAGATCGAACAAGCTCTCAAGGATATGCTGATCGGATGGATCGAGAGCAACCTGACCAATATGTTCACCGATGTCAACGAGAAGGTAGGAACGATTGCAGCCGAAGTTGGGCAAACACCGTCCGGCTGGAACGGCGGCGTGTACCAGATGATCCGGGGACTATCCGAAAACGTGATAGTCCCCATCGCTGGTATCATCATCACCTTTGTTTTGTGCTACGAGCTGATTTCTATGATCACCGAGAAAAACAACCTTCACGATATGGACACTTGGATGTTCTTCAAGTGGTTTTTCAAGGCGGCTGTGGCGATCTATCTCGTGACACACACGTTTGACATCGTGATGGCAGTATTCGACATCGGGCAGAACGTGGTTTCCGGTGCAGCAGGAGTCATCCATGGCAACACCAGTATTGATATTGATTCGACGATTGCGCAGATGCGTACCGGCATGGAGAACATGGGCGTCGGAGAACTGCTCGGTCTGTCGATAGAAACGCTTCTGATCAGCCTGTGCCTCAAAATCATGGCGATCCTCATTACGGTCATTCTCTACGGGCGCATGATTGAGATTTACTGCACCGTGAGCATTGCACCTATTCCCATCGCAACCATGAGCAACCGCGAATGGGGCAGCATCGGCACGAACTATCTGAAAGGCTTGTTCGCTCTGGCATTTCAGGGCTTTCTCATCATGGTCTGCGTCGGCATCTATGCAGTGCTAATCAACGGCATGATTATCGCAGACAACATTCATTCGGCTCTGTTCTCTGTGGCAGCGTACACAGTCATTCTGTGCTTCTCGCTGTTCAAGACCGGAAGCCTCGCAAAATCCATTTTCCATGCGCACTAAGGAGGTCGGCAGCATGAAGAAGTACAGCATCATCTACGCCGATCCCCCTTGGGCGTATCGGACTTACTCCAAGAAGGGACAGGGGCGGTCGGCAGAAAGCCATTATCCGACGATGTGCATTGAAGACATCAAGGCACTTCCGGTTGGCGAACTGGCTGCGAAGGACTGCGCTCTGTTCCTCTGGATCACGTTCCCATGCCTCTGTGAAGCACTCGAAGTGCTGACGGCATGGGGCTTTTCTTATAAGACCGTGGCTTTTGTATGGGTGAAGCAAAACCGCAAGAACGATGACCTCTTCACCGGCATGGGATATTGGACAAGGGCAAACGCGGAAATCTGCATCCTTGCCACGAAGGGACATCCGAAGCGAGTTGACGCCGGTGTGCGTCAGGTCATCCTCAGCCACATCGAAGAGCATTCCAAAAAGCCGGATGAGGCGCGGGAGCGCATTGTTCGGCTCATGGGAGACCTTCCCCGCGTAGAGCTTTTTGCCCGTCAGTCTCCCGAAGGCTGGGACGTTTGGGGCAACGAGGTCGAATGCACGGCTCATCTTCCTATGGAGGAAGCACCATGCTGCGGCTAAAACCCATCTCTCTTCGTGACGCCAACGAGTATGTCCGGAAGTATCACCGACATCACAAGCCGGTTGCCGGTCACAAGTTTTCCATCGGCTGTGAAGCAGACGGTGAGCTGGTCGGTGTAATCATCGCCGGGCGTCCCGTCAGCCGGTATCTGGATGACGGCTTCACATTGGAGGTTACAAGGCTATGCACCAACGGGGCGAAGAACGCTTGCAGCTTTCTCTACGGTGCGGCGGCAAGAGCTGCTGCGGCTATGGGCTATAAGCGCATCATCACCTACACGCTGGAAAGCGAAAACGGTGCAAGCCTTCGGGCTTCCGGCTGGATTTGTCAAGGCAAAGCGGGTGGGCTTCGCTGGACGGGCAAGCGTCAACCAAAGGAGGATCAATATCCCGCACAAATGAAGCTGCGCTATGAAAAGCAGCTTAGAAAGGAGGAAACAGTCAATGGCATTTGTTCCGGTCCCGAAGGATCTTAACCGCGTCAAAACGAAGGTCATGTTCAACCTGACCAAGCGGCAGCTTATTTGCTTTTCCATCGCTGCGGCAGTCGGCGTCCCGATCTTCTTTCTGGCGAAGGCGCATCTCGACTTGTCTACGGCGGCAATGCTGATGGTGGTTATCATGCTCCCGTTTATCTTCTTCGCGCTTTACGAGAAGGACGGTCAGCCCGCCGAGAAGTATCTGTACCACATCGTACAGTCCATGTTCATCCGGGACAAGGTGCGTCCCTACCGCACGAACAATCTCTACGCTGAGATTCAGCAGAAAATCAAAGAACAGGAGGAATTGCAGCTTGAACAACAGCACAGCAAAGGCAAAGCCTAAGATGACGGTCAAAAACGGCGTCGTTTACGGCGATGCCCTTTCCGCTCAGGAAAAGAAGCGGATCGTCATGCAGAAGAAAAAGGACAGGAAGGCAAAGAAAGTCCGCAAGTCCGCGCAGCAGACCATCCCCTATGTGGAGATGTGCCGTGACGGTATCTGCAAGGTGAACAGCCGCCTCTACACGAAGTCCATCGCCTTTGAGGACATCAACTACCAGCTTGCGCAGAACGAGGACAAAACTGCCATCTTTGAGAACTGGTGCGACTTTCTGAACTACTTCGACAGCTCGATTTTCGTCCAGCTCTCCTTCATCAATCAGAAGGCAAGCCTCAATGAGTTCCGCAAGCGCATTAACATTCCGGCACAGGAGGACGCCTTCAACGACATCCGCTCCGAGTATTCCGGTATGCTGCAAAGCCAGCTCACCAAGGGCAACAACGGATTGGTCAAGAGGAAGTACATCACCTTCGGCATTGAGGCGGACTCCCTCCGCACGGCAAAGCCGAAGCTCGAACGCATTGAAACCGACATTCTCAACAACTTCAAAACCCTCGGTGTGAGAACCGAGCCGCTGTCCGGCTATGAGCGGCTGAAAGTGCTTCATGATGTATTCAACATGGACACCAATGAGCCGTTCCGCTTTTCCTTTGACATGGTTGCCCGGACGGGACTCAGCACGAAAGATTTCATCGCGCCCACTTCCTTTGACTTCCGTGAAGGCAAGTGCTTCAAGATGGGCAGAACCGTCGGCGCGGCGAGCTTCCTGCAAATCCTCGCGCCAGAACTCAATGACCGTATGCTTGCCGACTTCCTTGAGATGGACAGCAACATCACGGTCAATTTTCATATCCGGACGATTGACCAGGCGAAGGCAATCAAGAGCATCAAGATGAAGATCACCGACCTCGACAAGATGAAGATTGAGGAACAGAAAAAGGCGGTCCGCTCCGGCTACGATATGGACATCATCCCGTCCGATCTCGCCACCTTCGGCGGTGAGGCAAAGCGTCTGTTGCAGGATCTCCAGACCCGCAATGAGAGGCTGTTCCTCGTGACCATCCTCATCATGAACACGGCAACCAACCGCCAGAAGCTCGAAAATGCTGTATTCCAGACCGCCGCCATTGCCCAAAAGTATAACTGTGCGCTCAAGCGTCTTGACTTCCAGCAGGAAGAGGGGCTGATGTCCTCTCTGCCTATCGGCATCAATCAGGTGGAGATCGAACGCGGGCTGACTACTTCCAGCACAGCGGTTTTCGTGCCGTTCACCACGCAGGAGCTTTTTCAGGGCGGCGAAGCTCTCTACTACGGACTGAATGCGCTGTCCAACAACATGATCATGGTTGACCGCAAGCAGCTCAAGAACCCCAACGGGCTGATCTTGGGTACGCCCGGTTCCGGTAAGTCCTTCTCCGCCAAGCGCGAAATGACGAACGCCTTCCTCATCACCGAGGATGACATCATCGTCTGCGACCCCGAAGCCGAGTATTTCCCCCTTGTTCAGAAGCTCGGCGGTCAAGTCATCCGCATCTCGCCGGTCAGCACGGATTACATCAATCCGCTGGACATCAACACGAACTACTCCGAAGAGGAAAACCCGCTGACGCTGAAATCCGACTTCATCCTCTCCATGTGTGAGCTGATTGTCGGCGGCAAGGACGGCTTGCAGCCGGTTGAGAAGACCATCATTGACCGCAGTGTCCGCATGGTCTATCAGGATTTTCTTGCAGACCCCAAACCGGAGAAAATGCCGATCCTCGAAGACCTCTACAACATTCTGAGAAATCAGAAGGAGCCGGAGGCACAGCGCATCGCAACTGCCCTTGAAATCTACGTTCACGGCTCTCTGAACGTCTTCAATCACAGAACGAATGTGGATGTCAACAACCGCTTCGTCTGCTATGACATCCGGGAACTCGGCAAGCAGCTCAAGAAACTCGGTATGCTGATTGTGCAGGATCAGGTGTGGAACAGAGTCACCATCAACCGCGCCCAGCATAAGGCAACGCGCTACTACATGGACGAGTTCCATCTGCTCTTGAAGGAGGAACAGACCGCCGCATACAGCGTGGAAATCTGGAAGCGTTTCAGAAAGTGGGGCGGCATTCCCACCGGTATCACCCAGAACGTCAAGGATCTTCTTGCTTCCCGCGAGGTGGAAAACATCTTTGAAAACTCGGATTTTGTCTACCTTCTGAATCAGGCGTCCGGCGACCGGCAGATTCTCTCGAAGGCGCTGAACATCTCGCCCAGCCAGCAGAACTACATCACCAACTCCAACGCCGGTGAGGGGCTGATCTTCTATGGCTCGACCATCGTTCCCTTCAAGGACGATTTCCCGAAGGACACCCAGCTTTACCGCATCATGACCACCCGTTTAGAAGAAACCGTACAGAACTAAGGAGGATTTTGAATATGAACAAGAACTTCAATCTTGAGAACGCCAAGAGCATCATCGCAGAAGCCAGCGGTGTTCCCGTAAATACCACGTTCGGCAGCATCACCAAGCCGATTGACCTTCTGCTTGAGGTCATCGACATGAGCGCCGATCTCATTGCCCTCATCCACGAGGAAACCGAACTGAAAAAGCACCATCGCGCCTACCTCCACGTTCATGAGGAACTGGAGGACTGCGCCGACCAGATGGCAGAGCGTATGCAGGAGATTTTCGATGAGACCACTGACTGTGTGATCAAGCTGATGAAGGATGTCCACGAGACGTTCCGAGTCCGCAAGCAGGAAGCGGCTGAGGACGATGCCGATACCGTCACCATCGCCAAGGAAGACTACGAAACCATGATCGACGATCTGCTCACGATGTCCGAAATCATTCAGTGCGTCGCAGATATGCGCACGCAGGATGTGAAGGCAATCCGCGAGTTCGGCAAGTTTATCCCCGCCTTTGCCGCCTTTGAGAAGAACCGGCTGAGCCTCTATCGTGAGGCGGCGAAGGAAGCCGAGGAAATCTTCGACCGTTGGGCAGACGAGATTGACGATCTCGACGAGGACTTCATGGAAGATGAGGACTACGAGCCGGACGAGTATTACTCCGACTGATATGCTCTCAAATCCGAAGAAAGGAGCTGGTTTTTATAGAGCTTGACATCATTCATACCGGCGATTGCCTTGAAATCCTGAAAGCCCTGCCCGATGACAGCGTTCATTGCTGTGTGACGTCCCCTCCGTATTACGCGCTCCGCGATTACGGCATGGAGGCTCAGATCGGCAGAGAGACAACGCCGAAGGAATATATCTCGCGCCTGACGGAAGTGTTTACCGAAGTCAGGCGCGTTTTGCGTCCGGATGGAACGCTCTGGCTGAACATCTCGGACACCTACGCCGGGAAAGGCAATCAGGGCGATTTCATTGACCCGAAGAACCCCACCGGCAGAAACGGTCAGGCTGTGGCTCTCAACAACAAGGTTGAGGGCTGCAAGCCGAAGGACATGATCGGCATTCCGTGGATGCTGGCTTTTGCCCTCCGCGATACCGGCTGGTATCTGCGCAACGACATCATCTGGATGAAGGACAACCCCATGCCGGAAAGCGTCAAAGACCGATGCGCCCGCTGCTACGAGCATATCTTTCTGTTCTCAAAGTCCAAGAAGTATTTCTTTGACTACAAGGCAATCTCCGAGCCGATTGCCCCCGCAACGGCGGAACGCCTCAAGCGCGGCATGAAGGGCGGCAATAAATACGGCAAGCCCGTTCCCGGTCAGCCCCAGCCGCAGTCCATCAACCGCCACCGTGAACATGGCGAGATCAAGGACGCAGACATCAATCCGCTCCGCAACAAGCGCGATGTCTGGAAGATCAACACCGTCCCCTTCAAGGGCGGTCACTACGCCGCCTATCCTCCGAAGCTGGTTGAGACCTGTCTTCTCGCCGGTTGTCCCGAAGGAGGCATTGTGCTTGATCCCTTCATGGGGAGCGGCACAACCGGCATGGTTGCTGCGCAGATGGGGCGGCATTTCGTGGGCGTAGAGCTGAATCCTGAATACACCGAGCTTGCCTACAAGCGGATTGGAGGTGAAATCTGATGGCGAAGGAACCAGAACTTAAAGCCCGTGACAAGGTAGTCGTGCGGATGACGCGAGAGGGCGCAGTTGAGGATAACCTGACGGCTGGCACCGAGCAGCGCGTATCAAAGCGGCTGGAAGATGCAGAGCTGGTGAAGCCCGCTGAGACAGCCGAGCCTTCCGAGGCACTTTCACCGGAGGAACAGAAAAAGGTGCAGATGCGCCGTCAGCAGCGTCAGTTTCAGGCGGAACACGCTGAGGATAATGACACACAGCCGCTCTCGGAAACGTCCGTCACGGAAGAGAAAAGGGCAGAAAATCCACCCCAGAATGTACCCGAACCGCTGCCCTCATCGGAAACGCCGTTCAAGCCGCCTGCTTTGGAGCAGCACGGTGTTTCTTCGCATACCGGCACGGTGATTGCCGAAACGGTTGTCACGCACAAACTGCGCAAGACCTCTGCGGTGGAAGCAGTAGATGCAGATGCCGTTCTCACTCAAGCGGCGGAGACTGCCTCCGCAAAGCCGGTCTCGGACGGTGCTGTCCCGCCCACGAAGCGGGTGCAGAAGCTCGAAAGAAAGTCTGAGAAGGCGCACGAGCGTCTGGATGCAGCCCGTGAGAAGCTGCCCACGCACAAGGTTCTCAAGAAAGAGCGTGTCTTCGATGAGGAAACCGACAAGGGCAAAACCCGCCTTCACTTTGAGGATGAGCTGAAAAAGCCGAAGGGCAAAGGTAAGCTGCAATTTGAGGCGGACAAAACTGTCCGCAAGGTCGGTGACACCCTTGCTTCCGGCATTCACGGAAAAATCCATGAGGTCGAACAGGAAAACTCGGCGGTTGAGGCGGCGCATAAAACGGAGATTGCTGCTGAGACTGCCGCTCGGCATTTCAGCCATCATCGGGAAAACAGCGTCAACAAGCCTTATGAGAAGGTCTCCAAGCTGGAACATAAGGCGGATGCTGCTGATGCGAAGCTCCAATATGAGCGAAATCAGCAGGAGCATCCTGAGATGAAGAAGCAGAACATGAACAAGCACTACCAGAAGCAGAGCATCAAGAAGGAATATGCCGCCGCTCGAAATGCCGGCTCTCAGACTGCCGGGACTGCCACAAAAAGCACCGGCAAGAAGCTCGGTGAGAAGGCGTCCAACAAGATCAAGGAGTTCTTTGAGAAGAACAAGAAGGTCTTCATCTGGATCGGCGTCGGAATTGCCCTTCTCGTTTTGCTCGGTGCCGGAATCAGCTCGTGTTCGATGCTCACCTCTACCGGTTCGTCGGTTATCGCTTCTTCTTACCTCAGTGAGGATGACGCGATGCTCGGCGCGGAGGCGCAGTATTGCCAAATGGAGCAAGAGCTGCAACGCTATCTGGATAACTACGAAAGCACTCACAACTACGATGAATACCACTTCGATCTTGATGATATTGAGCATGACCCCTATGTGCTGATCTCCATTCTCTCGGCTCTCCACGAGGGCGAGTTCACGCTGGATGAGGTGCAGGGTACGCTCCAAATGCTGTTTGAAAAGCAGTACATCCTCACCGAAGAGGTCATCGTCGAAACCAGATACCGCACGGAAACCGACACATGGACGGATGCAGACGGCAACACGCACACGGAAACCTATCGTGTCCCGTATGACTACTACATCTGCAACGTGAAACTCGAAAACTTCAATCTCTCCCATGTCCCGGTCTATATCATGTCTCAGGAACAGCTCTCCATGTACGCAACGTATATGTCGGTGCTGGGCAACCGCGAGGATCTGTTCGGTGACTCTCCCTATGTGGACAAGTACATCACAAATCCTCCCGCCGACTACGATGTCAACCCGGAATACCTGAACGACGAGAAGTTTGCAACGCTGATTACCGAGGCGGAAAAGTATCTCGGCTATCCGTATGTGTGGGGCGGCTCCAATCCCGACACGTCCTTTGACTGCTCCGGCTTCGTCAGCTACGTTCTCACGAACAGCGGTCTTGTGAATACCGGACGGCTTGGCGCACAAGGGCTTTACAACGTCTGTACGCCGGTTTCAAAGGCGAATGCCCAGCCCGGTGATCTCATCTTCTTTGTCGGGACGTATGATACCCCCGGCGTGTCCCACGTTGGCATCTATGTTGGTGATGGGGTCATGATCCACTGCGGCGACCCCATTCAGTACACATCCATCAATTCTTCCTACTGGCAGCAGCATTTCTACGCCTTCGGAAGACCCGCCTATTAAAAGAAAGGAGTTTTGCATGAATCCCAAGTATCAGAAAGTCCTCTCCGACATCGAGAAGGCTGAAAAGAAGAAGTCCGAAATCGAAGGGCAGCTCAAGGAGCTGTACGACAAGAAGACAGAGCTGGAAAACCTCGAAATCATCAATACCGTGCGCTCTATGGTGATGGACAAGGATCAGATCATGGCGTTCCTGTCTTCCATGAAGGGCGGCAACAAGCCCGCCGAAAATACGGAGGTAATCGACAATGCGTAAGAAGTTTCGTTTTCTGACCGTCCTTGCGGTCTGCATCATGGTTCTGTCCTGCTTCTCTGTCACGGCGTTTGCCTACGCCGATGACACCGAGCAGAACCTTCCCGTTACGGAGGCAACTCAGCCCGAACAGCAGCCCGCAGTCACTCCCACGCCGGAAAAGCCGAAGGGTGAGCCGATTGACGATGAGGGCAACGCCTACACCCGCGACTTGCTCTATGACAAGGCAACCAACAAGCAGTTCATCACCATCCAGACGAAGAACGGCAACACCTTCTATATCGTCATTGACTACGATGCACCCATCAATGAGGACGAGGAACAGTATCAGACATACTTCCTCAACATGGTCGATGAGAGCGACCTACTTGCACTGCTGGATGAAGACACTGCGGCTGCTCTGACCACCTGTAACTGCAAGGAAAAATGCGTTGCCGGTCAGGTCAACACCGACTGCCCGGTCTGCAAGACCAACATGAGCAAATGCACCGGCACAGCCCCCGCTACACCTGAGCCGGATAAGGATGCGGAAACCGATGCTCCCGCCCCTAAACCCGAAAAGAAATCCAACATTGGCGTGATCCTCGTCATCTTTGCCCTTGCCGGTGCTGCGGGTGCAGCTTATTACTACATCAAGTTCGTCAAGGACAGAAAGCCCAAGGATGAGGACATGGACTTCTTTGATGATGAAGGCTACGAGGAAGAGCCGTATATCAACGAGGATGAAGAGCCGCAGATTGCGGAGGATGCTGAAACGGATGGTGATGAAGATTGATCTTAGTCATTGCTGAAAAGCCCAGCGTTGCCCAGTCCATCGCAAAGGTTCTGGGCGCAACGTCCCGAAAGGACGGCTATATGGAGGGCGGCAATTACATCGTTTCGTGGTGCTTCGGTCATCTGGTGGAGCTGGCAGACGCCAGCTCCTACGATGAGCGGTATGCCAAGTGGCGGTATGACGATCTGCCCATTGTTCCGGAGAACTGGATGTTCGAGGTCACAAAGGACAAAGCCCAGCAGTTCAAGGTGCTGTCCGCTCTCATGAAGGACAAGCGCGTCACCGAGCTGGTCTGTGCAACCGATGCAGGACGCGAGGGTGAGCTGATCTTCCGGCTGGTCTACAACAAAGCCGGATGCACCAAGCCCTTCAAGCGTCTGTGGATCAGCTCATTGGAGGACTCCGCCATCCGCGAAGGCTTCAACCATCTCCGGGACAGCAAGGAATATAACCGCCTCTATGAAGCGGCACTCAGCCGCTCGAAGGCGGACTGGATTGTCGGCATCAACGGCACCCGCCTGTTTACCACGCTCTATCACAAGAAGCTGGTGGTCGGGCGCGTCCAGACGCCGACCCTTGCAATGCTGGTGGAGCGTGATGGGAAAATCTCCACGTTCCAGAAGGAAAAGTATTTCAACGTCCACGTCGGCAAGGGCGATCTGACCGCCGATCTGGAAAAGGTCAAAACCGAAGAGGAAGCAAAAAAGATTGCGGCGGCTTGCGAGAAAAAGCAAGCCGTCGTTTCTTCTCTCAAGCGGGAGACGAAAACCGTCAATCCTCCGAAGCTCTACGATCTGACCACCTTGCAGCGCGAGGCAAACCGATACTACGGCTTCACTGCCCAGCAGACGCTCGATCTCGTCCAGACGCTTTACGAAAAGAAGCTCCTGACCTATCCGCGCACAGACAGTCAGTTCATCACAGACGATATGGAGGACACTGCCCGTCAGGTCATTTCCATCGTCTGCCGTCAGCTTCCGCTTTTCTCCGGCGTTTCGGTCACTCCGGACATTGCCCGCGTAACCGACAACAGCAAGGTCACAGATCACCACGCCATTCTTCCGACCGTCCAGCTTGAAAAGCAGGATGTTTCCGCTCTCCCTCAGTCGGAACAGAAAATCCTCAATCTTGTCGGGATGCGCCTTCTGTGTGCAACCGGCGAGAAGCACACCTACGCGGAAACGCAGATCACGCTCTCCTGCGAGGGCTACGAGTTCAAAACCAAGGGGAAGACCGTCGTTCAAAACGGCTGGAAAGCCATTGAAGAGCTGTTCAAGGCATCCCTCAAGACGAAGGAAAGGGACGATCCCGTGAAGTCCTTGCCCGAAGTCCACGAAGGCGATGTTCTGGATGGTGTGTCCGCCAGCGTCACCGAACACTTTACGACACCCCCGAAGCAGTACACGGAAGACACGCTCCTGTCTGCGATGGAGACTGCCGGAAACGATCAGTTCGACGATGACACCGAGAAGAAAGGTCTCGGAACACCCGCGACCCGTGCCGGTATCATTGAAAAGCTGGTGAAATCCGGCTTTGCAGAGCGTAAAGGCAAATCCCTCATTCCCACGAAGGACGGCTGCAACCTTGTCTGCGTCCTGCCGGAACAGATCACATCTCCCGCAATGACGGCGGAATGGGAAAACACGCTCATGGAGATTGAACGCGGCAAGGCAGATGCAGACGCTTTCCTAAGCGACATTGTCCGGATGACCGGCGATCTCGTGAAAGCCTATCCGTTTCTCTCCGATGCCGAAGCCCAGCGTTTCGGCACGGGCAAGGAGGAAATCGGCAAATGCCCCCGCTGCGGCTCTCCGGTCTATGTCGGCAAGGGCAACTTCTACTGCTCGAACAAGGAATGCTCCTTCTGCCTGTGGGAAGACAACAAGTTCTTTTCCAGCAAGAAAAAGAAGCTGACCAAGAAGATTGCAAAGGAGCTGCTGGACAAGGGCTGGTGCCGAGTGACCGGGCTTTACACGCCGAAGAAGCCTCAGCTCTATGACGCGGTGATTCGTCTGGATGACAGCGACGGCAAATACGTCAGCTTCAAGATGGAGTTTGATCGATGACCCGCCCAAAGTATGTTGCTTCATGCAGCGGAGGCAAAGACAGCGTAGCGACGCTCCTGCTGGCTGCACAGCACAATGAGCCGCTGGACGAGGCGGTTTTCAGTGAGGTCATGTTCGACAAAAACACAAGCGGCGAAGTCCCGGAACACCGGGACTTCATTTATGACCGGCTCAAGCCCTTCTGCGAAAAGGAGCTGGGCATCAAGTTCACCATTCTCCATGCGGACAAGACCTACGATGAGGTGTTCCATCATGTCATCACCCGCGGACCGCACAAGGGCGAGGTTCGCGGTTTTGCGTGGGCCGGGATGTGCGCGGTCAATCGGGACTGCAAAATCCCGCCCGTCCGAAAGTACAATGCCGCGCTTTCTCCGGACACTGTGAGCTATGTCGGCATCGCGGAGGATGAGCCAAAACGCCTTGCTCGTCTGGATGGAATAACGAAGGTCAGTCTGCTTGCCAAATACGGTATGACTGAGGCGGACGCCTACAAGCTCTGTCAGGAACACGGGCTGCTTTCCCCAATCTACGCTCACTGCCGAAGAAACGGCTGCTGGTTCTGTCCCAACGCCAGTGACTCGGAGCTGCTGCACATGGTCACAAAGCACGCGGATATGTTTGACCGGCTGATTGAATGGGAGAACGAGGATAACATCTTCCATCGTCGGATGACGCGCAGAGAAACCCCGTCTGAGGTAAAGGCTCGTTTACTGAGCAAATCCCAGACGGGGTTTTCTTCGCCCAAAAGCAAATAAGAAATGGAGGTTTGAGATGGCTGAAAACAAAAATGCACAGCAAGTCCGCGAAATCACGGACAAGCTGGAACAGGGCATCAAGGAGCTTTTTGAATCCGAGCGGTTCAAGGAATACCTCCGCACGATGTCCAAGTTCTACAACTATTCCTTCAACAACACGCTGCTCATTGCGATGCAGAAGCCGGAGGCAACCTATGTTGCCGGTTATACCTCGTGGCAGCGCAACTTTGACCGTCAGGTCATGAAGGGCGAAAAGGGCATCAAGATTCTTGCACCCGCGCCGTACAAGGCGCAGGAAGAGCGTGAGAAGATTGACCCCGCGACGCAGAAGCCGGTGATCGGCGCAGATGGGAAGGCTGTCACAGAAACAGTTGAGGTTCTGCGTCCTGCCTTCAAGGTGGTGAGTGTCTTTGATGTTTCCCAGACGGACGGCAAGGAGCTTCCGGACATCATCGTCGATGAGCTGAAAGGCACCGTCGAAAACTACGAGGCGTTCTTCGATGCGCTCAAGCAGGAATCGCCCGTTCCTATTTCCTTTGAGGATATTCCGGGCGGCGCAAAGGGATTCTTCTCTCCGGTTGAAAGCCGCATTGCCATTCAGGAGGGCATGAGCGAAATCCAGACGGTCAAAACCGCCATTCACGAGATTGCTCATGCCAAGCTCCACGCCGTCAACCCAGACGAGAAAACCGCCCCCGAAGACAAGAAGGATCGGCACACCAAGGAGGTTGAAGCGGAAAGCGTTGCCTACACCGTCTGCCAACGGTACGGCATTGAAACCTCGGACTACTCCTTCGGCTACATCGCCGGTTGGTCATCCGGCAAGGAGACCAAGGAACTGAAAAGCTCTCTGGACACCATCCGCAAGACGGCGGCTGAGATGATCGAGGGCATTGACGCCAAGCTCAAGGTGCTGCTGGCAGAGAAAGCCCAGTCCGCAGAGAAGGAAACCGAAACTCCTGCAAAGGAAGCCATTCTGGAGGAAAAGCCGGAAGTCCCCATTTACCGCGAGACGGCGAATTATGCCTATGAAGCCGGTGAGATGGACGCATATCGTGCTTCTCTCGCTGCAAACGCGGAATGCCGCCGTGCGATTGAGGCGGCAATCAGTTCTAACTACGGAGACAACCGGCTGGATGCGGATGCTGCCGTGAAAAGCGTCCTTGAGCAGTTCTCTCCGGAGCGCGTCCGGTATGTCCTCGCAAACACCATTCAGCAGAAAGACTTTGACGGGCGCATTCCCCAGCCCCTCAAGGAGTGGGCGAAGAGCGTTGAGGTCTGCCCCGAAAACGCCTCCCGCTTCCTTGTGGATAAACCCAATCCCGGACTGACAGCACTTTTCGTCGATGCGTTCCGTCAGCAGACCGAAGCTCAAAAGGATGTCACTTCTGAGAAGGCAACGGAAAGAGACCCGGAGGTCGTTGCATGGGAGAGCGATGAGATTACCTCTATTGAGGTAAAAACCGTAGAGATCAAGTCTCCCTTTGCCCCCTTGCCGGAGGAAGCAGCGAAAGCACCGAAGGCACACCGTCTGACTGCGGAAGAGAAGGAAATCAAAGCCGCCGTCATGGACACGCTCAAGGGGCAGATTGCCTATAACAATGACGGTATGCGGGCGTCCTATCGCGCCTCTAACCACTCCTTCAATCTGCTGGCGCGGAACGGCGTCAGGATCGATGGCAACACGGTCACGCAGAATGGTGAGCCGCTGTTCAAAATCCATCGCCGTCATGCGGCGCGGAAAACACAGGGCTGTTACCGTGAGCTGATGCCGACGCTGGAATACGTCAAGCAGGAGCAGAAGCAGGAAAAGCCCTCCATCCGTGATCAGCTCAGGACTGCTGCAAAACAGCAGCCGGAGCAGAAATCTCCGGTCAAATCCAAAACGCACGACATGGAGTTGTGAGAAAGGAGACGCATGAAGAAATACACAGACGTTGACATCATTGCGGAGCTGCAGAAGCTCGTGGACAGTCATGTAGACAGCTACAAGGAAGACTTCGACATCGACAAGCGCATCATCCGCCGCGCCGCCGAAAGCCAGAATCCCGAAGACGAGACGCTGATGTGGTTCTGCCGCCCGCACGGAACGCACTGCCTCAACGAAAATCAGGTCTTCATTCAGGGAACGCGGGATCACAACACCTTCCGTTTCTATGCGGAACAGACCTACGACGAGTGCGTTGCCCGCGTCATTGTCCCGAAAACCGTCAAGCGCGGCAAGGTGTTCGGAGATGTCTTTGAGATCAACTACCGGGAACAGGCGGCAAATGTGGCGCAGAACTCGGTTGCGCCGGATCATGACCGGCTGACCTTCGCAGACGGCTTTGTACTGGAAGCCCCCTGCCGCAGCAGCTTCGATGAGGCAATGGCTTTGGTTAGTGAGCATGGCGGCGTACAAGCCCACCGGACGCTCCCGAAGGATGCTGAGGCTCTGGCAGAAGTGTTGACCAAACAGAAAAGCCGCCGCGACAGACTGCCGGAGGCAGAAAGGACAGAGGCGCTTTCACCTCTGCCCGTTGCAGAACTCCGCAAGTACGAGGCAGTCAAAAAGGCTCATCCCGACGCGCTGGTCTGCTTTGCTCAGAACGGATATTTTGAGCTGTACGGCAAGGACGCGGAAAAAGCCGCGCCGCTTCTCGGCACAAAACTCCTTGAAAAGAAAGTGCGCGGCAAGCCTTCCGTGCCGGTTACTGGTTTCCGTGAAAGCGCATGGGTAGCTGCATCAAAGAAGCTCTGGCAGTCCGGCGCGGATGTCTTTCTTAGCAAGGACGGCGAGACCTTCAAGGAACTCAAAGCCGCAGATTACATTCCTGTCGGAGCGACGCTGAATGTGGACGGGATCAAGTGCAAAATTAATGCGGTTGATTTTGCCGCTGATGAAGTCCGGCTGACCAACATCGAGGACAAGAACCGCCCCATCCGCTTTTCTGAAAGCATCCAATATATCCGCTCCTATGTGGAGGATGCCGGAACTGCTATCTACGACACCATCCCGAAGAAGCCCGCAGCCCGTAAATCCATCCGCGACAAACTGAAATCCGCGCAGAAAGCCCAGCCGCCCCATGCACCGAAACCACAGAAATCAAAAGGAAAGGATATGGAACTCTGATATGAAAAACTTTACCGTGGAAGAAATCAACCTGATGTGCTGCTTCAACACGTCCAGCCGGAAGCGGCTGATCGACGATATGAAGAGCGTCACCCTGAACGACATGGACGGCGAGATCGCAGAGCTGATGTATAAGACCGTCCGGAAGCTCGAAACCATGACCGACGCGGAGTTTGAGGAACTGTATATCATGCCGGACGGCATGGTGGATGACTGAAAGGAGGATGCCTATGCCCGTATTAGACGGTGATTTTGAAGCCTTCGTCACGAACCTTGGCAAGTACAACGAGGGTATGCTGGTCGGTGAGTGGGTGAAGCTGCCCACCACCGAGGAAGAGATGCAGAAGGTCTTTGAGCGCATCGGGATCGGCAAGCAGGATGAGTTCGGTCAGCCCTATGAAGAGTGGTTTATCACCGACTACGAATGCCCGATCTACGGCGTTCAGAAGATGCTTGGCGAGTACGAGAGCCTTGATAAGCTCAACTATCTCGCCGCCCTGATTGACGAGCTTTCCCTGAGCGATCAGGAAAAGCTCGTTGCCATTATGGAGGCGGGCTGCGATGAGGTCAGCGACATCGACGATCTCATCAACCTGACGTTCAATCTGGACTGCTACGACATCATGCCCGGCATCAACGACGAATCCGACCTCGGCTACTATTACGCCCACGAAGCCGGTATCTACTCTGAAAAGGATCTCGGTCCTCTGGCAGATTACATCGACTATGAACGCTATGGGCGCGACATTGCGATGGATGAGCAGGGACGCTTCACCGATGAGGGCTATGTCCGTGTCGCAAGCGAGAGGTGGGACAGGCAGTTTGACGGTGAGCTTGATGATATTCCCGACGAATACCGGATCACCGGCTCAGGGGAAACCGCCGAGCGTGACAGCACCATCGCCGTTCTCGTCGTTGAGCCGGGAAAGGAGCCTTATGTGAAGGAGATTGACTCCGGTCTGGAGTCCTTGCAGCATGAGGTCGGCGGCTGCATCGAGGCGATTTACCCCTACGAAGACCCGGTTGCCTTAGTCTGCAACGAGGAAGGCAAGCTGGAAGGTCTGCCCCTGAACCGCGCTCTGCGGGATGAGGACGGTGACATCTACGACGTTGTTGCCGGAACATTCATGGTAGTTGGCTTGACGGATGACAGCTTCGGCTCTCTGACCGTAGAGCAAATGCAGAAGTTCTCTGACCACTTCAAGGTGCCGGAGCAGTTTGCAAAGCTGGGCGATAAGATTGTAGCGATTCCCATGATCTCGAAGGAACAGCAGAAGCAGGAAGCTACCGAGCAGAAGGACTTTGAGATGAATGCCGACACCTCCGGTCTGACGGTTGCCGGTCACATCGGGACGTGGCACACCATTGACCAGCACGAAATCGGCGGTCACAGCTTTTATCTGATGGAGCATGACACCTACGGCGATGAAGCTGCCTGTGTCATTGTCGATGAGCGCGGCAAACTCGTCCTTGATGATGTCTACAACGGCTTTGACGATGACACGCTCCGCCTTCTCGACCTTGAGGTCAAGGAAGTGCCGGAAATGCCCGATCCCGCGCTCTCCGTTCAGGATATGAAGGACTACGGCTACGCATGGGCTGGCGTTCTTCCCGCCGGTCAGGAGGCGGCTGAGAAGGCTTTGGAGAAGGGGTGCGAGGTTTACCGTCTATATTCCGATAATACCGAGGGCTTGTGCGTGGATGTCAAGGAGATTGCCGATCATGCAGCAAAGGGCGGAATGCTCGGTATCAGCAAGGAAAGCTGGATGGCGGCTCTTGAGAAGGAAAACTACCTCAAGGCAGCGGAGATGTCGATGGAGGATGACTACGGCATGATTGACGGGATCATCAACAACGGTCCGAAGGAGGACAAGACCGCAGAGGTCAAAGCCCCCGAAAGGGGCGAAAAGTCCTCCATCATGGACAGGCTCAAGTCTGCAAAGGCTGAAAAGCAGAAGGAATGCTGCCCTCCCCAAAAGCACAAAGGAGAGATTGAGCTGTGAGCAGAAGTCAGAAGTGGCGGCAGGAGTGGTCGTTCTTCATCGGGGACAGCGGACGCCGGAAGTATAACCGCTTCTGCGTCCGCTGCGTCCATAGCTGCAAGCAGAGCTTCCGTGCGGATCTCATCGCCTGTCCGCACTTCTCCCGCAAGGCGGCGCAGTGTAGACAGTTAGGGGTCGAAAAAGCCTGTGATAGCAAGCCCCAGAGCGGCGCAAATTGACCAACCTAAGTGATTGTATTCCCTGCGCAGTTTCATCTTTAGCGCGGAAATAAGTGTCGATTTCAGCACTTGTTTGAATGCCCGGAAAACGAACCAAGAGCCTCTGCCGATACCCAAAACGGGCATCGACAGAGGCTCTTTTTTTATGACATATTCAAAATAGCGGACAGCAGCTCTTGAACCTGTTGCCGGTATTCCGGCTTTATATCCGAAATACGTCTGGCAAGCGCAAGGGCTTCCGCTTCTGGCTCATCGGTCCCAAAGATAATTCGGTCCGCACTGACGCCCAGCAAACGGCAAAGACGCTGCAAGGCTTCAAGAGAAATACCGGAAGCACCACGCTCAATAGCACTCAGGTGATTCGGCGTCATGCCAAGCATTTCTGAGAGCGTGTCCTGCGTATAGCCCGCCTGTTCTCTTGCCACTTGAATATTGCCGCCGATTTCAATATTGATGTCCTTCTTCTCTCGCATAGCCTCACCACCTTTGCATTTAGTGTACCTAACGGCGGTGTCATTATCCACGGTACGCCGTCGTTGATTTTACTAACGACAATGCGTTGACTGTCCGTGATGAGGGTGATAGAATGGAGTTACCTACCAAAAGAGTGAAAGAAGGGGTGTCATGTCGCGCATTATTGAGTTTAGAAAGTCTGCTCAAAAAGCTGAAAAGCAATCCGTTCAAGGCAAGACTTGTGCGTTTACCGGTCATAGACCGCAGAGTCTTCCGTTCGGCTTTGATGAATCCGATAAGCGTTGTACTTCTTTGAAATCTGTTATGCGGGATCAGATTGTAGCACTCATCGAGAACGAGGGCATCACGCATTTTATTACCGGCATGGCTCTTGGCGTCGATATGTACGCTGCGGAAATTGTACTCGATTTGAAATCAAAATACCCTCGCATTACTCTGGAAAGCGCAATCCCTTGTGAGACACAAGCGATCAAATGGTCTGTGGCTTCACGGGAACGGTATTATAATATCGCGGCAAAGTGTGACAAGGAGACCATGCTGCAACGGGAGTACACGCCGGACTGCATGGACAAGAGAAATCGGTACATGGTCGATCACGCCGATTATATTCTCGCAGTATGGAATGGATGCCCCAGCGGTACCGGGAATACCGTGAGATATGCCCACAAAAAGGGCAAGACCATCATCGTCATCAATCCGGTTTCCCTTGATGTCACGCGGGAATAAGGCAAAAAATCCCTTCTGAATCAAGCGTTGTGAAAACCGTGAAGTATTTCCCGATAGCGAATACCCATTGCACTGTTCAGTGATTATTGGAAACGTGTACGGCGTATGCTGCCCAGTGAACATCTCCATGGAACACATCGAATTTTCGCGGCATCGCAAAACGGAAAGTGTCACCTTATGGACAGTCCATTGCCGAGGGAAAAATAAATCGCTGGAAACGGGAACGCCCCCGGCACTGTGCGTCTGGCACAGTGTCGGGGGCGTTTTTCCGTGTCTTAGTTATGAGCCAGTTCATTTAGGAGCAGCTTTCGATAGCCCACATCCAAGACGCAGCGATGGAAGTCCATCAGACGGTGTTCGTCGAACAGCTTTTCACAGAGCTTGGTCAGCGGATGATTCATCAGCTTTGCAGAAATGCCAGTCTCGTTGAAAAACCTTGCCCATGTGAAGACCTCTTCTAAATCCTCCTGCCCAAGCGTGGCAGGAATGATGGCGTTGCATAGGCGGACAATGGGGCTGTCCGCAAATCGCTCTGCCACTTCCTCCGGTGTGCATTCATAGCGGTCACAGTCAAAGGAAAGCGCATCCTCAATTTTAAGATAATTTTCGGTTTCATCCCGCGTCAAGGTTATGGTGTAGTCTCCCATACCGGACGGCACATCAATATTCTCCATGACATCAAGCTCGTAACGGGAGCCGCCGATGATCGCCTCAAAGGAGAAGGACTGACAGATTACTGCTGGGTTCTTGTCTATCTTGTCCTCATTCAGAAAGGACAGCGGATTGTACTCTGTTAGTTCCCAGTCGATTTTTCCTCTCTCTGTTTGCTCGGCAATCTGCTGGATCAGATGTTGTTCTTCTTCGTGCAGATTTTCATTGTACAACATGATACACCTCCGTTTTCTGATTGTCGTTTTTTGGGGGGCTGCTCTATGTTTCCGAAGAGACTGCCGTTTGTATCATCATTCCTTGGCTGAGGGCAGACCTTCGTAAAACTTCCTAAGTTCGCCCAAACTGCTTGTCCGATTTTGGATAGGCAGGGAGTCCCATGTAATGTCATGATAGCGTTCCGGCGGCTCATCCCGCAGTCTTCGGTCGATGATGCAGACAATGCCGGTGTCTGTGAAATTGCGGATCAATCGCCCGATGCCTTGCTTGAGCTTGATAATCATTTCGGGAACGCGAACATCCATCAGAGCATCCTTAGCAACGGAACACTTATACTCGATAATCGGATCGGGGACAGGGAACGGAAGCCGGAAAATGATGACATTGGAAAGGCTTTTTCCTTCAATGCTGATACCTTCCCAATATGCACCCGTCCCCAGAAGCACGGAGTTCGTATCTTCCTTAAACTCATTCAGCACCTTGTCCTGCGACGATCCCGGCTGCTGCATCAAGATTTTGTACGGAAGATTTTTCTCACTGAGAATGGAGTAGACCTCTTCCATGTCGGTCTTTGCCGTAAACAGCACGAGTGCCTTTCCGTTGGAAATGCTCAGGATCTCAAGCAGTCGCTCCACACCCTTTTCAATGAAGGCTTCATGTTCTCTGGTCGGGTGCGGGAGATCGTCGCAATAGTAGATCATGGCGTGTTCATCGTATGGATATGGGGAAGGCTTTGGCTCGGATAAGCAGCCGCGGTCACCAGCGGGAAAGCCGGTATTGCTGATAAAGTAAGAATACTGTTCTTCCAGAGACCCGCTCGTGGCGTTCGTCAGCGTGGCAGAGGTCAAGATGGTTCTTTCATCACCATTGAAGTATAGGCGGCTCACAATTTCTTTTGTGTTTTTAGGGCAATAGACGAGTTCCGTGTTGCTGCCGTGCTGCTCAATCCAGATCAGCATATCGTCTATCTGGTCAAGAAGCTCTGAAAGGGACTCGCTGACGGCATCCAGATCATCAGAGGCAGCAAAGGAACGGTTGTTTCTGAAATCCATGCTGGAATAAATCTGAATGCTGGACGAAAGGTTGTGTATGGCGGCGTTCATTTCCGTAAGCAGCTCAACCGCACTGCCGCTTTGGTCAAAGAAAAAGCGGTCAGCGTAGCGCATATCCTGATCTGCCTCGTTGATCTGCTTTTGGACTTGTGCCTTCAGGCAGTTATAGAAGGCGATGATTGCGCTCTCTGCCTCTCGCTTTTCTCTGGACACGCTGCTTTGGTCAGAGGAACGCAGCTCATAGAATGCGCTTTTAATCATTCCAAAGAGCATACCTTGCCCGAAACGCTCCGTTGTGGCACTCCGCA
>OJRP01000557.1_pt1 | contig 26221 bp, 19 predicted proteins | sample 1599201 | NCBI WGS metagenome assembly OJRP01 (sample SAMN03922534, study PRJEB24848) | human gut metagenome | isolation source: stool sample | host: Homo sapiens | place: Germany | collected 2010-05
TTCGCAACATCAGCGAAAAAGAGGGCCACGACTGGCGCCTGATGAGCGCCATCGCCTACCATGAATCGCGGTTCACGCCCGACATCACCTCGCGCAGCGGGGCCCGCGGGCTGATGCAGATCATGCCCTCGGTGGCACGCCAGTTCGACGTCCCGACCGAGCAGGTCTCCAATCCCGAGACCAACATATGGTTGGCCAACAAGCTGATGTCGAAGATTATGAACACGCTCCGTTTCCCCGAGGGGACTCCCGAGAAGGATCGGATGAGCATCATCCTGGCCTCGTACAACAGCGGGATCGGCCATGTGAACGATGCGAGGCGCCTGGCACGGCTCAACGGCGAGGATCCCAATTCGTGGGAGGTCGTGGCCCGCTACCTGCAACTCAAGGCGCAGCCCGAGTATTACGAGAGCGAGGCGGTCAAGTGCGGACGTTTCACCGGCAGCCGGCAGACGCTGGCCTACGTGAACGACGTGATAGGACGCTATGACAAATACTGCCGGATTGCTCGGAGATAACTCCGGCAGGAATTGAAAAGTCTGAATCTACAGCAAAAAGGCTGAACCCAGGGGTTCAGCCTTTTCTCTTTATATCTTCTGAGTTGCCGGCGGACTTGTCCGGCGCCGGGTCAATAGACCCACTGGAAATCGTCGACGTACATTACATTCGTCGTGCAGCCCACCATGTAATCGCCGTAGGCACTCGTGGAGCAGGAGATGATGATGCTGTACTTGCCGGTGGGGCGTCCCGCAGCCGGGTCGTAGAAGTTGAGCGGCAGGGTGGCCTCTACCATTTGCTCGCCTTCGGTCGACTTGTCGACGAACAGCGACCCGTAGGCGATGAGTTTCCCTTCTGCGGTCTGGGTGGTTTCCGCCGGATCCCAAATGCCCGTGGGGTCTTTGGTGCCCGAAGCGACCCGGTGCCGGGCGTTCCAGTCGATGATGGCGACGAAAATGCGGGCTTTGTCCGGGTCGCCTATGCCGACCGGGGCCCCGGAATGTTTGCTTGCGTCGATCGTGCCCAGTGTCGCGTGGTATTTCACCTTCATGCCCGAAGGGCGCGCCGTCCAGTTGTAGGGCTGTCCGAATTCTACTACGCCCGTCCACGGGCCGTCTTTGTAGAAGATGCCGGACATCAGGTTGCCGGCTGCGATGTTGACGAGGGGAGGGGCTGCCGCGGCCAGTTTCGCGCAATAGCTGCCGCCCATTCCGTTGAAAGTCCCCTGCCTACAGAGCTTATCCGCAAATGTGTTGTTACCGCTGGCCCAGAACTCCGCATTCGTATTTTCGCTCGTGAAGCACGACAAGCCCGGGTTTTCCATGTTCCCGTCGGGAATCGTGTCGCCCGCGGGTGCCGTGTATTCGGCGGTTTCGGTCTGCTGCCCGCCGACGAGAAGCCGGAATTCATACGTTTGCCCGGCGTAGACGCCCTTGGTCGTGACGAGGCGTTTTACGGGGATGCCCGCATCGTTGGTGAGGCTTGTCCATTCGGGTGCGATCGAGCTCGTAAAGATGCCGCTTTCGTCCTGTGCGCCCTTCTGCGTCGTCTGCCAGTCGGCGGTACCCTTCAGACGGTACTGGATTTCGGCGGTGGCGTAATCTTCGGGCGTAACCATCGTGGTTACGACGGCCGTGTTGTTCCAGAGGTCGATCTCGCGGACACCGATCTTCACGTTGGTGGGCTGGACATGGAGCATCCACCGCTCCGTGCGGCCGTGGCAGGTGACGTCGACCAGACGAACCGTTTCGAAGCCCGTGGCGGAAAGTTCCTCGGCCGTGGGCGAGTAGGCGGTGATGTCGGCAGGCCCCAGCTTGAGGCTGGTGACCGTGACGGCCTTCAGGTCGGTGCCTTCGGCGACATAGGCCGTGGCCGTACGCGCCTGCGTGTCGATCAGTGTCGATCCGATCTGCCCGGCGACGGTGAACGACCGGGCTATGGGCTGCTCGGCCACGATCGTCCACTCGTAGTCCTGGTAGAGCGAGAGCGTGACATAGAGCGGCGCCCGCAGGTCGAACTCCCCGCTCAGCGGCTGCGAAGTCCTGATCTGGCTGATGAATTTCTCTTTGTCGGTCATCATCGGGTTGGATGTGGCGACATCGAATTCCGCCTTGTCGATGGTGACCTTGCGGATATCGGTCTTCTCGTCCAGCGTGAGCGTCACGGTACGGTTCACGAGGCTGATGCCGGTCACCGTGAACCCCTCGCCTTCGATGCTGCGGATGCTGAGTTCGATGGTGGGATACGGTAGGTCGTTCTCGATGCACGACGCTGCCAGCAGGAGCGCCGCCGCCGAAAAGAGTATGCGTAGGTATTTCATAGTTTACTGCTTTTTCTTGTCCCACAAATGTATCGTCATACCGAAGTTGATGGCCGCGATATTGAGCCGGAAACGCATGTTCGAAGCCTTGCGTGAACCGATCTTGTTGCCGTCGGCATCCTTCTGGGTGATGCTCGTATACTGTATGCCGCCCAGCCCGAACGAAATCGTCGCACAGACGTTGGGGAAGATGTATACGGCAGCTCCCGGGTTGAACGCCAGCTTTACCTGCGTTTTGTCGTTGTAGGTGCGGTTGGGTGCGCCTCCTTCGTTATGATCCGGGTCGTATGCGAAGCTCGAATGTCCCGTCGAGAGCGCCAGCTCGAACTCGGCGAAGAGTCCGAAGCGTCCTTTGGGGTCGAGCCCCGCATAAGAACGGTGGAAAATGCCGAATGAGTATTCGTCGCTCGAAAGATCGACGTAGGGGAGCTGCCCCGAGAGGTCGTTGCCCTCGCCCGCATCGAAATAGGTGTTGTCGAGCGTGCCGCCCATGTGGCTGTATCCGAAACGGATGCCGATGCAGTTGTTATCGCGGTAGAAATAACCGACGAAGGGTTTTACCGTTGCGATCGTGGCATCCGCATCGATGTTGTCGAAGATGAGCATGAGGTCGGTGTCGTCGCTCGAAACCGTACCGTAGGAGGCCGTAAGACCCATCATCACTTCGCCCTTGTAGGCGAATTTGAGTTTGTTGATCTCGCGGTCGATGCGGCGGCGCGTGGGCAGGAAACGCTCCACCTGGGGACGCTTGTGCTTTTCGGCCGGCATGGCTGCGGGCATCGGCGCCGAGGGTGCCGCCGGGGCGCCGAGGGTGCCCGCTGCGGCTGCGGTGCCCGTTTCTGCGGCGAGTCCCGAAGCTGTTTCCGCCGTGGCTTCGGTGCCCGTTCCGGGGGTGTCCGAAGTTTCCGGGGGCACGGTGTCCTCGTTGCCGGAGGGGGTTTCTTCGACTGCGGCCGTAGCGGCCCGCTGCACTGCGGGGAGGGCTTGTTCCGTCTCCGCTGCGGCGCCGAGCGTGATGAATACCGATAAAATGGAAAGTATGATTCGTTTCATGTGCGTGCCGTGTTTAGAGATAGAATGCCATGCCGAGCCCTATCGAGAAGATATTGACTTTGAAGTTCATCATGCTGGCGTCGCGCTTGCCGACCGTCACCTGGTTGTGTACCTGCTTGGTGTGGCTGTAACTGATGCCCATCACGCCGACGTTGACCTCGACGGCCATGTTGTTCGTGGCGAAGGCGATGATACCCGGCGAGATGCCCAGCGAGAAGGTATAGCCCGTCTGGTAGGTGCCCTTCACCGGGGAGTCCTTGGCAAAGCGTGCCTGCGTACCGCCGCCCGAGAGCTGCATCTCGTTGAAGAGCGCGAAACGCTTGTTGCGGCCCAGCGGGATGTACTGGCGCCAGATCATGGCCACCGAATAGCTCTGTTGCAGCGAATAGCAGTCGTTCAGTTCGAAATTCAGGTCGGAGTCCTCGCCGCCCAAGTTGAGGTCGGCCTTGTCCAGCTTGAGCAGCGAGCGCGAATAGATGAAACGGCCTCCGAGTGCCATGTTGTCGCGGAAGGCATAGGCGATCATCGGGCTGACCTTGAACGTGTAGCCCTTCGATTCGATGCCCTCGATGACCAGGAACCTGTACGTATCGTTCGAGTGGGTCGAGTAGGAGGCCGTTCCTCCGAAGATCCATTGCCCGCGCGGGACGAAGAGGTTGTGTTTTTCGGTAAGGCCGCGCTGGCGCCGCATTTCGTTGACGGTCTGAGGACGTTCCTCGTGCTGCATGCAGCTCGTGCTGTCGGCCTGCGGGGCGAGGGACGCCGCGGCGTTCGTCTGTTGTGCACGGCTCTCCGGCGCCGTGCCTGCCAGGAGCAGGAGTGCCAGGAGCGTACTGGTGGTTATCTTGCGCATTGTTGTGCGTTTACGTTTAATCGTTAATATACCCATTCGAAATCGTCGACGTACATCACGTTTTTCGAGCAACCGGTGAAATAATCGCCGTAAGCGTTGCAGGCACATGAGATCACGAGCGAATACTTCCCTTCGGCAGGGCGCGTCTCGTGGTCGTACCATACGATGTCTAATTCGGCGTCCTGCATATCCTCGCCATCCGTCGATTGCGTGATCCAGAGCGATCCGTATCCCAGGATTTTGCCTTCCGATACGTTGTCGATGCCTTTTTCCGGATCCCATGCACCTTTGGTGGTCGTCATGCCGGATACGACCTCATGCGGGGCGTTCCAGTCGACGATCGCGACGAAAATACGAGCCATGTCCGGATCGCCCTTTTTGATATAGGGACAAATATCGCCCGAGGTGCGTACTTTGTCGACCGTGCCGACGTGGGCATGGTATTTTACCTTCATTGCCGAAGGACGTGCCGTAAATGCGTATGTTTGTCCGAACTGGACGGTGCCTGTGAAACTTTTATAGGCGAATTCTCCTGTGAACAGGTTGCCTGCGGCCAATACCAGCATATTGGTGCTGGTTAGTTTTGCAGCCGGTGCAGACTTCCCGAATTTCACGTCGGTAGAGGTGCAGAGCGTTTTTGTCATGGTATTGTTGCCGCTGCTCCAGAACGATTCTCCCGCGGCGTTGGGAAAAGCGAAGCCTCCGGTCATGCTCCAGCCCGACATGTCGCCGTTGGGGATTGGCTGTACCTCTCCGGCCGTAAATGTTCCGGTAGTTTCCGTGCCGTTGATAATGGCTCTGAAGTCGTAGCTGTGTGTCGCGATGATTCCCGTGCCGGCGGCCTGCGTATATACGGTTTGCTCTTTTACGGTTTGCGGAACCCACTGGGGCGCATAGGTCGCCGTGATGAAATCGTCGCCCTGCGACGTCCCGGCCATCGGCTGCCATTCGCCGCCGCTGCTGCGCAGGCCGAATTGCACGGTGGTGCCGGGCGTGAAAGAAACCACGCGCAGCGTGACCGTATTGGCCCACAGGTCGTAGTCGTCCGCCGTTACGGGAACCAGCCCCTCCAGGCGGTAGGTCGTAGCGACCTCCGAGGAACCGCCGTTGGCGTCCTCGATGCGGAGCGTCACTTTCTGGTCGCCGGCCTGGCACGAAGCGAAGAACGCATCGGAGAGCGTCAGCCGGACGTTGTATTTGTCGACCGGTTCGAGGGAGATGCCCTCGGTCGTGCCGTTGAGCGCGTCGTAGCTCTTGTCGCCTACCGAAACCGTGAACCGGGTCAGTTCCGAGAAGGCCATGATCCGGTATTTCTTCTCTCCGGATCGGTACTTCTGGATTTCGGTGATGTCGAACCCTTCGCTGATGACGGCCGGATCGGGGCTGAAGATGATTTCGTCGTCCTTGTCGTCGGTACCGGGGTCGACGCTGATCAGCACACAGTCGATATAACCGGGCAGATCGGGCGAATATTTGAACGTGAGGGTATACTTGCCGCCGGCTTTGACATTGGGGATGTAATCTTCCATTTCCACGTTCTTACCCTCGACATGCGTTCCGCGGAAGAGCCAGGCCAGCGACGTCATGCCTGCGGGCAGGGTGTAGTAACCCGTCCCCTCGGTCGTGAACCTGAGCGCCGGGACACTGCCCGCTTCGGCGGCTTGCTCGTCGACCTTTTCCCCGCCGGCAATCCATACGGAATAGCCGGGGGCGAGGTTCTCGGCGATCGTATCGTCGAATTTCACCTCTACGACGGTGTTCACGATCTGGCAGACGACCGCAACGTTTGTGGTTTCGCCGGGTTTGACGGTGAACGTCTCCTCGCCCTTGTATAACCGTTTCGTGAAATCGGCGGGGGCTTCCTCTCCGGCTTCGACCGCTACGCGATAAGTGCCGGCCAACAGTTCCAGCCGTTCGGGACAGGCCTCTTTCGAGGTGTATTTGCGCAGCAGGCCGCCCTCGTCGTTGTAGATGTAGACGGTCTGGTGCTGCAACGGGTCGTATTCGCCGGTGTCGGCTGTCTGCCGGGTCGAGACCGTCATCGCCATGACGCCCGTGCGATTGTCGCTGCCCGCGGCGGAGTCGTCTTTCGAGCAGGCCGCGCCGAGGAGCACCGCGAGCAGTACGGCAAAATATGAGATATATCGTTTCATTATCGGTCGGCTTTAGTGGACGATGAGTTTGACAGTCTTGTGTGTCAGTACATTATCGTTGTCCGTCACGTCGAGGACGAAATTATGCTCGCCCGGGATTTCCAGCAGTATCTCGACGAATTTGGTGATCGAGAAGGTCACCGACGTCTGGTTCTTTACCTGCTCGTTGATCGGGAACCCGAATTCGCCGTGCAGGACTTCGACCAGTTCGTCGGGGATGTCGCAGATGTCGAATTTCTCCGGCAGGTTGATCACCGGCAGCAGCGGCCTGAGCGTTTCGGAGTCGATCGTCACGAAGAACGACTTGATGCCTTTGTCGGCCTCGATGTCGATGTCGATCACCATGTCCTTCTGCACTTCGTATTGCTGGTCGATGTCGTAGCCGCGCCACGTGATCCGGGGGCCCGTCTGTCCCGAGCTTTTATCGACTGCGAGCGTCAGTACGGCTTCGGACGAGACGCCTTTTGCATCGGTCATCGTGAAGGCGAAGGTGTGCGTACCGTCGAATTCATAGAGCGCCCTGATCTGCCCTGCGATGTTGAAACTCTTGGCCGTCTGTCCTTTGAGCTCGCTGCCTACGGGGTAGCCGAAGCCCTTGAGGATAATCCCTGCCGCCGAAGATGCGTCGAGGGTGCAGAGGTCGAATGTTTCGGGCAACTGGATGGCGGCCATCGACGCCAGGAACTGGCTGTTGGTGGAGCCGACGGTCACTTGCAGCGATTCGATGCCGTTGGGCGAGGAGAGGTCGAATGCGAACGGTTCGATGCAGTTCCCTTCCGCGTCGAACATGGCGTCGGTCAGCGTGAAGGGCTGCGTCATGTCGTGCCCGGGCCAGGTGAGCGCCGGGGCGTTGGGGTCTTCGAGGAGCTCTTCCCCGAGGTTTTCCGTACCGTCGACGACGAACTTGTTGTCCTGGAGGATGCTGTTGTCGACTTTGACCGAGAAGAGGATGTTGCCCTTGTCGGCGTAGCCGATTACGACCGAAACCTTGCGCCACTGCCCGGCCTTGACCCCGGTGATCTGCTTGCTGAATTTAGCGGGGACACCGGTGTCGGCGAAGGTGCCGTCGAATGCGAAGTTCAGGGTGTTTTCCAGGGCCAGCGGTTTGAAATAGGCCGCCCGGGTCTCGGTTTTGGAGAAATCCAGGCTGGTATCGCCCAGCGATACGGTGGCCTTGCTGGTGTCGGCAAGCATGTCGGCCAGCTCGGGCGAATATTCCACCGAGACCTTGATGTTCTGCAGGGTGCAGACCACCTCTTCGGGCGAGGTCGTCTGTGCCTTGGTGATCGTAAAGTCGCTCGTCGCCCCGTAGACGGGGTGTTCCCAGTCCGCGCCGGGCATCGTGTCTTCCGAACGGACTTCCATGCGGTAGACGCCCACCTTCAGTTCCATCGGCGTCTTGAGCTGCTCCTTCAGCTCGGCATAGGTCATTTCGAGTACCTGCGCGTTGTCGGCGTCGAGGATCTCCACGATAAAGCTGTCCACGTCGGGAGCCGTGGCGCGCGTCCCGGATGCGGTGCGTGCGGCCTGCGTCTCATCCGACGTGTCGTCGGGACGGATTTCGGTTTCGTCGTAGACGACCGTCATCGAGAGGTTGCCGATCGACAGATAGCCGGTCATCCCGGCGGGCTCGGGGTTCGGATCCTCCTTGTACGGGGGCTCTTCGTTTACACAGCCGGTTGCGAAGAGTGCCGCAACCGCTAACATCGTGAGAAATTTGGTAAATGTTTTCATATCTTTCCCTGTTTTTATTTCTTTTCGGTATCGTCGATGGCTCCCTCGTTGACCTCGCAGTCGAGCGTCCGGGTATCAGTGTAACTGTCGCCGAGTGTGATGGTCAGCGTGGCGCTGCCCGCGTTTTTGGCATCGTAGGTGATGATGTGGCAGGTGCGCGGCGTCGTGGCGTCGAGCGTCTGGGCGGAGAAAGTCACTTCGGGGCCTCCCCCCCCCCGTGCCCGTCGGGCTCTGGCGGCGTGCCGTGCCGGTCACCGTGAGCCGCGTGCCGCCCTTGACGAACACCGGTTCGTCGGCAGGGTCGCTGCCGGGCGTGAAGGCGAATTCATTGCCCGAGGCCGTCGTCACGGTGAACCTGGCATCGTGGAAATAGGCGAGGAACTGCTCCGTGGCGCGGATTACCACTTGCGAATTGGCCACCGTGGCGGTCAGGTCTGCATTTACCGTGCGCCGGGGCACCACTTCGATCTTTTGTTCGGCATAATAGTAAGGTTTGCCGGCTCCTTCCGCATCGGGGTTGCCGTGGGCGATCGCGACGGTGTAGGCGCCCATCCGGAAGACGGTTTGGCTCTGCTCGAACTCGGTGAGCGTATCCCATTTCTGCGTGCCCGTTTCGCCCGTTACCGTGAGCGAGAAAGCCCCGGCTGCAGGTGCTTCGGGCGTGCCTGAAGCCTCGGCCGAAGCCGTGTCGATCGACGTGTCGGCCGTGCAATTGATGGCCAGGGTGCCGTACCCCGTCTCGTCCGTCTTGTTTTCCGTGGAGCATCCGGCGGCCAGCAGGCACGCCGATGCCAATAGATATATAAGTTGTTTTTTCATAGCAGTCCGGATCGTTCGGTAAAAGATGTTGTCGGGATTGTCGGTTGCTTCGTGCGCTGCCGGGAGGACGGCGGGATGTGCCTCAGCACCGCCGGTCGGATTACCGGTATGTGAAATCTCCCGAGGCGTTTGCATGAGGCCGGATGTCCGGGATTTTATGCGCATGGGTACGAGTTTTTTATTGGCAATGTGCAAAAATAGCCATGCGGCGCGTATCTTGGAAATAAATTCAACGAACGTGCGGTTTTTCATCACGAACACCCTGTCCGGCGAGCATGCCCGTATCTCGTTTTCGCCTTTCACAACACTTGATGCACCCGATGGCCGGCTGTGTCGCTTGTCCGTCGGTTGCGTGACGGCCTGCCGTGGCAGTCCCTCCCCGCAAGAAAAAACCTCCCTGCAATCGCAGGGAGGTCGGGGATAAAGGCCTTTGGCCTTCCGGATATTCCGGCGGGTTAGTATACCCATTCGAAATCTTTGACGTATAGGCTATTACCTGCACATCCATTCAAGTAATCTCCATATCGGCTGGTTGCACATGAAATAACGATAGTATAGTTTCCAGTCGGTGCCCCACTTGAATTGTCATAATAATTTAATGGAATGATTAATTCCGTCATATCCTTAACAGTTTGACTCGGATATACCACACCGTAGGCGATGATTTTCTCCTCCGCACTCAGTCCCACTTTGGTCGCCGGATTCCATACACCGGAAGGGGTTCCTTTTCCCGCAGTCGTTGCATGGCGGTTGCTCCAGTCGGTAATGCATACGACAATACTTGCTTGATCTTGCTCATCGACATTAATATAAGTGCTTGTGCCGGCTGCGGTTACAGTTCCGATCTCTGCTTTGTAGTAAAGTTTGAGAGCGGTAGGTCGTGCTGTGTAAGTGAATTTCTGTCCAAAGCTAACTGTTCCTGTTTGTTGGAATATTCCGTTGAATTTAAAAGTTCCTGTGAATAAATTTCCCGGTGCTAACTGGATGGAGCCAATGCCTGGATTTTTTGCCTGCATGTATGCTGCAGATGTACTTTCGTCATAGGTGCAAAGACTCGAAGCAAATGTATTATTCCCGCTCCCCCAAGAGGTCGAGGATGTGTTTGAGGTTGTGAAGCAACTTGAACTTGACGAGAATCCCGAAAAAATAGGATCACCTTCATTATTTGCAGGAGTGAATATATTTTGTTCAAGGACAATACCGTCTACCAACAACTGATATTCATATTGTTTTTTTGCAAAGAGGCCTGTTTTGTTATTTGCAGTGTAGATTGTGAGCCCTGCTTCATTTTCACCAGATGTCCATGTCGGTTTGATTGTAGCGGTATAGTTCCCGTCACTATTGGAAACAACTTCTGCTGTATTCCATTCCGTTTCACCTTTAATCCTGTATTGTAAAGATACGGATTGCGCATTTTTATCTATGTTGTTGATAGTCAGAGATGCTGTGTTAGCCCAAAGGTCTGTTTTTTCGAGCGAGACTTTTGTTGGCATTTGGAATTTCAGTTCTTGGGTTGTAGTTTGTCCTGCGAGGTCTGTTACAACTACCTCGAAAACATGCATGCTGCCGGCAGGAGCTCCAATGGATTCAATTAATGGAATCAGCAGTGTGATATTGAAATCAATGGATTTTTTATACTGTATTTGGCTGCAGCAACTTAATCCGAGGTCATCTTCGTATGATACGGGTAAATTTTCTGATAGTACTTTATCAGTGAAAAGATTGAGTTGGCTAATGCTGAGAGAATTGAGTATTTCGGAAGAAACATTAACTACAAGATTGGCAATTCCGCCCGGGGCATTAATTTTAATATTTGCCTGATAATCTGTTCCGCATTTTGTAATATCATGTACTGCATCCATATCTTCCCCCAGCCATACGAGCGACGGGGCGTCGATGGGGGCGAACTGCAGGTCGGAGACCGCTTTCGTATAGAGCGTTCCGGCTTTGAAGGCTTCGGTGCGGTTGACCGTGACCGTAGCCATCTGGTTGTCGGAGCCGATTACGTCGAGCGTCAGCGTGGGGTAGAGGTCGGCCGGGACGTTGAAGAAGGCTTCGACCTTGTCGGCGCTCGCCCCATCGGGCGTGTATTGCAGTGCGATGACGTTCGACTGGTCGGTTGTGCTGAGGGTGGCAGCCGTTTCGGCACCTCCGTTCTCGAGGGCGAGATCGAGGCTCGAGGCCGAAAGCTTTTGGGTTTCCCCGCCGGCGGTCAGCAGCAGGTATTTCACCTTGTCGGCCTGCGTGGCGATGGAGAAATCGAGGATCGACGTGAGGCGGTGCAGCGTGAAAGCTACGGGGTTGCCGTCCACTTTGCCCGCCTCGTCGGCTGCGCCGTATGCCTGGGGAGTAGCGACCAGCGCGTCGTAGGCGCTGTTGAAATCGTTGCCCGTCTGCGTACGCAGGTTCCCGAACGGGAGGTTGGCCGTGGTACCTGTGACCTGCGCGTGGGGGAAGAACGCATAGTAATTGCCGCCGCCCGCTACGAAATCGTTGAGCGAACCTTCGAATGCGGCCGAGGCGGTGTTGTAGTCGAACTTAGCGGCTGTGGCGGGTGCCGTGCCGCCGGTTTTGACCGGCAGGATGCCCAGGGCGTCGCCGGCTTCCCATTCGGCCGTGAAGACGCTTTCGCCGACATTGATGTTGGCGCGGGTGCCGTCGTTTTCGGCGACATTGGCATAGACTTTAATAAGCGAACCGTTGCTGGTTTCCGGAGTGGCATTCGCCTCGTCGAACTTGTTGCAGCCGGCCAGCAATACGAGGGCGGCTGCACAGAAGAGCGGTTTAAGAATTTTTTTCATGGCGCTGCGGTGTTAGGCTTCGTCGGATTCGCTCATGAAGCTGTCGTCATAGGACATCGGACTAACAGGCCCGCTTGGATTTGATGTGGCAAACCCCTTTTCAGTCGTAATCTCGATTACTTCGATGGTAGGGACAGAGTACTTCCCCCCCCCTTGTTTGGCTAATTCAATTCCCATGATATGCAATAGTTTAAAGTTACGTAACAAAAGTAGATTCGCGTAGCCGTAAATGAAAATAAATTCAATGAACCGGAGGATTTTTCCAATGAATCAGCCGATTTGAGGGATGGCGGCCGGACTGAAATGATAAGATGAAAAACGTAAAAGTATGTACGGTGGACAAAAAAGGCCATCCGGGAAATCCGGATGGCCTTGTGACGAGGGTGCCCCTGTCTGTTATTTCACGTATTTGTCGAGCCAGCCGAAGAATTCGCGGTTCCAGACGAGCGAGTTCTGGGGTCTGAAGACCTGGTGCGCCTCGTTTTCGAATTCCACCAGCCGCGCCGGGATGCCGCGCACGCGGGCTGCCGTGAAGGCTTCGAGCGACTGCGTGTAGGGGATGCGGAAATCGTACTCGCCCGTGAAGATCAGAATCGGCGTGTCCCATTTGCTGACGAATTTGTGCGGCGAATTGGCGTAGGAGCGCTGTGCGACCTGGTTCGACCGATCCCAGTAGGGGCCTCCGTAGTCGTTGTTGATGAAGAACAGTTCTTCGGTCTCGCCGTACATCGACTCGAAGTTGAAGATGCCGCAGTGGGCGATGAACGCCTTGAAACGCTTTTCGTGGCAGCCGGCCAGGAAGAATACCGAGTAACCGCCGTACGATGCCCCGACGCAGCCCATGCGGGTTTCGTCGGCCCACGGCTCCCCGGCCACGTCGTCGATGGCCGAGAGGTAGTCGCGGATGTTCTGCCCCGCGTAGTCGCCCGATATCTGGTCGAGCCACTCCTGCCCGAACGAGGGCAGGCCGCGGCGGTTGGGCGCCACGACGACGTAGCCCTGCGCGGCCATCAGCTGGAAATTCCAGCGGTAGCTCCAGAACTGCGACACGACGCTTTGCGGGCCGCCCTGGCAGTAAAGCAGGATGGGGTACTTCTTGTCCGGGTCGAAATCGGGCGGCAGGATCACCCACGTCAGCATCTGCTTGCCGTCGGTGGTCTTCACCCAGCGTTTCTGCACCTCGCCCATCCTGATGTTGTCGTAAACCGGTTTGTTGATGGCCGAAAGCTGCGTCAGCGTGCCGTCGGCGGGGTCGACGCCGAAGAACTCGGTGGCCATCGAGATCGTGCACATTTCGGCGACGATCCTATCGCCGGCCATCGAGAAGGCGTTGATGTCGTGGTCGCCGCGGGTTACCACCTCTACCTCGCCTACGGAGGGTGAGATGCGGCAGATCTGGTGTGTCGCCTCGATCGGTGCGATGAACCAGATGCGGTCGTTGCCCTCCCAGACGACGTTCATGGCGTTGTAGTCGAAATCCTCCGTCAGATCCTGCATCTCGCCCGTCCGGCAGTCGTAGAGGAACAGGCGTGCCTTGTCCGACTCGTTGCCTGCGCGGCGCTGTGAAAGGAAGGCGATTTTCGTGTCATCGGGCGACCATACGGGGTATTTGTCGTAACCGGCCATGACGGCCTTGTCGCTTGCGACGGGCTCCCCGGTATTGACATTGACCGGCTTGCAGATGTTCTGCGTCACGCCGCTTTCGAGCACATAGACGAAGATGTCCGAGTCGGTCGAAACGGCGTATTCTGTGCCGGTGAGCGGCTTGCAGGTATAGGCCAGCATCGTTCCGGCGTTGTTCCAGGCGATTTCGGCCATGTCGAAATAGGGCGCCAGCGGGGCGTCCCACTGTGCATCGGGCATGATGTCCGTGCCTCCCGTCACGAGGCCCTTGCCCAGTTCGCCGATGAAGATATGGCGGTAGGAGCCTTCGTCCCAGTAGTCCCAGTGGCGGGCCATCAGGTCGTCGTAGATGCGGGCCTTCGACTTGTCCATGTCCTTGTATACGTCCGACGATTTGCGCCGCGCCGTCTGCACGGCCTGTACCCACCAGATGTGCTTTTCATCGGGGCTGACACCGAATCCTTCGACGTCGGGGACACCCTCGCCCCCGCCGCTGCCCGTAACCTGGGTCGCGTCGCCGCCAGCGGCGTTCATCCGCCACACCTGCATCGAGCCGCTGCGATCCGACAGGAAATAGATTTTCCGCCCGTCGGCACTCCACTTGGGATCGGCGTTGTTCGACGCCGTGTCGGTAAGGCGCGTCACGGCGCCCGATGCCATATCCTGCACCCAGATGGTCGTCACGCCGCGGTTTTGGGCCATGTTGTAGTCGGTTTGCGCATAGAGGAGCGTCTTGCCGTCGGGCGAGAGCGACGAGGAGCCTGCACGGCTCATTTTCCACATCACCTCGGGGGTGAGCCTGCCTGCGGCGATTTCGTCGGCCGTCAGGGCGTTGTCGATCGTAAGCGGTTGCGGGCGCCTGTCGTCGCATGCGCCCAGTCCCACAGCTGCAATAGCCATAAAAAGGAGTAATTTTTTCATTTTGGTCGGGGTTTCTTCTATATTATTCGTATTTTCGCGTTCAAATCGAGCCAGCATGGACTATACCGTATATTTTGCAGATAAAGCCGTGGTTTTCACTGCGAAGACCCCTGGCGAGGGATGGTATGCCGTGACGCCCGCACCGGACGGCGGCATATCACGAGCGAAGGTAACGAAAATTCTCGAATCGTACAACAAGGCGGCTGTCGTCACGCCCGATCCCGGGGCGGCGTTCGGGGCCTTTGCCGCGGAGTTCGCGCTTATAGAGGCGGCGGGCGGGGTGGTGGTCAACGATTGCGGCCAATGGCTGATGATCCGCCGCAACGGCCGCTGGGACTTGCCCAAGGGGCACCTCGAATGCGGCGAGCGGATCGAGGAGTGCGCGGCCCGCGAGATCGAGGAGGAGACGGGTGTCCGCGCCGGGGTGGTGCGACCCCTGTGCGATACGCTGCATGCCTATTATTTCCCCAAGACCGAACGCTGGGAGCTGAAACGCACCCACTGGTACGAGCTGCATACGGCATCCTGTGCCCGGCTTGTGCCTCAGGCCGAAGAGGGGATTGAGCAGGTGGTGTGGTGTACGCCCGCGGAGGTCACCCGCAACCTGCGGGATGCTTTCCCGACGATCCGCTGCGTGGTGGCGGCGATGGGAAAGTAGCGCGGCGGCGATCATAGGGGTTGGGGTGACGCCGGGTCGTTCCGGCCGTCTTTTCTGGCCGGCGTAACCGGTGTGTTTCCCCGCCCTCCCCCGTGGCTTTCTCTTCGGAGCCTTCCCCTGACCTTCCCCAGATCTTTTCCCTGATACTTATCCGGCGATGCCCGGCGGAGCCCGTACCGGTTCCCGTCAGGCGAACAGGTCGTTGAGCGATTCGCTCATGCTCGGATGGGTGTAGATCGAATTGCTCAGGTCGTGTGCCGTGACGCCGTGCTTCATGGCTGTGGCGACGGTGTTGATGACTTCGCCCGATTCGGCTCCGAAGAGCGTGCACCCCAGTATCTCGTCGGTCTTGGCGTCGATGACGGCTTTGAGCACACCCTCCGTCGAACCCAGTATCCGCGAACGCGGGAATGCCGCGACGGCGATCCTGTTGACGCGGATGTCGCGCCCGGCCTTGCGTGCCTCCTCTTCGTGCATGCCCACATGCGAGAGCGTCGGTTCGATGAAGACCGAATAGGGAACGGGGCCCCGGTTGGCCGTGGTGCGGGCTCCGTCGCCCAGCAGCACGTCGCGTATGATCCGGAAGTCGTCCAGCGAAACATAGGTGAATTGCAGCCCGCCCGTCACGTCGCCTGCGGCGAAGACACGGGGAGCCGTCGTGCGCAGGTGTGCGTCGACCCTGACGGCACCCCGGTCGTCGGTTTCGATCCCGGCGGCCTCGAGGTTCAGCCCTGCGGTGGCGGGGCGGCGTCCCGTGGCGAGCAGCACGGCGTCCCCGTCGATTTCGTATTTTCCGCCTGTCTGTGTGTCGGCCACGGCGACCCTGACGCCCCCGGCGGTGTCGCTCACCGATTCGACCCGCGCGCCTATGCGGAATTCGATGCCCTTTTTTTCCAGCGCCTCCCGTACGGCGGCCGCAATGTCGCGGTCTTCGCGCGGGATCAGCTCCGCAAACCCTTCGAGCACGGTGACTTTCGATCCGAATGAGGCGTACATCGAGGCGAATTCCAGCCCGATGTATCCGCCGCCCACGATTACCAGGTGCTGCGGCAGCTCTTCGAGCTCCATGATCGAGGTGCTGGTATAGACCCGCCTGCTCTGCGCGATGCCTTCGATGGGCGGGATTACCGTCTCGGCGCCGGTGTTGATGACGATGTATTTGCCGCCGATCTGCTGCGTCCCTTGGGTGGTTTTCACGGCGACGGTTTCCGGGGAGGCGAAACTGCCTTCGCCCGTGTAGACGTCGATACGGGCGTTGTCGGCCAGCTTGTGGTAATTCTTGTCCCGCAACAGGTCGACCAGCGCCGTTTTCGAGGCGACGGACTCCCTGTAATAGTCCCGCCGCTGCCCGAAGGTCAGCGGGTGCCCTGCGGCTGCGAGCCCGGCACTGTGGATCAGGGCTTTGGTCGGTATGCAGCCGATGTTGATACAGGTTCCCCCGTACATTTTGTCCGAGCGTTCGACCATCGCGACGCTCCAATCGTGTGCGGCCAGTTCGGCGGCGAGGGTCTTGCCCGCTTTGCCGAAGCCGATGATGACGGCATCATATTGTTTCATAACTTTCCCTGTTTTAAGTTTCCCGGTGGCATGTGGCCTTCTCCGGCTCATTGTTCCCGTAATGCAAATATCGGGGTTTTATGCCGTCGGGGAAATGGCCGCACTGCCGGATGTGTTGGCAATAATTCCCGTTCGCGGGTTGCGGGGCGTTATTCGCCCGCAGGGGACTCGAACCGCAGCCGTGCGGTGTCCTTGTATTTGCGGGAAATTTCGATTTCCTGTCCGCCGACGTTGACCCGGAGGGGTGGTATTCGCCGACGTTGCTGGCCGGCGGTTTCAAGGTGTTTTTTATCTCGGTCATGTACGGAATGCTGATTTACGGGGCGTCGCTGGTTATCCGGATGCTCCAGAAACCGAAAATCTGAAGCGGGAGCGCCGGCCCTTAGAGGCCGGCGCTCCCGCTTGTCGTTTGGCTGTCATTCCGGTTTTTTCAGCAGCCGTTCCTGCACCGCATAGGCTTCGGCGATCAGTTCGGGCGGATAGTCGTACAGTTCCAGGATGCGGATTGCGTTGCGGGTCGTCAGCGGCCCCGTGTGCAGCTGGTAGTCGAAGACCAGCCGCCCGTCGACCACCTCTTCGCGGAAGTGGTGCAGTTCGTAGCCGTCGCTGTCGAGCAACTCCGCCAGCTCGATGTCGTGCGTCGATACCAGCACGATGTGCGGGCCGCGGTTGAGGTGCGCGAGGACGGCTTTCCCGGCGGCGATACGTTCGGTGGTGTTCGTCCCTTTGAACAACTCGTCGAGGGCGAACAGGCAGGGGACGGAATCCTGTGAAGCTTCGAGGAAGCGTTTGACGGTCAGCACCTCCTGCAGGTAGTAGCTCGTGCCTTCGGCGATGTCGTCCGAAATGCGGATCGAGCTCAGCAGCCGCATGTACGGGGCCGTATAGGAGCCGGCGAAGCATATGTCGAGGGTCTCGGCCGTCAGGGCGTTGAGCACCAGCGTGCGGATGAAGGTCGTCTTGCCCGACATGTTGGAGCCGGTGAGCAGCAGCCCCGTGCCGTCGAGGACGAGCGTATTGGGCACGCAGCCGTCGATGAGCGGATGTACGACCTGCTCGGCCTTCAGGTATTTTCCGTCGACGAACTGCGGGCGGCAGGTCTGGGTTTCGCTGCGCAGGCGTGCGACGGAGATTGCGGCATCGGTCTCCCCGATGAAGCGGAACATGCCGTGGATCGCATCGCGCCGGGCCGTGATGCTGCCGATAAAGCGCTGGAAGAGGATCACCTCGATATTGAAGGCGACTTTGGCCAGCTCGATGAAAAGCCATGCGATGGCGGCCAGCTCGTTTGCGGAGTCGCCCTGCGTCCCGACCACGCGGCTGCGGCGTTCGACCTCGGCGACCTGCCGGATTTGTCCGGTGGCCTCCTCCGTGCCGGGCACCTCTTCGACAGCCAGTTCCCGGGCTGTGCGCAATGCCAGCGAAAGTTGTTTTACGGCCGAGCCGTAGAGCGAGACATTGAGCTTGTTGCTGTAATGGATATAGAGGTTCACGGCGAAGATAGCCATGAACAGCAGCAGCGACAGCGGGTAGAACGGGGCGGCGAGCAGCGTCGCCACGGCGAGCAGGGTGAGCGGGTATACCCAGGCGAAATAACGGACTTTGGCCGGTGTGTCGAAAATCAGGTTTTGCAGCCCGTAGGCATCCTCGTCGGTGAGCCGGGAGAGGGATTCGGTGCAGCTGGCCGCAAGTTCCCCGTTGCGGGAGAAACAGTCCGTGCTGCGGCCGAAAGCCTCGGCATCCTCCTGTCCCCGGAGCGTGCGTATGCGGGCATAAAGGCATTGCTGCCCGACTTTCGAGGTCGTGCGGTCGATGCGCTCGAATACGGCGTTGAGGTCGAGGTCGGCCGTGGTTTCGGCGTCGATCGTATGGCTGGCGTCCTCCGCCGGGCAGTTGTAGAAATAGCGGCTGATCAGGTTGAAGTCGCACGGCGGGCGCTCTCCGGCGGGAAGCGCCGAAGGCCGGAAAAGGGCTGATAGATAGCTTGTCGGTTTCATAATCGCGTGCGTTTATTAGGTTTTTCGTGTGCGCGTCGCGCCGACGAATGCTTGCGTGATCCTTGCCTGAGCCTGCGGTACGGCGTCATACCGCCTTTGGCTGCGTGTTCCCAGGCCTGTGCCGCAAACATCCCTCCTCCGCCCGGAATCATCGCCCCGGGGCATCGTGTCTGCGGAGCCGTGCCCGATTTGCAGGGGCTGTGCCGGACTTTGTTTGCCGTCCGTTCAGACCTGCGGGGCGGCGTTCATCGCCCGGGCGATCCCCTCGGCGATCTGATCCAGCGCCCCCTGCAGCTTGTTGCCGATCATCATCTTCATCATCATGTTCAGGTCGATGCGCAGCACCAGCCGCAGGCGGGTGTCCGCGGCGGAGACTTCCTGCAACTGGATCCAGAATGCGAAATCCATCGGTACGCCCCCGTCGTCGCCGACGACCTTGACGTATTTGCCCGGCTCGCGCTCCTCCATGCGGAGTTTCACGGTGAAGCCTTTGGCCTTGAACGAACAACTGTCCTCGGTAGCCTGCCACTCCTCGACCTTGTCGGCAAGGGCGGGCGTGAGGTTGTCGAAACGGCTGATGACCGCGTAAATCTGTTCCGCGGGACGCAAAACCTGTTGTTGCTTGGAGATATATTCTTGCATTGCGTGTGTAAAACTTGTATGAAATGTGTTTCAGAAATCGGATGCGGTTTCGGGCGCTGCAAAGATAGCGTTTTTTTGCATGACGCGCAAAACCGGCGCTATTCCGGCCGGGGAAAGAAGGCCGCCCGGTAGCGGGCGATGTCCAGGTCGTCGGCGATCTTGCGGGCGAAGAGGTACGGAACTTCCGCCGCCGTGTCCCGTGCCTGCAGCAGCCGGGGCAGGTCGTTGGTGCCGAATGTTTCCGGATGGGGCGCCCCTTCTCCGACCCATCGGGTGAAGACGAGGGGACGGCGCGTATTCGCACCGGCGAATTCGGAAATGCCCATCAGGGTCTGGAAAAAGATCTCGTCGCCGCAGTGCGAGTGTCTGAATGCGCGGATATAATCGGGGTGGGTGCGCAGATAATCGAACACAAAATCCCGGAAGCGGTCGGTGACGACGATCCAGTTGGAACCCTTTTCGAGCGGCGGCAATGTCCTGAAATAGGGGTTGTCCCCGGGGCGCAGCCGTTTGTAGAGCCTTTTGCGGAAATAGCCCGGCAGGTGCCCGATCCAATCGTTCCTGTCGGGGTAGTGGCACCACTGCATCTTCTGCGTCAGCTCGGTGATGTGCAGTTCGGGCTGCATGTCCGCGAACTGCCGCGGGTAGCACGCTTCGAGGAAATCGTGTATCTGCCCGCAGGGGCGTAGCGGCAGGGTGTCGCCCGAGAGAATGGCGATGTAGCGGTAGTCGCCGTTACAGGTGGCCCGGAGCAGTTTGAGCATGCAGTCGATCTGGCCGTACTCGCCCCAGTACACCTTGCTGCGCGGGTGGATGAAACGTGCCAGGGGACGCAGCGGCGCAAAATCCCCGATGTCGGATTTCGCATCGACATGGATGAAAATATCCGCTTCGGGGTGCTGCAACTGTCGGCACAACTCCTGCAGGACAGGGGTGTATTTATGGCATTCGATGCAGAATGCGATGCGGAAACCGTCTGCCATGGTCGTAGTGTCGCGGGGCGTTGGCCGGGCTTCAGTCGATTTCGAACGTGCGTGCCGTGTCGCTGTCGACGGTGATGCGCACCGTCATCACGTTCTCGGGCAGGAGCTGCTCGATCTTTTCGGGCCATTCGACCAGGCAGAGGTCGCCCGAGAAAAAATACTCTTCGTAACCGAAATCATAGGCTTCGCGGATGTCGTTGATCCGGTAGAAATCGAAATGATGGATACGGCGGTTGCCCTTGCCCTTGTACTGGTTCACGATGGCGAACGTAGGACTGGTTACGGTGTCCGTGGCGCCCAGTTGGGCTGCGATCTCGCGGATCAGCGTGGTTTTGCCCGCGCCCATTTCTCCGCGCAGTGCGACTACCGTGCGGCGGCCGAGCGCTTCGATGACCGCCTCGGCGACGTCCGGCAGTTCGTCCTGCGAGGTGATGTGGATCGTTTTCATATTACTGCTTGGGTTTTAAGACGATATAAGGTACGATCATTTCTTCCATCGAGATGCCGCCGTGCTGGAACGTGTTGCGGTAATAGCGGATGTGGCGGTTCGCATCGTTGTTGTAGACCAGGAAATCCGAATTGTAGGCGAAGATATAGCTCGACGTGAGGTTGCTCGACGGCAGCTGTACGTCCTCGGGTTTCAGGATCTCGTAGACGTCGCGCGAGTTGTAGGCCAGGTTGCGCCCCGTCTTGTAGCGCAGGTTGGCCGAGGTCTCGCGGTCGCCCGTCACCTTGACGGGGTTGTCCACGCGGATGGTGCCGTGGTCGGAGGTGATCACGACCGTGTGCCCCCGCTCCGAGAGGAGCTTGAGGATGGTGTAGAGGTCGGAGTGCTCGAACCACGAGCGCGTCAGCGACCGGAATGCCGCGTCGTCCTCGGTCAGCTCGCGGATGATGTCGGTCTCGGTACGGGCGTGCGAGAGGATGTCGAGGAAGTTGTAGATGATCACCGAGAAATCGGCGTCGTACACTTTTTGTATATTGTCGACCAGCCTGCGGCCCTGTTCGGGGCGCACGAGCTTGTCGAACGAGAATTTCCAGTTCTTCCCGTTCTGGGCCATCAGCCGTTTGAGGAACTCCTCCTCGTACTGGTTCTTGCCGCCTTCCTCGTTGTCGTTGAGCCATTTGTTGGGCATCAGCTTGTCGATGGCCAGCGGCATCAGGCCGGCGAAGATGGCATTGCGGGCGTATTGCGTTGCCGTGGGGAGGATGGCGCAGTAGAAATCGTCGAGCGCCACGTCGTAGTAGCCCCGCAGCAGCGAGGAGATCGACCGCCACTGGTCGTAGCGGAAGTTGTCGATCAGCAGCAGCGTGGTCTTCGGGTTCTCGTCCGCCACCGGGAAGATGTTGGTGCGCATGAGCGTGTGTGACATCACGGGGGTGTCGTCCGAGCGCTTGTTGATCCAGTTGTAGTAGTTGCGGCGTACGAACTTGCAGAATTCCTGGTTCGCCTCGGTCTTCTGGTAGGTGAGCACCTCCTTGATGCCCTGGTCGGTGGATTCCGAAAGCTCGACCTCCCAGTTGGTGAGCTTGCGGTAGAGCGAGCACCAGTCCGAAAAGGTCTCGGCCATCTGCAGCGACGAGGAGATACGCCCGAATTCCGACCGGTAGTCGGCCGTGGTCTGCTCGGTGACGAGCTGCTGCTGGTGCACGTTCTTCTTGATCGAGAGCAGCACCTGATTGGGGTTGACGGGTTTGATGAGGTAGTCGGCGATCTTCGAGCCGACGGCCTTGTCCATGATGTTCTCCTCCTCGCTCTTGGTCACCATGATGACGGGCGTCGTGGGGCGCACCTCCTTGATCTTGGGGAGGGTCTCGAGCCCCGTCATGCCGGGCATCATCTCGTCGAGGATTATCAGGTCGTAGGCGCCTTCGGCCGCCATGTCGATCGCGTCGTAGCCGTTGTTGCAGGTGTCGACTTCGTAGCCTTTCTGTTTGAGGAACAGGACGTGGGGCTTCAAGAGTTCGACCTCGTCGTCCACCCAGAGTATTTTGACCATACGGTTATCGGATTTTAGTTCGCAAAATTAGTTATTTTATTATCAAACGCAAAAACCGGGCGTTTATTGGGTCGGCGGGATATTATCCGCGGTTCCGGGGCGTAAATCGCCTCCGGGACGGCTTGCAGCGGCGTGCCGGAGAGCCCTTCCCCGGGAATCGGTGCTCGAACCCGGGCGGGGCGAGGATGCCGTCCCCTCCGCTGCTCGTGTGGAGGGCTGCATGCCGGATGCCGGCGGGCGCGGGCGGGCAGCCGCACCGGCATCCGGGAGGGGGTTGGCCGTGCCGGGACTCTTCGGGCGCAATGATGCCCGGAAAAGGCTCCTCCCGTTTCGGCGGGTTTGTGGCTAATGTATTGATTATGAGCGATTATTCCGCGCGGCTCGCTCCGGTGTGCCGTCCGGATATAATTGCCTGGCACATAATATTTTAATTTTCCGCCGAGTTTTGCCCGATATTTGTTATCCTCTTGTTCTAGTGGCTGGTAGGGGACTGCCGGAAAAATAATGAAAAAAAGTTGCGGTTTATTGGCTAAAATGTAAATAAAGCGTATATTTGCAGTCCGAATGTCTTCACACGAACTTAATAATTTAATACTATATAAACTATGACAAAGGCAGATATCGTAAGCGAAATCGCTAAGAGCACCGGCGTTGAGAAGGTGCAGGTTCAGGCAATCGTCGAAGCTTTCATGGATAGCATCAAGACCTCTCTGACCAACAAGAACAACGTGTATCTCCGCGGCTTCGGCAGTTTCATCGTGAAGAAACGTGCAAAGAAAGTCGCACGCAATATCTCGAAGAACACGACCATCACCATTCCGGAACATAACATCCCCGCTTTCAAGCCCGCCAAGAGCTTCGCTGCGAAGGTGAAATAATTCAATAAATAAAGAACCTCTAAAATTTAAGGACTATGCCAAACGGAAAGAAGCATAAGCGTCACAAGATGGCTACCCACAAGCGTAAAAAACGTCTGCGCAAGAACCGCCACAAGAAAAAGTAGGGTAGCACCTTAGTGCTAACGATAGATAAAGCTAAAGGAACCCCGGGTTCTTTTAGCTTTACCTATTTTCTGCGGTTTTTTGCGGCCGGGGCCCGTATCCCCGGGGGGAATGCAGATCCCCGGATAGCCGTTTGCGGACGTCAGGCCCTCTTGCAACGCAGGTTATGAGGCTGCCGCAGAGGCATTGCGACGCAGTGCCGCCGAAAAAACAGGGTATTGTCTTACCCGCCATGTTGCCGGCCGATGTGTCCGGACAATATTTTCCTTTGGAGTTCGCCGCCACTTCAGACCAAAATGCGGCCTAACCGGTTTCAGTATTCCGCAACCCCGTTTCCGGGGTGCGACACACGATATAGATGAACAGAGAATTAATCGTTAACGTCAACCCGACAGAAATCTCCATTGCGCTGTGTGAGGACAAGGTGCTTGTCGAACTCAACAAGGAGCAGTGCCAGACGGGTTTTTCCGTAGGGGATATCTACCTCGGGAAAGTACGCAAGATAATGCCCGGGCTCAATGCAGCCTTCGTAAACATCGGGCACGAAAAGGACGCTTTTATCCACTACCTCGACCTGGGAAGCCAGTTTCCCTCGTTGCAGAAGCTGGTCGCTTCGCAGCAGCCCGGCAAGCGGGGAATGCGCGTCGAGGGCATGAAGCTCGAACCGCCCGTCGAAAAGACGGGCAAGATCGGCGACTATCTTCAGGTCGGGCAAAACATCATGGTGCAGATCGCCAAGGAGGCCATTTCGACCAAGGGGCCCCGCCTGACCTCCGACATTTCGCTGGCCGGCCGCAACGTCGTGCTGGTGCCCTTTTCGTCCAAGGTGTTCCTTTCGCAGAAGATCCGCTCGGCGGACGAGAAGAAACGCCTGAAGCGCATCGCGGCTGCGGTGCTCCCCAAGAATTTCGGGGTCATCATCCGCACGGCGGCCATGGAGGCCAAGGACGAGGACATCGAGCACGACATCCAGTCGCAGATCGACCGCTGGCGCAAGACCTGCGCCGCGATCAAGAAGAGTACGCCGCCCGCGCAGCTGATGAGCGAGATGAACCGCGCCAATACGATCATCCGCGATTCGCTCAACGGCTCGTTTTCGCAGATCGCCGTCGACGACGAGGCGATGTACAACGACATCCGCAATTACATCCGCCTGATCGAGCCCGAGAAGGAGAAGATCGTCAAGCTTTACCGGGGCAACGTCCCTATCTTCGACAACTTCGACATCTCGAAGCAGATCAAGTCGCTCTTCGCCAAGTACGTCTCGCTGCGCCGCGGCGCCTACTTGATCATCGAACACACCGAGGCGATGAACGTCATCGACGTCAATTCGGGCAACCGCACCAAGGCCGAGGACAACCAGGAGCAGACCGCCATGGACGTCAACCTGGCGGCCGCGAAGGAGATCGCCCGCCAGCTGCGCCTGCGCGATTTGGGGGGCATTGTCATCATCGATTTCATCGACCTGCACAAGGCGCAGAACAAACAGGCGCTCTTCGACGAGATGGTCAAGCTGATGTCCACCGACAAGGCCAAGCATACGGTGCTGCCGCTCACCAAGTTCGGGCTGATGCAGATCACCCGCCAGCGGGTGCGTCCCGTGGCCGTGGAGAAGGTTTCGGACGTCTGCCCGACCTGCAACGGCACGGGCAAGATCGAGCCTACGGTACTGCTGGACAAGAAGATCGAGAACCAGATATCGTTCCTCACGCAAGATCGGGGACACAAGTATATCAAGCTGGTGGTCAGCCCCTATGTGGCTGCTTTCCTGCGGAAGGGCATCTGGTCGCTGCGCCGCCGCTGGGAGTGGAAATACAAACTCCGCCTGCGTGTCGTCGAAGACCAGAGCCTCGGCATCGTCGAGGTGCATTACCACGACGACAAGGATAACGACCTGATTAACAAGTAACACTATGACTGCCAGCGAGCAGCTGGCGCAGTTCGCCGCCGGGTCGAAGGCCCTGCCGAAGTTGTGCCGCGAATATAAGAAGGAGCGCGCAACCGTCCACCTGAAAGAGCTGGTCGGCGGTGCTCTTTCGTTTTATGCGGCGGCGGCAGTGGCGAAAACGGGAGGCGTGCATATCTTCGTGGCCGAAGACCGGGATGCCGCGGCCTACCTGCTGAACGATTTTTACAATCTGCTGGACGAGAAGCAGGTCTATTTCTTCCCGTCGTCCTACAAGCGTTCGGCGGCCTACGGCGCCGAGGATGCCCAGGGCGTGGTGCAGCGCACCACGGCGATGAACGCCGTGCGGGGCTTTACGAAGGGATACCTGGTGGTCTGCACCTATCCCGAAGCGCTGGCCGAACGGGTCGTCGACGCCGCGACGTTGCAGCGCGACACGATTGCCGTGAAGCTCGGCGACAAGATTTCGATCGCCGTGCTGGAAGATGCCCTTGCGGATGCGAACTTCACGCGTGTCGATTTCGTCTACGAACCGGGGCAGTACTCCGTGCGCGGAGGTATCGTCGATGTCTTTTCCTATTCGGAAAGCAAGCCTTACCGGATCGACTTTTTCGGCGACGAGGTCGACTCGATCCGCCGTTTCAATATTTCGAGCCAGCTTTCGGCCGACAAGCTCGACCGGGTGGAAATCGTCCCCAACCTCAATGCCGGCGAGGCACCCCGGGTGTCGTTCGTGCAGTTCGCGGGTTCTTCGGCAACCTGCTGGTTCTACGATGCCGACTACGTGCTGCGCCGTGTCAACGACCTGCGCCGCAAGGTGCTCGCGGACATGGAGGAGCCCGGGCAGATCGACCGCCTGCTGACCAGCCGCAACGTGCTGTTGCGCGACATGGCCGGCAACAGCGTGGTGGCGCTGCGCGACAACCTGCCGGAACGCCCCGCCACGGCGGCCGTGGTGTTCGACACGGCCCCGCAGCCCAAGTTCAATAAGAATTTCGAGATGCTGGCCGACGACATGATCCGCAATTCGCTGCGGGGCTATGCGACCTACATCCTCTCGGAGAACAAGGTGCAGGTCGAACGCCTCGAAAACATCTTCCACCAGATAGGGCGCGGGCAGGCCGCCGTGCGGTCGCTCTCCGTTACGTTGCACGAGGGGTTCGTGGACAACGACCTGAAACTGTGCCTCTATACCGACCACCA
>OJRP01000620.1_pt1 | contig 24095 bp, 20 predicted proteins | sample 1599201 | NCBI WGS metagenome assembly OJRP01 (sample SAMN03922534, study PRJEB24848) | human gut metagenome | isolation source: stool sample | host: Homo sapiens | place: Germany | collected 2010-05
AATCCCTATCATAACCCCTCAGATACTTTCATACACTGTAAAAAAGTATCCTGAGGGGTTTTCCTTTGAAAGACTATATTGAAGAACGAGCTATAGGGATAGCCAACTATATCATCGACCACAACGCCACGGTGCGGCAGACAGCGAAAGCATTCGGCATCAGCAAAAGCACAGTACATAAGGACGTGACGGAGCGGCTGGCCCAGGTGAATCCGGCGTTGGCAAAGCAGGCGCGGAAGGTATTGGATGTGAATAAATCCGAGCGTCATATCCGCGGCGGACTGGCTACCAGAGAGAAGTATCTGCACCAGCACTAGATATTCGATGAGGCAAATCATTCTATACGGGAAAGTGTCTTGAAATACCGGGTACCAACTTATATAATGGATACATAGCTATATGGGACAAAGTAGTTGGGACATAAGATACAAAAGATATCAGGACCTTTACGCGGCAGGATCACTTATGAGGAGAGAAAAAACGAAATGGCAACAGAGTTTCTGAATGATGCACGGAAAGAGATCGAGGGACGGACAGAAGACTTCTGTGGGGAATTAAAAGCATTCTATCAGGGCAACGGGGAAGCGGAACAGAACCTGATGGAGCAGACAACCCAGCCTTTCTGGCAAAGTCTGCGCCTGAGCAGAAAAAGACTGCAGCAGCGGGAACTGACGGTGGATATGGAGATGCAGGAGCCGGCACGACTGGCGGACTATGATGGTCCCTGGAAGGATGGTTATGATTATAGCTGCCGCCGTACCCAGCCGGTAAAAATGAGACGGACTTATTACCGCAATGGAAAAAAGATTGCGTTCCTAAAGACACCGGAGATTGCAGTGGCGAGCTTTTTGAAAGCGGATGTGCAGGGAGATATGGTTATCTGCCCTAACTGTGGACATGAGGGAAAACTGACCAGCTATATCGATGGCTGCGATGCCTGCGGGGCAAAGTTTCTCGTCAGTGATTTTGAAACAAAGGTATCCGGATTTTCTCTGGAGGAGGACGCAAGACAGAAAAGTATTTCCAACTTTATGAAAGCCGGTGCTGTGGTGGGAATTACAGCGATTTCTCTTGCGGTACTGGCCATCTGTGCGGGCGGCATTATGTTTTTGCTGTTGGCGTTGGGCAGGAACGGATACAATGCGGTAAAGGCAGCCGCAGCCATGATGCTGGGAATTGGTCTGGCTCCGGTATTTTTCCGGTCGTTGTTTTACATGCTCATTATATTTATTGTAATGTTGATCGTGATGGAGACTCGCAGAAAGCCGAGAATTCAAGACGAATCGAAAGTAAAGGCCGCAATCCCGGAATTCTCCACGGGTAATTTTCTTCAGAATCTGGAATACCAGCTGCGAATGATCCATCTGGCGGATACGGCAGAGCAGGTACGCTTTTTCGCATCCTGTGATCTGGATACGGTGGTGGTACGGTATCAGAATGTGGTGGACTGTTGCATTTGCGGTGTGCGTTTTCTGGAGGCGGAGACACGGGGAGAGTCTTACAGAATCAGCGTGGAAGTGAGGACCCGATTGACACTGGATACAGGAAAGAAGATCTGGAACCGTTATGAGGAGATCCGGCTGGAACTGGAAGGCAGACAGGATGTGGTAACGCAGCACAGCAGGGCACTCCGGGAATACAAATGCCCCAACTGCGGAGGCAGTGTGGACATTTTGGGCGGCGGAGTCTGCGAATACTGTAATACCGCGGTGGACTACCGAAATTTTGGCTGGATCATCACTTCTTATACAAATCTGGGGCAGCCAGAGAATCCTTCTGCGAAAATACTGGCGGGAGCACTGGGAAGTTATCTGCTCATTTTGCTTTTGAGTCTGGTACTCATGGCGCATTCCGAGGATGGAAAAGATACTTTTGAGATCTTACAGAGTGTCCGGATGTCAACGGAATATCTGAAAGCGGTGCAGCAGGATATTATCTATCCCGATGCTGTGATTTCAGATTGTACGGAGACAGACAGCGAAGATGGAACTTTTGCTTCAATAAAGGTGTACTCCTGTGGGGACCGGGATGCAGTAAAAGAAGACTACAAAACTGCACTGCTGGAAAAGGGATTTCTGGAGATGCAGCAGTACCCGGAGGGATTTTCTGTCTTTTTGCCGGAGAATCCGTCAGAATATGCCGCGGATTCGGAAGAAGGAATGTTCTATCTTGTGATCCGCGCAGAAAATGCATCGGAGGGAATTACAGTAACTGCGACACTGGTGGATGAGAACTGGGATCCGGTACAGGAATAAAAATAGAATAAGAAAATGCGACAAGGGACCCGGGCGAAAGCTTCCGGGTCCTTTTTAGAGGGAAAGTGTTTGTAGTTAGCTTATTGGGTGAGAGGAATTCTGTGGACCACCCTGCGATAGAGCTTCCACAGGAGCACAGCAGGGAAACTGATTGCCAGATATGCTGTGGATAAAAGTCCGGTAGCACCGCCTACGATTGCAATAATTAAAATTCCGATGTTCATGATGGATTCCTCGCTTTTTTGTCAGTCTGTAAAGTGCTTGCTGATTCCTTCAAAAACTTTACATATCGTATTATAGTAAACAGATACCCCCGGGTGAATAGTTTTGAGCGACCCTTAACACCATTTTGTCGGGTTATTTACAGAATCTTTGCAAGGCATTTACAGAATCTTAACAGGGCGGGAACGATCCCGGGAGTAAGGTTTGCAATCGCAGGAAATATCAAGTATAATAGAGAAAATTGACTGTTACCCGGGGTGGAATAGTCGGAGAAAATAAAACGGAGGTAGGAATATGAGTATGACACTGGAACAGGCTAAGGAGAAGCTTGCAAAGTATGGTCAGGAACATGTTCTGAAGTATTACGGGGAGCTCAACGAGGAAGAGAAGCAGGGGATTCTGGATCAGATCGAAACTACGGATATGAGCATTCTGGAAGCTTGCAAGCATAAAGAAGATCTGGCAAAAAAAGGAGTGATCACACCGTTGGCTGCCATGCAGTTAGACGAAATCGAAGCAAACAGGGAGGAATTTACCGCAACCGGTATCGAAGCGATCCGACAGGGCAAGGTAGCAGCGGTCCTTCTGGCCGGTGGTATGGGCACCAGACTGGGATCTGACAATCCCAAGGGAATGTACAATGTGGGACTGACTCATGAACTGTATATTTTTGAATGCCTGATCAATAATCTGATGGAAGTCGTACATCAGGCAGACAGTTGGATCCATCTGTTCGTAATGACCAGTGATAAGAACAACGATGCGACCATAGCCTTTTTAAAGGAGCATGATTTCTTCGGATATAATGCGGAATATGTGCATTTCTTTAAACAGGAGATGGCTGCGGCTACCGATTATGAAGGTAAGATCTATCTGGAGGAAAAGGGCAAGCTGTCCACTTCCCCCAATGGTAACGGCGGCTGGTTCATTTCCATGAAAAACAATGGCATGCTGGACATTGTACACAGAGAAGGCATTGAGTGGATCAATGTATTTGCCGTGGATAATGTATTGCAGCGAATCGCAGATCCCTGCTTCATCGGAGCTACTATTCAGAAAAATTGTGTGGTAGGCTCCAAGGTGGTCCGCAAGAATGCACCGGATGAGAAGGTAGGCGTTATGTGCTTAGAGGATGGCAGACCTTCTATCGTAGAATATTATGAACTGACCGATGAACTGATGAATGCTAAGGATGAGAAGGGAGAACCCGCGTATAATTATGGTGTGATCCTGAATTATCTGTTCAAGGTACAGGATCTGGAAAAGATCATGGCAGAGAAGATGCCCCTGCATATCGTAGAGAAGAAGATCCCGTATCTGGATGAGAACGGAGAACCGGTGAAGCCGGAGGCTCCCAACGGCTACAAATTCGAGAGTCTGGTGCTGGATATGATCCATCAGATGGACAGCTGTCTGCCCTTCGAAGTAGTCAGAAGAAAAGAATTTGCGCCGATCAAGAACAAGATCGGTGTGGACTCTGTGGAAAGTGCCAGAGAACTGCTCACCGAGAATGGTGTGGTGCTGTAAACATTTCGACAGATTTTCACAACATAAGGTTATTGAGGAATCGATAGAATTACAGTAATCTGATACTGTAAGAAACGAAGAAAAAATTTCATCCGGCTCTGACAGATGAGAGATTGTGCAGCCGCCATAGTGAACAAATAGTATTGTCCTATGCACGGCGGATAGGAGAGAGTGTATGAGAATTTTGGTAACAGGTGGTGCCGGATTCATCGGCAGTCATACCGTAGTGGAATTACAGCAGGCAGGCTATGATGTAGTCGTATTGGATAATCTCTGCAATGCAAGTGAGAAAGTGATCCCCAGAGTAGAAGCCATCACAGGCAAGAAGGTTCCTTTCTATAAGGCAGACATTCTGGACCGTGAAGCTCTGGAAGAGATCTTCAGCAAGGAACAGATTGACGCAGTCATTCATTTTGCAGGACTGAAGGCAGTCGGTGAGTCCGTACAGAAGCCCTGGGAATATTATGAGAACAATATTGCCGGTACCCTGACCTTGGTAGATGTCATGAGAAAACATGGTGTGAAGAGCATTATCTTCTCTTCCAGCGCTACCGTATACGGCAACCCCGCATTTGTTCCCATTACGGAGGAATGCCCCAAGGGACAGTGCACCAACCCTTACGGCTGGACGAAATCTATGCTGGAGCAGATCCTGACGGATATCCAGAAGGCAGATCCCGAATGGAATGTGATCCTGCTTCGTTACTTCAACCCTATCGGAGCTCACAAGAGCGGTACCATTGGCGAGAATCCCAACGGTATCCCCAACAACCTGATGCCTTATATCACACAGGTAGCAGTCGGCAAGCTGAAAGAGCTGGGTGTCTTCGGTGATGATTACGATACCCCCGACGGAACCGGTGTACGTGACTACATCCATGTCGTTGATCTGGCAAAGGGCCACGTAAAGGCTCTGAAGAAGATTGAGGAGAATGCAGGACTGAAGATCTACAATCTGGGAACTGGTGTGGGCTACAGTGTTCTGGACATCGTGAAGAACTTCGAAGCAGCTACCGGCGTGAAGATTCCTTACGTGATCAAACCCCGCCGTGCAGGCGATATCGCCACCTGCTATTCCGATGCTTCTCTGGCAGAGAAGGAACTTGGCTGGAAGGCTGAGAACGGCATCAAAGAGATGTGCGAAGACTCCTGGAGATGGCAGAAGAACAATCCGAATGGATATGAAGAATAATAAAACAATATTGAAACATACAAAGGGACATGGCCGGTGGGTCATGTCCTTTTGTGATTCTTAACGGTGAAAAATCTGAAGCGCCCGGAATACCTGCTCTACGGTATCCGCCATATTGGTCATGGCATTGTCGGTATGCATAGCCTCATCCAGGGATACCACGTTCCGCAGAATCGGGAAAAAGGCATCGATGCCCTCTGCGTTGCAGGCAACGGCCTCTTTGGCCACGCAGCCGGAAAAAGCAAGTACCGGTTTTTCATATTTTTTGGCAATCTTGGCAACACCGATGGGAGCTTTTCCCATAACCGTCTGACCGTCAAGGCGGCCTTCCCCGGTGATCACGACATCTGCATCCCGGATATATTTTTCCAGATGGGTTTCTTCCAGAATGATCTTAATACCGGATTCCAGTGTGGCATTGCAGAAGGTAAGAAAAGCAAACCCCATACCGCCAGCAGCACCGGCACCGGGATATTTGGCATCGGCATGAGGAAACTGTTCTCTGGCCAGAGCGGCATAATAAGCCAGCCATTTGTCCATCTGCAGGATCATAGTGGAAGTAGCGCCCTTTTGCGGTCCGTAGATGGCGGAACATCCCTGCTCTCCGCAGAGCGGGTTGGAGACATCGCAGGCTATGCGGAAAGTACATTCCTTGAGTTCGGGAAGCACATGATCCGTAGTGATGGATTCCAGATCCTCCAGTCCTTTGGCTCCGAAGCGGATCTGATTTCCGTTTTTATCCAGAAAGCCAAAGCCAAGTGCCTGCAGCATTCCGACACCGCCGTCATTGGTGGCACTGCCACCGATACCGACAATAAAATGCCGGCAGCCGTTCTGGATTGCATCTTTGATGACTTCGCCTACACCGTAAGTGGTGGTGTTCAGAGGATTCTTTTCCTCTCCGCTGACCTGGGTAATCCCGGCGGCACCGGACATTTCAATGATTGCGGTATGGGTCTCGTCGACGATGCCGTAAGGACAGACAACGGGGTGACCGGAAGGGCCTGTGACCTGCACCTGTGTCATACGGCCGTCACAGCCGTTTACCAGAGCATCGACGGTGCCCTCCCCGCCGTCCGCCAGAGGACGGACGGTAATATGAGCATCTTTATAAACACGTTTGATCCCTGTGGCGGCGCTCAAACCCGCCTGCATGGAGGTCATACTTCCCTTGAAGGAATCGATAGCTATTACTACATTCATAAGGTTCCTTTCCGCTGCCGCCGGAATTCGGCCGACAACTGTCGTTTTCGTATAGATTTTCGGAAAATGGCATAATTTCTGAGGATATTATAGCAACACCGGAACAAAAGAGGAATGGTTCCCGGAGAAAAATAAAATTTAGCGTGGTACAGTGGCAAAAACATCCTATAAGATCATTGCATCTGAGAAAACAATCCAGTATAATGAAAGGAGTGCACATTTAGATGCACATTACGCATAAGAAGTGGAATAACAGGAGGACGAGCATGATTCAGTTAACACAGGGCGGCGCTTACCTGGTAAACGGTACGGACATCGTAGCGGATACCCCGGAAGCAGCCAGTCAGATACAGGCGAAGACCGGCATTACGATCTCCAAAGAAGAAGCAGCGAAAAACACCATGGCATATGGTATTCTGCAGGAGCATAATACCTCCGGCAATATGGACAAGCTGAAGATCCGTTTCGACAAGCTTACCAGCCATGATATTACCTTTGTAGGTATTATCCAGACCGCGAGAGCATCCGGACTGCAGAAGTTCCCCATGCCCTATGTACTGACCAACTGTCATAACTCCCTGTGTGCCGTAGGCGGCACCATCAACGAGGATGACCACATGTTTGGTCTGACCTGTGCGAAAAAATACGGCGGAGTCTATGTACCCCCTCATCAGGCAGTTATCCATCAGTTTGCCAGAGAGATGTTAGCCGGCGGTGGCAAGATGATCCTGGGTTCCGATTCCCATACCCGTTACGGTGCACTGGGTACCATAGCTATGGGCGAGGGTGGTCCCGAACTGGTAAAACAGCTGTTGAACCAGACCTATGATATCAACATGCCCGGCGTGGTAGCCGTATACTTAAAGGGTGCTCCCGTGAAGGGTGTAGGTCCTCAGGACGTGGCACTGGCTATCATTGGCGCAGTATTCAAGAATGGCTATGTAAAAAATAAAGTAATGGAATTCGTAGGTCCCGGCGTGGCTTCCCTGAGTGCTGATTTCCGTATCGGCATTGACGTAATGACCACAGAGACCACCTGTCTGTCCTCCATCTGGAAGACCGATGACCAGATCCGTGAGTTCTATGAGATCCACGGACGTACCGAAGACTATAAGGAACTGAATCCCGGCCAGGTGGCATACTATGATGGATTGATCGAGGTGGATCTGGACAAGATCCGTCCTATGATCGCCATGCCGTTCCATCCCAGCAATACTTACACCATCGAAGAGCTGAATGCGAACCTGATGGATATTCTGGATGAGACGGAAAAGCGTGCGAAAGTAAGTCTGGACGGTGCTGTAGACTTCACTCTGAAAAATAAAGTAAAGAACGGCAAGTTCATTGTAGATCAGGGTATCATCGCAGGCTGTGCCGGCGGCGGATTCGAGAATATCTGTGCGGCTGCCGACATTCTGAAGGGCAGATACATCGGTGCGGATGAGTTTACTTTAAGCGTATATCCCGCATCCATGCCCATATACATGGAGCTGATCCGCAACGGCTGTGCGGCTACCATCTTAGAGACCGGTGCAGTGATGAAGACTGCGTTCTGTGGTCCCTGCTTCGGTGCCGGTGACACACCTGCCAATAACGCATTCAGTATCCGTCACTCTACCAGAAATTTCCCGAACCGTGAAGGCTCCAAGCTGCAGAACGGCCAGATCGCTTCCGTAGCTCTGATGGATGCCCGTTCCATCGCAGCCACCGCAGCCAACAAGGGTGTGCTGACTTCCGCAACGGACTTCGATGGAGATTTCGGAAAATACAAATATCATTTCGATAGCAATATTTACAAGAACCGTGTCTTCGATTCCCACGGTGTGGCAGACGAGAGCGTAGAGATCCAGTTCGGCCCCAATATCAAGGACTGGCCCGCTATGGGTGCCCTGCCTGAGAATCTGATACTGCAGGTAGTATCCGAGATCCACGATCCCGTAACTACTACCGATGAGCTGATTCCATCCGGTGAGACCTCTTCCTACCGCTCCAATCCTCTGGGACTGGCAGAGTTCACTTTAAGCCGTAAGGATCCGCAGTATGTAGGACGTGCCAAGGAGATCCAGAAGGCAGAGAAAGAGCGTATGAACGGCGGACATCCCTGTCAGGCAGTTCCGGTACTGAAGGATGTTATGGGTGAAGTAAAGAAACAGTATCCCGATGCAAGTCGCGAGAACACCGGATTCGGTTCCACTATTTTCGCAGTGAAGCCCGGAGACGGCTCTGCCCGTGAGCAGGCTGCTTCCTGCCAGAAGGTATTAGGCGGCTGGGCAAATATTGCCAACGAGTATGCCACCAAGCGTTATCGTTCCAACCTGATCAACTGGGGCATGCTTCCTTTCCTGATCCAGCCCGGAGACCTGCCTTTCAAGAATCTGGATTACCTGTTCATTCCTGGTATTAAGAAAGCCGTGGAAGACAAGGCCGAGGAAATTAAGGCATATGTGGTAACAACAGGAGAAGGCATGAAGGAATTCACCCTGAAGCTGGGAGAGCTGACCGACGAAGAACGTCAGATCATCCTGAAGGGATGCCTGATCAACTATAACCGAGTGTAACTATTCAGAGACATGTGACGAACCATCGCAGATGCGTTTCGCGAAGAGAGGCTGAATAGTTACAATGAGAAGTAAGGAGAAAAAATATGGAATTTAACAAACCGGTATCCAACCCCATGATGGTGGGATCCATTGAATTATTAAAAGCAGAGGACACCCCGGAACACAGACAGATGTTCCTGGATGAACTGCAGAAAGCAAAGTTCCTGTCTCCGGTCGTGATCGATCCGGTGCCTGTGCCCGATGAAAACGGCCGGGTGACCATCGCAAGAGATGCCAAAGTACAGTTCCCGATGCTGTCCACCGAGGACGGTCGGAAGTTCTTCATGGCGTTCACTGACTGGACAGAGCTAAAAAGGTGGAGAGATGAGGAGAATCAGCAGACTTTCGCCATGAACTTTGACGATTATGCGGGAATGCTGCTGCGCAAAGATGCACAGGGCAATATCAGCCCGGCGCTGGGATTCGTGATCAATCCCTTCGGTGGCAACATCGTGGTGACCAGAGAAATGGTAGCCAGCATGATCGCAGCAAAGCTGAAAGCAGCCGGCAGACCGGTGCCTCCCGCACCCGGAACCCCTGGCGCTCCCACTCAGCCCAAACAGCAGTAAATTAACACTAAATAAAATGTCCATAGCGGACGATATAAGTAGTAGAGAGGTGACAAGGCCAGTCACTTCCTGCTACTTATTTTTTACAGTTTGATAATGACACCACGGATGGTAATCAGACAGAGGCATATTATATGTATTCTGTTTCTTTACCATCTTTTTTTAGTTTAACAGTTCAGCCATGCAATATCATATGTTCTGCGTGGATGCTGGCACACAAAGCAGAACATATGATATTGCATGAGCGGAGCGCCGCATGTATGAAATAAAAGATGAGCCGCTTAGCGGCGTCGACTGCGGAGCAGGCGCTTTTATGAATACATGCGGCGGTGAACTGTTAAACGTTACAGGAAGCGCGCCCTGTTGGTTCGTGGTGAGGTCGGGGAAAGGAGAAAATTACAGATTTGAGAATTGATTCCGCAAGCATAGGAATGGATTCCGCCAGAAGCTATCACGCTTCTAAGACAAGCGTCAGACGATTTGAGATAACGGATTATCAGGCAGGTCTGACAGATGTATCCACTAAGGGACAGAAGACACCGAATGGTGAGGATACCACACAGAACACGGAGGAACAGGAGAACACTGCAGAGAACACCACGATGACAGCCAAAGACTGGCAGAGTCGTTTGCTGGTATCTTCTGCCAGATGGGATATGCGAAGCAGTGCCAGTGAACAGACATTGTCTACCATCCGGGAATATACGGTGCGTTATATTTTTGATTTATTATTCCCGTCCAGGAACAGCACTTTGCGGGACTGGATGCAGGAAAACGGATGGAGCAGCGGTAATCAGACCGGAAACAGCTGGAATACAGGGAATAGCGTAAATAATACCCAGACGAATTCCGGCAGCACACAGGGAACCGCAACACCTGCGTCAGACGTGTTCAATCTGGTCACGTCCCGTGTGAAAATATTGAACTATGTGAGCGAGACCTGGAACATAGAACAGGAGGATACCAGTTTTTCCACCGTGGGAAGCGTACGGACCAAGGATGGCAGAGAGATCAATTTTAATGTAAATGTAAATATGAGCCGCAGATGCGAGGAATACTACAAAGAGCAACTCAATGTAGCAGAATTCACGCTCCATGATCCGCTGGTGATCAACCTGGATACTGATGTGGCAGAAGTGTCGGATCAGACCTTTTATTTTGATCTGGATGCCGATGGCAAGGAAGAAGAGATCTCCGTGCTGAATGGCAGCGGCTATCTGGCACTGGACAAGAACGGTGACGGCACTATCAACGACGGCAGTGAGCTGTTCGGCACCCGGAATGGGGATGGCTTTACAGATCTGGCGCAGTATGATGAGGATGGCAACGGCTGGATCGATGAGAACGATTCCATCTGGTCAAAATTAAAAATCTGGTGCAAGGATGAAAACGGCAACGACGTACTGTACAAACTTTCTGACAAGGGTGTCGGTGCTATCTGTCTGCAAAACGTTTCTACGGATTTTACCCTGCAGGGAGACCGTAAGGCTCAGGACGGCACTACCAATGCCAATGCGACCAATGCTGTGGTCCGCAAGACCGGTATTTTCTTATACGAAAACGGAAATGTGGGTACGGTACAGCACGTGGATATGGCTGCCTATGCCGCACAGGCATAGAATAAATATAACTATTCAGTTACTTCGCCCTATAAATAGCATCAAATGTTCTTACGAATGCAAACATTCGACGCTATTTACATGGCTCTGAATAGTTCCAAATAAATGCAAATTTCATATCGAAGACATTCTGAATAAAACCCATGAATCGGGCAAGACTATAGGATAAACCAGGGAAAGTGGTTGAAACGATTGTATAGCAGGCAGTTGACTCAGGGAACAGGAAGGATGCGGATAGGATATGAGAAGAAATAAAAAGAGCGGTATTAACAAAGAACGTATTATAATGTTAGCCTCTTCAGCCTTTGTACTGGCAGCATTGACCATGACAGGGGTCTATATGAAGGGGCAGAATGTGGAGTCCAGGGATGATGGTTATACCTTGGACTTCACTGCGCTTCCCAACAATGCGGATGACAAATTACAGGAGATCACGGAGAATAACGACGAACATCTTCTGAAGGAGGACGAGAACATCCCCGGACTGACGGCAAATAATACAGCGGGAAATGAGATCGCGGGAACTCCTGTCACCGAGGATGATCTGGACTATATGCCCCAGGAGGTAGGCTCCGGCAACGTAGAGATTCCGGGGCTGACGGATCAGGAGACCCTGCTGGAGGCCGCACAGAAAGAGCAGCAGAATTCCGATGCCGACCGACAAAAGGAAGAGACCGGGGGAAAGCAGACAGCAGGCGGGGATGTGGTCGTTGAGAAGACACTGCACTTTGCAGAAAGCGACGGATTACAGCAACCGGTGCAGAGTGATATTCTGATGCATTACTCTATGGACAAGAGCACTTATTTTGCTACACTGGATCAGTATAAATACAATCCCGCCACCATTTTTTCCGCGGAAGAAGGTACGGCAGTGACCGCCTGTGCGCAGGGAAAAGTGACTTCGATCTTCGAAAATGAGGAGATCGGCAAGGCGGTGACCCTGGATCTGGGTGACGGCTATGAGGCCACTTATGGACAGCTGACGGAGATCACAGTGAAAGAGAACTCCTATGTGAATCCCGGCGACACCATCGGCAGTGTGGCAGCGCCCACGAAATACTACAGCGCCGAAGGAAGCAACGTATACTTTGCTCTGACCCACAACGGGGAACCGGTGAACGGGGAGGCATTGTTCCGCTGATGTATATTGTAGGAGGCAGGATCCTGACCATGGCGGGCAGAGAGATCCCCGAAGGGATCCTGCAGATAAGAAACGGGAAAATTGCACAGGTAGGTGCCAGAGGTGAGGTGAAGTTACAGCCGGAAGAAGGAGAGCAGGTAGTGATCGCGAAAAATGCGCTGATCATGCCGGGCATCATTGAGGCACACTGCCATATGGGTATCATGGAAGAAAAAAAGAGCACGGAAGGGGATGACTGTAATGAGACAGTGGATCCCCTGACACCGACTCTGCGGGCTATCGATGGTATTAATCCCATGGATGCAGCCTTTGATGATGCGGTGCGGGCCGGAATTACTGCAGCCATGATCGGACCCGGAAGCTCTAATGTGGTGGGCGGCCAGTTTGCCATGGTAAAGACTAAGGGGCGCCGGATCGACGACCTGATCCTGAAATCACCGGCGGCCATGAAGGTGGCCTTTGGAGAGAACCCCAAGGTCAATTATTCCGGGCAGAACAAAAGTCCTGTCACTCGTATGGCCATCGCCGCCATGCTGCGCAGGGAACTCTGGGAGAGCAGAGAATATCTGCGGCAAAAGCAGGAAGCGGCGGAGAAGGGAGAGTATTTTGCACCGGATTTTGAAAAAGAGTGCTATCTTCCGGTACTGCGGGGAGACATCCCGTTAAAAGCCCATGTCCACCGGGTGGACGATATTTTCACAGCAATCCGCATTGCAAAAGAATTCGGTATAAAAATGACGATGGATCATTGCTCGGAAGGTCATCTGGTGGCGGAAGAACTGGCGAAGGAAGGATTTCCGGCCATTGTGGGACCGGATCTTACCAGCCGGAACAAGATCGAGGTGCAGAACATGTCTTTTAAGACCGCCGGAGTGCTGAACCGGGCCGGTGTGATGGTCGCCATCACCACGGATCATCCGGTGTCACAGATCCAGACACTGCCGTTGTGTGCCGGACTTGCGGTAAAAGCGGGACTTCCAATGGAGGAAGGTTTCCGGGCCATCACCATTTATCCTGCGAAAATCTGTGGCGTGGCAGACCGCATTGGCAGCCTGGAAGTGGGGAAAGATGCAGACATTGCCATTTTCGACGGAAATCCTATGGAAATTTTCACACGAACCCTTTATACTATTATCAACGGGGAGATCGTGTACTGTAATGTCCCCAGGGAATGACCGGAGGAATATTTTGAGATACAGCAGGAAAAGTGCAGGGATCCTGTCCCTGCTATTACTATTTAACAGTATAGGTATGAACGCCTGCGGGCAGGCAACGGCAGAGACAGGGCATGTAAGCATAAGTATGACCGGCATGGAAAACACACCGGTCATCAACTATACAGTGCCTACGCTGACACCCAATGTGCTGGTGGATCAGCAGGGGTATGCCGCGGTCGGTGAAAAACAGGCAGTGGTGAAGGGCAGACAGCCGGTAGAGACTTTCCGGCTGGTGGACCGGGAGACCGGAGAGACGGTCTATGAAGGCACGGTAAAGCAGACAGATTACAACGGGGAGCTGTCTCTGTACATCGGAACAGCGGATTTCACGGACTATACCGGGGAAGGTGAGTTCTATCTGGAGTGTGACAATGTGGGAAGATCCCTGACATTTTCTCTGAAAGAAGACCACTATCAGGAACTGTTGGAAGCGTTGTGCACGGATGTTCATGACAGATGTCAGGATCGCAGTATTACCGAGGATGAGATCATCACTTTGTTGGAGGCCTGTGAGTGGTATCCGCAGGTGCTTGCGGATGATAATGGCAATGATATCCCGGATCTGCTGGAATCTATTGCCGACTGGCTGGAAAAAACGGCCAACGACACAGAAAAGCCGGAACCGGAGAACATGTGTTACGTGGCGGTGATGGCAAAATTCAGTTATCTGTACCAGAAATATGATGTGCAATATGCCACACAATGTCTGCAGCATGCGTCGTCGGTGTACACCAAGCTGATGTCGACATCCGGCAGAGATGCGGAGAAATTCATGGCGCTGACGGAGCTTTACCGGGCGGCGGGACTCTACACTTACCGCAATCAGATCCTGGAGTATAAGGACTTTTTCGAGGACAATACCAGTTATCTGGAAGAAACGGCCTATCTGTATGGCTCCATGACGTATCTGGCCACCAGACAGCCGGTGGATGTGGACCTGTGCACTGTATTCATGGAAAGCATCCGGAATCGGGGCGAGGAGCTGGCCAAACGTTCCCATAACATGATCGATGCCGTAATGAATGTCAACAATGGAACCGAGGATCTTCTGAAGCGGGCAGAAGAATTGTCCTGTGCTAATTATGTGTTATACAGTTATCAGTACACGGAGATTTTAGAGGATTTTCTGCATTACCTGATGGGACGGAACCGGGATTCGGTGAGTTATTATCCCGAAGAGGGAGACGCTGCGGATTATCTGTTACTGATAGCCCAGCAGGTCTCCCTCGCGGATAGACATTAGAAAGATCAGATCAGTTCTTTGTTTTTGAAATAAGTTTCGGAGATAATATTCTGTACATAGGTGCCCATGCTCTTGCGGGTCTCCTTGTCCAGTTCCTTCGGATAAATAGGCTTACCGTATTCAATGACTACGGTGGCCTTTTTTATTTTCGGAAAATGATCTTCAAATACCGCAGCGGAATTCACAATAGTCATGGGGATAATGGGAACATTTGCTTTCTCTGCGATCTTGAAACTGCCCTCGTGGAAGGGAAGAAAAGTATCCTGGGTCTTGTTGCGGGTGCCCTCCGGGAAGATGCAGATGGAAATCCCGTTTTTGGCTTTCTCAATGGCCTGCAGAATGGTTTTCAGTCCTGCCTTGATGTCCTGGCGATCCAGAAACAGACAGTGAAGATCTTTCATCCAGATGTTAAGCAGGGGCCATTTTAACATTTCTTTTTTCGCAATATAACCGGTAGGTCTGGGAACACGGACGTAGGTCAGCACCACATCGAAAAAGCTGCGATGATTGCCGACGTACAGCACAGCAGTGTCGGTGGGAATGTTCTCTTCCCCGATGGCAATGACTTTCGTGCCGGAAAGACGGATGACCCAGCGGAAGGCCCAGTTTACAATGGCCAGGGAACTGCGGTCCTTAAGACAGGGGTTAAATTTACCGATGATCCATTCCACCAGCATTAACGGCGTGGACAGGATCAGGAATAATACTACAAATAATACGACGAATATAAAACGGATCATAATAATACCAATGCCTTTCAGTAACCTGCAAACTTTCAGGTGCCTTGGCACCTTGTGCAGGCACAAATTTGCGTGTGAAAAATTAATTTTTCACACGAAACTCCTTCGGATTTTTTATTTAGCAATGAAAAGTACGCCTAACGTGCCGGGACCACAATGGCTGGAGACTACACCACCTGCTCTGGTTTCCAGAATCTCGTCAAAGATTCCCAGACTTTCCAGATAGGAACGAACCGCTTCCACAATCTCCCGGTCGCAGCCGGAGTGGGTGATGAAGACTCTGTCGGGAACGGCATTCTTCAGATCCTCTTCCATGTCTCTGGTGTAGGAGAGGATGACAGAACTTAATTTTCCACGGTATTTTTTGGAGGCATCCATGGCACCATCCACCACGACGATCCGGGGATGAAGCTTTAACATACCACCGGCCAGAGCCGCTACCGCGCTGCATCTGCCACCGCGGTGAAGGTAGGTCAGGGTATCTACGACGAAGCTGGCCCGGACTTTGGGACGGATGGCTTCGATGGCAGTAGTGATCTCTGCGGCTGTTTTCCCTTCAGAAGCCAGAATGGCAGCCTGTATTACCTGCAGACCGATGCCGGTGGACAGGTTTGCGGAGTTGATGATGGTGACTTTGTCGGAAGCTTCCAGTTCTTCTGCAGCAAGCCGCATAACGTTGCCGGAGGTGGACATGCTGTCGGAGATGGAGAAACAGATGATCTCCCGGCCTTCTTCCACAAAAGGCTGCATGACTTCCATGGCCTCGGTCAGAGAAGGAGCAGAGGTCTTGGGCGTGGTCTTGTTTTCATCGGACCACCGGAAAATTTCTTCCGGCGTAATATCCACGCCATCGCGGTATTCATCCTCGCCCAGCAGAATGTGCAGAGGCAGGATGGTAATGTCATACTTTTCCACTAATTCCTTTGACAGATCACAGGTACTGTCAGAGATGATCTTAACTGTCTGTGTCATAGAATCTACCTTCCTTTTTATTAGTAATTATTCCCTTTTGGCGATCTGCCTTGCGACATAGACACCGCTGGCGGATGCATGGGACAGGGAATGAGTCACACCGCTGCCGTCACCGATGATGTACAGGCCCTTGTGACAGCTTTCCAGATGTTCGTCCAGTTCCACTTCCATATTATAGAATTTGACTTCCACACCGTAGAGCAGGGTATCGTCATTGGCGGTACCGGGTGCGATCTTGTCCAGTGCGTAGATCATTTCGATGATACCGTCTAAGATACGCTTGGGCAGTACCAGGCTTAAATCACCGGGAGTTGCGGACAGGGTAGGCTCTACCATGCCCTCGGCAATACGCTTCGCATTACTGCGGCGTCCTCTCACCAGATCGCCGAAACGCTGTACGATAACACCGCCGCCCAGCATGTTGGAGAGACGGGCGATACTTTCACCGTAGCCGTTGCTGTCCTTGAAGGGCTCGGAGAAATGCTTCGCTACCAGCAGGGCAAAGTTGGTGTTCTCTGTCTGCTTGTCGGCTCCTTCGTAGCTGTGGCCGTTTACGGTGACGATGCCGTTGGTGTTCTCATTTACGACGATACCGTGGGGATTCATACAGAAGGTACGCACGGAATCCTCGAATTTTTCAGTGCGGTATACGATCTTGCTCTCATAGAGTTCATCGGTCAGATGAGAGAAGATGACTGCGGGCAGTTCCACCCGGACGCCGATATCCACGCGGTTGGACTTGGTGTTGATGTCCAGATCTTTACAGATCTGCTCCATCCATTTGCTGCCGCTGCGGCCTACGGAAATAATGCACTTGTCGCAGTCGTAAGAAGCGTTTTCGCAGCAGATACGGTAACCGTCACCAACGGTCTCCACCGTTTTCACCGGGGTATCGAAATAGAAAGTCACTTTATCCTTCAGTTCTGCGTACAGATTTTCCAGCACGATGAAGTTGATATCTGTACCCAGGTGACGTACGGAAGCGTCTAACAGGTTCAGCTTGTTCTGCATGCAGATCTTTTTGAAAGAGGTACCAGCAGTGGAATACAGCTTCGTGCCTTCACCGCCGAACTTCATGTTGATGTCATCCACATATTTCATCAGGTCGATGGCCTGACTCCTGCCGATATACTCGTAGAGAGTGCCACCGAAAGCGTTGGTGATATTGTATTTTCCATCGGAAAAAGCACCGGCACCACCGAAACCGCTCATGATGGAACAGCTCTTACAGTTGATGCAACTCTTGATCTTGTCACCGTCGATAGGACAGTGGCGCTTCTCCAGAGGGTGACCGGATTCGAAAACGGCAATTTTCAGGTCGGGATTCTGTTGCACCAGTTCATAAGCGGAGAAGATACCGCCGGGGCCGGCACCGATAATGATTACGTCATATTTCATAGGGATAAGTTTCCTTTCTCTTTGCTCTCTTGTAAGGATTTGCGGGATGTATCATCACTTTGAAAAACCAAAAACATTTAAAATATAGTATACCATATTTTTAGATAAAAAGGGGAATAGAAATATAGCAAAATATGTGATAAAATTATAAGTTATAGCGGTTCTTCTGCAGATGCGGATGAACGGTGCGGGAAGATAACGGGATTAGGAAGAGAATTACAGGAAATGAAATTATGGAAGCAACACAGAAGAAAAACAAATATGAAATAGATATGTGCAATGGCACGATTATGGACAAGCTGATCTCCTTTGCACTGCCCCTGATGGTGTCCAGCATTTTGCAGCTGCTGTTCAATGCAGTGGATATCATTGTGGTGGGACGGTTCACCGGAAGTCAGGCGCTGGCGGCTGTAGGTTCCACCACGGCATTGATCAATATGTTCGTCAATCTGTTTATCGGCGTTTCTCTGGGAGCCAATGTATTGTCCGCCAGATTCTATGCTGCCGGGAAAGAGCGGGAGATGAGCGAGACAGTACATACAGCTATGACCTTTGCATTGATCAGCGGTATTGTCATGGTATTCGTAGGGCTGTTCTGCACCCGGGGAGCGTTGGAACTGATGGATACCCCGGCGGATGTTATTGATCAGGCGGCATTATATATGAAAATTTATTTCTGCAGCATGCCCTTTTTCATGCTGTACAATTACGGAGCTGCAGTTCTGCGGGCAGTGGGAGACACGAAGCGTCCGCTGTTGTTCCTGATCATATCCGGAGCCATCAATGCGGTATTGAACCTGTTTCTGGTCATTGCTTTTTCCATGGGTGTGGCGGGGGTAGCCATTGCTACAGTGATCTCTCAGGTGATCTCCGGTGTGCTGGTATTATGGTGCCTGTTTACTACGGACAGCTGTTACCGGCTGCAGATTTCAAAGCTGGGAATAAAAGGGGAGTATCTGCTGCAGATCTTTCAGGTGGGGGTTCCGGCGGGGATCCAGAGCGTTGTCATCAATTTCTCCAATGTTCTGCTGCAGTCCTCGGTGAATTCCTTCGGCTCCATCGCCATGGCAGGCTATACGGCGGCCAATAATATCTTTGGATTCCTGTTCGTGTCGGTGAATTCCATTACCCAGGCGTGTATGAGCTTCACCAGTCAGAACTACGGTGCCGGGAAGAAAAAACGTATGGACAGGGTACTGATCGATTGTATGATCCTGTCGGTGATCGTAGCGGTAACGCTGGGTGGAAGCGCCAATCTCTTCGGTCCGCAGCTGCTTCACATTTACACAACGGATGCGGACGTTATTGCCTGTGGAACGGAAATTCTGCTGTATACGACGTTGACTTACTTTTTATGCGGCATCATGGATCTGATTCCGGGAGCCTTGCGGGGCATGGGACATTCGGCGGTACCTATGATATTGTCCATTATCGGTACGGTGGGAACGAGAATCTTCTGGATCTACGGAGTATTCCCAACGCACCGGTCGTTGATGGTACTGTTTTTATCTTATCCGGCCTCCTGGCTGGCAACGATCCTGCTGCAGGCGGTATGTTTCTATTTTGTCAGAAAGAAAGTACACAGCACCATGCCGCAGGAAGAACCATTATAAGCGGTCGGTTTTCGGGAGTGAAAGTCCCGGGATGATCGGGCGTATGTAGGAATTATTTAGAAAATTGAGGGAAATTATGTTAGCAAAATTAAAGAAAAAATATATTGGAGACTGGGATTTTTACAAGAAGTATCTTTTACTGGCTATTCCCATGATCCTGCAGAATGCCATTACCAATCTGGTAAGCTTTCTGGATAACATCATGGTGGGACAGCTGGGAACAGAACAGATGTCCGGCGTTGCCATTGTGAATCAGCTGATCTTTGTATACAATCTGGCAATCTTCGGAGCTGTGTCAGCTGCCAGCATCTTTGGTGCCCAGTATTTCGGAAAGGGCAATCATAAGGGACATATGTATTCCTTTCGGTTTAAGCTGTATGCCACGCTGTTGGTGACAGGCGGAGCGATCCTTCTGTTCCTGACGAAAGGTTCCGCACTGATCTCCCTGTATCTGACGGATACGGTGGGGAACGGGGCCACGGACTTGGCACTGCAGTACGGACTGGAATATCTGGCCATCATGATGGTGGGACTGATCCCTTTTGCGGTGAACCAGTCCTACGCGACAAATATAAAAGAGACCGGGCAGACCTTTATCCCGATGCTGGCCAGCTTTGTGGCGGTGGGTACTAATGCGATTCTGGACTATCTGATGATCTTCGGCATCGGTCCTTTCCCGGAGCTGGGAGTGCAGGGGGCGGCGCTGGCTACCGTTATTGCCCGTTACATTGAGGCACTGATCGTGGTGATCTGGGCACACATCCATCGGGGAAAAAACCGCTATCTGGAGGGAGCTTACACCGGCTTTGGTATTCCGCTTGCGGAATTGAAGGCGATCCTGATCAAGGGATTTCCGCTGATGATGAACGAGGTGCTGTGGGCAGCGGGCATGACAACGGTGACCCAGTGCTATTCTGTCAGAGGTCTGGACGTGGTGGCGGGACTGAACATTGCCTCCACCATCACGAATCTGTTCAATATTGTCTATCTTCAGCTGGGTTCCTGTATCAGTATTGTGGTGGGACAGTATCTGGGTGCAGGTAAATTGGAGGATGCCAAGGATGCAGACAACAAGATGATCGTATTCAGCGTCTTCTGCTGTGTGATCATGGCGGCATTGATGTTCGTGGTAGGAGGATTTTTTCCGGGTATTTACAATACCACGGAGGAGATCAGGGAACTGGCTACCAGTTTTATTGCGGTATCGGCCATCATCATGCCCTTCTGCGCCTTCAGCCATGCGTCGTATTTTACCCTGCGTTCCGGTGGTAAGACGGTGGTGACTTTCCTGTTTGATTCCGTATTTACCTGGGTAATCGTGGTGCCGGCGGCATATCTGCTGGCGCATTTCACCGGCCTGGGGATCGTGAGCATCTATTTTCTGGTGCAGGGTACGGAACTGATCAAGGTGATCATTGGTTACCTCATGGTGAAGAGTAATGTCTGGGTGGTCCAGATGGTATAAATTACTATTTGTGCCGCCAGCCGAAGGCTGCTGGATGGAGATTGGCATGAAAAATAGGAGAAGGGCGGGAAACTGACATGAAAATGAACATGGCTCAGAAAGTTTTACTGATCATAGGAGGCGCATTTGCGGGGATCGGCGCAGTGCTGACAATGATATTCGGAAGCATCGGCATGGTGTTCCGGCCCATGAGGGCATTTCTGGCATTGCCGCTGTTTTTCCTGATACTGGGCATTTGTTTTATCGCAGCAGTATTATTCGGGCAGCATAAAAAGTCACTCATCGTAAAAAACGGAATCAGATATGCCGCCAAGATCTACGGTTACGTGGAGAATACGGCGTATATGGTAAACGGCAGATTCCCGGTGAATGTGATCGTGCATTATTTTGACAAGAATCAGATCGAGCGGGAGGCAGTGATTCCCACTGCGTTTGAAAAGGGCGCTTCGACCTATCCCATCGGTATGACCATGGATATCTACGAATATCAGGGAAAATACGGCTGGGATCCGGATTCCGTCCGGGATGAGATTCTGCCGGGAGAGCAGGAACTGATGGACGATAAGCCCGTGGATCCTTCCAAGCTTCGCATGACCGCCGTGCAGTGTCCGAACTGCGGTGCTTCCTATCAGGCGGCAGCAGGATATACCGGACGCTGCCCGTATTGCGGAAGCTATCATAATGTAGAATAGCAGAATAGTTGAGCTGGGGTGGATCAGTGGATCGTTTCCTGCAAATACCGCAGCATCGTCTGTGACACCACGGAGTTGGCGGTCTTGGAGAAAGCCAGTCCCAGCGTACGGTGACAACTGGGAGATAAGGGGCTGGAGACCACACCCCGTGCGAAAGCTTTTAATACAAGTTCCTGAGAGATGGTGACACCGAGACCGTTCCGGACGAAGGACATGATCAGGGTATCGTCCCGGAAGCTGTAAGAGATCTTTGGGCGGACAGGGCATTTGGTCAGCAGATGCTGGATGTCGTTGTCACAGCCGGGGGTCTCGATGATCAGAGGATATTCGAACAGTTCCGGCAGGGTGACGCTGTTTTTGGCAGCCAGCGGATGTCCCTCGGGGAAAACAGCGCACAGCGGATCATTCAACAGTGGATAAAAGGTCAGATCATCCGCCACGATGGAGGATAAAAATCCACAATCCACCTGCCCGTGAATGATCCAGTCCCGGATCTCATCATAATTGCCGTCAAAAATTTCTACATCCACTTTCGGATAATTTTCCCGGAAAAAATGAACCACATCCGGCATCCACAGAGCGGTGATGCTGGAAAAACTACCGACCCGCAGTTTCCCCTCAATCTTATTGTTGATATTGAAGGCGGCCTGGCGCAGCTTGTCTTTCTGGTTGACCATTTCCTGAATGTAAGGGATCAGGCGGGCACCGTTGTCGGTGAGGCTGACACCCCGTTTAACCCGGGCAAAAAGCTGCACACCCAGTTCTTCCTCCAGTCCCGCCATCATCTGGCTGATGCCGGACTGGGTATAATTCAGTGCTTCCGCCGCCTTGGAGAAGCTTCCCGTTTCACATACTTTTAAAAATATCTCGTAACGGTCTTTTTGTTCTTTCATGATCTTCACCCCGTAAATTTATGAATTTCAAATTCATCGTTCACCAATTATGCGAGCAGATTGGCTTTCTTGTACTTATTATAGTATAAGCTCACGAATTTTTACATCCTGCTTCGCAGGATATTCGTGAGCTGATGAGTCCAGAAAAACAAATGTCTGCTTTGCAGCCACTTGTTTTCTCTTGAGACTCATCACATTACAAATACTTATGCATACTAGTAAAAACATTCGTTTTACTGATAGTATAGCATATGCTATCCTCATGTCACAAGTGTTTTAAGGAGCGTGAATCATATGGAAAAGAAAACAAGTAATTTTTCCGGGCAGATCGGTTTCGTGCTGGCGGCGGCCGGAAGCGCGGTGGGTGTGGGCAATCTGTGGAGATTCCCTTATCTGGCGGCCAAGGATGGCGGCTGTCGTGAGACAAGGATGCGATTCTTTCGGTAAGATTAGAGTATCCTACGATGCGGGGGCTCTGAAATCTGCATCCAGCTCAATACAGTTGGACTGCCTTTGTTCCAACAGGGGCAGTTTCTCCTGAGTTGCAGGTTGAGTTTGTTCTGGCAAGATCGGAATATCCTGAGTCACAGGTGCACCGAAATCCGTATCCAGCTCGATACAGTTGGACTGTCTTTCTTCTAACAAGGGCAACTTGTCTTGGGGAGCGAATTGCGTTTCTTCTGGCAAGGGCGGAATGTCTGGAGTCGTTGACTGCGTTTCTTCCGGCAAGATCAGAATATCCTGCGTCACAGGAGCTTCGAAACTTGTATATTGAAGCTGGATGGTTTCGAGGATGCGGTTGAAATCTGTTTCCAGAGTGTACCAGTCTGTTAACGGAATAGTGGCTTCCAGCTGTAAGGTATTTCCCTGTAAAGGGACATCGGGATTGGATAATGTAATGTAAATCCAGTATTTTTGTTCTGTCTGGTAAATCTCGGTATTTTTCCAGCCGTTTAAGTTGCTGTCGGGCAGAGTGATCTCCTCGCTGGTGACGCCGGTGCCGCAGATTCCCGGGACGGGAGCATAGATAAGCGTAAAGGTATCCTCCGGGTATGCGATGTTCCAGAAGATGATAGCATCGGTCGTGGTGGTACCTGCGAAAGTTAAATTGCGGATCTCATAGTCCCAGGTCTCCGGAAGGGACAGGGAGAACTGCACCGGTCCCAGATCACAGATAGCTTCATTCCCCATGGATATCGCCAGATCGTCGGCAGGCCCGTTTTCCGGGCATTCTGTAGGAACGAGGCTTTCCGCGATGACCGGGGCGATTGGCCCGGTGGGGGCCGTGGAATTTTGCACCCCTACAGAATCCTCCTGGCCCCCGGTAGAACCACATCCCGCCAAGGAAAGCGTAAGAATCGTTGTCAGTGTTGATAGTAAAATAGCCTTCTTCATAAAGATACCCTCCCAAAATCGTGAAGTGTTATGGTGATCACATTATAATAAGACGAATATTGGGCGGGGAAGTTTCGGTAAATAGAAAGTTACGCGAGCAATGAGCCGCGCATAGGCATAGTGAAGACAGCGATGGGCG
>OJRP01000640.1_pt1 | contig 23611 bp, 14 predicted proteins | sample 1599201 | NCBI WGS metagenome assembly OJRP01 (sample SAMN03922534, study PRJEB24848) | human gut metagenome | isolation source: stool sample | host: Homo sapiens | place: Germany | collected 2010-05
GTACAATTTTTCTTACCATAAGCGTTAATTTTAATTGGTTTTTTAAAATAAAAAGCCAGTAGCCTGTGAGCAGGATTTTACGATTCTGGTAAGATGCTGAATATCATATATATAGATGATCAAACGCAAGGTTGCGATCCGGTTTTGAAAAGGCGCGGTAACTTGAAAGTTACCTGAGGGTGCGGTGTATAAAATTAATTTACAGCATATTAACGACTGCTTGCCATATATCTTGAGTTACCAATACATAACCGGGAAACGACTGGTAATGCCCTGCGATTCCCCGAAAATCAACGGGATGGAATAATATGACTCAATATAATCCAAAAAATCCGTATGGATTACAGTTGCCGGAACCCGTATCAGGATTTATCCGGGTAATTCCGCCGGGCATCGCGGCAATACTCCGGATGCCGTAACGCTATCCCGGGCATCATAAGCCCCCCTGCCGGAATCCCGGCAGCGACAGGGAGGGGCTATCAATACGCACACTGCTCACCGGACGGTACGGGCATAAAAAAACCCGGAAGCGTCACGACTTCCGGGCCCAGAAAATAAGTATTAACCACTAAAGCGGATTCTGGTCGGCCGCATTGATGTATGGATTGCTGTTCAGCTCGATCGACAGCGGAATCTGGTAGGTGAATTCCTTGCCGGCAGCCTTGACCAGCTTGTGCGTGTGGTTGGAGGATGCCGTACGGTCTACACCGACGTTGAAGCGCTTGTTGGTAAAGAATTCGTGCCCCTCACCCCAGAGTTCGATACGGCTCTGCAGGAAGATCTCCTTCAGCAGTGCTTCGCCCGTATTCGAGGACTTTGCATAACCCGAATCGCGCTTCGACACCAGGTCGTAAAGCGTCTGCTGGGCTGCGGAACTGTTGCCGCCGCGGGCTTCGGCCTCGGCCTTCAGCAGGTATGCCTCCGACAGGCGCATGTAGATTTCGTCAGCCTCGTAGGTCGGGGTGTTGAACTTGACGTTCGAATAGGCCGGATAGGTGAACTCCCCGACCGTGGTCTCGGTCGCATTGAAATTCTTCTTGCGGTAGTCGGTAGCTGCGATCTGGTTGTAGAGCTGGTCGTCGATAGCCATGTAGATACCCTTGTTGTTGGCATTGTCCACGGCCGTGATCGACATGAACGATGCGAAGGAACGGTTGCCGAGCGACGTGGAAGCAGCCCACGTGTAGCCCCAGATGGTCTCGGGAAGCGAGGTGCTCTGGAAACCCGAAGTCGTATACTGCTCCTCGTTCATGAGCGAGTAGCCTGCCGAAATCACCGCCCCGGCAGCATTGGCTGCCGTGGTGTAATCGCCCGTCGTCAGTGCCACGCGAGCCAGCACCATGTTCGCAACCGTCTGGTCGATGTCCGCCGTCGAACTCTTGGGATCGTAGCCTTCCTGCTCGAACAGCGCGATGGCGTTCTGCAAATCGGTCGTGATCGTGCTGTAAACCTCGGTCGACGGGGTGCGTCCCTTGGCACCCTCGACGGTCAGATAGAGGGGGACACCCGCCTTATCCTTGCCGCCGTGCATGTAGTCGTCCTGGTAAACGCACATCAGGTAATAGTAAGCCAGCGCGCGGTAGGTCAGCGCCTGAGCCTTATATACCAGCGCCTTGCCCGTAGCATCGTCGGGGATCAGGTCGAGGATCTGGTTCGACTGATAGACGATCTTGTAGTAACAGTACCAGCGGTCTGCCGTATAGGCATTGGTCTGGGCACGGATGCTTTCGAACATATATTCGTCGGCAAACCAGTTGGTCAGTTTCGTGAGCACCATATCGTTGCCCTGCAAATCCATACCCAGATTCCAGACCATGAATCCGCGGTCGTTGGTTCCTGCCAGACGGTTGCCGGTATGCATGTAGTTGACGGCTCCCTGCATCATGGGTGCGAGCACGAGGTCGGCATTCTCCTTGATCAGTTCGCTCAGCTGCTCATCCGACACCTGGCTGCCCGAAGGCTCGGTGTCGAGCTCGCTCGCACAGGATGCGAACAGGAGCACCGTAGCTATTGCGATGTAATATACTATGTTTTTCATACGCTAATATCTCGTTTATTATAAGTTCATCGTAATACCGAAAGTAAAGGTCTTCGCCTGCGGGAACCCGAATGCGTTCTGTCCCGTGTAAGCGGTACGCGGGTCGAAGCCCGTATGCGCGGAGGTGAAGTAGAGGTTGTCGGCGGCGAAGAAGACACGCAGCGACTCGATGCAGATCTTCGACGTCCAGCGCTTGGGCAGCGTATAGCCGACGTTGATCGTCTTGAGGCTGAAGTAGGAAGCATCGCGGTAGAGGTAGTCGCAGTTCGAACGTACGAAATTCCAGGTGCCGTTGAACATCAGCTTGGGGAATTTGGCATTGGTATGCTCCGGCGTCCAGGTGTTGCCCACGAGGTCTTGCGAGGCTGCAAAACCGGCACGTCCCGGATCATATACGTTGGCCGAGTTGCCGTCCCACTGGCGGCCGCCGATCTGGTAAGCCGCAGCCAGCATGAAATCGAAGTTCTTCCAGCGGAACGAGGTGCGAAAACCACCCGTCACGTCGGGCAGCGCATCGCCAATCTCGTACTGCGTGGCTTCGTTGATATTGAAGGTCTTTTCACGGCCCGTAACCTTGCCTTCGCCGTCCACGACATCTTTCCAGAACGTCTCCTGGCCGGTTTCGGGATCTACGCCGGCAAACTTGAAGAGGTAGAGGTTGTAGTAGGACTTGCCTTTGCCGCGCAGGAAATTACCGCTGATGTAGTCGCCGCCCAACGCCGGGTTGCCCAGCTCCGAAGGATAGTCGATCAGGCGGTTGCGTGCGAACGAGGCGTTGACCGCGAAGTTCCAGTAGAGATCCTTATGCTTGAGGATGTCCACGCCCAGGTCGATTTCGAAACCGCGGTTAGCCAGGATACCGACGTTTTCCAGGCGGCTCGCAAGGCCCGTCGACGACGGGGTCGGACGGTTCCAGATCAGGTCGTGCGTACGGCGGTTATAGTAGTCGACCGTACCGTAAAAACGGTTCCACAGGCGGAAATCGATACCCAGGTCGATCTGGTAGTTGCGCTCCCACGAAAGATTGCGGTTACCCGTGCTGGCTTGCGTAATGCCGATCTGGCCGTTGGTTTCCCCGATCGTCCAGAGGTTGGTGTAGGGATACGAAGCCGAAAGCTGGTTGCCGGCCACACCGTAGTTGACGCGCAGTTTCAGTTCGTCGACCCACGTAGCGTTGTCCATGAAGCTCTCGCCCTTGATACGCCATGCGGCGCCCACAGACCAGAAGTGGCCCCACTTGTCGTACTTGAAGCGCGACGATCCGTCGTAGCGGTACGAACCCGAGAAGAAATACTTGCCGGCGTAGTTATAGTTCACACGTGCGAAATAGCCTTCGATGGCGGTCACCACGGTGCTCGAGGTCGAACCGTTTTGGTACTGAGAAACGGCGTTGCCCAGTTCGGGGATGCCCGGGTAGAAAATATTTTTCTTGTAGGCGTCCACGACGCGCGTGTCGGTCTTACCGAACTCGTGGCCGATCAGCACGTCGAAGTTGTGGTTCTCCTTGATGGTCTTGTTCCAGTTGAGCATCTGCTGGGTGTTGTACGAGAAATAGTTGTTGTTGTACTTCTCGACAAGACCGTTGTTGGTCGACGTGGCAGCCGTACCGTATTCATTGTTATAATAGAAGGTATCCATCCGGTACACGTTGTCCAGCGTGAAGTTGGCCGTGAACTTGAAATCCTTCAGGAATACGACCTCGCCGTAGAAATTGGCGTAGAGGTTGTCGCGAACCGAGTTGTTGATATCGCGGCTCATCGACTGCATGGGGTGCGCGAAGTTGTTGAACGAGTTGAACTGATCCTGCGTTGCACCGTAGGGCGAAAGGGTCGTGCCGTTGCCCTGCTCGTACATCTTCGTGCCGTCGGCATTGTAACGGATGTTACCGTCCAGGTCGCGGGCGTAGTACGGCACGGTGGGGTTCTGCCACATCGTCCACAGGAACACGTTGCCCGTGTTGGCGCCCGAATAGCCGGGGCTGTCAATATCGCGGCGGGCATACGAAAGGTTCGTCCCGACCTTCAGCCATTTGGTGGCCTGTGCATTGAAGGCGGCGCGACCCGAGTAACGCTTGAATCCCGACATGATTACATACGAGGGGTCTTCGAGGAAGCTGCCCGAAACGTAGTAGTCCATCTTGTCGTTGCCGCCGCTGATGCTCAGCGTGTATTCCTGACGGAACTGCTTGGTGAACAGGTAGTCGTCGTAGTTGTCGGCATAAAGCAGTTTCGCGTCGGAATTGAGCTTGCCCGTGGCGGGGTCGATCAGCGTCGTACCGTCGGGGATCTTATAGGCCATGTAGTTTCCGAGCACGGGCATGAGTTTGGAGTTCGCCGCATTGGCAAGCGTAGCATGGCTCGCCCCCGGATTATTCGCCTCAAAGTAGTTATAAAGCCCGCCGTATACATATTCGTAATAGTCGCCGGGGTTCTGCATGGTCTCATGCTCCTTGATACCCTGCTGGTTCCAGCCCCACTTGGCTTCGAACATGATGTTGGCCTTCTGGTTGCGCGTCCCCTTCTTCGTGGTGACGAAAACCACGCCGTTTGCGGCACGAGAACCGTAGAGCGCATTGGCGGCGGCATCCTTCGACACGACGATCGACTCGATATCGAGCGGATTGATCGTCGAAAGCGCCGACGAATAAGGCACACCGTCGACGACGATCAGTGCGGTCTGGATTCCATTGATCGAACCGATACCGCGGATGATGATCGAAGCGTCGTCACCGGGCTGTCCCGTAGAGCTGTACGACTGCACACCGGTAACGGCACCTTCCAGCATTCGCGAAGCGGAAGCAACGGTGGTCTTTGATATTTCACCGGCCGAAACCGATGCGATCGAACCGGTAAAATCCTTCTTCTTGATTTCACCGAAGGCCGTGATGACTACATTGTCGATCGCCTGTGCATTCTCCTTGAGCGTCACCGAAACATGGGTGTGCCCGGCGATCGCGACGGTCTCGGTGTCATACCCGATGAACGAAACGACCAGTTTCCCGTTTGCAGGGGCTGCAAGCGAGAAGGTGCCGTTCGTACCTGTCGTGGTACCGATATGCTGGCCCTCGACCATGACTGTGGCTCCAGCCACCGGAGCACCGGCGGCATCGGTAACTGTACCGGAAACCTGCTGGTTCTGGGCCATTGCAACGGCGCAAATCCCCAAAACAGCAATTAACGATAGTACAATTTTTCTTACCATAAGCGTTAATTTTAATTGGTTTTTTAAAATAAAAAGTTCACAAGCAAAGATAACGGATTGCTAACTCATTTACAAATAAATTATTAAAAAAATTTAACGCGGTTACAGCTATCTTTCAAATTGTGGTTGACGGCTTACGATTTTTCGCGTATAAGGCCTGTGGCGATTACAATTTGCAATCGCCATTTCGGAGCGTTTTTTGTTGATTTCGGGATTTTCCCCAGCCGGAAGGGGATGCAAGGGGTGAAAAAAGTGACTTAGTAGAGCCTTTCCGACTCGTTCGGCATGCCCGACGGCGTCCAGTCGGGGCACAGCGAGTTGATACGTTTTGACAGGCGTTCCATCTCTCCGCTGATATGCGAATGGGTGATATTCGCATAGATCTGCGTTGTGCGTATGTTTTTATGTCCCAGTAATTTACTGATTGTTTCGATGGCGACACCCTGCGAAAGGGTAATTGTCGTGGCAAACGTGTGCCGGGCCGCATGGAACGTGATCTTTTTCGGAATCCCCGCTTCGGCGACAATCTTGTCGAGGCATTTATTGCACCACCCGTTGCTCGGAAGGTCGAATATCCGTCCGGAGCCCGATGCGGGCATGTATTTCAACAGGATATTGTAGGGCACGGTAAACAGCCGTACATTGACCTCAGACCCCGTTTTGCGGCGGGTCGTGTTGACCCACAGCTGTTTGTTTATTTTCTGAATATTCTGCGGCACCAGGCCTCGGATGTCGACATAGGACAATCCCGTGAAACAACTGAACAAAAACGTGTCCCTGACAAGTTGTAAGGTGACATCCTCGTTCTCATACTGCATCATTCGGTTTATTTCATCCATGGTCAGGTAGTTGCGTGTTACGAATTCGCTTTGTAATTTGTAATTGGCAAAGATATCCTTGTCCATATATCCCTTGCTGCGGGCCAGCATGAGGATATGTTTCAGGGCGATCATGTAAATCCAGGTCGTGTTTTTTTTATACCCGGCTTCCTTTGCGATATAGGCGTGGAAGCCCGTGAGGAATTCCCGGTTGAGCTCCTTGAACATCAGGTCTTTCCGGTCGTACTTGTCCCAGATGTAGTTTGCCAGATGCTTGCAGACGCACCTATATTTATAATATGTGGCCTTGCTGCGGCTGATGCCGACCATACGGTTGAATTCTTCGTTGTGCTGCCTGAAAAAGGCGAGCACGGTCTCCTGCCGGAGATTGGCGCCGAAATACATCTCTTTGACCATCATCGGAGTTACGAACGACTGCTCGTAGAATAACTTGTTGTAACACCTTTCGATGTGGTAGTGGATATTCGAAAGTTGTTCGTTGATTCTGCCGGCGGCATTGCTCCGCCCGGCGACACGCCCCATACCGACGTCCCAGTGTTCGGGTGCGACCGAGAGGCGTGTGGAAAACTGCGTCCGCTCTCCGTTGATCGTGATGCGCCCCATGATCGGGACGTTTCCATTCCGGAGAGGCGCGTTTTTCTTGATGTAAAACAATACATTAAACGTGTTTCTCATTGCTCAAATAACCTTTTGTGTTTAACCTAATAACAATATGCAAACCGCATTAAAGGTAATGATTAAGTAACCCCCGAATAATGTATTATTCAGCCTAAATATCTTATTGTATAGATGTTAGCCCGTGTGAGACGGTTACTTTATAGTAACACTACAACAATCCGGTAAGGCATTTACAGAGATTTAAAAGCCTTTTAATCAGTCTATTACGTCTGAATTAGCCGATTTTGCGCCAGAAAAGACCTTGTGCGCTGAATATCATGATGTTGTGTAAGTTAACGCACAATGATAACTTTTTATTTTAAAAAACCAATTAAAATTAACGCTTATGGTAAGAAAAATTGTACTATCGTTAATTGCTGTTTTGGTGCTCGGCGCATATGCATTCGCCCAAAACAAACAGGTCTCCGGTACAGTTTCTGACGCAAACGGGAATCCCGTTGCGGGCGCTACTGTCATGGTAGACGGTACTTCGATCGGTACTACGACCAACGCGGCAGGCCAGTACTCACTTTCGGCTCCGGCTGACGGCACCCTTTCGGTGACGTTCATCGGATATGTGGGGCAACAGCTCCCCATCGCTGGCAAATCGCGCATCGACGTGACTATGCACGAAGATACGCAGGCGATCGACGACGTGATCGTGGTGGCGTTCGGTACCTCCAAAAAGGAGGCGTTTACCGGTTCCGCGACCGTCATCAAGGCGGATGACATCGCAAAGTCGCAGCAGTCGAACGTCGCCCAGTCGCTGGCCGGTAAGGTTGCCGGTGTCCAGATATCCAACGAATCGGGTAAACCGGGTGCCAACCCGATCGTCCGCATCCGTGGATTCAGTTCGATCAACGCCGAGAAAGACCCCCTGTGGATCGTGGATGGAACTCCCTACGAAGGAGACCTGAACAATCTGAATCCCAACGACATCGAGTCGATGACCGTTCTGAAGGACGCAGCATCCAACGCCCTTTACGGTGCGCGTGGTGCCAACGGTGTCATCATGGTCACGACCAAAAAGGCCCGTGGACAGGAAGCCACCGTCACGGTAGATGCCAAGTGGGGTGTGAACTCGCGCGCGATGCAGTCATACGACTACATCAAAAACCCGGCCCAGTATTATGAAACATACTACACGGCCCTGAACAGCTACTACCGGTCACAGGGCATGAGCGAGAGCACGGCACACGCCATGGCCAACAAGAACCTGGCCGCCTCGAAGAACGACGGCGGTCTGGGCTACATGGTTTACAGCGTGCCCGACGGCCAGTCGGTTATCGGCACAAACGGGAAACTCAATCCCAATGCTACGCTGGGCAACCGGGTCGTTTATAACGGACAGGACTACCTGCTTACCCCCGACGACTGGGAAGATATTGCTTTCCGCTCTTCGATGCGTCAGGAGTACAACGTGAGCGTATCGGGCGCCACGGATCGCAGTACGTTCTACGCCTCGTTCGGCTACCTGAATAACGAAGGTATCACCGAAAACTCGAATATGGAACGCTACACCGCCCGTCTGAAAGCCGATTACCAGGCCAAAAAATGGCTGAAGGTCGGTGCCAACGCCGGTTACGCCAACTTCACCTACAATTCGCTGAGCGCGGACGGGCAGGGAAACTCTTCGGCCAACCTCTTCGCCTTCACCTCGTCCGTAGCCCCCATCTATCCCCTCTACGTCCGTGACGGGCAGGGAAATATCATGAAGAACGACGCCGGCATCACGATGTACGACTACGGAGACGGAATGAACGCCGGTTTGACCCGTCCCCTGCTGCCGAATGCGAACGGTCTGGCGGATTCCCGCCTGAACACCGACCGTTCGGAAGGCAATGCCTTCAACGGCACGGGATTCTTCGACATATTGTTCCTGAAGGATTTCAAATTCACTTTCAATGTAGGTGTTTCGCTCGACGAGACCCGCCGGACGACCGTACAGAACCCCTATTTCGGACAGTTCGCCGATGAGAACGGTATCATAGGCAAATACCATACGCGTGATTTCTCGCACAACCTTCAGCAGATCCTCAACTACACCAAAGTCATCGGCAAGCACAATGTCAATGTAATGCTCGGCCATGAATACTACCAGCGCAGGCAGTACCTGCTTTACGGCAGCACGGCCAACATGTTCTCGCCCGACAACGACGAACTGGCCGGTGCGGTAATCGACAAGCAGAGCGCAACTTCGTATGTCATCACCTATAATAATGAAGGCTATTTCGGCCGCGCGCAATACGATTACGACGGTAAATATTTCTTCTCGGCTTCGTACCGCCGCGATGCCTCGTCGCGCTTCCATCCCTCGCACCGCTGGGGCAACTTCTGGTCGGTAGGTGCCGCATGGATCGTAACCAAGGAGAATTTCATGTCCGGGACGCACGGCTGGCTCGACATGCTGAAGGTCAAGGCATCGATCGGTTCGCAGGGTAACGACAAGATCGGTGACTACCGTTATGTGGATACCTACCGGCTCGCTTCGTCGAATGGAGAGATGTCCGTGGCATTCCTGGAGAAAGGTAATCCCAACATCACCTGGGAGACCAATACCAACTTCAACGCCGGTATCGAATTCGGCGTGCTCCAGAACCGCATATCGGGTAGCATCGAGTACTTCAACCGCAAGACGACCGACATGCTGATGGCATTCCCCACGGCACCGTCGCTGGGTTACTCTTCCTACTATGCCAACGTCGGCGACATGTCCAACAAAGGTATCGAGGTCGACCTGAACTTCACCCCGATCCGCAGCAAAAACGTGCAGTGGGACATCAACGTCAACCTGACGCACCTCAAGAACAAGATCATTTCATTGCCTCCCGAACGCCGCACCAAAGAGGTGGAAGGTTATTACGGCTACGCCGGCAGTAGCTTCTTCTACGGCCAAGGGCTGCCGCTGTATACCTTCTATATGAAGAAATACGCCGGCGTCTCGGAGGACGGACGTTCCATGTGGTATAAGGATGTAACGGACAAGGACGGGAAGCCGACGGGTGAACGAACGACCACCACAGCCTATTCGGAAGGTAGCGATTACCTCTGCGGCAATGCGATCCCCGACCTTTACGGCGGCTTCGGCACGAGCGTTTCGTTCTTCGGGTTCGATTTCGGCATCAACTTCAACTATCAGATCGGCGGCAAGATCTACGACTCGGGGTATGCCGCAGCGATGAGCACGCCGACCTCGACCGGCAGCATCGGCGTGAACTGGCACAAGGACATACTCAACGCATGGACACCGGAGAATCCGAACTCGAACATTCCGCGTATGCAGTACGGCGATTCGAACACGACGGATACCTCCGACCGTTTCCTGATCGACGCAAGCTACCTGACCCTGCAGAACATCAACTTCGGCTATACACTGCCGTCGAAGTTCACCCAGAAATTCGGAGTCGGCAAGATGCGTATCTACCTCGCCTGCGAAAACGTATTCTATTGGTCCAAGCGTAAGGGACTGGATCCGCGCTACGCAGACAATACGGACAACCAGGGCGTTCTGGGAACCTCGAATTACGCAACCTATTCTCCGATACGCACCATCTCGGGCGGTATCAATATCCAATTCTAATCCATAACCAGCTAATTATTCGGATATGAAAAATATACTGAAAATATCTATAGCAGCCCTTGCTTCGGCTGCACTGCTTAGCGGGTGCATCAAGGAAACATTCCCGACCGACAGGGCCACATCCGACCAGCTCGCAGGTTCCGCCTCGGCCCTCGAAGCGATGGTGAAAGGTATCCCCACGGCGCTTATCCAGGTTAAGTCGCTTACCGACTACGGCAATATGCACTGGAATTTCTCCCTCCCGGCCATCCACCTCGCTACCGATTCAGCAGCAGGCGACATGGCCATAACGGGCGATACGGGCTACGACTGGTTCAGCCAGTGGGGCGCCAACGATGCTCTCGCAGAGAACTACGCGGCCAATCTCCTGACCTGGAACAACTATTTCACTTGGATCAAGTCGACCAACGACATCATCAGCACCATCGACCCGGAAGCTCTCACGACCGCAACCAAGCATATCCTCGGCTTCGCTTATGCTTACCGGGCTTCGTTCTACCTCGACCTGGTACGTCTCTATGAGTTCAAGGAGAATAAATACACGTCCGCAGACGGAGTGCTCGGCCTTGCCGTACCGATCGTAACTGAGACCACGACCGAGGCCGAAGCTAAGGCCAATCCCCGTGCGTCGGCAGCTGACGTCTACGAGAAAGTGATCTTCCCCGACCTCGAAAAGGCGGCGACATACCTTTCCGATTACTCGGCGACAGATCCCTACACGCCCAGTTTGGCTATGGTCTATGGGCTCCAGGCACGTGCTTATCTGGAACGCGGTACTGCCGACAACAATCCCGATGCTTACAAGAAGGCCGCAGAGTATGCCCGCAAAGCCATCACCACGAGCGGTTGCACACCCCTGACCCAGGCACAGTGGGAGGATCCGACGACCGGTTTCAATAGTGCGACGGCAAACAAATCGTGGATCTGGGGCCTGCCGCTCACCAGCGACAACGTTTCCAACCTGCTGAACTTCCAGGCCCACATCGGTAACGAGGAGTCGTAGGGATACGGACACCAGGTAGGCCGTGCCATTGACAAGGCCCTCTACAACAAGATCGACGACAAGGATTTCCGCAAGCATTCGTGGCTCGATCCCGACCGCAATTTCTACGCGTACAAGAGTTGCCGCCCCAACGGCAGTGCATACTTCGCAACGCTGAAAGACTATGTCAATATCAAGTTCCGTCCCGCCCAGGGCAACTATACCGACTTCAAAGTCGGCGGAGCTACGGATATTCCCTGCATGCGCGTCGAGGAGATGTACCTTATCGAAGCGGAAGCTACGGCGCAAAGCAATATCGTCGCCGCCCGTGAACTGCTTAACGAATTCATGAAGTACCGTTTCACCGACGGCTCGTACGATTGTAGCGAACGCACGCCGACACTCAAGAGTTTCATCGAGGAGCTGATCCTCCAAAAACGCATCGAGTTCTGGGGCGAGGGTATCATCATGTTCGACCTGAAACGTCTGGATATGTCCATGACCCGCGGCTACAAGGGTACCAATTCTCCTTCCGATTATCGTTTGAACACCGACGGCCGCGCTCCCCACTGGAATTTTGTCATTCCCCGTGGTGAAATCCAGAACAACCCCGCCGTAGTCAACAACCCCGACCCCTCGGGCAAGATAACACCTTGGACGGATAAGTAACGGCAATATGCAAAATTTGCTTTAATACCAAAGACCGAATAGTATGAAAACAATCAAATATATATTGTACGCGCTCACAGCGACATTCGTGCTCGCAAGTTGCTCGGACGACATTAAGTATACTCCCGGCGAAGGCGAAGACACGGACTGCTACGGCGTTTATTTTCCCTCGCAGGAAAATGCCGGCGACCAAGAGCTCGATCCGGCGGAGCCTACGACCCTGACCTTCACGGCCATGCGCAAGAACTACAACGATGCGATCACCGTGCCTGTGGAAGTCAGCAGCACCCAGGACGGGCTTTTCACGGTCTCGGAAATCAAATTCGAGGCCGGACAGGAAGCAACCACGTTCTCGGTGGACTTCCCCGGAGCTGAGGTCGGTAAGACCTACAATTGCTCCATCGTGGTGAAGGACAAGAAATACGCACTGCTTTACGGAGAATATTCCAACGGGCTCGATTTCAGCGTCACCCGCGTCCAGTGGGATCTCGTGAAGGGCCCCAACGGTGAAACCAAAGGCACGTGGCGCGACGATTTCTTCACGGCGATAATGGGCTCCAACATAAAGGAAAACGGTGTCCCCAATGCAGAAAAGGAAGTCGAGATTTACGAACGTGCCGATATGAAGGGTTACTACCGTATCAAGGATATTTATGACGAAGCCTACATGGCCAAAATCGTCGGTGTAAGGTATTCCAACGTTCCCTCCGTTCCGACCTATACCATCATCGACGCGCGGGATCCCGAAAAAGTATGGTTCCCGGTACAGCCGACTGGTTTTGAGATCAACGACGTCGGTTACGAAGACAACGGCGCATTCGTGATCGTTTCGTTCTGCCAGGAGAATTATCCCGGCATGGCTTCGGCCACGATGTACGGCACGCTGGAAAACGGTGTCCTCACCTTCCCGCCGAAGGCGATCCTTCTGACGACACCTTCGCTATGGGAAGCGACCAGCCACTTCAAGGCCAATACCGAAATGACCCGCCTGTTGTTCCCGGGTGCGGTAAGCCACGATTACTCGGTAGTCTTCGAGAAGTCGGCGCCCGCAGACGGCAAGGTCGCCATCACGGCTACGCTCGGCAGCGACGTCGACAAGGTGAAATATGCCTTCTTCGAGGGTGCGCTCAGCGAGTCGCTCGCTGCGGCCAAATCGGGAGACATCGACGCAGGGACGATCCCGAGCGAAGAGATCACGGCTTCGGGTACGATCACCGCCGTCATGGAGAAGACCGGCATCTACACCATCGTCGGCAATTCTTATGACGAAAAAGGCAACCTCCAGAAATACGGGTACGTATCGTTCGGTTACGTCAAGGCCGGCGAGGAGAAACCCGTCATAATGAGCGTCCGCACAGAGCTTACGTGGGAGAAAGAGCCCGAAGGCCACACACCCGAGAACTCGATCAAGGCCATCCTGTTCGGTGAGGAGATCGCATCGGGCTACATCGGCCTGTTCACGACGGCTTCGACCCAGGGCATGAACGAATCGCAGCTGATCGCGGGTGTCAAGGCATCCGGCAAGGTACTTACCACAGCTCAACTCGAAAAGATTAACGGCACAGGTTACGCTCCGTTCTATACGGGTCTGTCGGCAGGTACAAGTTACACCCTGCTGGTATACGCCGACAACGGTTACAACGGCAAACTGTTCGCCGTAGAACAGACTACTGCCGGCAAGGCAGATCCGCTGCAGCGCAAGTACACGATCGACGACCTCTATGTGTTCAGCGATAAAGCCCAACTGTTCAAGACATGGAACCTGTGGGGAATCAGCAACGACGGCTCCGGTAAAACGGCTCGCAGCAAGATCGGCCAGGTCGTCTTCTCGGAGAATGAGACCGAAGATACCAGCAATCTGGATGCAATCAATGTCTCGGGCCTCTCGCTCGGAGCAAACAACCAAGACACGGTCGTCTGGGGGTGGTACAACGGGATCATCTATGTTCTGAAAGGACAGCCCATGGGCACGATTCCCTATCAGGGGGCGACGCTCTACCTCAAGTATTACATTCTGGACAAAGAGAAGAGCAAGGGTGCAGACACAATCGACGGCATGATGGTCGGAGGTGTCACGGAAGACGGGTATCTCGCCTTGGTTTGTGGCCCCGACTGGTCGGATCAGTATAATTTCGACACCATATTAGTCAAGGCATACACGGATGCCAACTATACGAACTCGATCGGCAACTGGGAAAGCTATACGTCCCCGCTGATGGTGCCGGCGACCGGTAGCAACACGGGAGCAGCCGCACCGCGCAAGGTTGCCTCGGATAAGATGCTGACCCTCTCGAAAGAAATTTCCATCAACCCCTCGAACTACGTCGAACTGCGCGGCCGCGAACGTGCCCATGCCCTGATCGACGAACTGTTCGGCAAGCCCGTCAACCGCGGCGCGAACCCGCTCGAAGGTGAGGTGTCCGTTCGGATCGCAACTCCCGCGATGAGTTCGTTCTCCGAAGGTTTTGCACCCCGGGCAAACACTCTGCAAAGCGGAGGCATGGAGAAAATGCCCCTGAAAAAAATGGCTAAATAATTTCAGTCGTTCACCCAATTAGTGATCAAGAGCGGTCTCCCCTTCCACCGGGGAGGGGAGACCCTCAAAAAATAACTCGGATTATGATTGATAAAAAATTACTACTCATTACGGCGCTTCTGCTTGCGAGTTGTACGTCAGACCCTATGACCGACGCAACCGACGGCGGTTCGCAGATACCCGCCACATCGCATAAGATCGTCAACACCTCGATCGACGCCGAAGCGGGCAGCCTGCTCGTTTATTTCGACGACGCAGCCATCGGCAGCCTCGAACAGGCCGCCGAAGCCGCCGCCAAGACACGGTCGGTCGCTACCCGCGCGGGTATCGTCTCCGTAGATGAAATACTTTCGGAGCTGAACGTCAGCTCCCTGAACCGCCTGTTCCCGGTAGACACACGCAACGAGGAGCGCACGCGCGCAGCCGGCCTGCACAGGTGGTACGAATTGCAGTTCGACACCGAAGTCGACCTGGATCTCGCCGCACAGAAACTGTCGGCCGTAGCCGAAGTGGCGAACATCCAGTTCAACACGAAGCTCGAAAAAATGTGGGACGGCAAGGCCACCCCGCTCCGTTCGGATGCGCCCGCCATGTCGGCAGGCACACGTTCGATCGTATGGCCGTTCAACGACCCGGAATTGAAGCGCCAGTGGCACTATATCAACAAAGGCGACAAGGCCGTGGCACAGACCGCGCGCGAAGGTGCGGACATCAACGTGGAAGAGGCATGGAAACTCACGGCCGGAGATCCCAAGATCATCGTAGCCGTAGTCGACGAAGGCGTGAAATATACGCACCCCGACCTGGCTGCGAACATGTGGGTCAACACCAGGGAGATGACCGGAACCACGGGCGTCGATGACGACGGCAACGGTTACGTGGATGATTATTACGGGTACAATTTCGTTACGAACGGCCCCATCTCCTGGGATGTGGTCGACGCAAAGGGCGACGGCGACTCCGGTCACGGGACGCATACCGCAGGCACGGTAGCGGCGGTCAACAACAACGGCATCGGTGTCTGCGGAGTAGCGGGCGGCTCGGGCAACAACGACGGTGTACGGATCATGTCGTGCCAGGCCCTGTCCGGCACCGCAGCAGGTTCGGGCACGACGGCCGTCATGGCAAGGGCATTCAAATACGCGGCCGACAACGGTGCTTCGATCATCCAGTGCTCGATGGGTATCAAGGGCGGTGGCTACACCTCCGACGACCAGTACGCCAAAAATGCCAAAGCGGAGCACGACGCACTCGCCTATTTCATCGCCACGTCGAACTGCGACGCGATCGACGGCGGTCTGGTCATCTTCTCGGCCGGCAACGACGCACTCGACCGTGCCGGGTACCCCGGGGCGTTCCGCGATTATATTTCGGTAACCTCGTTCTCGCCCGACTTCCTGCCTGCAAGCTACACCAACTACGGCCCCGGCTGTAACATCTCGGCGCCGGGCGGCGACGCTTACATTGCAAGCAATTCGACCGCTACGGTACTTTCGACGATGCCTTCGGAAATGAACGAGGGTTCGGACTACGGATACATGCAGGGAACCTCGATGGCCTGCCCGCACATGTCGGGCGTGGCAGCACTCGGACTCTCCTATGCGCTGAAACAAGGCAAGCACTACACCCGCAACGAGTTTATCAGCATGCTCCTCACCTCGGTGAACGACATGGAACGGTATCTCGACGGCACAAAGGAGTCGAACGGCACGATGTACCTCGAAAACTACCGCAAGCAGCTGGGTACAGGCGCAGTAGACGCTTATCAACTGCTGATGCAGATCGAAGGCACGCCGTGCCTCAAGGTCGGCGTAGGGGCTGAAGAACTCGTTCCCCTGACGCAGTTCTTCGGTGGCAGCGCAACGAACCTCACCTACACCGGTGTTTCGATGTCCGCAGCCGACATGGCCAAATTGGGGATCGAAACCTTGCCCACAATGGCCTACGGCAAACTGAAGATCAAGTGCACCAAGTCCGGCGTAGCGAAGATTACGGTTACGGCAATCGGCGGCGGCGACAAGGTCGGTACAGGTACCGTGATGGGCGGCATGACGATCACCAAGGAGTTCGCCATCATCGCCCGCGGCGTACAGGCCGGGAACGGAGGTTGGTTATAATACGAATTACGATAACAGCAAAAAGATCATGAGAAAGACTATCTATATTCTCTTTGCCATACTCGGCATGAGCCTGTTCGCAGGGTGCGACGACGACAAGAAAGATAACAACACGCCGTTGGCCAAGCAACTCGTCGGAGAATGGCGCCTGACCTCATGGACAGGCCAGGCTCCGCAGGTGTTCGACGCCTACATCGCATTTGACGGAGGGTCGTTCACCATCTACCAGAAGATCGAATCCGTAAAGTACCAGAAATACACGGGCAGCTACTTGCTCAAAGGCGATGTACTTTCGGGAAATTACAGCGACAACACTCCCTGGGGAAGCTCGTACACGGTCACGGCAGACGAATCGTCCAACACCATCACGCTGACCAGCACGGCCGACACCGGCGACGTGTGCGTATACACTCGTGCGACGATTCCGGAGTCGGTAAAGAACGACGCGGTGAGCATGCAGGGCGTACGCTCGGATTTCTTCCGGTTGCTCTAAGCCCCGGCTTGTAATATTTCCAAAGCCTTCGGTAAATGCCGAAGGCTTTTTTTCATACATATACCAAACTAATGCACAGCAAGTTAAGCAATTAAAAGAAGAAGCTCGCGCGGCCAACGCCGCAGGCACCCGGCCGGCCGGAAAGCCCTCAGTGCAGCCGCCCCATCACGCGGGAATTGTTTTTTTCGGAAACAGATTTTACGCATATCCGAAAAAACGGTTATCTTTACGCAAATTTTTAATACCGGACGATAGGGAAAATCAGGCATGCAGGAAGGCCCGCGCCGTTCCGCTTTGGCATATTTTTCACTATCTTTGAAACAAATACGTCACGAACCATGAACATCACCGAAATTTTGCCCGGCATCCATTACGTCGGGGTCAACGATCGCACAACCACCCGTTTCGAAGGTCTCTGGTCGCTCCCGCAGGGGGTTTCATACAATGCCTATCTGGTTGCCGACGAGAAGGTCGCACTGATAGATACCGTCGAAGAGGGCTTCGGCAGCCGTCTGACAGAGAACATCCGCGAGGCCATCGGCGACCGCAAGATCGACTACCTGGTCATCAACCACATGGAACCCGACCACTCGTCGTCCGTGCGCGCACTGCGCATGCTCTACCCCGACATCCAAATCGTGGGCAACGCCAAGACGCTGCAGATGCTCCAGGGATTCTACGGCATCGACACCGGGACGCTCGAAGTCAAGGAGGGCGACAGCATATCGCTCGGCTCGAAAACGCTCTCGTTCTACATGGCGCCGATGGTACACTGGCCCGAAACGATGGTGACATGGTGTGCCGAGGCCGGCACGCTCTTCTCGGGCGACGCCTTCGGCACGTTCGGCGCCATCGACGGCGGCATTACCGACTCGCAGATAGACCCGTCGCGCTACTGGGACGAAATGCGCCGCTACTACGCCTGCATCGTCGGCAAATACGGAGGGCCTGTACAAAAGGCGCTCGCGAAGGTACGGGGCCTGAACCCCACGACCATCTGCTCGACCCACGGCCCCGTATGGCAGCGCGAGATCCCGCAGGTGATGGACGTCTACGACCGTCTGAGCCGCTACGAAGGCGAACCGGGCGTGGTGATCGCCTACGGCTCGATGTACGGCAATACGGAGCAGATGGCCGAGCGCATAGCCCGCGAACTGGCCGCCGAAGGTGTGGGCCCGATCTTCGTCCACAACATGTCCTACGCCGATGAATCCATCGTCCTGCGCGACGTATTCCGTTACGACACGCTCATCGTGGGCGGCCCGACCTATAACGGAGGGCTCTACCCGCCCGTGGCACGCCTGCTCGACCTGATCGCGGCACGCTGCGTCCCGCAGCGCAACTTCGGCTGGTTCGGCTCCTTCTGCTGGGCGAGTGCCGCCGTACGCTGCCTGGGCGAATTCGCACAGAAGATGAAGTGGGAGGCGATCTGCGAACCCGTGGAAATGAAGCAGGGTTTCTCGCCGGCATGGCACGAGGCATGCCACGCGCTCGCAGCGCGGATCGCCGGGTGCATGCACCGCTAAACCAACCAAAAACTTGGACATAATATGATGAAAATCGCAGTCGTGGGTACGGGTTATGTCGGCCTCGTATCGGGTGCCTGTTTCGCAGAAATGGGACTCGATATTACGTGCGTCGACGTCGACAGGAAAAAGATCGACGCCCTGAACAACGGCCTCATCCCGATTTACGAGCCGGGGCTCGAAGAACTCGTCAAACGCAATGTCGAGGAGGGGCGCCTGCACTTCACGACCGAGTTGACGGACTGCCTGGACAAGGTGGAAGTAGTCTTCTCGGCCGTCGGCACACCGCCCGACGAGGACGGTTCGGCAGACCTGAAATACGTGCTCGAAGTCGCCCGTGCGTTCGGCCGCAACATCAAGAAGTATACGGTGCTCGTCACCAAAAGCACCGTACCCGTCGGTACGGCGCAGAAGGTCAAGGCCGTGATCCGGGAAGAGATAGACAAACGCGGCTGCAAGATACCGTTCGACGTGGCCTCGAACCCCGAATTCCTGAAGGAAGGCGCGGCCATCAAGGATTTCATGTCGCCCGACCGCGTGGTCGTAGGCATCGAGAGCGAACGGGCGCGCAAGCTGATGACCCGCCTGTACCGTCCGTTCCTGATCAACAATTTCCGGGTGCTGTTCATGGACATCCCCTCGGCGGAAATGACCAAATACGCGGCCAACGCCATGCTGGCGACCCGCATTTCGTTCATGAACGAGATCGCCAATCTCTGCGACCTGGTAGGGGCGAACGTCGAAATGGTGCGCAAGGGCATCGGATCCGATGCCCGCATCGGCAGCAAGTTCCTCTACCCCGGCTGCGGCTACGGCGGCTCGTGCTTCCCCAAGGACGTGAAAGCCCTGGCCCGTACGGCCCAGGAACACGGTTATACGATGCAGGTCATCGAGGCGGTGGAACGGGTCAACGAAGGGCAGAAATCCATCCTGTTCGGCAAACTGCAACGGGCACTGGGCGACCTGCACGGAAAAACCATCGCGATATGGGGCCTCGCGTTCAAGCCCGAAACGGACGACATGCGCGAAGCGCCGGCACTGGTGGTGATCGACCTGTTGCGTAAGGCGGGCGCCACGGTTCGGGTCTACGACCCCGTGGCGATGGAGGAAGCCCGCCGCAGGATCGGCGACGAAGGGGTGCATTACGCAGGTTCGATGTACGAAGCTGCAAAGGGCGCCGATGCCATCGCACTCGTCACGGAGTGGAAACAGTTCCGGATGCCCGACTGGCCGCAATTGCTCACGCTCATGCGCGACAACATCCTGGTCGACGGCCGCAACATCTTCGACAAGGAAGAGGTGCTCAACGCCGGGCTGCGCTACTACGGCATCGGAAAATAATACTCTTACGGCACATAACGACACAATCCCCGGAGCTTCTGCTTCGGGGATTGTCCTTGTCGCCTGCACCGCCTGCTACACCTACCCCGCGATGCGGCTCGCACCCCGAAAACCCGACGCAGCATAACGGCAAAACGAGAGGCGGTTCCGCAGGGAACCGCCTCTCGCGCATCCGTAATCCGGCCCGCCGTTACTTGCGAACCTTCACAATGATCTTGCGTACATTGCCCTCGCCGATCATCGGCGCATGGCCGTCCTCGGGGAAGAAGATCGTGAACTGCCCCGGGCGCAGCGTATAGAAGGTCTGCGGCTCATCGTCGAAGAAACGGATATCCTTCCCGGCATCGAATTCGCCCAGCGGCTTGCGCAGGTCGGCACGCTCGCTCCACCCGAAGGTCTCCTGCTCACCGCGGATCAGCACCTGGATGTCGATATAGGCGTCGTGTATTTCGAGTTTGGCATCCGCCGGTTTTTTCAGCTCAGGTTCCATTACGTTGACATAGATGTCCTTGCCGTCGAGTTCATGGATCCCCGGCTCCATCGTTTCCCAGTCGGTCGAAGCGATGAAGCCGAAGGCTTTTTCCAGACGCGGGCTCACCGGATAATAGAGCGCGCTGTTCTTCAAAGAGTCGAAAATCATAGTTTATCGGATTAGTTATTCAGTAGATTCTTTTGGAGACGCACCACGACGGGCAGGTGATCCGAATATTCGACCTGCGGCACCTCGTAGGAAACCGGGTCGAAACTGTCGGAGCAGAGGACATAGTCGATACGCAGCGTATTGAAGAAGCCGCGGAAAGTATGCGAATAGCCCGAACCGCTCTTGCTGAAAGCGTCGTTCAGCCCCCCGGCCATCGTGCGGTAAACATAGGACATCGGCGTATCGTTGAAATCGCCGCAGACGATGCACCGCGCACGCGCGTCGGCGATGACATCGGCAATGCTATCGACCTGTGCGGCACGCAGGATGCTGTTCTCGCGCAGGCGGCTCACGATGCTGCGGATCTTGACTTCGCGTGCCGTGTCGGAGATGAAATCGCGGTTGGTGATATATTCGTTGTCGGCCGCCTTGATCGCCGTCGAACGCAGGTGGTTGTTGAACACGCGCACCGTATCGTCACCGATCAGCAGGTCGGCCCAGACCGACGTATTGGGGGTCAGGACGATGCCCGAGCGCAGGATACGGTATTTGCTCAGGATGAAAAGCGATGCCCCATACAGCGAATCGGGAGCCTGCGTGCGGCCGAAGGCCGCGCTTTCGTATTTCTCGTCCAACAGGGCGAAATCGTCGGATTTCTCGGCCAGGCGGGCATTGAACTCCTGCATGCAGACGATATCGGGATCGTATTCGCCGATCAGGCGCACGATGTCATCGACATTGCTGGCTCCGCTTTCGCCGAAGAAACTGCGCACGTTATAGGTCATGACCTTGAAAGCCCGGCGGTCGTAGCTCTCCTCGCCGTAGCTGCGGCGGAATTCGGGCTTATAGAAGAGCGAAACCTTGAAGAGGCCGATGACGACCAGCGCCAGTATCGTTCCGGCGCGGAGCAACCGCCAGCGGATGACCCAGTAGAGCGCCAGGATGACCGTAGCGACGTAGATCGCCGGGGCGGCAAGCCCCAGCAGGGGAAAGAACCAGACCCCGGCGGGGTTCACATAAGGGACGAAATAGGTGACGGCCATCGTGGCCCCGACAACGACGGTCAGGAGCGTCATCACCAGGTCGAGCAGCCACATGAGCAGGCTGCGGTGCGGTTTCTCCCCGCGCCGGCTGCCGTAATCGTTCTTATAGAATTCGCCGGACATCGGCTCAGAAGCGGATTATGCCGCGCTGCTTCCACCAGTGGAGCAGCAGGAAACCCCAAAGCATACCGCCCACGTGGGCGAAATGCGCCACATTGCCTACGCCGCGCCAGCCGAGGAAAAGTTCGATGACGCCGTAGATGATGACGAACCATTTGGCCTTCATCGGGATCGGCGGGATCAGCAGCATGATGACCGCATTGGGGTGCATGACGCCGAAGGCGAGCAGCAGCCCCATCACCGCGCCCGAAGCACCAACCAGCGACATGGGCAGCTCGCCGAACGCCAGCGCCGTGAAATACTGGATCAGCGCCGCACCGATGCCGCAAACCATGTAATAGGTCAGGAAACGCTTCGACCCCAATTCGTATTCCAACGTACGTCCGAACATCCACAAGGCGAACATATTGAAGAAGATATGCTTGAAATTGGCATGCACGAACATATAGGTGACGAACTGGTAGGTGTGGAACAACGGCGCTCCCAGCCACAGGGCGCAATACTCCATGATGGCGTTATGTGCCGGTTGGATCAGGGCCGTAGCCATGTAGACCAGGGCATTGATGATTATCAGGTTTTTCACCACCGGGGGTGTCTGAAAATAGCTGTTCATTGCGTAAAATTTTTACAAAAGTACGTTTTTCCACCGGATTATCCCAGTTTGGTACGGATATCTTCGGGGGTTATTTCTGCAGTTATGGCTTTGCCCGAGGGCGAGAAACTGAAATTGCCCGTAGCGGCGAGCTGGGCGAGCAGTACGGCGGCTTCGTCGCGCGACATATTGCGGGGAATGCCTTTCGCCCCGCCGCGCGCCATGACGGCGGCGATCTTCTCGCGGCGCTGATCCGCGAGCGACACGGGCGTCGAAAAGGCTTGCAGCAGGTCGTAGACCATCTGGTCGACGGCATCGGCCGGCATATCGGCCGGAGTGCCCTTGACCTCGATCGTCCCCTCCCCCGCAAAGTCGATGTCGAATCCCAGCGACGCGAATTCCACGGCGTTCTCCTCGAGCAGCGCATATTCGTCGCCCGACAACACCAGCCGCTCGGGAAAAAGCAGTTGCTGGCTCACGGAAGACCCGTTTCCGAGCATCTTCAGGTAATCCTCATAAAGAATGCGCTCGCGGGCACGCCGCACGTCCACCACGACGAACCTCCCGCCCAGCAGCGCGGCGAGGTACCCGCCGCCCAACGGCAGCGGATCGGTAAATTCCGGACGCCCCTCTACCGCCAGCCGCTGCTGCCCGGCCGTAGCCCCGGAAGGGATGAACTCCAGGGCACTCGTCCCGAACCCGGCGCCGGACTCCACCTCGAAACTGCTCCCCGAAACGAAATCCTCGAACCCGTCGGCTGCCGAGGAAGGGATGGTGAAATCCTCCCCCGCCGGCGGGGTTTGCGGAAGGGTAAATCCGCTGCCGGCGCTGCGCAGCCCGCCGGGCAGGCTGCCACCGGACGCACTGTCCCCCGACTTGCCGCCGCCCATACCGGCGCGCGGGGCGAAGCCCGTCCCGGCCGTATCGGAAAGCGTCTGTCCGCGATCGTCGTACGGGACATCGAAGCCCGTGAAATCGACATTGGGATCAGGTGCCGTAGGGTCGATATACTCCTCGCGGAACGGATTGTAGTCGCCGTTGGACATGGCGCGGGGCTCGCTGTAGACGGCCCCTTTGCTCAATGCCGGGATCTCGACGATGCCGTCGCGGTCGAAATCCATCAGCGGCACGGCCCCCGTCTTGGCGAGCGTCTCGCGCACGGCGGCGTTGATGATCTGCCAGACGGCCTCCTCGTCGGCGAATTTCACTTCGGTCTTCTGCGGGTGGACATTGACGT
>OJRP01000724.1_pt1 | contig 21269 bp, 13 predicted proteins | sample 1599201 | NCBI WGS metagenome assembly OJRP01 (sample SAMN03922534, study PRJEB24848) | human gut metagenome | isolation source: stool sample | host: Homo sapiens | place: Germany | collected 2010-05
GTATTTATATAGTATTAAATGGGATAAATATGCTATATATGAGGAGATTTTAGATGAATTACGAACCAAAACTAATATCAATCTATTTCATCGTTGGTATGATAAGGTTAGTGACATCGTAAAAGTTGACTTTACAGATAAAATACAAGTTAGTGATAATGAGAATTATATTATCAGCAGTTCGTTATTGAAAAATAATTCAGTATTTAGTACTATTATTAAAACGAATATTTCTCATGCGTTGCTAAATTCACATTTGTTATTTTTTATGGAAGGTTTTGAAATTGTTAATTTAGAAGATGTTGATTTAAATGAAGAACTTCCTGATGATAAAACAGAAAATAGCAAACAATTAAAAAATGTCATTTGTTCGTTTTTAAAATCTGTAGATACTAATATAATGTCATATGAGAAATTGAAAATTGATGTAGAGTATCCTGCTGAGTTATTGCAAAAACTAAAGTCATTGTCAGACAAACAAGAAGCAGAGTTAAGAATGCTGTTTAGGATGGATGAGGAAAAACACATTGTGAATACGTTTCATCGTTTGGATAAAAAAACAGGAAATAGAAGAGGGCGTTTGCCGCTATCAGAACAATCTGATGGCACTAAGGAGATACTTCGATTTTTAATTGTATTAGATGAGGCTATTAGAAAAGAGAAAACGATAATTTTAGATGATTATAGTAGTGGAGTTCAAAGAAATACGTTGAATCAGCTACTGAAATTTTTTTTAGGGGCGGCACAAAATGCTCAACTAATAATATCAACTCAAGATTATAGTTTATTGGATTTTGATATTATAAGAAGAGATTCTATCCGTTTTTTGGTAAAGGATGACATTGCTTCTGCTCATGTTCAATCTATTAATTTATCATTACTGCATAAGAATTCTAGTTTACATCATTATGTAAGCAAAATGAATGTATACGAGCAGTTACCCAAAATGGATGAAGCATTATTTGAAGAACTGTTGAGAATGTACAAAACTATTGCTATGAGATAGTTTGGTATCGTCATTCGGTAAATCCATATGTTAATCAAAAAAGCGAAATCAATTTGTAATCAATAAAAACTAATAACACCTTAAAGGTCTGTTTGGAAGCAAGTTCTCGATATGTTTTTTTCTACTTTTGTTTTCTGATTTCGAAAACTATCTTTCGTACGCACTGTTCGGTATACAGCGATTTCTATTTTGAGGTAGTAGTCAATTAGTTCCACAAACTAATCCTACGCAACTTGTCATTAGAAGCAATTGACTGTGTGTTGCATGCCAATAACCAAGGGAGTGTTTCTCTCCGATGTGCTTACCAGTCAAGAACACTGCGTTTCTTTAGAAGCGTAACTTTTGCCTTGACTTTCTTCCATGCATTTCCAAGTGCATATACATATCCAGTGCCTTAACCATTCGTTTGCATCAATACCGAGACGTTTTATCTATGTAAGATATAATATTCAATCTATACTCTTATATAATGAGCTTCTACTTCCTAATTTCGTACCCCATTACAGACTTGGTAACTCTTTGAGTTTGGCTTTCATCTTAATTAAAGATGTATACTCGGAAGGCATTCTCTCCTCATTACATAAAAAGGATATTCCAAGAACTCTACTTTTCTTACATACGATACAACAATCTTTTTACGGTTCACTTTAAGGAAGAGTTTGCTTTCTATGAACCGAGTTATTGACTCCTTTACACATTGGACACTACGTTTGGATTTACTGAATATCAGCGCAGCGTTTGCTTAATAAGTAATAGGATGTTCACATCTTTCAGGTTCCTATCCAGTTCATTGGTATGATATTCCCCAGTAGAGGACTTAAAGAACCTCTTGGGGGACTCTCTTGGGTGCTCATTTCGAACAATTCTTCGTTTATTATGTCACTACGCAGATATTTGTGTATCAGATTTATTACACCTTTCCATATTTTACGCCGCGACTGAGTATTTTTATTAGTTTACTATGACTTACCATGTCAAAGAAGCGTTCGAGGTCGAAGTCAACTACGTACTTATCTTCATCCACTATCTTTTGTGTTCTCCGCAGAGCATCACGCCCCCCCCTTTTGGGGATAACCGTAATTTGTTTTCGGAAACTGACGCTTGTATAGTGGGGACAATATTTGATTTAAAGTTTGTTACACAAGTCGGTCTATTACAATCTAGGTGTTCTAAAGGCGTTTCTTGCTATCATCCTTAAGGTTTTCTACTCTAAAACCGGGTAGGAACAATAAGTACCGGGCTGCAAGGAACATATTAACTCGTTTTTATTTATCAGGAGGTCTTTTCTTATTTTGTGTTTTTCTGTGTTGTTTATTGTAGAGAAATTCAGTAATTAATAGGGTCGAAAGGCTGGATATATGGTAATATATTGCCTGTAGTTGAGTTTTTTTCGGTAAACTGTTTGTGATATTGAAAAAAGTCATATATTTGCAAACGAAAACATCTTCCAAGGGGGGAGTCTTGGAAGATGTTTATACCAAGTTCTACTTGGAGGATACTTATCCTTTAAATAAGTGGCCAAGTATGGCTGGTCAGGTGCCTACAAATATTCACTAAATCATATATAATATGACAGCAAAAACAGGAGAAAAATGTCCAGTAAGTGGTGTTTGGAAAGTTGATGGCTTTCCTACAACGACGGCACCTATTGCGAAAGGCAACACAATGCCTCCCTACTGTGGTAAAGCGGTAACTTGGAGACTAATCCAATACGCTTAATTTTTAATGATGAAAGTTTTGGCAGGTATGTCAAACCTGCTAGAACTTTCAAATCATCAAAACAATTAATGTTGTTATCGTTATATAGCAAAGCGATAACCAACAAGGCGAATTATTATCCCTGAAGAACGATGGCTATAGGTAATGAGTATAACATTAATAGGCTGCAAAAGTAATAATTCGTTTAAAAGTATGCAAGTAATATTGTAAAAAAGCCGAGCCGTCACTTTATTTTAATGATTATGGGCATAAAACCTGGTCCTAAAAGAATTGCCGTGTCAACAGGTAAACCAGACAGAAGGCAAAGGGATAATAAGAAGACTCCTGGCAATACGCCATCTCTTAAACCTCACAATCACAAAAAAGGTGATTAAAAAATGGCGTTCACTTTAAAGTGAACGCTAAAATTATACTATTGTGATTTACTATTTTTATATTTTGTAATGAATAAGAGAGAGGAGTCCTTTTTTTAGGAATTTGCCTCTGCTACAGTTACCTGAGCAGGGGTAAATCTTTCTATTTAGCATTATGACATTCTCTATCATAGCTTTATTCTTGATAAAATGATATTATATTATTTTGTCATTGATTCAATGAATGAAATCTCTTCATCTGATAGTTTGTATTTAGCATAGAGTTGTGTATCTATCTCAGAAATACTTTTGCTCCAATCAATATAAGATTCATCTGTAAAGTTTTGTAATGGGACAAAACGAAAAACGTCTTGTGACACTTGCATTGTTCCTCTTCCAAAAAACAAGAGAATTCTGAAAAAATTGGATTTAATATATTTGTTTACATTTTGCTGTTTCACATTTGTTGCACTAACTAATGTATGATTGATATCAATAAATTACAAGCTAATAATAGAGATATAGGTAATGGTTTAGAAACCACCTGTCTTCATCATTTTGCATGATTCCCAATCATTTCAAACAGCTCAATACGAAGATAATATTATTTTGAGAATTAACCAAATTCTGATAATCAAAATCATACAAATCCAGTGAATTACTGGCTATAGTTGCTCAAATTTATACTTCAATCCATATTCTTCCAGTTTGTTGTACAGCGTCGTACGTCCTATCCCGAGCAGTTCGGCGGCAACCTTACGGTTACCGTTCGCCTGCTTCAATGCGCGTAAAACACGCTCCTTGTCTTCCGCATCGCTGCGCAGGGCGAAGCTGACAGGTGAGGTCGCCCTCGTCACGGCAAGTTCCAGATGCTCTTTCGTGACAAGACCCGTCTGTGCCTGCAACACCGCACCCATGATTTTCTGACGAAGCTCGCGTACATTGCCCGGCCACGCATGGGTCAGCAATGTCTTGCGGGCTTCTCCGTCAAAGCCGATGACATCGCATTCCAGTTCCCGGTTCGCAGTTTCACGGAAGAACTCAGCCAGCGGCATGACGTCCTCCTGACAGTCGCGCAACGGCGGGACGGTTATCTCGAAGTCATGCAGGCGGTATAACAGGTCCTGCCGGAAACGCTTTTCACAGACCGCCTTTTCCAGATCCTCGTTGGTGGCGGCGATAATGCGGACATTGAAACTACGGTCAGACTTGTCGCCAACGGGACGGAACCGACGTTCCTGTATGGCGCGGAGTAGCATCTGCTGGGTTTCCGGTGCGAGGTTGCCCACCTCGTCCAAAAAAGCGTGCCGCCTTCCGCCTCGTGAAAATAGCCCTTCTTGGCACTGTCCGCACCCGTGAACGCACCTCTGACGTGTCCGAAGAAAGCCGACGGCGCAAGTTCTTTGGTGAGCGAACCGCAGTCCACAGCCACAAACGGCTTTCCTGCCCGCTTGCCCTTGTCGTGCAGCAAGTGGGCGATATGCTCCTTGCCCGTGCCGTTCTCCCCGAATATCAGCACGCTCATGTCGGTGGGGGCTACCAGCCTTATCCGCTTCATGATGGCTTGGAACGCCGAGCCGTCACGCGAGAACAGGGGCATACGGTTTCGTCCGGTGTGCCGTTCTTTCAATATGGTACGTAGCAGAGGAACGAGTTTGTCCTCCACAAGCTGCTTGGGTATGTAGTCCAGCGAACCAAGTTTCATGCTTTCCACCGCCGTATGCACTTCGGCATAGTCGGTCATGATGACAAAGGGCTGCATCCTGCCCTCCTTGCGCATCCAGCGCAAAAGGTCGATACCGTTGCCGTCGGGCAGGCGCAGGTCGGAAACCACTATGTCCCCGTTTGCGGCTTGTTGCAGATATTTCTTTGCTGTCGAGAGGTGGAAAGCCTGCACGGTGCGGAATCCCTCGCGTGCCAGCAGGTTGCAGACGAACTCGCAATACACGATGTTGTCCTCCACCACGATGATTTTTGTATTATCCATTATTATATTTTTTCCTTTCTTCTTTTGCCAGCCGGATGATTTCCGAACCCTTATCCAGTACGGATTTTATGGCATTGCCAATTGTTTTATCGTCAGGCGTGCCATCACAATGAAGCAGTTTATAAAGTTTCCTTAATGGCTGGTCGGTACGGAGTATCTCCCACGAGCTGCGCAGGTGGTGTGTCAGGGCGTCCATTTCCTGAAGGTCTTTCCGTTGTTCTGCATTCCTGACCGACTGCATTTCCTTTTCGGTTTCCGTTATCAGTTTCTCCAGCATGACGGATTCATTGCCGTAGGATAACAAGGTGGAGAAGTCCGGCATTTCATCCTGTGTCATACTCATGGCATAGTTATCTGAAACTTCCATCAGTTCCGATATGGAGAACGGTTTGAGCAGGCAACCGGAGAAACCAAGTTCCATAAGTTCCTCCTTGCTGCAACTGCCCGAAGCGGTTGTCACTACTACCGGGATAGTCTTTGAATTGCCAACGTTGGAGGTACGTAGCAGCTCCAACAGCTCGAAACCGTTGATTTCCGGCATGTTCAGATCCGTCAGAAGCAGACTGTATTCTTTCCGGCGTATCATTTCCATCAGTTCCGCAGCATCGGTGCAGGTGTCGCAGTGTATCCCTTCCTGTGCATACATTTCTTTAAGCATCAGGAGAAGAACCTCGTCATTGTCGATGGCGATGACATCATGGAATGTACGGTCATGATGAATCCGTGTCTGATTTATCCTTTCCGGCAGTTCCCCGGCTGTCTGCATGGGTATTTCCACCGTGAAACGGCTGCCTTTGCCTTTCTCGCTCTCCAGCCGTATCGTGCCGCCGAGTATTGATACGATACGCTGAACGATGGACAGTCCCAGTCCGAAGCCGTCCTTTGCGGCGGCGTTTGACAGACGCTCAAACGCAACGAACACCCGTTGCTGTTCCTTCTCGGTCATTCCCGTGCCCGTATCTTCGACGATAAGTTTCAGGACGCCATTATTGTAGTCCGTTGTCAGAGAAACGCCACCGTTATCCGTGAACTTGATGGCGTTTGACAGCAGGTTGTTGCCGATTTGCAGGATACGTTCCTTATCGGTCAGGACGACTGTACCCGTTTGATTGGTTATGGTAAGAGCCAGCCCCTTGTTCATGGCGATTGGCGTAAACTCCGTTTCAAGAATATGCGTGATTGCCGAAATCCGGCAAGGAGAAATGTTCGGCTGCTCCTTGCCGTTGTCCAGACGGAAGAAACTCAGCAGGGTGTTGAGCATTTCACGCATACGGTCGGAGGATTGCCGGATATTACGGACATATTGCTCTTTTTTATCCGCATCATTGCCTTTTTTCATCAACGCAATATAACCGATTATTGCGGTTAAAGGTGTGCGCAGCTCATGGGTGATGGTATGCACGGCTTTCTTGCGGGAGGCTATCAGTGCCTCATTCTGTTCAACTGATTTTTGGAGTTGTCCGATTAAATCTGTTGTTTCCTGTTTATATCGCTTGATGCGGACGGCATTTCGATGGATGATGATATAAGAAATGACCAACAGCAATAAAACGAATCCTGTCAAGCCGCCAATCTGAAAGAATGACCGTTCCCGCATGGCGGCTATTTCCGCTTCTCGTTTCTGTAAGTCTGCTTGTACTTTCCTGTCTATTTGGCGAATCAAGCCTTGTAATTGTCTGTTAAGTTCTGCATTCCGTGCAGCAAGGCTGTCAGCGTGTTCCGATAGACGGCGGCTTTGCTCCTGTTGCTCGGCTATCATATTCCGGTTAAGGGAACGGAGCATCGTGGTGGTAACAGTTGGTTTAATTTCCTCTTTTTTGCCGAATATCCCCAAGAATCCTTTTCGTTTCAGTTTCTTGGGCTGTTCCTGTACGCTTTTCTGCACGATTACAGGTAGCTGGTGGGCAATTTTCTCATTAAGGACTTGCTGTTCATCAAGTAGCTTGACTATACCGTGCATCTGCCGTTCCTTGTCTTCAAGAAGATAGCTCACGCTGTCGATACGCTCTGCCGGATAGGTAGCCTTGAAACGGCATAGCATACTGTCTATTGCCATACGCCGGTCATGGTAATGTTCCATATCTTCATCATCCCATTCCAATATCGTTTCACCCAATAGAGAAAACTCTATCAGTTGAATATGGATATTGTTGATGTCTTTTCGGAACTCGTTTATCTCTTGGTTCTTGGCTTCCAGCCTCTCCATGTCCCGCCACTCGCCAAGCCACGTGTGTACAATACCGCCTACCAGCAAGGCTATCAGTATATAGCCAATGGCTATCTGTATGCTGAATTGACCGGTGTCGGTCATTGTTTCTTTACTCATTTACCATTTATGTTTATATTGCCAAAATAGTTTCTTTACTTCCAAGCCCGTTCACGGAAAAGAATAGCGGCCATGATGATGATGACCGCCATTAGAACCAAGTACCTGAAAATATTTATATGTTGCATGGATATGTTTTTCTAATATGCCAAAATTCTTGTCAGACATCCGTTTCTTGAATCCGTTTTTGTAACCGGTCAATGAAATTCATCGCCTCCATGGGCGTGGAACGGGAAAGATCGAACGAGAGGATTAACGCTTGCAGGCTGTCACCGCTCACTTGTTTTTTGTTTTCCTCGCCATGCCGGGGTACTGCCGGCTTCTGGTCGGAAACCAGCTTCTCGTCTTCGCTGCCGTCTATGCCGGAAAAAACGAAACCATCCGTGTCTTGCTCCACAATCTTGCCACCGCAGGCTACTATCTGCTCCAAGACATTCTCTATACGACCTTCTGGAAATCCGGTCGTAAGCACGAAGTGCCCGCCTTTACGCTGACGGCGCATCACACGGTAGCCGGTGGCACGTGCAAGAGCAAAAGCCCCGCACCCGTAAGCGGAAAAGAATTTGCCCGATTTGGTCACGACAAACCGTTTGTCGCCGTATTCCTGCTGTCTCTGTACCAGTTCGTTTTCAGTCATATAGCCATTGCTATTTTTAATTCATCAATATCGTTTCTTATCTCATTCCTCTTTTGCACCAACGGCTTGTATTGCTTTTTCAGGACGGCCTTTTCTATGTGTCCCTCAAAATAGATGATTTTCCACCACTCTTTGCCTACATGTTCCATCACCTTACGCCGAAGTTTGTAGGAGGAAAAGTGCCGCATCATGCCCAGATAAGAGTTGACCGTACTGACAAACTCCTCCCCGTGGGTCAGGACATAATCGGGCGAACTTGCCGCCAGACGGTTCAGACGTTCTATGGCATCGTAACAGAAACCGACCGTGCGGTTGCTCAGGTACTTCCTGCCTGGTAGTATCATTCCGCCGATAAACAGCACACCTTTGGTGTAATGCTGCAAGTACATCTTGCGCGGATGCAACATCAGACCACGTGTCGAAAGCCATCGGGATATACGTTCTCTGACTTCAAGCAAGTGCTCCTGCGACGGATGTACCAGCACCATATCATCCACATACCGCCCGTAATGTTCCACGCCCCAATTCCCGGTTATGAGATGGTCCAGTTCGTCCAGAAAGTTCAGGGCAAGAAGTTGGCTTGTCAGGTTGCCGATAGGCAAACCGCAGGAACCGTCGGTATGAAACAAACTTTTGTCTTTGGGCAGTCCACGCCATTCCTTGGGCGCGCTCCGGCGGATGCAGTTTCTTTCCGGACGGTTGAACACCGTCTTGCGCAGCAGGTAAAGCAGCATCGGCAGGTCGCTTTCGGTATATCTTGCTTTAAGGAACTCCGCCGTAATGTCATACAGCCGTTGCTTGGAAATCTTCATGAAGAATGAACGGATGTCTATCTTCAGGATATGACAGTCTTTCGTATAATTTTCCGAACATTGGCGGATATGCTCCTCTATTTTCAGTATGCCGTACAGCGTACCTTTCCCCTTACGGGTACTGTAACTGTCGTTGATAAATTGCTCTTCCAGTAATGGAACGATGCGCTGGGCTATCAGGTGATGGACTACGCGGTCACGAAAGTCTGCCGCAAAAACCTCCCGCTTCACAGGCTTGTTAATGATGAAAGCGATGGAACGCGAAGGATGGTAAGTGCCGGAATTGATTTCCCGCCATAGCTCCACACACTTGCGTTCGTATTCGCTCTCGAAGGCAAGGGCATTGCAGGTGTTACGTTTCTTTTTACGGCACTCGAAATAAGCCTCGAAGACATCTTCCAAAGAGATGCCTCCGATTTCTTCATCCGAAAAAAGACTTTGTTGTAATACCATATTGCAATACCTTTTTTTGTTTATCGTAAAGTTTTTATTGAAAAGGCGAGGACAGCACGCACGTCGTTCGTGTTGTTCTTATTGTTGTTGTTCGTGTTGCCGTTGTTGAAGTTCACGTTCCACGCGTTGTTCGGGTTGTTCGAATTCTCAGTGGACGACCAACAGATGCTGCCTGTGTTTGTCTTTGCGAGCCTCCCTGCACGAGGGAAGCCTGCCGGCAGCCCTTTTTCAATAATAAACAGTTCGCTCCGGGAAGCCTTGACCGCCCGGATTCCGACTGATAAATCATTGCCTTTTCTCTTCATTCTTCTTCATTCCGCGCTCGTTATACTGTTTCCAGCTCGTTGCCTGTTTGCCTATCTTCTCCAACAGCAACCCGAAAGAGGCATACCTGCGTTCCGTGATGACCTTCTGCTCCACGCATACACGGAAAAGCATCTGCAACATCCGGTAGCGGTCGAGAAATTCGGCCAGTACACCCACCTTCTCATAACTGCTGTTGGCTTTATAAATCAGTGACAACATATCCAAAGTCAAATCTACCATACGGCTGCCCATGCTGTAACGGAAGAAACGCGGGAAATCCTGCGTAAGCACCAGCAAATTGTTCAGCAACCGGTATGTATCCCGATATAGGGGCAAATCTTCGGATAAGGCCATAACTTCAATTTTAAAAAATATTTTCGACCCGCTTCGCGGGACTTTACTCCCTACAAATTGTTAAATAGAGAAATAGATTAAATAGGTAAATAGGTCAGAAAGCGAGGACAGCACGCACGTCGCGCGTGAAGTTCTTATCGTAGTAGTCCGCGAGGCCGTCGTAGAAGCGCACGTACCACGCGTGGCCCGGGTAGCCCGAATACTCAGAGGACGACCAATAATACAAACTTGTACTGAACCATTTTATATATTCCTTATAGCCACAATCAGTCGGGGTACTGTTTTTTACATCTGTCATACGAGCCGATAAAACAGAACGGTTCTGATAAAGATACCGCAACTGGCCACATGAGGGTAGGAACCAGCCGCTGGTATTTTTCGGAGCTGCCAGCGGCTTCTGCCAATCGTATTTTCCATCGGCTGGATTTCCGTCTCGGTCTGTCGTCCGGTTGCCGTAGGTCTCGCAGGCAAGGGCGGCAGGAAAATGTTTCATTTCCCAACCTGCTTCTTTATTTTCATTCTTGTTGACAAATTCATGGAATTTCAGGCTGTTGGAATACCCTTGCCAATCGCTCGTTGAGGTGGAAGCATCTACCACTTCATTATATACTTCGCCCGGACCGTATTCCCAGCGGAGACGGTCGCTACTGCCGTTATGCACATCCGTCAAGGCAACGACATAGCCGTGGACTTTACCATCGGGAATAGTCGGGCCATCATCAGTCAAGGGCTGTAAATAATCGGACTGGTCAGTCTCATGCTTCCCGACATGGAACACGATGCCGATGCACCGGTGCTGCTCCAAAACGGCTACGGCATCCTGCGGGAGAACGTAACCGGTGTTGGTTCCATTGCTCTCCTTGCTGCAATAGAAATCGCCCGGCGCCGCTTTGTCAAGCGAATATTCGCCCGCATTGACAGTCTCCACTTGCGCATAGCGCGTTCCCGTGGCTTGGGAGGATACGGTACATTCTCCACCGAAAGTCTTTTCTTCGTATGTGTAGCACCAGCGCACCTTGCCCTCATAGCCATCGGGCAGGATGTAGCGGTAGCTGCCGTCTTCGGCGCGATAGGGCGAGAGCTGCGTGCCCTCCTTATCGTAAATGATGACATCCTCCAATGTCGGAGGCGTGTAGCTCACCATATCGCCTGTGGCAAGCGTCCATTGCACCTTTGCGTCCAGCGAGAACGAGTTACGGACATGCGCCAACGCGGCGGTTATCTGCTTCATGGGCTTGCCGGAAGAAGACCACACCATCAGGTCCGATTGGCGATAGGCATTCTCCGTGCTTTGATCCTCCTGCGGTGCGAATACATTCAGGGCTTTGAGGGCATCCACGCTTGTTGTTTGGTTTGCGGCTGCGTCATACGGGTAATAGACAATATAAGTGTTCAAGGACGGATCGTAAAATGCAGGCTGTTTGCCTTCACCGTTGCCGGTATCAAAGTTCCAGTTGCTGCCGTTGAATTTGTAGGGCAGGTTGTCTGCCACAAGGTTGCCGCTTTCGTCCAGCACAATCAGCCCCACCCGGTCGCCGTTCTCAAAGGTCGTGGTCTTGCCGTTGTCGGCGGCACGGGTGGAAGCCCCGCCTGTAACCGCAAAGTCGTTTGCACTGACCGTGAGCGAAAGCATTTTGCTTTCGCCTGTTGTTCCGGCAGTGGGTTCATAATCGTCTGTCTGGCAGGCGGAGAGAAGACACACTGCCCATAAAATGTATGGAATAATCTGTTTCATCATATCGCTCATTGTTTTAGAAAGTCAATACGGCACGGACTGCAAAATTTCCGGCAGAATAATTCTTTTGTTCTGCCCACACGCTACCGCTTATACCTATACGGCAAACTTTACTTGTCGGGTCACCGACATATTCCGTACTGGTGGCATAGCCATGTTCCGTTGCGGGTAAAAGCCATTGATGCTGATAAATGGAATATGTGGACAACTCCTGCAAGCGTTGCCTTATAATGCCGTTGTTGTCTTTCCAAAGGTTGACAACGTCTGTCATTTGGGCGGCGGCGGGAAGATACCAACCGCTACTTCCACTGGGAGCTTGGGTGTCGGTGTCTCCGAAATGAGCGACTTTCCAGCATATAGGATATTCCGTTTCGGAATAATTGCTTACTTGTTGTATCTTTTGGGTATTCTCATACCCTTTGTAGTCTGTCGTGGAAGTGCTTGTACCACAATTCTCAGTGTTTTCTGACCATTTGATACCGAATCTGGCAACATCGTGCAACGCAACGGCATAGCCTTGGATGGCAGTCAATTTGTCGCCGTAGGCAGAGATGCCATCTGCATCTCCTGCACCGACCCTGAACACGATACCGATGCAAGGGAGGTTCATGAGCAGTTTGTCGAGGCAGGTACCGTCAGCATAATAGAAGTCCCCCACTTGCAGTTGTTGGGTTTCGGAAATAGATGTGAATGTAATATCACTTCTCAACTTCAATTGGCAGGTATATGAAAATTCGTCTTTGTATTCGTAAGTATCAATGGTATATCTGCCTTGCGGGAACGGTATTTTCAGCCCCATAGGGATTTTCACTTTGAGGACGTTGCCACCGGACAGTTGTTTGAATCCGTCTCCCTCACTCAAGATACAGCCCTCTCCTGCCTCCAATTCTATGCCGTCTATGGTTTTGATATGGAAAACCGGAGATTGGGTATCGCTCGTTTCGTTGTCGGTCCACTCGACTCCTTGTTGGCAATTCACCTCTACACCGTCTTTTTTCACGGTGATGGTGTAGATGTAATGTGTGCCTGATTGGAGATTGGCAGCCCCTTCTCCCGGCGTGTAGATGAAGTTATTGCCATTGATGCTGACCTTGATAAACGGTCTGCCCGTCATGTCCTGCGGCACGAGCAGGACATCATTATTGGAAGCCGGAGTAATCCAGCCGTCAACCATGCCTGTCAGTATTCCCTCAGAGAAGGAGGCTTTTGTGTAGCCGGCAATCTGTACAACCGCTCCTCTCAAGTCCTCGTCTGTGATGCCGTCGCCTTTCTTAAGCGTATAGCTCACCTTTGCCATCTGATGCTCGAACTTTAACGACACAGAGCTTTGGTAGTTTTGTTCCGGTGCCGTAGCGGTCAGAAAGTCAATGTTTACAAAGCCTTTCGATTGGTCGGAGATGTCCACGCTCTTTTTTCCCTCGTAGGGATACCATGCCGTGACAGTGGTAGGGGCGGTGCTCTGCCAATACACCGGTGTGATGACATTCTTCATCGAGCCGTCGCTGTTTAGCTCGTAGCAGCCTGTCGCATCATCCGTGCCGATGCGCACGCCTATCATATCGCCCTCTGCCCATTCGTCCTTTCCGGTGGAGCGGGTCGCCATACCTTCCACCCGGGCGGTGAACGCCAGCGGATATTTTCCGTCCGGCAGCGGAGTGCCGCCTGTCTGCGGCATGTCGTCCTGCGAGCAGGAGGCAGCACTCGCGCAAAGCAACAGTGCCGCCATATTCCGTAACAGATGTAATTTGCTTCTATTCATATCGTTGTCTTTTCTTGTTTTTAACTTCACTTCGTTCGTTTTCCTCCTTCGCACCTCGGCAGAACCTGAAAATGTCCGGTTTTCTACTTTCGGTTTGTCGTCGGTTTTCTTGTGCCACCGCCTCCTGCGAAAGGGGCAGCTACACCATATCAATGTGTACCTCCGTGCTTGACGCTGCCGCACGGGATGGCTGTGTCGGGTTATTCCATTGTGGCGTCGCCTGTGCCAATCTGCGATGACCACGGATGGATTTCGGACTTCGTCACATCTGCACCTGTCTTGTTCAGCGTGATGGTGTACTGATAGTCGGTGCCGGCTTTCAGTTCGCCGCCGGCAAACGTCAGCTCGCACTTGTATGTCTGATTGTCTTTGACAATGCGCAATACTACTTTACCTGATGTTGCCTGCGGATAGACAATAATCGACGGGCGTGCGCTGCCGCTTATCACATTATCGACATTGAGGGTAAGCGTTTCCGCTTCCATTTCTTTCGCTTTTGCCTCGCCTGTGGCGGGATTGAACGTACCCTCGAGCACGAGCCCGTCAAACGAGTAAGATTCTATCTTGTTCACCTGTGTGCCCTCTCCATCCTGGAACGTCATCGTGATTTTGCTCATCTTGTGGGCGAATTCGAAATTGATATTCGGCTGGCCCTTCTTGCCCACACGGCTGTCCCAGAGGTAGTCGAATTTCGGCTGGTTTCCAGGCGTCTGCTGTTCTGCCCGTGTATTGTTCTCTACGATGGCGGGAGCTGTGCCCTCGCTTCCGGTGAAAGGATAGTAGGCGGTGAAAGTCACTTCGGCCTGTGCGTCCTGAAAGTACATGGGTGTGCCGGTGAACTTTCCGTCACCGTTTTCGGTGGTGTATTCCATGTTGACGTACTTGCTCTCGCTGCCGCGATGAGTGGTGATGCCGATTTTGTCGCCCGTAGCCCACGCCGTTCCGGCGGCACGGGACGAGACGGAATTGCCGATGTTGGCGGTGATCCGTGCGGCTACCGGTTCGTTGTCCGCATACTTGTCGTCATTGTCGCAGGCAGCCAGTGCAAGCGCAACGGCCGCGAAAAAATAAATTTTTCTCATGTTTTTTTCGTTTTTTGTTATATTTATATATTTTGTTTATTGTTCAGCATCTATATTGCCTCCGTTCACTTCCTCCCAAGGCATGATGGAGCAGTTGTCAAGTGTGATTCCGGTCTTGTGGAGCGTCACCGTGAGCTTGTACTGTCGTCCCGCCACCCATTCGTTTTTGGCGTCGGCACCGTCCTTTTCACGGTTGGCGGCAGTGAAGTCTATCTCTGCCTTGAGGGTTTGTCCACCCGCCAGCTTCGCGAAGAACGGCAGCGGCTCGTCAAATTCCTGCGGGAAGAAGATGAGCGGGAATGTCACCGTGCCCTCGGTATCGTTAAAGATGGCGGGCGCGTTGTAGTGGGCGTTTTCATTGCCCGCGAACTCCCACATCGCCGTCGTGGCATCGTCCACGGATGTGCTTCCGTCGGTAATGTTGAAAGTGCCTTTGTGCCGGAATCCTTCCAGCGACAGCAGGGCGGCTTTTACCTCGTCATAGCCCACACCGTTGCCGGGCTTTACGGCCAGCACCACTTTCGTCATCCTGTGCGCGAAAGTGAAAGCCACTTCGGGAGACGCTTTCTTTCCGGAAGCCTGCGCCCAGAGGAAGTCAAAACTTTTCTTATGTGCCTGCGCCCATGTGTCGGCACTGATTGCCGTCACTCCTTCGGCAAGGCTGTTCCACGGATAGTAGGCGGTGAAAGTCATTTCGTCCTCGTCTTGAAAATAGATTTCATCGCCGGGCGTTTTCACGGTGAATCTGCCGTCGCCCTCTTTTGTAAGGTAGCATACGTTGGTGTAGCTGCCGCCGCTGATGCCGATTCCGTCGCCGGCTTCCCATTGCCTGTCGAACACGCGTGTCTGCACGCCGCCGATGGTGGCGGTAAAGTCCGGACGGCACTTTCCGGTGCCTGCATCCGCTCCGATGTCATCACTGCCGCACCCCGCAAGCGTCACGAGGGTCAATGCCGCGGCAATGACGTGTTCCGTTGTTTTTCTCATTCGCTATCTGTTTGATTGGTTTTTATTTTCCGTTTTATTTTCTTTTTCCTGTTATTTACGCGTTCTAATGCGCATCGACATTTCCGGCATTCACTTCTTCCCAGTCGGTGATAATCGCGGTCATGCTGCCGGCAACAGGTGTCTCCACCATCGTGCCGCCAAGTGTCAGCGGTGCGGTCTTGCCTGTATTGAACGCGGCAAGTGCCTCCGAGAGGTCGCTCTCTATGGTGACAGGCTGCGGATTATCGCCGGCGTATCTTACCGTTGCCGAAAGTCGCTGCACGTCGCCGACTATGCCGAGCAGGCGTACCGTGGCTTTCCATTTGCCTGCATCAGTCCCTTCGGTTATCTTGGTGAAATGCAGTCCCACATCGGACACACCGCCATAAGTGCCGGTGGCGAAGTCGAGCGTGCCCGCCGCTCCGGAAAGGCTGCCGGCAATGTTTTCTATCGCTGCCGCCGTATTTCCGACCGGTTCGATAATCAACGTGAGCTGCCTTACCTGCTGGTGCATGGCGGCGGTGAATGCGTGTTCGCGGTCTTTCTCTACGGTGATTTCCTGCACGTTAGCGAAGAACCAGTCCGGGCTGCCGCTTATAAAGACGTTCCCTCTCTCGCCGGATGCGGCGGATACCGTGGCGGTAGTGCCTGCCACCGTGATGCCGTCCGCGCAGTTGTACGTTATCAGGCGGTAATCGCCCGGCCCGAAGAGCCGTTCTGCTTCATGTGTGCTTCCTGTCTCTTCGGCGGTATAGTCACCGATACTTATTACCCATTTTTCCGGCGCGGGAACGCCCTCTCCGCGTTCCGTCCAGTCGGCGGAGACAGTTATCCTGCCATAATCCGGATGCGGGGTGTCGTAAAGGTCGTCCTTGACGCAGGAGGTCAGCGATAGAGCGATTGCCGCTACTGCCATTATTTTATATATCGTCTTGTTTCTTTCCATTGTTACCTCCTTCCTAATTAGAATATCGTCCATACCAAAGTTACTCCGGCAGAGGTCGGTCCCCACCAGTTCTTCGTATTCTTACCCTGACGGACTCGCACGCCGTCGATGACCAAGTATTTCTCATAGTCTGCATGGATGCAGCCCAGTCCAAGCGAGAAGTCCATCGACAAGGCGTTGTTCAGTTTCAACTGATAGCCGCCGGTGATGCCTCCACCCATCAGGTCGCCCTGCTTGCCCGTTTCACTGAATTTGTAATTGAACTCGCCGACCTTGTACATCGCGCCGATATAACCTCGTTTCTCCTTACCTATATAATAGCGCACTTCGGGGTTCACTTCCCACAGGGCATAGCGGCGGTTCCTGTCGTCCCAACTCCAGGAAGTGTATGTTCCGTTTACGGCGATACCCACATGGCGGTTGATGCGCCACTCCACGCCCAAGTCCGGTGTGAGCGTCGCCCAGCGCAGCAGGTTCGCACGGAGGGAAAAGTAGCTGTCACTTGCCGCTTTCGGTGCATTTTCAGTTACGGGAACATTGCCGAAAGATGTTTTCCGGGTTTCGCATGCGGTTTCCTCTTTGGCAACGTTTTCAATCGGTTTATCAGTCGGCACGGGTTCTGCCACCTCTTCGTCAGTATTATTGTCGGCAACAGGAATCTCCGCTTTGGGAACAACTATGCGTACCGTCACGAAGTCGCCCTGTTCCGCATGGTTTCGGGTGATGAAACATTCTTCCGTCAGTCCCTTGCGGGTTATCAGTTCCGATTTCACCCGGTTGGAGCGTGTCTTGGCAATGGCGAGGTTTTCCGCTTTGTTCTCCTTGGAGATGCAGTAGCCATCCACATGGAGCGGTATTTCACATTTGGTTATCATTTCCCTGTACCGTTCCACGCAGTCGAGCAGCCTTGCCAGTTCTTCTCCATTGTTCAAGGCCGGGGCGAAGAACATGTCTTTTCCCGGCAGGAACCGGAACATGAAAACGCTATCCGCTTTTTCCTGCGCGGATAGCGGAAATGCCGCCATGAGCATCAGCAACGTTATCGCTATGTGTCTCAATCTATTCATATAAGGTCTTTGTTTATTGTACGGATGGTGTAAACGCAAATCGGCGATGGGACCGGGCATGGCAGTTCCAGGCTCCGGCACACATCGCCGACGGGTATGGCAATACGCTCCCGCGAAGATTTGGGGGAGGTATGTAGCAATTCTGTAAAAAAGGGAGAAACCGAAGAAAAATAGCGGTTATTTTTCTTCGTAATGTATTGGTAATTAAATAACTTTTTGTATATTGACGCGCAGCGCCTGAGAGAGAGAGAGAGAGAGAGAGAGAGAGAGAGAGAGAGAGAGAGAGTATGCAAATTATTGTAATATGCAAACAATCAGCGTGATTTTTCAGTATTCTCTCAATAAAATCACAGCACAAGAACCCGCTTCCCGCCATAAACGGGAAAACACCCTTATCTACTTTTGAAGTGTCGGACAGGCATCCTGTATAGTTTCCACTGCTGCGCATAATATACTAATAATTGGCAAATTTACTGAGAAATCTTCATACAGCAAAGGAAATGTCGATTTATTTTGAGGGAAACTTCTTGACGGTGTTTTATATATAAAAAACCGGCTGAAAAACATATATCTATTTCTCAACCGGCTTCCATGTCTATATGGATATGGCTATCTTCATAATTTGAGACCTGTGTTTCTCCTTTCATGCACGGATTCCGAAGGAGGACTTTTCATTTGGACGGCAGTAACATTGGAAATATGTACACCGGACATTGTGGCGTGTTTTTCTTCCGGGTTGTTTGTCCGCAAACAGTTGTTTTCGTCTTTCTCTTTTTCGGCGACTTCCGGCACAGGCGGAGCAAGTTCCAGCTGTATCTTGCGGTCAAGCGCGGCAAGTTCGGACTTCAACTGTTTCAGTTCGTCCTCCTTCTTCCACACCTTGCCCGCTATCTCCTGCAACTGCGGAATCTCCTTTTCCAGCACCTCATTCTTCGCCTTGTACTGGTCGATGGTGGACGGAATCTTCTCCAACGCATTCAGGAAATTGCGTGCCGCGGCTACCGGGTCAGCCATCGCCAGATGCCCGTTGTTGTAGGTGTACTTGTAGTTCCCCTCGACCACGAATCGGTTGTCGGTAAACTCCAGTCCATCTTTGAGCATCCTTTCGCTGACCACCTTGACAGGAAAACCGTAAAGTTCCCCGACAGGCTTGTACAGTCCGCCCGTCGTGGCATTCTTGGCAATCTCCTGCAAACGCTTGCCGAGAACCTTTTCGTCAGAGGAATCCACACCGTCCACCTTAATGGAATTGAGGCGGTTGCCATCCTTGTCCGTTTTCGCAACCGCGAGAAACCTGTTCCAATCCTCCGTCATGGCATCAATGACCGCCGTGTTGTTGCGCAACTCGCCCGTCTTGGACTCCAGCTTGAACTCCGAATCACGCTTGCCCTTGTTGAACGACTTGCGTTCCCCCTCAAGCGAGGCGATACGTTTTTCCAGTTTCGCCTTGTCAAGCAAATCCGTATTGCCGGATAGCAATGCCATGTACTCCGAGAAGTTCATGCCCGACTTCTCGTCCATCGCGCCCTCGTCAATGGTACGCGCACCCATCGCACCGCTTTTGAGTTGCGATATGAATGTCTGCTTGCAGTGCAGCAGGTTGAACTTGTAGCTGTCCAGCGACTTCTCCACTGCATAGATGATGACATCCACGTTGTTCCCGGCAAAATGCTTGGCAATCTCGTTGCCCGCCCTGACTCCCCGTCCGTCACGCTGTTGCAGGTCGGACGGGCGCCACGGTGTATCGAGATGATGGATTGCCACACACCGTTTCTGCGCGTTCACACCCGTTCCGAGCATGGAGGTAGAACCGAACAGCACCCTTACCGTTCCGGCATTCATCGCATCTATCACCGCCTTGCGAGCCTTGTCGGTCTTGCACTCCTGAATGAAGCGCACCTCGTTTGCCGGAATGCCGTAGTCCTCCACCAACTTGCGTTTTATCTCGCTGTACACGTTCCATCCGTCACCGGGCTGATATGTCCCCAAGTCGGAGAACACGAACTGCGTACCCTTGTGCGCCTCGTACTTGTGGTAATACTCCGCTATCATCTTGGCGCAGTGGCTCGCCTTGTTGTCGGGATGGTCTTCATAATTGGGGTCTATCATGCGCATATCCAAAGCCATCTTCCGCGCGTAGTCGGTGGCGATAAGCATCTTTGCCTTCTCTTCCGTTTCAGACAGCGGCATTCTGCCCAGCAACGTGACATCGCCTGTCTTCGCAAATTCCATTAGCTGCTTGATGAAATACTCTTGGTCGGGCGTGGGAGGAATGTTGTGCAGTATCTCGTTCTTGTGAGGACGGTCCACACCCACGTCCTCCGCCGTGCGGTAATCGGTTATCTCGTTGTAGAAGGCGGCAAGCTCCGGCACTTTGATGAAGTAGCGGAAACGCTCTTTCTGCACCACGTTGTTTGTCACGTTGAACTCGAAATCGGTCGTCTTCTTTGCGAAAATCGCCGCCCACGCGTCGAAGCACCGAATGTCCTGCCGTTCCAGTTCCTTAGGACGCAGGTACTTGAAAAGCAGGTACAACTCCGTCAGACTGTTGGAAATGGTCGTGCCGGAAAGGAATGTCGCTCCCAAGTCCTTGCCCGTGCGCTCCTGTATGGTACGGATGGCAAAAAGCATATTCAGGGCTTTCTGGCTTCCTTCAGAGTTTCCCAACCCCGCCACACGGTCATGTCGGGTGTTGAAAGTCAAGTTCTTAAATTGGTGGCTCTCGTCTATGAAAATGTGGTCGATGCCCATCTGTTTGAAGTCCACCACGTCGTCCGTACGCGACTTGATGGCGTGTTCCACCTTCTCCAGTTTCGCTTCAAGGTTGTGCTTGCGTTTCTCCAATCCTTTCAGCATCGCCCGCGACACGTTCTTGCCCTGCTGCCGCAAGACTTCGAGGTTTTCCTCCACCGTGTCAAGCTCCGCTTGCAGGATGCGCTGTTGCAACTCCGGTGACTGCGGAATCTTGCCGAACTGGTCGTGCGACATGATGACGCAATCGTAGTCGTTGTTCTTGATGTTGTTGAAGAAACGCACGCGGTTGGCGGTCGAAAAGTCCTTCTCCGAGGCATAGAGAATCCGCGCGTTCGGGTATGCCGCCTGATAGGTGGCGGCAATCTCCGCGACATTGGCTTTCAGCCCGATAATCATCGGCTTGTGCGCCAAGTTCAGACGCTTCATTTCATGCGCTGCAATACACATTATCAGTGTTTTACCTGTTCCAACCTCGTGGTCACAGATCCCGCCTCCGTTCTGTTTTATCATCCAGACGCAATCCTTCTGCGACGGATAAACGCTTTGAATGCCCCGGCTTGCCAGTCCTTTCATATTGAGGTCGGGGAATGTCTGGTGCGAGCCGTCATATTTCGGACGCACGAAACAGTTGAACTTGCGGTTATACATGGTTGTCAGCCTTTCCTTGAACTGCGGCGACTGCTCTTCCAGCCATTCGGAGAAGCCGTTACGGATTTCGTCAATCTTGGCATTGGCGAGTTGTAAGCCCTCGCTGTCGCGCACCTTGATGTCATTGCCATGTTCATCTTTTCCGATGGATTTCATCATGTCGGGGCAGGTATTGTGCAGGGCGTGTTTCAACAGGTGCATACCGTCATAGTTCCGGTAATAGCCCTTTACCAGAAACTCGTCCGTGATCTTCATGGTGCGGTAGCCGCACGCCACGGAAAACTCGTCCATGCTGGCGGAATAGGCGATTTTCACGTCCGTGTCGAAAAGATGGCTCA